>JADMIO010845891.1_pt1 | contig 107128 bp, 102 predicted proteins | sample 8958161 | NCBI WGS metagenome assembly JADMIO01 (sample SAMN16585339, study PRJNA669376) | soil metagenome | isolation source: Crop rotation soil | place: USA: Cullars Rotation, Alabama | collected 2011
GCCGCGACTTCAAGTCACGTGAATTCCAAGCTTCGGATCCCACTGTGCTGGAAAGACGACCACCAGCGCCGCGAACACGCCGCTGGTGTCGAAGTTCATCGCGCCAAGTTGCACCAGATAGCCGAGCCCGCGATTGGCTGAGATCAATTCGGCGATCACCGCACCGCCGATCGAATACGGCATCGCAATCCGCAAGCCGGTGAAGATGTAGGGCACCGCACCCGGAAACACGATGTGACGCGCCACATCGCGCTCACTCGCGCCCACCACCTGCGCCATCTGAACGAGCTTCGGGTCGAGCGCCCTGATGCCGGCGAGCGCGGCGAAATAGACGATGAAGAACACCGTGACGGCGACCAGCACGATTTTCGACGCGATCCCGATCCCGAACCACAGGATAAAGAGCGGCGCGAGCGCGAGCTTGGGCGCGCCATAGCCGCCCACCATGAACGGATCGAGGATCGCGGTGACGATCGGATAGCGGCGCAGCCAGAATGGCAGTAGCGCGGCCGGAACCGCTCCAAGCACAAAGCCCGCCACCGCCTCACCGACCGTGTAGCCGGCATGCCGCAGCAGATCGCCATTCAGGATGCCGGCGGCGACGCGGCTCGCGACTCCCCAGGGCGACCCGATCCAATACACCCCGAGCCACAGGCTCGCCGCCTGCCAGATCGCGATCAGCACGACCAGCACCGCGAGTTGATCGATCCGCGCCCGGATGGCGAGCCAATTCAGGCGCGATGCGGCGCGATCAGGGGTTTGAGCCTCGGCCGTCATTTCCTCTCCGACACGCAGACAAGCACATTGTTGTGTCACGTGCGTCTTGTTAGCTTGGACCCAACGATAAATTGGGAGGTCGAGATGTTCAAACGGCGAGTTGACGCTTTGGCGGCGGCTTTCGTGCTCACGGCCGGCGTCGCGGCGGGGCCCGGCCCCACTCCGGCCAATGCCCAAGAGATCGAAGTCATCATGGCGCTGCCGGCCGCAACGCTGACCTTCAGCGCGGCTTTCCTCGCCGAGGATGCGGGCTTCTACAAGAAAGAAGGCCTCAAGGTCACGAACCGCACCATCGTGGGCGTGGGCGCTCCGAACGCGGTGCTGGCCGGCAGCGCCGACTTCACTATGGGAACCGGCCCGGTCTTCTTGCGCGCCGCGGCGCAAGGACAGAGATTCTTCGCCATCGCCAACCTGATCGATAAACCGCTGGTCGAGCTGGTGCTGCGCAAGGACGTGGCCGAGGCCGCCAAGATCACCAACATGATGCCGCTCGCCGAACGCGGCAAGGCGCTGAAGGGCAAGACCATCGGCATCCAGGGCGTCGGTTCGATCGTGCATGCGTGGGAGCGTCTGGTGGTGGCGCGCGGCGGGCTCGACGTCGAGCAGGATGTCCGCATCGCCCCGATGGACCCGCCCGCGATGCTGCCCGCGCTCGAGAACAAAGCGATCGACGGCTTCGCGACGTCGCTGCCCTTCACCACCCAGGCGATCACCAAGGGCTCGGCTGTCATGCTGGCCACGGCCGTCAGCGATGCGCCCGATCTCCTCCCGTTTGCGTATGGGCTGATCTATTCCAAGCCGGAACTCTGCAAGGAGCAGCGCGAGAAATGCGCCCGGATGGCGCGCGCCATGAAGGGCGTCGCGCAATTCATCCAGGAGAAGCCGGGCGAGGCGTTCGAGCTTCTGAAAAAGCGCTTCAACACCATGGACGCGCAATTGCTCGAAGCCGCCTGGAAGACGGTCGCGTCCGCGCACGCCAAGGACATCCGGGTCACGGTCCCGAGCCTGGAAAATTCGCAGAAAGTGAGTCTGGAAGCGAAGCTCTTGGAAACGAAGGACGCACTCAAGAGCTATGACGGGCTCTACACGGACGAGTTCCTGAAATAGCCGCCGTCAGGTCACCGTCATCGCGAGCCCGACGCCGGGGCCGGCCGGCGGCGTGCCGAAACCATTCTCGATCCGCAGCGGCCCGAACGGATCGCCGGGGAACAGTTCGTGCTCCGCAAGCTCGTGCGCGATCGGCACATAGGGCAGCAACGACGCGACATGCAGCGCCGTTGCCTGGAAGTGGCTCGGCAGCAGGCACAGCCCGAAGCGATATTTGATGTCGCTCGCCTGACAGATTTTCGCGGCCGCCAGCACACCCCTGATGCCGCCGAGGCGTGGAATCCTCAGGTTGATCGAGTCCACCACCCGGTCGTGGACGAGTCCCACGATCTCCTCGAACGTCATCGCGCTTTCGTCGGCCTCGACCATCGGCCGGACCGTTTGCGTGATGAGCTTCAAACCTTCCCGGTCGCCGCGCGGCACCGGCTGCTCGATCAGGTCGAGACCGTCGTCATCCATCTGCTCGATCGCGCGGATCGCCGCCTTGGTCTCGTAACGGCCGTTGGCGTCGCCGGTGATGCGCACCCCAGGCCCGACCCGATCGCGCACGGCCCGCATGCGCGCGACGTCGCGCGTGATCTCGCCTGAGAATTTCAGCTTGAGCACCTTGTAGCCCTTGGCGACGAGGCCTGCGGCGAAATCCGCCATCGCATCCGGCGCCAACAGCGGCACCAGCCGCGCGACCGGGACTTTCTGGTGCAGGCTGCCGCCCAGATAGTCCGAGAGGCTCACACCCTGCACCCGCGACGCCAGATCATAGAGCGCGACTTCGATCGCGGCCTTGATCTCCCGGAATCCCATCAGGGCGCGGTCGAGGTCGGCCATCCGGGCGTTGATGTTCAGCGGTTGCCCCGTGATCACACCGCCCAGATAATCCGCGCAGGCCGCGGCCGCCGCGACCGGCGGATCGAACGGCTGCAAGGCCGGCACGGTCCCAAAGCCGCGCGTCCCGTCAGCGGCCTCGATCGCGACGATGAGGCATGGGGCCTGCGGCACCGCCCCGGTGATCAGCGACCAGCCGGGCTGATCGATCACCTGGACATGCGGGATGACGCGGACCGATTTGATCTTCATGCCGCGCGACCCCTGAGACCGCAATGGGATGGATTGAACCACGGATCATAACAATACGACGGAATCGGTCTGGTATAAAATTGCAAACATGGCGTGCGCTGGCGTTCGAACGCGCTGTCGTTATAATCGTAAGCGCGATCACACGCCGCATTGACGAGGGACTGATGGCTGACGACGACGAATGGACCAGCGTGATTTCCGCCGATGAGGTCGCGGAAGGCCAGGTGGTTGGGCTCACGATCGGCGACCACAACATCGCGATCTATCATCTGAAGGGCGGCGAGTTTCACGCCACCGATAATATCTGCACGCATGAATATGCCGAGCTGTCGGAAGGCATCCTGGAAGATTGCGTGATCGAATGTCCGCTGCACGCGGGGCAATTCGACATCCGCACCGGAAAGGGACTTTGCGAGCCGATCGAGACCGATCTTGCCGTGTTCGAATGCAAGGTCGAGAACGGTGAAGTCTGGGTGAAGCTGCCGGACTGAACGTTCTCACCTCCTCGTCCCGAAATGCCGCACCTGCGGATCGCGCAATGATTTTGCCGATCGCGTTGATCGTTTGCACAAGGATAAAGAATGCACGCTGTCCTGCTCGGCCGTTTCGCGCTCACCGGCGAAGACCGCATCGCCCGCATGGTGAAGACGCCGTGGCGGATCACGGCGCTGCCCGACGAGGCGACGCCCGCGGCGGTCGCGGCCGCGCTCGCCGATGCGGACGCCGCCATCGGGATGGCGTGGGATGCGCAGCGCCCGCCCGCTCCCAAGATGAAGCTGCTGCAGGTCAGCGCTGCCGGGCTCGATCGCGTCGATCTCAAGTCGGTGCCGAAAGGCGTCACGGTCTGCAACGCCTTCGGGCACGAAGACGCGATGGCCGAATTCGCCCTGATGACGATGCTGCTGTGGACGCACGAATTTGTCTCGATCCAGGACGTGTTCCGCGGCGGTTCCTGGGCGAGCAGCAGCCAGGGCGCGGCCCCGCCGCATGGCGAAGTCGCCGGGCGGACGGTCGCGATCATCGGCACCGGCCGTCTGGGCCGCGCGGTCGCGCAGCGCTGCAAGGCGATCGGCGCGAACACCATCGGGGTCAACCGCAGCCCGATCACTGAACCGCTTTATGATGAATGCTTCGGCCTGGAAAAACTCGACGACGCGCTCGCGCGCTGCGACTTCGCGGTCGTCTGCATCGGGCTCACAGCGGAAACCCAAGGACTGATCGGCGCGCGGCAGCTTGCGGCGATGAAGCGGACCGGCGTCATCATCAACCTGGCGCGCGGGCCGGTGATCGACGAAGAAGCGCTCTACCGGGCTTGCGCGGACAAGAGCATCGGCGGCGCCGTGATCGACACCTGGTATCGCTATCCGACGCCGCAGGATCCCAATCCCCGCCCCTCAGCGTTTCCGTTCCACGAATTGTCAAACGTGATGATGTCGCCGCACACCTCGGCCTGGACCACCGGCATGCTGGACCGGCGCTGGGCGCAGATCGCCGGCAATCTCGACCGCTTCACGCGCGGCGAGCCGCTGATCAATGTGGTGACGCAGACTTAAGGAACGCCCGGCTCGCCCAGGTCCCAGTAGAGTCCCGCCATCATCCCAAGTCCCTCACGCGATATGTGCGGCAGGATGTGCTCGTTCGGCGCGTGCTGCGAGCAGGACGGATAGGAGTGCGGCACCCAGATGGTGGGGAGCGACAGCACGTCCGAGAAAATGTCGTTCGGGAGCGCGCCGCCGAGGTTCGGCAGCACCGCGGGCTTCTTCCCGATCGTGCGCGTGATCGAGTCCACGGCCCAGCGAACCCACGGATTGTCGGGATCGAGCCGTGTCGCGTTGAACACCTCGTCGCGCGCCTTCGCGGTCTGCACGAAGGAGAAACCGTTGCGGTCAAGGTGACGCCGTAGCGCCGGCATGATGTCGTCTGGATCGATGCCGACGACGAAACGCAACTGGCACCGCGCCCAGGCGCGCGGCGGGACGGCGTTCACCGGCGTCTTCGGATTTCCGGCCTCGTAGGCCAGCACCGTGAAAGACGACCAGCCGAACACGCGTTCAGCCGGGGTGAGCCCCGGCTCGCCCCAGTTCGGATCGATCGCGGGTCCGGTCGGGCCAGGCTCGACCTCGCAATCGGCGAGCGCGCGCCGCACGCTTGCGGGGATTTCCTTCGGCATCCATTCGGCGATGGCGATCTTGCCGGTCGGCCCCGCAATGCTGGCGATCGCATGCGCCAACTGGATCGCCGGATCGGAGAGAAGCCCGCCCCAGTTGCCCGAATGATGCCCACCCTCGCGCGCATCGATCCAAAGATCGAAATTGATCGAGCCGCGCGCGCCGAGGAACATTGTCGGACGGTTGGCGGAAAGCCGCGGCCCGTCGGAGGCAAGCAGCACATCGGCGCGGAACTGCTCCTTGTTGGCTTCGAACAGCGTGCGCAAGCCGGGCGAGCCCATCTCCTCGCCGACTTCGATCAGATATTTGGCGTTGAAACCGAGCTTGCCGCGTGTTTCGAGCACAGCCCGAAGGGCCCCGATGTTGACTGCGTGCTGGCCCTTGTTGTCGGCGGTGCCGCGCCCGTACCAGCGGCCGTCACGCTCGGTCAGGGTCCAGGGTGAAAGCCCCTCGTCCCAGCCGTCGTCGAGTCCGCGGATCACATCGCCATGGCCATAGCCCAGAACGGTCGGGCGCGACGCGTCTTCGATCCGCTCCGCATAGAGGAACGGCCATTTCCCCTGCTGCATGATGCGGCAAGTGAAGCCGAGCGATTCCAGCAGCGGCTTCATCTCGGCGTCGAGATATTGCAGCAGCACCGGACCACGGTCCGGGTTCTGGCTCTCGGTCGGGATTGCGACACGGCGGGCCATGTCGGTGCGGAAAGCGCCGGAATCGAAATACGCCTCGGCGCGGGCGATGGCGGCGGCTCGTGTCATGCTGGTTTAATTAGCACATCGGCGCGCCGAGATCAGGGCTTGAAGCCGGTCCCGCCGCAGCGCTGGCACCGCACCTTCTTGTCGCCGTGCTTGAGCAGGCCCTTGCCTTCGCAGTTCTTGCACTTGACCTTGGGCTTATCGGGTTTCTTCTGCATCCGGCTTATTTCACCTCGATCTTGCCGCTGCCCTTGCACTCGCGGCAGCGCGCGCTCCGGATGAATTGAGCGCCTTTGCACTTCGGACAGACTACGAGAACAGGCTTCGGGGCCTTGTCGGTCGACGTTGCGCGTTCCATGTCTTTTCCCTCTGAAAGGACGGGTGTAGCAGGCAACCGCCCTCTCGGGGAAAGAAAAGAGCCTTACGGCGCGCTTCGGCGCACCGACACGTCGCTGCGCTTCCTAATATCGTCGCGCAAGCGGGTGCCGAGCCCGGCGCCCTGCATCGGATAGACGAAGCCGTTCTCGATCCGGGGCATTTCCGTAACAATGTCGCGATAGAAGCCCTTGTAGAAGGCCCGCACCGCTTCCTGGATCAGCGCGTTCGATGCGTTCAGCGACAGATGGATCGAAGCGATGAACACGATCGGCCCGGTGCAGTCATGCGGCGCGATGGGCCGCCCGTAGGTTTCGGCCAACGCCGCCAGCGCCTTACCCTCGGTGATGCCGCCGATCCAGCCGGCATCGAAATGCGCGACGTCGATCGCGCCACGCTCGAAGGCCTCGCGATACCACGGCCGCGTGCCGAGATTCTCCGAACCCGCGACCCGCGTACCGCACATCTGCTTGAAGTCGGCGAGCGACTTGAAGTCGTGCATCGGCACCGGGTCCTCGTGCCAGAACACATTATAGTCGGCCAGCACGCGCGCGATCTCGCAGGCGACCGGATAGCTCCAGAGCGCGTGCATCTCGTGCATGATGTCCATCTTGTCGCCCACCGCCTTGCGGATCTCGGCGAAGGGCCGCGCGCCGGCCTTGAGGTCGGCGAGCGAGATATAATGTCCGCGCGTGCCGCCGACGAACTGATCAAACGGCCAGATCTTCATGCCGGTGATGCCTTCGGCGAGGAGCGACTGCGCGAGTTCGCCCGGCCGGTCCCATTGGGCCGCGAGATCGTTGTCGCGGTCGTCTTTCATCTGGGTCTGGTTGATGGTGTTCGAGCCGGTGCGCGCCACAGCGTTGTAGGACGGCGCCGCGCAGGTGTTGTAGATGCGGAGCTTCTCTTTGGTGAGCCCGCCCAGCAGCTGATGCACCGGCAGCTTCGCGAATTGTCCGAACAGATCCCAAAGCGCGATATCGACGGCGGAGTTGCCGCGGATTTCGACGCTGCGGGTTGGATAACCGTTGAAGTGGTTGCCGACCCGGTGATGCAGAGCGTCCCAATGCTGCTCGACAAGGAGCGGGTCCTTACCGAGCAGATAGGGCGCACAGGTCTCGTGGATATAGGCGACCACGGCCTGCGGATTGCGGAAGGTCTCGCCGAGTCCGACGATCCCCTCGTCCGTGTGGATCTCCACCCACACGATGTTGCTGTAGGCCGCGACCTGGATGGTGTCGACGGCGGTGATCTTCATGACGTCTTCAGCTTGTAGACGCGCGCAGCAGTGTCGTGGAACAGCGCCTTTTTCTCGTCCGCCGAATACTGCTTGGCGATCCGCTTGAACGCGTTCCAGAGCGACGCGTAGCTGCACGAGCCTTTGTCGACCGGGAAGTTGCTCTCGAACATGCAGCGGTCGGGGCCGAACGTCGCGACACAATGCTCGACATACGGTCCCCAGGCCTTGGCGAGTTCTTCCGACGTCGGCGGCTGGCTCTGCTCGTGGAACTTGAAGCCGAAGATTCGCATGCCCATGCCGCCCAGTTTCATGATGGCATTCGGCAGCTTGGAGGCTTCGGTGATCCGCTTGCTCCACTCGGCAAAGACTTCGTCCCGCTTGCCCTCATAGGGACCGATGCCGATCGGCGCACAGATGTGATTGAGGATGATGGTTGCCGACGGCACCGTGCGGGCGAGCGCGCAGAACTCCTCGATCTGCGTGAAGTAGATATAGGTGTCGAGCGTGAGACCCATTCCGGCCAGCACCTCGATACCTTTGCGGAATGACGGATCGCGCATCAGCCCTTCGGGCGGACGCGACGTCGAGCCGTGCGCGGCCGGGTCCTTGTGGAACACCGCCATGTTGCGCACGCCGCGGAAGCGTCCGCCGCCGGCCGCCACATGCGCCTCGAGCACCGGCTTCGCCTTGTCGCCGAGCCGCAGGTCCGCATAGCCGATGATGCCCGCGCAGGCGCGCGCCGGTCCGTAATGGCCGCTCGCGCTCATCGCCGCGACGCCGTTGACGAACTCGGTCTCGCCGACCGGCCGCATCTCGACCGGACCATCGGCCCGGTACATCGCCTCGCATTGCATGAAGACGGTGGCGCGGATGTTGTGACCCGAATTGAGGTCCGACATCAGCTCCGGAAAGAAGTAGCGGTTGCCCTCGTGATCCCAGAGGTGGTGATGCGGATCGATGATCGGCAGATCCGGCTCGAGGATCGGCTCGGTGCGGAGCCCGAGCCAATCGGGGCGGACCGGAATGTGCTTGGGGGGCGGAGGCGCATCAGTGCTCATGGGATTTTCTTCCTTAGTTATATCAAGTCTCGCAATTCGGAATCAGATGGCAGTCCTTACGCGATGTCGATGCGATAGACGCGCGCAGCCGTCCCGCCGAACAAGGCATTTTTCTCGTCGGCTGAATAGCGCGCCGCGATCCGTTTGAAGGCGTTCCACAGGACCGCGTAGCTGCAGCCCCCTTTGTCGACCGGAAAGTTGCTTTCGAACATGCAGCGCTCCGGTCCGAAGGCCGCGATGCAATGCTCCATGTAGGGCCGCCAGGCCGCCGCCAGATCCTCGGACGACGGCGGCAGCCCCTGTTCATGCAACCGGAAGCCGAACAAACGCATCGCCATCCCGCCGAGCTTGACCATCACGTTCGGGCAGGTGGCGAGATCGGACATGGACTTGCTCCATTCGGCGAACACCTCCTTGCGCTTGCCCTCGTAAGGACCGATGCCGAGCGGCGCCAGGATGTGATTGGCCACGATGGTTGCGTCGGGCGCGGCGCGCGCGAGATCGCGCAGCTCCGCTATCTGGGTGTGATAGGCAAAAGTCTCGAACACCAGCCCGAGCGATGTCAGCGCGGAGACGCCCTTGCGGAGCGAGGGCTCCAGCAGCAGCGCTTCAGGCGGACGCGATAACGTCACATGCGCCGCCGGATCTTTGTGCCAGCATGCGACATTGCGGATGCCGCGGAAGCGGCCGCCCGCAGCCGCCATGTGGGCCTCCAGGATCGGCTTCACCCTGTCGCCCAGCCGCAGGTCCGCATAGCCGATAATGCCGGCGCAGACTTTGGTGGGGCCGTACTTGCCGCTGGCGCTCATCGCCGCGATGCCGTTGACGAACTCGGTCTCGCCGATCCAGCGCATTTCGAGTTCGCCGTCCTGCCGGTACATCTCATGGCACTGCATGAACATCGTCGCGCGAATGTTGTGTCCGCTCGCGAGATCGCTCAGCAGTTCCGGCAACAGGTAGCGCTCGCCCGGATTGTCCCAGAGGTGATGATGCGGGTCCAGGATCGGCAGATCGGGCTCGATAATGTCTTCAACCCGCAGGGCAAGCCAATCGGGGCGCACCGGGGCATGCTTATGCGGCGTCGTGCTGTGCTGTCCGGTCATGTGGCGCGGGTGTCTGGCGGTTCTTCGCGGAAAACGCGGGCAGGCATGAAGAAGGCTGCAAGTTTCAACATACTCCTGCGGCAATTGAAAGTGTCGACAATCGGATTACACGGTTGCATAATGTGGCCCATCCTGGCCGAGGGCGTCTGAAGCGCCCCGCCGCTTCCCAACGGAGGAATCATGCTCAACCGCCGCCAATTTACCGGTCTGCTCGCTGCTGGCGTCGCGATGCCGAACATCGCCCGCGCTGCCGAGGATTGGCCGAACCGGCCCGTCACCATCATCTGCCCGTTCGCGGCCGGCGGCTCGACCGACATCGTGGCGCGGCTCCTCGCCGAGGAGCTCCGCAAGAAGTTCAACAATCCCTTCGTGGTTGAAAACCGCGCCGGCGCCAGCGGCAACATCGGCGTCGAAGCCGGCGCCCGCGCCGCCAAGGACGGCTACACGCTGACCGTCGGCACGATGGGAACGCTGACCACCAACCAGTTCCTGTTCGACGATCTGAAGTTCGACGCGCAGAAGGATTTCACGCCGATCAGCCAGATGTTCAAGGTCGATCACGTGCTGGTCGTGAATCCGAAATTCCCGGTCAACACGCTGAAGGAATTGCTCGACAAGGCGAAGGCCGAACCCGGCAAGATCACGTACGGTTCGTCGGGCGCAGGCTCGGCGGTGCACATGTTCGTCGCCCTCATCGAGATGAGGACCGGCGTGAAGTTCCTGCACGTCCCCTACAAGGGTTCGGCGCTGGCGCTGAACGACACGGTCGCGGGCCACATCAACATGCTGTGCGACACGCTCCCCTCCTCGGTCGGTCAGGTCGAAGCCAAGACGGTTCGTCCGCTCGGCATCACCAGCGCGAAGCGCAACAAGCTGATCCCGGACGTGCCGACCATTCAGGAAGCCGGCATCCCGGATTTCGATTTCGGCTCGTGGGGTTCGCTGATGGCTCCGGCCGGCACGCCCGACTACATCATCAAGAAGCTCTCCGATGCGATCATCGAGGCCTACAAGCGCCCCGACGTGCAGAAGGCCTGGTTCGAGAAGGGCGCCGATGCCATCTCGACCACGCCCGAAGAGCTGACCGCCCTGATCAAGCGCGACACCAAGATCTGGGGCGAGGTCGTCAAGGCCGGCAACATCAAGGTCTAAGCGCTGTCGACACTCCGGATCGCGTCGCCCCAACAGGCGGCGCGATCGTGATTCATGCTAGATGAGCGGAGCAGTCTCCGCCGCAAAAAGGAAAAGAACCGTGCTGGACGTCAATCGCAACGCCTCCTCATCTCAAGACGCGTCGGAACATCGCACCGCCCTTCAGGGCGTGCGCATCGTCGATCTCACGCAATTCGAGGCCGGCACGTCCTGCACCCTCTTCCTCGCCTGGCTGGGCGCCGAAGTGATCAAGATCGAGCCACCGGAGCGTGGCGAACAGGGCCGCTACTCCACCACCGAGCCCGGAATGGACTCGCAGTATTTCATCCAGCTCAACGCCAACAAGAAAAGCGTCACCTGCAATCTCAAGTCCCCCGAGGGCAAGGAGCTGCTGACCAAGCTCATCCGCGAAGGCGACGTCTTCATCGAGAACTTCGCGCCGGGCGCGATCGAGAAGCTCGGCTTCGGCTATGACGTCGTTTCCAAGATCAATCCGCGCATCGTGTACGGACGCATCAAGGGCTACGCGCCGGACGGTCCCTTCGCGAACTTCCTCGCCTTCGATCCAGTCGCGCAGGCCGCGGGCGGCGCGCTTTCGATCACGGGCGAGCCGACCGGCCGCCCGCTGAAGCCCGGCCCGAATATCGGCGATACCGGCACTGGCCTGCATTGCACCATCGGCATCCTGGGCGCGCTCTATCAGCGCCAGTTCACCAACCGCGGCCAGTTGGTCGAAGTCGCCATGCAGGACGCCGTCATCAACTTCCACCGCATCGCGTATGCGGCGCAGGCGATGTTCGGCAAGCCCGCCCCCCGCACCGCTAACCAGAGCATCTTCGCCGGCACCGCGCCGAGCGAGGTCTATCCGACCAAGGGCGGCGGCCCGAACGACTACATCTATATCTACACCACCCGCGCCGGCTCGAAGCACTGGCAGAACCTGCTCAAGCTGCTCAAGCGCGAAGACCTCAACAGCGATCCGCGCTTCGATACGCCGCAATCGCGCGCCAAGCATTCGGATCTGGTCGACGCGCTGCTGTCGGAGTGGACCAAGACCTACGACAAGCGCGAGATCATGATGATCCTCGGCGAAGCCGGCGTGCCGGCGAGCGCGACCTTCGACACCATGGAGCTGTCGAACGATCCGCATCTGCGCAAGCGCGGCGTGTTCGCAACCTTCCAGCATCCGGTGCGCGGCGAGCTGACGATTCCCGGCAACGTCATCAAGCTGTCGGACTCGGACGTACCGGTCGTGTCGCCGCCGCTGCTCGGCGCCGACAACGACGCGATCTATGGCGGCCTCCTCGGACTCTCCAAGGACGAGATCGAAGAGCTGAAAAAGAAGAAGGCGATTTGACGAAGCGCGACGGCCAGCCGGCGAAGATTGCGATCGCGAGCGGACATTCCGCGATCGATCGCTACCTTGCCGAAGGCTACGAGCGCGTCCCCGGAATGTCGTCGCGCTTCGCGGCGGCCATTTGCGGCCACATCATCCGGCGTCAATCCGAATCCGGCGTCAGTGGTGATCTGCTCGAGATCGGCACCTTCGAGGGCCGTTTTTTCATCGCCATGGCGCTGGGGCTCGCGGCCGGCGAGAAGGCGATCGGCGTCGATCGCTTCGATTGGCCGAATGCGGGAGTCGAGGACCGCTTCGCCGCCAACTGCGCCGCGCACGGAATCGCGCCGGAGCACTTCATCGCGTGGAAGGCCGACAGCCGCGAGATCAAGACGGACGATCTGCGCCGGAAGCTCGCCCGACAATCGCTCCGCTTCGCGCATATCGACAGCCATCACTCGCCGGACTGCCTGACCAACGATCTCGAACTCGTGCATCCCCTGATGCATCGCGATGGCGTCATGTGTCTCGACGACATGCTGCATCCCGGCTATCCGCTGCTCGCGACCGCCGCCTTCGATTATCTCAATCGCCATCCGGAGATGCGGCTGCTCTGCGTGATCGACCGCGAGGACATCGTGGCGGCGCCGAAATTCCTGATTTGCCGCGCCGACGCGGTCGCGCGCTACGACCAGGACCTGATGACAAGCTTTGCGCCGTTCCATTTCACGATGGCGGGTAACATGGAAACCTATCTGGCGGTCGTGCTGACGCCGCAGCCGCGGCTGGCTGAAATCGAATAACGATCAGGTCGCCTCGACCGGCTGCGATGCGCCCCGCCGGAACGGCATATCTCTAGAGAGCGTCCCGTTTTCGAAGACAGTCGTTCCTCGGCCCTTCGCCCTCGACTGACCCCCAAGTCCAACTCCCCACGCCTTCGCCCGCCGTCTCCCAGCGCGACCGCTTCTCCACAGCCTCAAAGTACGCCGCCACTCGGCCTCCCGCCGCTTGACGGCTCCATTCAAAAAATTATAATTTAAATATTATAATTTATCAGGCGGCTTGGAATGAAGATCGCGCAGCTGGTCGCAATGCCCATCGAGGCCCGTTTTGCCGATATTTTCGGCGGGATCGACAAGGTCCCGGCCGAGTTGTCGGCCCCGGCCGCGCACTTCCGGCGCATCCCCCGCAGCGGCCAGATGGCCACCATCGTGGTCGCGACCAGCGATGACGGGCATATCGGATATGGCGAGGCCTTCGGGCTGCCGGACGCGGGCGCCGCCGCCTCGATCGTCGACCGGGTGATCGCCCCTTCCCTCGCGGGCGCTGAGATCGGCGATCCCGGCCTGATGCTGGACGACCTCCGCCGCTACTTCGCGTCGATGGGCTGCACGCGCGGCGCCACCATCGAGGCGTTGAGCGCCGTCGACATCGCGCTCTGGGATCTGAAGGCGCGCGCCGAAGGCCTGCCGCTCGCGACGCTTCTCGGCGGCAAGCCCGGCCCGGTCTCGACTTACGTGAGCCCGATCGCGTTCCAGGATCATCCCGACAAGTCGGCCAAGGCGGCGCGCGCCTATATCGACCAGGGCTTTCGTGCACTGAAGCTGAAGATCGGACGCGGCATCCGCGTCGATCTCGATCACATCGCGGCGGTGCGCAGCGAAGCTGGCTCGTCGGTGCCGCTCTATCTCGACGTGAACTGCGCCTATGACGTGCCGACCGCGATCGAGGTCGCGCGCGCGCTCGTGCCTTACGACATCGGCTGGTTCGAAGAACCCGTGCCGCCGGACGATCCCAAAGCGCTGGCCGAAGTGCGGCGGCATTCGCCCGTCCCGGTCGCGGCCGGCGAGAACGAATTCACCCTGCAGGCCCATGCGGCACTGGTCGCGGCCGACGCGGTCGATTTCCTGCAGCCGAACATCGCGCGCGCCGGCGGCGTCAGCGGCGTGATGGCGATCGGCGCGCTCTGCGCCAAGCACAACATCAAGCTCGCGCTGCATGGCGTCGGCACTTGCGTCGGCGTTTCGGCCGCGCTGCATGCCTGCCGGGCCGCGCCGGCCTTCCACTCCTACGAGGCCAACCGGCTGCTCAATCCGCTGCGCGACGAGATGGGCGTGCACAAGCTCGTGCTCGATCAGGGCAATCTAGTCGCGCAGGACCGGCCGGGCCACGGCGGCGAACCCGACATGACGCGGCTCGCGCGCTACAAGCTGCAGCCGCGTCCGAAACCCGCGGAGGTGCGCCATGCCAACCTTGGTGCGTGAGCGCCCCGAGCTCGGCGAACTGATCGGCAAGCCGGGCGAGACGCTGACCGAAACGCTGCGCCGTACCCTGCTGGAGATGATCATCTTCGGCTATTTCAAGCGCGGCGCGCGGCTCTATCCCGAAAAGATCGCCGAGCATTTCGGCGTCAGCCTCACGCCGGTGCGCGAAGCCCTGATGCGGCTCGCCGCCGAAGGCTTCATCGAGACCATCCAGCGGCGCGGCTATCACGTCCGCAATCCGGACGCCAAGCAGGTGCTGGAGCTCTGGCAGGTGCGCCTCGCCATGGAGCTGATGGCCGGCGAGATCATGATCGACCGGCTGGCGAGCGGTGAGCTCGGCGACAGCGCGATCGACGAGATGCAGCAGATTCAGGCTCGGCTCGAAGCCGATCCGGAGACGATCAGCCACAAGGATCATCACGAGCTCAACGGCAGCTTCCATCAGCTCGTGGTCGAGTTCAGCGACAACAAGCTGCTGATGGCGGCCTATCGCGGCATCCAGATGCAGGTGCTGAGCGGCTGGATTCAGCGCGGGCTCGAGTCGTGGCGCACCCGCCACACCATTGATTCAGGTGAGCATCGCGCGATCCTGGCGGCATTGCGCGCACGCGATAAGGACGCCTACGCCAAGGCGATGCGCAACCATCTGTCGCGTTCGCTCAAGGATGCGCAGAAGGATCTCGCGATCCGCAACCAGAACGACATCGAAGTGAAGGCCGGGGAGCAACCCGGCCGTTTAGCGTTGGAGGGAAATGAGCCATGAATAGACGTCATCTTCTGAGCACCATCGCGGCCGCCGGCATCGCGCTCGGCGGCATGCTTACGCTGCCGCAGGCCGCGCAGGCGCAGACCAAGAACATCCGGATGTGGACCTTCCTGAGCGCGACCGGCACCACGCCACGCGAAGTCGCGCTCGCCCAGATCATCAAGAACTTCGAAGCCAAGAATCCCGGCACCAAGATCGTAGTCGAGACCCAGGTCTGGGATCAGATGACGCCGAAATTCCTCGCCGCCCATCGGGCCGGCAATGCGCCTGACATCATTTGGGCGATCACGGACTTCCTGGGCGACGCCATCAACTCCGGCTCGCTTGCCGATCTCAACGCGCTGTTCATGAACAAGTGGCCGGCCGCACAGGTGGCCGATCACAAGAGCGCCTATTGGGACCTGACCAAGCGCGGCGACAAGCAATACGCGATGTTCGTCTCGCCGAACTACATCTCGGTCCTCTATCGCGCCGATCTCTTCAAGGAAGCCGGCATCGACCCCGCCCAGATCAAGACCTGGGACGACCTGCGTCAGACGGCCGAGAAGCTCACGGTCCGCAACGCCTCCGGTCAGGTGACGCGCTACGGCTACGCGCAGGCCTATAGCGAGCAGCAGACCGACCCGCACATGATGATCCCTTACATGCTCGGCAACGGCGAGAGCATCTTCAAACAAGACGGCAAGGCCAACTTCGCGACCCCGCTCGGCGTCGAGGCGATGACCTACGCGACCGACCTCGTGACCAAATACAAGGTCGCGCCGGCGCAGTCCGCCACCTGGACGGTCGATGACCTGTTCGAACAGTTCGCTTCCGATCGCGTCGCCATGGTGCAGGGCCCGAGCGTGCGCGTCTCCACCATCCAGGCCAAGCTCGGCAAGGAGAAGGTCGGCATGATGCTCTGGCCCGGCAGCAAGACGATGGCGCATTCGCCGGCCGTGATGGCGGGTTGGGCGGTCGGCGTCTGGTCGAAGAGCCAGAACGCCGAGGAAGCCGGCAAGTTCGTCGACTTCATGCTGGGCGCGGAGTCCGAGCCGATCTGGGTGACGGTCGGCGGCCAGTCGCCACTGATGGCTTCCACGGCCGAAGCCGTGAAGTCCTACGTCGATCAGCCCGGTAACGGCTTCATCCGCGTGGCGAGCGAAGGCTCGTCCAAATACGGCTGGCTCACGCCGATCGACTTCAATGTCGGCGGCTACCGTCAGGCGCTTGCCAAGGCGACGCAACGCATCCTGGTCGATGGCGTCGCCGTCAAGGCCGCGCTCGAGGAAGCCGAGCAACGCTTCAACCGCCAGAACAACCGCTAACGCGAACGCGCGGCGCCGCCCACAAAGCGGCGCCGCGTCTCCGCCGGCCGCATCGCAGACCATGAACGCACCCTCGCAATCCCGCTACGCCGGTGCGGTCTATGTGCTGCCGGCCTTCGCGCTGTTGCTGCTCGTGCTGTTCTCGCCGGTCGGCTACGGCCTCTGGTTCAGCCTCTTCCGCATCCAGTACGGCGCGCCGACCGATTTCGCCGGTCTCGAAAACTACATCCGGCTGCTCGACGATCCGGTGCTGGCCGGCACGCTCAAACGCAGCGCCGTTTTCACCGCCGCGGCGGTCGCCCTCACCATCATCCTGTCGCTCGCACTCGCGGTCTGGATCAACCGCATGTCGCGCCGTACAGGCTTCATTGTGCAGATGATCGTGATCCTGCCCTGGATCATCTCGACCGTGGTGGCGACGCTTCTTTTCCGCTGGGTCTTCGTCAGCGACATCGGGCTCGCCGGCTCGATCATGCGGATCTACGGATTTTCCGACATCCAGCTTCTCAACAATCCCGGCACCGCGATGGCGCTCCTGATCGGCGTCTCGGTCTGGAAGCGGCTCGGCTACGCAATGATCATCCTGCTGGCCGGGCTGAAGGGCATCCCGGACGACTACGAGGAAGCCGCCAAGATCGACGGCGCCAACGGCTGGCAGATTTTCCTCCTGATCGTGCTGCCGCTGCTCAAGACCCCGCTCCTGCTGGTGGCAGTCGTGCTCACGCTCTCGAACCTCAACACTGTTGAAACTCCGCTGGTGCTGACCGGCGGCGGCCCCGGCGACGCAACCCGCATCCTGCCGATCGAGGTGTTCGAGCGCGCCTTCGTGAACTTCGATCTCGGCTCCGCCACCGCGCTCGCGATCGCGATGTTCCTCGGCAACATCATTCTGGTTCTGGCTTATGTCCGGCTCTCGGGATGGAAAGCATGACGCGCGCCGATGCTATCCCTGTCGCGAGACGGCGAGTGCTGCCGCTTGGGCGCGGCCTCACGGTCGCGGCTCTGTTCGCGCTGCTGGCGCTGTTGAACCTGCTGCCGTTGATCTGGGGCATCCTGACCTCGATCAAGTCGCAGCCCGATCTCTTCCGGGTGCCGCCGGTTCTGCTGAGCTTCGTGCCGACGCCCGAGAACTACGCCCGCGTCTTCGCGAGCGGCTTCCTCACTAACATGCAGATGAGTGTGTTCTATTGCGTCGTCACTGTCGCCTGCGTTTTGATATTGGCGCTGCCGGCAGCCTACGCCTTCGACCGCTTCGACTTCCCGTTTCGGCAGTCGCTCTTTCTGGTCGTAGTCGCCAGCATCCCGCTCTCGCTCGGCGCGGCTGCCCTTTTGATTCCGAATTATCTCTATTTCACCCGGCTCGGCCTCACCAATGCATGGTTCACGCTGCCGCTGATCTACACGGCTTACCAGCTCCCGATGGCGATCTGGATCGTGAAAGGATCGATCGAAGCGCTGCCGCGCGAGCTCGACGAGGCCGCGATCGTCGATGGCGCGACCCATTTCCAGATTCTCCTCAAGGTCATCCTGCCGCTCTGCCGCCCCGCGTTGGGCGCGGCCGGTGTGCTGGTGTTCGTCGGCTGCTGGAACGAGTTCGTGGCCGGTTCGGTGATGATCGACACGCCCGACCTGCGGCCGATCCAGCCCGCGATCTACAACTTCATCGGCTATTTCGGCCGCGAATGGGGACCGCTCACTGCCTCGGCGGTGCTGGCGATCCTCCCGATCCTCGTGATCTTCGCGCTGCTGAACCGGCTGATCGTCTCCGGCCTCACCAAGGGTTCGGTGAAAGGCTGAGCATGAAAGTCACCACCAATATTGGCTTCACCGAAGCCGAAGCCGTGATCGCGGCGGCGGCCGAAAAAGCGGACGAGATCGCGGTCCCGCAGAACATCGCGATCGTGGATGCGGCCGGACATCTGGTCGCGTTCCGCCGGATGGATGGCGCCAAATACACCTCGATCGAAATTGCGATGGCGAAAGCCTTCACGGCCGCGGGCGCACAGGCGCCCACGAAGGATATCGGCCCCCGCACGGTGCCGGGCGAACCCGGCTTCGGAATCCAGAACTTGCTCGGCGGCCGCTTCACCACATTGCCGGGCGGCATTCCGCTGCGGTTCGGCGATGCCGTCGTAGGCGCGATCGGAGTCAGTTCCGGCTCGACCGCACAGGATCAGCAAGTCGCCGAAGCGGGAGCGGCTTTCTTTCATGCGCGGTATCGCGCCTGAAATTTTAAGACGGAGTGATGTGTGTTGGCGGACGCGACAGAGCAGACTTGGGATGTGATCATCGTGGGCGGCGGCTCGGCCGGCTGCGTTCTGGCTAACCGACTGTCGGCCGACCCCGCGCGAAAAGTGCTGCTGATCGAGGCCGGCCGCGACGTGAAGCCGGGCGAGGAAAGCTCCGCCATCCTCGATACCTATCCGGGACGCGCCGCCTTCGATCCGCGCAATCATTGGCCGGACCTCACCGCGCAGACGCAGCCGCATCTCCATAACGTCACCAATCCGCCGCCGCCGAAAAAATACGAGCAGGCGAAGCTCATCGGCGGCGGATCGAGCATCAACGGCCAGGTCGCCAACCGCGGCACGCCCGCCGACTACGACGAGTGGGAAGCGCTCGGCGCGACCGGCTGGGGCTGGGAGTCTGTGCTGCCCTATTTCAAGAAAGCCGAGACCGATCTCGACTTCCAAGGTCCGCTGCACGGGACCGACGGCCCAATCCCGATCCATCGCATTCCGCTCGATCGCTGGCCGCGCTTCTCCACCGCCACACGCGAAGCCATCGCGTCGCTCGGCTATGCCGACATCCGGGACCAGAACGGCGTCTATGACGACGGCTATTTTCCGATGACGCTGTCGAACAACGGCCAGCACCGTGTCTCGACCGCGATGGCCTATCTCGACGCCGCGACCCGCCGCCGTCCCAATCTCCACATCATGACCGACGCCGAGGTGCTGACGCTCGCGGCCGACGGCACCGCCATCACGGGCGTCAACGTCGCCCGTAATGGCGAGGTCGAGCGCATCAAGGCCCGCGAGGTCGTGCTGTCGGCCGGCGCGCTGCACTCCCCCGGCCTGCTGATGCGTTCCGGCATCGGACCGGGCGCGCAGCTTCGCCGTCACGGTGTCCATGTGCTCGCGGACCGGCGCGGAGTCGGCGAAAACCTCCAGGAACATCCCGGTATTTCGCTCTCGGCTTACATCAAGCCCGGCGCGCGGCTCGGCAACACCACGCGCCGCCACATCCATCTGGGCCTGCGCTATTCGTCCGGCATCGATGGCTGCGAGCCCTCCGACATGTTCCTGATGGTGGCGTCGAAATCGGCCTGGCATCCGCTCGGCATCCGGATCGGCACGATCATTTCCTGGCTCAACAAGGTGTATTCGCGCGGCAGCGTCACGCTGGTCAGCGGCGATCCGCGCGCCGAGCCGACCGCAAGCTTCAACTACTTGTCGGACTATCGCGACCTGCAGCGGCTCGGCCGCGCCGTGCACATGATCGCGCGCGTCTTCGCGCAGTCGCCCTTGTCCGATCTCGTGGAAATGCCGGGCGCGTCGAGCTATAGCGGCTTTGCCAAATCGCTCGGACGGCAGACGCTCCGCAACTACATGATCACGGCGCCGATCGCGCTCGCGATCGACGCGCTGCCGCCGCTGCGGCGGCTGTTCTTCCACCGCGCGGTGTCGAGCGGCATCACGCTTGCGACGCTGCTGAACGAACCCGACATCCTCGAGACCTACGTGAAGGCGCATGCGTTCGGGCAATGGCACGCCTGCGGCACGTGCCGGATGGGCCGCGAGGACGATCCGGACGCGGTCACCGATCCGCAGGGACGGGTCTACGGCGTGAGCGGGCTGCGGGTGATGGACGCCTCCATCATGCCGACCGCACCGCGCGCGAACCTCAATCTGCCGATCATCATAATGGCCGAACGGATGTCGGACCTCATCATCCGGGACGCGCGCTGATCCACTGGCGGCTTGCGACCCGGCTTGTGGCCTCCCTCGGGGCCCTGCTAGGACGGATGCATGTCCGCGCTGATCGCCCTCGACCGTGTCTCCAAAAGCTACGGCCCGAACCCGGTGCTGCGCGAATGCAGCCTCAAGGTCGAACGCGGCGAGATCGTCGTGGTCTGCGGTCCCTCGGGCTCCGGGAAGTCGACCCTGATCAAATGCGTCAACGGGCTTGAGCCCTATCAGTCCGGCTCGGTGAAATTCGACGGCGAGGAAGTCGGCGCGCGCAGCACCGACCTGCCGAAGCTGCGCGCCCGCATCGGCATGGTGTTCCAGAACTTCGAGCTTTATCCGCACATGACCGCGATCGAGAACGTCTCGCTCGCCCAGATCCATGCGCTCAAACGTTCGCGCGCCGACGCCCGTGCACGCAGCCTCGAACTGCTTGGCCGTGTCGGATTGAACGACAAGGCCGACGCCTATCCGGCCAATCTCTCGGGAGGCCAGCAGCAGCGGGTCGCCATTGCGCGCGCGCTCGCGCTCGATCCAGCCGCCATGCTGTTCGACGAACCGACGTCGGCGCTCGATCCAGAGATGATCAACGAAGTTCTCGACGTCATGACCGGTCTCGCCCGCGACGGCATGACCATGATCGTCGTGACCCACGAGATGGGCTTTGCCCGCCGCGTCGCTTCGCGCGTGGTCTTCATGGATGAAGGCCGCATCGTCGAGGACCGGCCGACCGAGGAATTCTTCAAATCGCCGGCCACCGAACGGGCGCGGACCTTCCTGTCGAAGATCCTCGCGCATTGAATGTCGCGTGGTGCCGCTGCCCCAGCGGCATCAGCGTGAGTTAAAATTCTTCTCCGCGAAACCACCTTGCGAGAACGCTCGTATCTCACGAGCCAGCAGTGTCGCTGGTTTCTTCCTCGCGAGGATCCAATGAAAGTCTATCTGATCGCCGCAGCCGCGTTGGCGCTTGCTGCCGTACCGGCATCGGCCGCCAAGATGAAGATGATGACCTGCTCGGGCGATGGCCCGATGAAAGTCAACAACATGGTGTCGATGATGGCCGACGGCCCGCAGAAGATGATGATGCAGAAAGAGATGGGTATGGCCAGCATGGCGATGTCGAAGGGCGACATGCGAATGTGCAACATGCACATTATGAACGCTCAGAAGGCCGGCATGATGAAGAATGACGGCCAGATGGGCGGCATGGGCAAGATGTAATGACAACGGCCGCGTTGCCTCAAGGGCAGCGCGGCCTTCTTTGCAGCTTTGGCGCCGGCTCTCTTTAGCGCCGGCTCTTCTTGGCCTTGCGCTTTGCCGGAGACTTCCGCTTGGCCTGCGTCCGCTTCTTCGCCTTGGAAGCTTTGGCAGCCTTCTTCTTTGATTTGGTCGCGGTCTTGCGCTTGGCGGTTTTGGCTGCCTTTTTGGCCGCCTTGCGCGCGCTTTTCTTCGCGGGCGAAGCCCGCTTGGCGGCCTTCCGTTTCGCGGTCTTGCGCTTGCGCGGCTTGCTGACGATCGCGTCTGTCACCGTCTCCTTCACGCTCTCGGTCATGCCCGGGGTCGCGTCCGCGACGGTCGTCTCGCCCTTGTTGAGCGCCTTGGCGACGCCGCCCAGCACGACGCTCGCGGCTGCGGCCGCCGCCGCGCCGAGCGCTTCGCCGGTCAGCGTCCGGACGCCCTCGGCGCTGGTCTTGGCCGCGTCGAGCAGCGAAGCGGACACCTCGTTCGTCTTCAGTGGCTTGGCCATGACGGTCCCCCGTTTGTGATGTTGATGCGCCGCCTAACGTATGGGGAGCGGGAAAGTTCCCGTTCGAGAGTGTCTATCGATGTTCGCTCCGGAAAAATGTGAAGTTTTGTCCAGTTTCGGGGACGCCCGAGGCACTTGCGCCGATCACGTGATCTCTTATTGAGCCAATGCTCGCCAAACACTCTCCGAATGCTCTGTTTCACATGAAACATTGCCGCCGGCGCGGTTGACAAACGCGCTACAGAAATTGCCGGCAACGCCGCAAAAAGCGCGCGGCGTTCAGCCGCGCTCGTCCTCGAACAGTTCGGGATGCTTTTTCGCGACCACCGGCAGCGAGCGCAAAATCTCGTGCAGGTGCGCCCGCATCGCGGTCACCGCCTTGGCGCCGTTGCGGGCCTTCACGGCGTCGAGGATCGCGGCATGCTGGTCGACCAGCGTGCCGAGCGGCGTCGCGTCCGGCAGACTGAGGAAACGCACGCGATCCATCTGCGGCTTGACGTCCTCGACCACGTCCCAGGCCGAGGGGCGCTGCGCCGCCGCAGCCAGCAAGCGGTGGAATTCCTCATCGAGCCCGAAGAAGGCCTCCGTGTCCTGCGCACGCAGCGCCTTGCGCTGCCGCGCCAGATTATTGGCGAGCGCCGTGCCCTGCGCGGGCGTCATCAGCCGGGCCGCTTCGCGCGCGACCGCACATTCCAGCGCCTCGCGGACAAAGCGCGCGTCTTCGACCGCAGCGCGTGAAATCTTCACCACCAGCGTGCCGCGCTGCGGCAGCACGCGCAGCAGCCCGCCCTCGCCGAGCTTGATGAAGGCCTCGCGCACCGGCTGGCGGCTGACGCCGAGTTGCTTGGCAACCTCCTGCTCGGACAGCATCTCGCCCGGCTTGATCTTCATCGTGACGATCGCCTGCCGCAGCGCGACCATCACCTTCTGGGCGATCGGCTCGGCGGACTTGGAGATGTTATCGGCAAAAGCGAGGAGCATGACGGGGATGCTTCTTTGTATCAGCCTGCCCGCGCTTGCGGAAGCGCAAACTTCCATACTAGTTTTCAGCCGCGACGCCTGACGCCCGCGGCTGGAGAATTTCAGACATGCTCATCCACGAGGACCGGCTGCTGCCGGCCGACCCCGATACCCGCGCGATCGCCCGGCGCCTCTACGACGAAGTGCGCGAGCTGCCGATCATCGCGCCGCACGGCCACACCGAGCCGCGCTGGTATGCCGAGGATGCGCCCTTCCCCGATCCGGCCCAACTGATGATCGTGCCGGACCATTATGTGTTCCGCATGCTCTACAGCCAGGGCGTGAAGCTGGAGGATCTCGGGATTCCGCCGCTCAACGGCGATCCTTACGAAACAGACGGACGGAAAATCTGGCGGCGCTTCGCCGAGCACTACCATCTGTTTCGCGGCACGCCGACGCGGAGCTGGCTCGACCATGTGTTCGCGACGCTGTTCGGCTTCACGATGCGGCTGTCGGCGAGGACCGCGGACCATTACTACGACAAGATATCCGACGCGTTGCAGCGGCCAGAATATCGCCCCCGCGCGCTGTTCGAGCGCTTCAACATCGAGGCGATCTCCACCACCGACCACGCAACCGACGACCTGCGCTGGCACAAGGCGATCCAGGATTCGGGCTGGAGCGGCCGCGTCGTACCGGCCTACCGGCCCGACCAGATCGTCGATCCGGAGCGCGAGAACTTCCTGAAGAACCTCGCGCGGTTCGGCGAGGTCGCGGACGAGGACATCACGACCTGGAAAGGATACCTGGCGGCGCACCGCAAGCGGCGCGACTATTTCAAGTCGCTCGGCGCGACTTCGACCGATCACGGCCATGCCAGCGCCCGCACCGCCGACCTGCCGCAAGCCGAGGCCGAGGCCCTGTATGAGCGCGTCCGCAAAGGAAACGCGAGCGCGGCCGACGCCGAGATGTTTCGCGCCCAGATGCTGACCGAGATGGCCCGCATGAGCACCGAGGACGGGCTTGTGCTGCAACTGCATCCCGGGTCGGTCCGCAATCACAACGACTATCTCTACAAGCGATTCGGCCGCGACATGGGTTGCGACATCCCGGGTCCGACCGATTACGTCCATGCGCTCCGGCCACTGCTCAATCGTTTCGGAAACGATTCGCGGCTGACCTTTATCGTGTTCACCCTCGACGAGACGAGCTATTCGCGCGAGCTTGCGCCGCTCGCGGGACATTATCCGGCGCTGAAGCTCGGCCCGGCCTGGTGGTTCTACGACAGCACCGAGGGGATGCGGCGCTTCCGCGAACTGACGACCGAAACCGCCGGTTTCTACAACACGGTCGGCTTCAACGACGACACCCGCGCCTTCCCGTCGATCCCGGCCCGGCATGACGTCGCGCGCCGTGTCGATTGCGGCTATCTGGCCGAACTCGTGGTGACGCACCGGATCGAGGAAGACGAAGCGGTCGAGTTGGCCGCCGACCTCGCCTACGGTTTGGCGAAGAAGGCGTACAAGCTTTAGGCCCTGCACTGCTACATACCATCGGGCGATGCGACGACGGCTGACCGCTACCCGCGTGTCGTCAAGGTCGAGAGCTGATCTGTGTCGTAGCGGTTTCGCAAGTCGGCCAGCGTTTTTGGGTCCGGCGCACCCTTCGCAGCAAGCTGGGCGAGTTCTTCGAAATAGTGTTCGTGGCCCGGCGGCGAAACGGTCATCAGCACGCGAGCGTTCTTCTCGCTGACATTCGTGATGTTGTGCGCTACTCCCGGCGGGATGAAGAGATAGGTTCCGGGTGTTGCGCGGATCGTCTTGCCCCCGACATGCCACTCACACTCGCCTTCAAGCACGTAGAACGTTTCTTCCTGCACCCGGTGAACATGGCGTCCGGTGGCAAATCCCGCCGGAATCGTCCAATCAAACATGCTGGTGTGCTTCGTGCTTTCGCCGGTGATGAGGAACACCATCGGCTGGCCACGCAACATCACCCCGTTGTGTTCGTGGGGCATGCGAATGACGGCATCGGCGCTCATATGATCCTCCCATTGATCCGGGGCTTGCTGGCTGCAACCACGCGTCCAACATCAAGCCTCTCCGCCGGGAAGTCGTGAATTCGCTCCTAAAAATTTGCTAAAAGCATCGAATGACAATGGAAGGCGACGTCTACCAGTTTGGGCCGTTCCGCCTCGATCAGGCGGCGGGCATTTTGTACCACGGCGCCGAGCCAACCATGCTTGGGCAACGCGCCGTCGCCCTCATGCGCTTGCTGCTCCAAACCCCGGGCATACCGGTATCCAAGGATGCTTTGATTGAGGCCGGTTGGGGCAAATTGGCGGTTGCCGACAACAATCTGACGGTGCAAATCGCTGCCTTGCGCCGCGTACTGGCCGGCGCGGCGGAAGCCGAAAGCTGGATCGAAACACTGCCGCGCCGTGGCTATCGCTACGTCGGACCGGCTGTTGTGACGAATGTTCCTGACCGTTCCGCCGCCGCCGTGCCCGCATCAGCCCTGACCTTGCCCGAGAAACCCTCCGTCGCGGTCTTGCCGTTCTCGAACATGAGTGGGGATCCGCAGCAGGAATACTTCGCCGATGGAATGGTGGATGACATCATCACCGGTCTGGCGCGCATAAACTGGCTTTTCGTGATCGCGCGAAACTCCACCTTCACCTACAAGGGCCGCGCCGTGGACGTGAAGCAGGTCGGCCGCGAGCTCGGCGTGCGCTATGTCCTCGAAGGCAGTGTGCGCAAAGTCGGCGGCAGTGTGCGCGTGACCGGCCAGATGATCGATGCTTCGACCGGCGCGCATGTATGGGCCGAGCGCTACGACCGCAATTCCGGAGACATTTTCGCGCTTCAAGACGAGATCGCGTTATCAGTGGTGGGTGCAATTGCGCCAAGCGTGCGAAAAGCGGAAATCGAACGCGTCAAACGAAAGCGTCCTGATAGCCTCGATGCCTACGATCTCGTGCTGCAAGCTCAGCCTGACGTTGATACCGGCATGCCGGAGCAGGTCACCAGAGCGCTGACACGCCTTGAGCGCGCCATTGCACTTGAGCCTGACTATGCTCTCGCGCATGGCAATGCCGCCATGTGTCATCATTGCTTGTTCCTTCGCGCGGGGCTGCAGGAACTTAATCGCACGGCTTCCATCCGGCATGCCCGATCGGCCATTGTGCATGGGCAAGACGATGCGCTCGCTCTGACGTTGGCCGGATTTTCGATCGGTATGGATGCGCATGATCGCGCCTCTGCATTCGCAGCATTGGAAGCAGCCCTCGCCATCAGCCCATCATCGGCGCTGACATACATTCTTGGCAGCGTCATGCTTGGATGGGGCGGCGAAGCAGAGCGCGCGATAGAATGGAGCGAGAAGGGTCTGCGCCTCAGCCCGTTTGATTCCTGGGCTTGGGCCGCGTTTGACGCGCAAGCCATGAGCCATCTGCTGCGCGGGCGCTACAAAGAAGCCTGTCACGCAGCCTATAAGTCCGTTCAAGCCAATCCGTCGCACAGCATTACTTACGTGCAGTTGACCGCTGCGCTCGCAAAACTCGGCCGAATGGACGAAGCAAGGGCGGCCGCCGCGCGCGTCCGCGAGCTTCAACCGGGTTTTCGCTACAGCCGCCAGTTTGCCGGCGTGAACTGTGCGCCAGCGCTCGCGGAGGCCCTTGGAGGCTCGCTACGTGACGCGGGTTTGCCGGAATGAGCCGGTTGAGCGCCGCAGGCAGAAGTGCATTGCGCTGATGAGTTCGTGTTCGTCCAGTCGGCTTCAATCCGGCTTGCCTGCGTCCGACTAGGCCTGCGTCCTAGTTCCAACCGCCCTTATTGAGCACGTCATAGACGACGCGCTGGGAGGCGAGCGCTTCCTCCCCCGAGACGGCCGGATCGCGGTCCTCCACGATGGCGTCGAGGAAGTCGGTCAGCACGGCGCGATGCGGCTCGTGCGAGAAATCCATGATGCTGGCGCCGCCGCCGGTGCGGCTGTCGCCCTTCACTTCCTCGGTCTTGCCGTCGATCCAGGCAACCTTCAGGTCGTTGCCGATCAGCGCCGCCGAGCCTTTGCTGCCGATGATCTCGATCCGCTCGGACAGTCCGGGATTGAACGCGGTCGTCGTCATGATGGTGCCGAAACCGCCGTCGCCGAGCCGGACGAGCGCGGCGACATAATCCTCGGTCTCCATCTTGTGGAGGCTCGTGCGCTTCACCTGCGCGGCGTCGACACCCGAAATGCCGACCAGCGAACGGAAGAGATCGAGCGTGTGGATCGCCTGCGTCAGCAGCACGCCGCCGCCGTCGCGCGCCATCGTGCCACGGCCCGGCTCGTCGTAATAAGCCTGCGGACGCCACCACGGCACCAGCATGGTGGCGGCTTCGACCTTGCCGAGCGCACCACTTTTCAGAATCTCGCGCAGCCGCGTGCTGTTCGGGCGGAAGCGGTGTTGCAAGACGACGCCGAGCTTCTTGCCGGCCTTGCGTCCGGCCGCGACCAGCCGCTCGCCACGCTCGAACGACACTTCGATCGGCTTTTCGACCAGCACATGCTTGCCGGCCGCGAACAGCCGTTCGGCATATTCCATGTGGGCGTTCGGCGGCGTGAGCAGCAGCGCCGCCTCGACGCGCTTGTCGTTGATGACGGCTTCGATATCGGTGGTCGCCGGCACGTTATATTTTACGGAGAAGGCCTTGGCCTTGTCGGCGCCGCGGCTCCAGGCCGTGACAAGCTCCGCCCTATCCTTCAGGTCTGCGAGGCTCATCATATGCGGTTGCGACGCGGGGCCGAGCCCGATGACGGCGAGCGGGATTTTTCTCAAGGCTTGGTTCCTGATTAGCGGCGGACGCGCACGACTTCGGCGCGCTCCTGCGCGTCGACCGACAACCGGCAGACGTTGAAGACGTGCTGCTGCGTCATCGCGGTTTCGGTGCGATCGCGCACATCGGCGACGAAGCGGCGGAAATAGGTCAGCGGCTCCTTGCTGCAGTCGATGTAGCGGGTGCCTTTGGCATTTGCGAGGAACAGATGATTGGTGCCGGGCCGGCCCTCGATGTCGACATACTTGCGAAGCTCGATATAGCCGCCGGTGCCGAGGATCGTGATGCGGCCATCACCCCAGGTCGGCAGACCGTCGGGCGTGAACCAGTCGAGCCGCACATAGCCGCGCGCATGCGGGCTGCGCAGCAGCATCTCGCCGAAATCCTGGAAGTCCGGAAAGTCCGGCGTCCCGAAATTGCCGATGCTGCTCGTCACCACTTCGCCATCCGGCGAGCCGGTGAAGTATAGAAACTGATCGATCTGATGCGATCCGATATCGACCAGGATTCCGCCGAACCGCTTCGGATCGAAGAACCAGGGCGGCCGGATTGCGCGATTGAAACGATGCGGCCCGAGCCCGATGGTCTGCACGACGTGACCGATCTCGCCCGCCTGGATCAGATTGTAAGCGGCCTCGACCGAGGGCACGAGAAAGCGCTCGGTGAAGCAGATCGAGAAGATCTTGCCGGTTTCCTTGACGGTGCGCTGGACCTCTTCGAGTTGCGCGCGGGTGGTGACGCCCGGCTTGTCGACCATGAAGTCCTTGCCGGCCCGCATCGCGCGGATGCCGACGCCGGCGCGTTCATCGAGCACCGAGGCGCAGCAGATCACATCGATCGATTTATCGTCGAACAGCGTGTCGACATTCTCGACCGCCTTGAGCTGCGGGTAACGCTCCTTGAATCCGGTCGCAACACGCGGATCGGAGGTCTGCGGCCAATAGCCCGCGCAGGTCGCCCCGGCTTCAAGCAGCCCGGCGGTGAGTTCGTAGATATGGCGGTGATCGAGACCGACGACGGCAAAGCGCATGGGAGGATTAGATCACAAAAAGAGACCGCGCGTCATCACTGACGCGCGCAACCCTCTCCTCACCCTGAGGAGCGGTCCAGAGGACCGCGTCTCGAAGGGCGCTGGCCGATGGGGCCATGCTTCGAGACGCCCTGCTTCGCAGTGCTCCTCAGCATGAGGTCTATTGCTTACTTGATCTGCTGCGCGCCCACGTCCGCGTCCCAGCGCCGGAAGGCGGCGACGAGGTTCTTCGGCGTCAGCGGCAATTCGTTCGGATTGTCGGCGATCAACTTGTCGTATTCCGGACGCCCGAATTCCTTGATGACGTCCTGGCTCTCCTTCGGCGCCATCGAGAGCGGCACGTTCTTCACGGCCGGGCCCGGATAGAGATAGCCCTTGTCGTAGGTCATCGCCTGCTGCGCCGGCTGCAGCATGTAGCTCATGAGCTGGAGCAGGACCGCAACCTTATCGTTCGGCACGCCCTTCGGGATGCACATGAACTGCGCGTCGGCGACCCAATGGAAACCTGCGAGCGTCGTGATCGCAGCCGACTTCGGCACGATCCCGAGCGCGCGCGGGTTGATATCCCAGCCGCAGGTCGACGCGATCATGTCGCGCGAGCCTTCGCCGAACTCCTTCATGGTGGCGCCGGTGTTGCCCGGATAATACTCGATGTTCTTGCCGAGCTCCTTGAGATATTCCCAGGTCTTGGCCCAGCCGTTGATCGGGTCCTTCGGGTCGGAATCCTTCAGCACGTAAGGAATGCCCATCATGAAGGTCCAGCCGGGGCCGGAGTTAGCGGGACGCGCGTAGAAGAAGCGATTCTTGTTCTGGCGGGTCCAGTCGAGCAATTCCTGCGCGGTCTTCGGCGGGTTCTTCACGCGCTCCGGCGCGTATTCCAGAACCGGACCGGACGGCGTGTAGACGACCTCCATGCCCTGCCCCTGCGCGACCGTGTTGTACATGTTGAGCGCGGCCGGATGATAAATGTCCTCGGGCTTCGGCAACGAGGCCGCGTGCGCCGGGAAGAGCGGCAGCCAGAGGCCCTGCTCGACGCCGTCCGAGGTCACGCCGATGCCGCCGAGCACGAGATCGATGTCGACGCGGTTGGCGGCTTGCTGCGCCTTGAGCTTGGCCGGCAATTCGGGAGCCGGAGCGCGCGAGAACACCACCCGCGCGACGAGCTTCGGATTCTTCGCCACGAAGGCTTCGATCGCCTCCTGGGTGAGCTGCAGATTGCCCGCGGTGTCGATGATGCTGAGCGTCACCGGCGAGCTGGGAAGCGGCAGGCCCTGCCCGAAAGCGCGGCTTGCGCCGAGCGCGGCGACGCCCGAAATGCCGGCCAGAACGCCGCGGCGGCTTGCATGAGATTTCAACATGAAGTTCCTCCCAATGTGATCCTGGACCATCCGGGGTCGAGGCGCGATCCGGTCGCGTTTTGTTTGATTGTCTTGCAGCTGGGCTGATATTCTACCATTCCAGGGCAAGGGGTCAATCGACCTGCGAAGCTTGACAGTGCGGGCCGTATCCTCCGAATGAACGTCCGAAATGCCGGGAGCATCAGGTGAGTGACAGGCTGCGCGCACAGAGCGTCGGGTCGGCAGCGGCACGGCGGCCGGATTACGACCGCACGCGGCTCACACCCGGCATCGTCCATCTCGGGCTCGGCGCGTTCTTCCGTGCACACGGGGCCGAATACACCGACGACGTACTCGAAAAGTCTTTTGGAGCTTCAAGCATTCCTTGGGGCGTCATCGGCGCCAGCCTTCAGCGCCCGGATCAGCGCGACAAGCTCAAGCCGCAGGACGGTCTTTACACCCTGATCGAGCGCGCACCCGACGGCGACAAGGCGCGCATCATCGGCTCGCTGCTGGATGTGGTGGTGGCGAAGGAAAATCCCGAAGCCCTGCTGCGGCACATGGCCGATCCGGCGACCCGGATCGTCAGCCTGACCATCACCGAGAAAGGCTATTGCCACGATCCGGCGACCGGCAAGCTCGATCCGAAACATCCCGACATCGTGCATGATCTCGCGAACCCGGCAGCGCCGCGCTCCGCGGTCGGCTTCATCGTCGAAGCCCTGCGGCGGCGGCAGGAGGCCGGTGCCGCACCCTTCACGGTGCTGTGCTGCGACAACCTCCCCTCGAACGGCAAACTGGTCAGCGGCTTCGTCACCGATTGCGCACGGCTGCACGACGACAAGCTCGCGTCCTGGATCGCGCAGAACGCCGCCTTCCCGTCCACCATGGTGGACCGGATCGTGCCGGCCGCGACGCCCGCCGATCTCGAGTCCGCGCGCAAGCTGATCGGCCTCGTCGACGAAGCTGCGGTCGCGCATGAGCCGTTCCGGCAATGGGTGATCGAGGACACTTTCGTCGGCGGCGCGCGACCAGCCTGGGAAAACGCGGGCGCGCAATTCGTGTCGGACGTCGCGCCGTTCGAGAACATGAAGCTGAAGCTTCTGAATGCGTCGCATTCGGCGCTGGCTTATCTTGGATATCTGGCCGGACATGAGACGATCACCGACACGGTGTCCGATCCGGTGTTTCGCCGTTACGTACAGCGCCTCTGGAATGAGGAGATCATTCCGGTTTTTCCGGCGACGGCCGGCATGGACCTGGATTCCTATGTGGCGGCGCTGCTCGCGCGCTACTCCAATCCGGCGATCCGGCACCGCACCTGGCAGATCGCGATGGATGGCTCGCAAAAATTGCCGCAGCGTCTGCTTGGCACCATCCGGTCGCGGCTGAAAGCCGGCCTCCCCTTGCCGATGCTGGCGCTCGCGGTCGCGGCCTGGATGCGTTACGTCGGCGGCACCGACGAGAAGGGCGCACCGATCGACGTGCGCGATCCGCTCGCCAAATCGTTGCGCGAGAAAATCGATGCGGCCGGAAGCGATCCGGATGCGCGCGTCGCGGCTCTGCTGGGCGTGACGGCGGTGTTCGGCGCCGACCTCTCCGCCGATGCAGGCTTCCGGCAGACCGTGACGTCTGCTTATGCGGCGCTGCTGCGCAAAGGCTCACGGTCGGCGACCGAGAGCGCAATCGGCGCGTGATGGGCTTTCTCCGGTCGAACAGAAAGAACTGACGATGGAACAAACGTGGCGCTGGTTCGGCCCGGACGACCTGATCAAGCTTCCGCATATCCGGCAGGCGGGCGCGAGCGGGATCGTCACCGCGCTGCATCAGATTCCTTACGGGGTCGAATGGACCGTCGACGAGATCGAGAAGCGCAAGGCCATGATCGCGAGCGACGCCTCGCTCGGCTTGCGTTGGAGCGTGGTCGAGAGTCTCCCCATTTCAGAAGCCATCAAGCTCGGCGACGGCGATCTCGCGCCGCTGTTCGACAACTATCGGGCTTCGATCCGCAATCTCGCCAAATGCGGCGTCAGCGTCATCTGCTACAATTTCATGCCGGTGCTGGACTGGACACGCACCGAGCTCGCCTATCCGTTGCCGGGAGGCGGACGCGCCCTGCGCTTCAACGCGCATGAATATGCGGCGTTCGATTGCTACATGCTGGAGCGGCCCGGCGCCGAAGCCGAGCATTCGCCCGATGTGCGCGACCGCGCCCGCAAGTGGTTCAACGCGGCGACCGAAGACCAGAAGAAAAAGCTGCTGTCCAACATCATGGCCGGATTGCCGGGCGCCTATGAGCGCTACGACGTGCCGGGCTTGAAGAAGATCCTCGCGCGCTACAGCGGCGTCACCCGGGATCAGCTTCGCGCCAATTACGCGCGCTTCCTGAAGGAAGTGATTCCGACCTGCGAGGAAACCGGAGTGCGGATGTGCGTGCATCCGGATGATCCGCCGCGCCCGCTGTTCGGCCTGCCGCGCATCGTCTCCAACGCCGACGACATCGATTTCATCCTCAAGGCTTACGATTCACCCGCGAACGGCGTCACCTTCTGCACCGGCTCGTTGACGGCCGGCGCGCAGAACGACGTCCCCGCGATGGCGAAGCGTTACGCCAGCCGCACCCACTTCGCGCATCTGCGCAATGTCGCGAAGGAGCCGGACGGCTCGTTCATGGAAGCCGATCATCTGGGCGGCGATACCGACATGGTGGCAGTCGTGACCGCGCTTCTGAACGAGCAGAAAGCCCGCAAGGATCGCGGCGATCCGAACTGGCGGATTCCGTTCCGACCGGATCACGGCCATGAGCTGCTCGACGATGTCGGCAAGGCGACCCATCCGGGCTATCCGGCGATCGGCCGCCTGCGCGGCCTCGCCGAAATCCGCGGCGTGATGACGGCGGTGGCGGCGATCAACAAGCTGCCGATCTAAGTCTGATTACATGTGCGAAAACAGGAGACGCCCCGGCGTTTCCATCTGGGCCGTCAGAACCGTGTCGGGCGCGGTGATATAGAGCGTTTTCCGGTCGGGCCCGCCGTAAGCCATGTTGGTGACATGCGGGCCGATATCGCAGGGAATTTCCGCGATCGGCCGGCCGATCGGGCTGAACTGCCAGAGCGATCCAAATCCGACATGCGCCAGCACGAGGTTGCCGCTGTCGTCCATCGCCATGCCGTCCGGCCCCATTCCGCCCGACAATTGCAGGAAGGTGCCGACACGGCCAAGCGTTCCATCCGGATTCATCGGCACACGCCAGACCGCGTTGGCGCGCGTGACCGCCAGATAGAGGATCGTTTCATCGAGCGAGAGAACGAGGCCGTTCGGGCTCGGCACGTTGTTGAGCAGCAATTCGAGATTTCCGTTCTGCCGCAGGCACCACACACGCCCAGTGGGATCGTGCCAGCCGCTCTCGCCCTGATCGGTGAAGAACAGATTGCCTTTTGAATCGAACGTCAGGTCGTTGAGCCCCTTGAAGGGCTCGAGCCTGGGCCTGTCGATCAGCGTCGTAACCTTGCCGGTCGCCGGATCGAGCAGCAAGAGTCCCTTCGTGTGATCGGCGACGAAGATACGGCCGTCCTTGTGAAGGCAGAGGCCGTTCGGCTGGCCGTCATACTCGGCGACCACCTTGAACTCTCCAGAGCCGGAGAGCGTGAGGATCCGCCCGGGGAAAATGTCGACCAGATAGAGCGTGCCGTCGCGCGCGAAAGACGGACCTTCGAGCAGATTGCGGCTCGGGCTTTTCGCCCGCAGCTTCTCGGGCAGGCGCGCGAAAATTTCAGGCTTGATGACCGGAGGAGCTGCGAACATCAAGCCTTCCTCTGTTTTGTGCGTTTTGGCGCGCCTGCGAAACGCAAGCGCGCCGTCACGGCATTATTCTTCGATGACGATCTTCTCGGCGTCGGCGATCTCTTTCCACTGGCGGAATTCCTCGACGACGAATTTCTCCAGCTCGTCGCCGATGAGCGGCGCCGGCACCCAGCCGGCCTTGGCGAGCTTCTCCTTCGCTTCCGGACTCATCGCGGCGGCCGCGACGTCCTTGCGCAGACGCTCGGCGATGGCGGGCGGCAAACCCGCCGGACCCAGCACGCCGTACCACGGCACGGCTGTCGCCTTCGGCACGCCGAGCTCGGCCATCGTGGGCGCGTTCGGCAGGAACGGATGCCGCGTCGGCGCCGTGATGCCGAGCACCTTCAACTTCTCCAGGTGCGGCGCGATCGTCGGTGGCGCGACCAGCGCCAGGTCGATGTGGCCGCCGAGCAGATCCTGCAATGAGGCGGCGACGCCCTTGTAGTGGACGGCCACCATCTTGATGCCGGCCGCCTTCTCGAAAAGCAGAGTGGCCAGATGGGTGGAGCCGCCGACGCCGGCCGTGCCATAGCGGATCTTGCCCGGATTGGCTTTCGCATAAGCGACGAGCTCGGCCATGTTGGAGACCGGCATGTTGGGGCTGACCGCGACCGAAAGTCCGGTCTGGGTGAACTTCGCGATGTAGGTGAAGTCGCCCGGCACCTTGTAGGGCAGGTTCGCCTTGACGGCCGGCAGCATGGTGATGGCGTCGGACGCGGCCCAGAGCAGCGTGTAGCCGTCGGGTGTCGCCTTCGCGACATTATCGGTTCCAATCGCCCCGCCGGCGCCCGGCCGGTTGTCGACGACCACCGGCTGGCCGAGCCGGGTGCTGAGCGACTCCGCCAGCACGCGCGCGGTGAAATCGCTGCCCGCGCCGGCCGCGAACGGCACGATCAGCTTGACCGGACGGTTGGGATAATCCTGCGCGCTCGCGGGGAAAATCCCCGCCGCCAGCAGAAGGGCTAGCCCCAGAAGCTTCCTCATAGACGTTCTCCCGATTGTCGCTTTTGCGGCCCCCCGCCCCCTGGGGGTCCAGGCCATTAATCAGTTGGGTAAAGAGCTTGCATCTTTGCCGCCGCCTTGGCTAGGTCATGCCTCAGTTCCGAAGGACATACGAGGGGGAAATGACCTATCTGCTCAGCCACGTTCACGTCAAAGCCCGCGACTGCAAAAAGACCGCCGATTGGTACGTCCAGGCTTTTAACTTCAAGATTGTATCGGACGAGGTTCGCATCTTTGGCGACCGTTTCATCGTCTGCCGCCCCGAGGGCGACGCCAACGTCATGGTGATGTTCTCGGAGGAGCGGACCGGCGAGACCCTGAAGGACGGCTCGCCCGAGCCCAAGTGGGGCCTGGAGCACTTCGGCATCGACTCGGTCAACATCGAGGGCGACATCAAGCGGCTGACCGGCATGGGGGCCACCATCGCGGAAGGCCCGATCAACATGCCGAACGGCAACATCGTCTACTTCATCAACACCCCGGGCGACGTGCGGATCGAGATGATCCAGCGCGCCAAGAAAAGCTGAACCACGGGACCGCGCCGGGCCGTCATTTTCGCGCCGCAACAGGGGTGCGGGAATGTGGCCGGCGCGACAACCGGCGTTCTTTACGTTTGCCGGTGGGCCGGTAGAGTGACCGCATGCTCAAGCAGATGACCAATGAAGAGATCGAGACGGCAGCCCCGCCCGCACGGCGGCGCAAGCGCCGGTTCGATCTCATGCCGTATGCGCTGATCGCACCGATCGGCCTGCTGCTGATGGCCATCACGGTCTATCCGACGGTCGAAGCGGTCCGGCTCGCGCTGACGGACGCTTCGCTCCTGCGTCTCGCCCGCGCGAAATTCATCGGCGCACAGAATTTCGTGCGGATGATGGGCGATCCGATCTTCCTCGACGGTCTCTGGCGCACGCTGCGCTGGGACCTCGCGGTGGTCGGGCTCGAGCTGTCGATCGCGCTGCCGATCGCGCTGTTTCTCAACCAGAGCTTCCGCGGGCGCGGCTTCCTGCGCGCCGCCATGATGGTGCCCTACATCACGCCGCCGGCCGTCGTCGGCCTCCTCTTCCTCTTCATGTTCGACGGCAACTTCGGCGTCGTGAACGACGTGCTGGTCCGCGTCGGCGTGCTTGACCGTTACGTCGCCTGGATGAGCGATCCGACTTCGAGCTTCTGGATCGTCGTCTCCGCGATGGTCTGGTACGGCACGCCCCTGATGGCGCTGATCCTGCTCGCGAGCCTGCAAACCATTCCGGCCGAGCTCTACGAGGCCGCGGGCGTCGACGGCGCCAGCACCTGGACGCAGTTCTGGAAGATCACGATCCCGCACCTCCTGCCGACCATCTTCTTCATCGTGCTGCTGCGGATGATCTGGATGTCGAACCACATCGACATGATCTTTGTCATGACCACGGGCGGGCCCGGCTTCACCAACTACACCGAAGCCGTTTACAGCTTCTCGCTCACCCAGCAGTTCCAGATCGGCTATGCGTCGGCGGTCGCGGTCGTACTCGCCGTGATCCTGATGACGGCTTCGGCCCTCTATGTGCGGCACCTCGCCCGCACCGTTCTGGCGCAGTCGTCATGACGCCGGAGAAGAAGCGCAAGCTCCGCAAGCAGCGGATCTGGATCGGCATCGGCGCCGTGTTGCTGCTGTTCTATTCGCTCGGTCCGTTCATCTGGATGTTCATCGCCTCGGTCACGCCCGAGCTGAAAGCCGACTTCGGCCGCGCGTGGCTCAGCAACCGGCAGGTCACCTATCTGCCGAGCGAGCCGTCGTTCGACAATTATGTCGAGCTCTTCAACAAAGTGCCGTTCGAGCTCTACTTCCGCAACTCGACCATCATAGCGACCGGCAACATGCTGCTGACGCTGCTGGTGGCGAGCCTCGGCGCCTACGGCTTCGTGCGTTTCCGCTTCGTCGGACGCAGCTCGTTCCTGGTCGGCATGCTGATCGCCTATACGATCCCGAGCGTCGTGCTGCTGGTGCCGCTGCTGGTGATCTTCCGCACCTACGGCCTGAACAACACCCACTTCGGCATGATCCTCGCCGAGTGCACGCACTCTGCGCCCTTCGTGCTGCTGCTGATGATCAACTATTTCTCGACGCTCCCGAAGGAGCTGGAGGAAGCCGCTCAGGTCGACGGCTGCGGACGCCTGAAGACGCTGTGGCGGATTGTGATCCCGCTGTCGCTGCCGGGCCTCGTCGCCGGCGGGCTGCTCGCCTTCATCATGACCTGGAACAACTTCCTCTTCGCCTTCCTGCTGACCTCGACCACCGACGTGAAGACCCTGCCCGTCATCATGCGGCAGTTCGCGCTCGGCGAGCCCGCGGTCTGGGGCGTCAGCACGGCCGGCGCTCTGCTCTCGACATTGCCGATCGCGCTCATCTTCCTGTTGTTCCAGCGGATGCTGATGAGCGGACTCGCGGCCGGCGCCGTGAAGGGTTGATGTAAGACAAGACGAAACCAACAACGCAAACAATCCAAAGGGAGATACATCATGACCAGAAAGACGAATTCGATTTCGCGCCGTAAGGCGCTCGGCCTGATCGGCGCGAGCGGCGCCGCCCTGCTGGCCGGCCATTCTAAGGCGAGCGCGCAGGCCTCGCCCGCCGTGCGCAAGAAGGTGAAGCTGCAGTACTGGAACTGGGCCGACAATCCGACCCACCAGAAGATCTCGATCGACTCGGTCGCGATGTTCAACAAGGCGCAGAACTTCATCGAGGTCGAAGTCGACGCCAACATGGCGGTGATGGAATCGCGCAAGAAGCTCGTCGTCGCCTACGCGGCCGGCGCCGCGCCCGACGTCGTGATGAACATCCAGTATTGGGCGCAGGATTATCTCGACAACGGAATCCTGCATCCGCTCGACGACTATTTCAACAAGTGGGAAGATAAGGCCGACTTCTTCCCGAACGTGATCGAGCAGGTCCGCTCGAAGAAGGGACAGCCCGTCCTCTTCATCCCGCAGACCAGCATCCCCTACTTCCTGTTCTATCGCGCCGACTGGCTGAAGGAAGCCGGACTTGCGGTGCCGGACACCATGGATCAGTTCGTGGCCGCCTCGAAGGCGCTCACCAAGGCGCCGGACCGCTACGGCATCGCGATGCGCGGCCAGACCTATTCGGCCATCCAGGTCATCATGCCGGTGTGGTCGAGCGCGGGCGTGAAGTTCTACGACGAGAAGGGCAACGTCGATTTCGACTCCAAGGCCGGCATCGAGGTGACCGAGAAGTGGGTCGGCATGCTGACCAAGGACAAGTCGGCGCAGCCGACCGCGATCAACGACGGCTATCGCGAACAGTATGCGCTGATGGAAAAGAGCAAGTGCGGCTTCTGGTTCTATGGACCGCACGCCAGCCCGGCGCTGATGACCGCGCTCGGCGACGCGATCCAGCCGGCTGAAAACCCGCGCGTCGGATCGAAGAAGCTCATGCTCGCCAATCCCGAAGGACCGATGATGATCTCGTCCTGTAAGGAGAAGGACGCGGCCTGGGAGTTCATCAAGTTCATCACGACCGGCGACGCCGCCATGCTCTACACCAAGGAGCGGGCCGTGCCGCCGGTGCGCAAGAGCCTCGCCAAGAACGAGTACTTCCAGAACAACCGCTTCATCAAATACTCGCTCGACAAGTCCGACCAGTGGTGGACCCCGCCCTACGAGAACGCCAACTGGTCCAACTTCCAGGACAAGATCGCACCGTTCTGGCAGGAAGTGCTGCGCGAGAAGATCACGCCGGCGCAGTTCAACCAGCAAGGCGCGAAGTTCCTTCGCGGCGAAGGCTAAAATACACACGCTCTCCGGCCATGCCTTCGGGCATGGCCGCCCTACCCCAAGGATGCCGAATGGCTGAAGTCAATCTGCGGAAGGTCGTGAAGCGATACGAGGGCGTCGAAGCCGTGCGCGGCATCGACCTCGATATCGCGAACGAGGAATTCGTCGCGCTGGTGGGGCCGTCGGGATGCGGCAAGTCCACCACGCTGCGCATGATCGCCGGCCTCGAAGAGATCACCGATGGCGAGATCCTGATCGACGGCGTGGTCGTCAACGACGCCGCTCCGAAGGATCGCGATATCGCGATGGTGTTCCAGAACTACGCGCTCTATCCGCACATGACGGTGTTCGAGAACATGGCGTTCGGCTTGCGCCAGAAGAAATTCCCGCGCGCCGAGATCGATTCCCGCGTGAACGAAGCCGCCCGCATCCTCAACATCACCGAACTGCTGACCCGCAAGCCGAAGCAGCTTTCAGGCGGCCAGCGCCAGCGCGTCGCCATGGGCCGCGCGATCGTGCGGCATCCCAAGGTGTTCCTATTCGACGAGCCGCTCTCGAATCTCGATGCGCAGCTTCGGGTTCAGATGCGCACCGAGATCAAGCGGCTGCGCCAGAAGGTGCGCGCCACCACCGTCTACGTCACGCATGACCAAGTCGAGGCGTTGACCCTTGCCGACCGGATCGTGGTGATGAACCAGGGGCGGATCGAGCAGATCGGCACCCCGCACGAGCTCTACCATTCGCCCAAGACGAAATTCGTCGCGGGCTTCATCGGCTCCCCGGCGATGAACTTCATTCCGGCGCGGATTGTCGACACCAGCCTGCACCTCGGCAACGACATCGTGCTGCCGATCCCGGAAAGCCGGCGCGAACGCTATCGCGGCGTTGCCGGACGCGACGGCCTTCTGCTCGGCCTGCGGCCCGAGCATCTGACCGATGGACGCGGCGCGCTGCCGCCCGATGTGGCGCCGTTCGACGCCAAGATCGACGTGACCGAACCGATGGGAATGGAAACGCTGGTCTATTTCAGCATCGGCGACGCGGCTGTGTGCGGACGCACCAACCCCGGCGCGGGCGCCGAGGACGGCAAGCCGTTGCGGCTCGCCGCCCATCTGTTGAACATGCACATCATCGACAGCGCCACCGGCCTCGTGGTGTGAGGCCGCGGACGCGCTAGCGCACCGGCTCCGGCATGCGGTCGGAGCCGACCACGACCGGCTTGCCGCCCTGCTGCATCTTGCGGACGGCCTCGAACTGGATGCAGTCTTTGTTCATCTCCATCAGCTCGATGCGCACGCCATCCGGGTCCTCGACCCAGGCCTGACGATTGCCGTCGGGGCCTTTGCGCAGCTCGCGGGTGATGACGACGCCGCGCTTCACGAGATCATCGATCACCTGTTCGATGCCCTCGACCGTCAGGCAATAGTGATTGAAGCCGGTCGCTTCCTTGCCGGCGCCCTTGTCGCCGACGCCGTCCGGGAAGACCTCGATGTATTGCGTGTCGGTGACGCGTAGATAGACCAGCCACAGATTTCCGTCCTGCCAGTTCAGACGGAGGATTTCCTTGAAGCCCATCTTGTTGATGTAGAAGTCGAGCGTCTTCTCGAGATTTTTCGCGCGCAACGCGACATGCGCGAGACTGGTGAACCCGGCCATGAACTTCTCCCTGAGCTTGCTTGTGACGGTTGTTGAACGGACGTTATCAATCGGGCGATCGGTCAATCAAGGCGAGAGCGGCGTGAAGCGATATTCGGTGTGCTGCACATAGCGCATGCCCGGCCGCAGGACCGGTGACGCAAAATTCCGGTGGTGGATCGCATCCGGGAATTTCTGCGGTTCGAGACAGAAGCCGGCTTTGGCCGCATACGGCCTCCCATCGAGCCCCGGACTTTGCGGCTTCATGTTGCTGGCGTCATAGACCTGCATGCCGGGCTCGGTGGTATGCGCTTCCAGGCGCAGCATGCGGTCCGGCCCCTCCACCACGCCGGCCAGTTGCAGGCCGTCGCCGTCGCGATCGAGCACGTAATTCATGTCGAGCTTCGCACCGCCCATGCGATCGGATATCCGGCTCAGCTTGCGAAAGTCGTAAGGCGTGTCCGCAACGGATGCGATTTCGCCGGTCGGAATCTGGTTCTCGTCGAGCGGCGTGTAGCGGCTCGCTGCAAGCTGCAAGAAGTGGCTGTCGGACGGCGCATCGTGCGCGAGGTTGAAGTAGGAATGCTGCGCCATGTTGACGAGTGTCGGCGCATCGGTTTCGGCTGTCAGCCGCACACTCAGCGTGGCGGGCTCGAGGAGCCGGTATTCGCATCGCGCCGTCACGGTCCCCGGATAACCTTCCTGTCCGCCGGGCGACATCAGCACGAGCGTGACCGAAGACTCGTCATTCGCCACCACCGACCACGCACGCCGCGAAAAGCCGCCCGGACCGCCATGCAGATGGTCCCGGCCGGCGAGATTGCGCGCCAGATTGTATTCGATGCCGTCGAGGAGAAACGTTCCGCCCGCGATCCGGTTGGCGTTGCGGCCGACGATCGCGCCCACATAGGCCGCATCCGCCAGATAGCCGGCAAAGTCGGGAAAGCCGAGGACGACGCGCCGGAGCGACCCGTCCGCCAAAGGCACTTTCAGATCGCGCACGATCGCGCCGAAACTGATGATGGACGCCGAGACGCCCGAGGCGAGTTTCAGGCCGATCTCGTAGACCGGTGCGCCATCCTGTGTCTCTCCGAATTTCTGCATCGACGTCGAGCGGCGGCTTGAGGGGTTTGAGGTGTTGAGGGCCGCATCTTTGGTTGGCGACCCAAAGCGCACCCGTATATATTTCCGACCACGCCCTGAACACCAGAGCTTTTGCAGTCTGCTTCATTAAACAACCGATCAAAGCGTCTTATGTTCATCGGCATCGATATCGGGACAACTTCGGTCAAATCCGTTCTGATCGGCGAAGATCAGACGATTCTCGATACAACCACCGCCCCTCTTTCGGTGTCGCGCCCGCATCCGGGCTGGTCCGAGCAGGATCCCGCGCATTGGTGGCAGGCGACGCTTGCAACGCTCGACGAACTCGCAACGCGCCGTCCGGCCGAAGTCGCGCGCACGCGCGGGATCGGACTCTCTGGCCAGATGCACGGCGCGACGTTGCTCGATGCCTCGGACACCGTGTTGCGGCCCGCGATCCTGTGGAACGACGGACGCTCTTCGGCCGAATGCGGCGAGATCGAAGCCGCCTGCCCGGATGCGCGCAAGATCGCCGGCAATATCGCGATGCCGGGCTTCACCGCCCCGAAGCTCGCCTGGGTGCGCAAGCATGAGCCCAAGATTTTCGCGCAGGTGCGCAAGGTGCTGCTGCCGAAGGATTACGTCCGCCTGCTGCTGACCGGCGAATATGTTTCCGACATGTCGGACGCGGCCGGCACCTATTGGCTCGACGTGGAGAAGCGCGACTGGTCGGACGCGCTGCTGGCCGCGACCGGGCTCGACCGCTCGCATATGCCGCGTCTGGTCGAAGGCTCCGACGCATCGGGCGCCCTGAACCCCAAGCTCGCCGCGCGCTGGGGCATGACGCAAGGCGTCGTGGTGGCGGGCGGCGGCGGCGACAACGCCGCCTCGGCCTGCGGGATCGGCGCGGTGCGTCCGGGCCAGGCTTTTGCGTCGCTCGGAACGTCGGGCGTGCTGTTCGTCTCCAATGCAAAGTTCTCGCCCAATACCGAAGGCGCGGTGCACGCCTTCTGTCATGCAGTACCCAAGACCTGGCACCAGATGGGCGTGATCCTGTCAGCGACTGACAGCCTCAACTGGCTCTCGCGCATCCTCGGCAAACCCGCCCCCGAGCTGACGCAGTCACTCGGCGGCGCAGTCGCGGGACCCGCGCCCGTGCTGTTTCTGCCTTACCTCGGCGGCGAACGCACACCGCACAATGACGTGCAAATTCGCGGGTCTTTCCTCGGCCTCGCGCACGAGACCGAAGCCACGACGCTGACGCAGGCCGTGCTCGAAGGCGTCGCTTTTGCATTCCGGGATTGCCTCGAAGTGTTGCGCGTCGCCGGGACCGATGTGGCGCGGGCGGCGGCGGTCGGCGGCGGCGCGCGCTCGCCGCTGTGGCTGCAGATCCTCGCCAACGTGCTGGACCGGCCGATGGACCTGCCGCCCGATCGCGATTTCGGCGCGGCCTTCGGGGCGGCGCGGCTCGGCATGGCGGCCGCTGTCGGAGGCGACCCGGTGGCGCTGATGAAGCCGCCGGGCGTCGAGATGACGATCGAGCCGCAGCCGGAACTCGTTCCACGCTATGCTGAAGCCTATGCGCGTTATCGTGCAGCCTATCCGGCGATCAAGGAGATGCGCCCATGAGCAAGCAGAGCTTCTTCGGCCTCGACAAGCCGATCCGCCATGAGGGCCCGCAGAGCAAGAATCCCCTCGCCTACCGGTTCTACGAGCCGGACCGGATGGTGCTCGGCAAGAGGATGGCAGATCAGCTCCGCGCCGCGGTCTGCTACTGGCACAGCTTCACCTGGCCGGGCGGTGATCCGTTCGGCGGCGAGACCTTCATGCGGCCCTGGATGCAAGCGGGCGACCCGATGGCGCAGGCGCGCGCGAAGGCCGATGTCGCCTTCGAGATGTACGATTTGCTCGGCATCCCGTTCTTCACCTTCCATGATCGCGACATCGCGCCCGAAGGCGCGACGCTGCCGGAATCCAACCGCAACGTGAAGGAAATCGCCGACATCTTCGCGCGCAAGATGGAGACATCGAAGACGCGGTTGCTGTGGGGCACCGCGAACCTGTTCAGCCATCGCCGCTTCATGGCGGGCGCAGCCACCAATCCCGATCCCGAGGTGTTCGCTTACGCTGCCGCGCAGGTGAAGAACGCGATCGACGTCACGCACCGACTCGGTGGCGAGAACTACGTGCTGTGGGGCGGCCGCGAGGGCTACGAGACGATCCTCAACACCAACCTGAAGCAGGAGCTCGATCAGCTCGGGCGTTTCCTGTCGATGGTGGTCGAATACAAACATTCTGTCGGCTTCAAGGGCACGATCCTGATCGAGCCGAAGCCGAAGGAGCCGACCAAGCATCAATATGATTTCGATGTCGCGACTGTCTATGGCTTCCTCAAAACCTACGGGCTCGAGAAGGAAGTGAAGGTCAACATCGAGGCGGGCCACGCGTTCCTCGCCGCGCACACCTTCGAGCACGAGATCGCACTCGCGCAGGCGTTCGGCATCTTCGGCTCGATCGACATGAACCGTAACGATTATCAGTCGGGCTGGGACACCGACCAGTTCCCCAACAACCTGCTGGATGTCGCGCTGCCCTATTACTACATCCTGCAGGGCGGCGGCTTCACCACCGGCGGCACCAACTTCGATGCGAAAATCCGCCGGCAGTCGATCGATCCGCTCGACCTGATCTACGCCCATATCGGCGGGCTCGACATCTGCGCGCGCGCCCTGCTGGCGGCGGAGGCCATCATCAAGGACGGACGCCTCGCGAAGCTGTTGGCCGATCGCTACGCGGGCTGGGATACGGCCGACGGCAAGGCGATCCTGGCCGGCAAGAAGTCACTCAAGGATCTCGCCGCGTCGGTCGGCGACCGCGAGCCGCAGCCGCGTTCGGGACGTCAGGAGTTCCTGGAGAACCTGATCAACGAATTTGTGTGAGCGCTGCCTCCCCTCTGGGGAGGAGCAAACAACCGGCTACGGCTCGAGCGCGTAACGCAGCCCGATCGCGGCGCGCCACGCGTCGAGCACCCGCATATTGCCGAGCGTGTCGTCCCAGCTCGGCGCCGGCCATGCGGCCTGCTTCGCGGCGATATCGCGGGCCACATGATCGGCTTCGATCGCGTAAAGCCAATCCGCAGTCTCGACGACATGCTCCTGCGTGTCGCCGTCGTGGCGGGTGACGACGATGCTGCTGCGGCCGCCTTGCCGGCCGGAGCAGAACCAGGGCGAGGTCATCTCGATCCGGCCATCGGTGCCGAGGATACGCAGCGCATTTTCCTGCGCCAGCGTGACGCTGGTCGAAATCTGCGCGATCAGGTCGCCCGGAAACTTCAGGATCGCGGCCGCCCAATCGTCGACACCGGATTGACCGAGATGACCGGAGCCGAGGACCTCAGCCGGCTCCGCGAAAGGCTTTCCGGCCGCGACGCCCGCGATCAGCCGCGACATCGACACGCAATAGCAGCCCATGTCGAGGATGCCGCCGCCGCCAAGCTCCGCCGCATGATGCCGTGTGCTGGCCGGCGCAACCGCGCCGCCGAAAGACGCCTGGATCAGCCGAACGTCGCCGATTTTCCCGGCCCGCAGGATCTCGATCAGCTTGGCGGTCTGCGGATGGCAGCGATACATGAAGGCTTCCATCAGGAAGACGCCCGTGCGCCGCGCCGCCTCGATGATGATCCCCGCCTCATGCGCATTCAGGCCGATCGGCTTCTCGCACAGGATGTGCTTGCCGGCCTCGGCCGTCTTCACCGCCCATTCGAGATGGGTCGGATTGGGCGTCGCGATATAGACCGCATCGATCTCGCCGTCGTCCAGCAGACGCTGATAGCCGTGATGCCAGCGCGCGCCCGCGAACTCGCTCGCGTCCGGCACCGCATCGCCACGGGTCGCGACCGCGACCAGCCGGCCGCGCCGGCTCGTCGCAAGCGCCGCGCCGAACTGCCGCGCGATGCGGCCGGTTCCGAGGATTCCCCAACGCAGTCGTGTCTCGGTCATCCGATGGCCGTCCAGGCGCCGTCACGTTTGCTCGACTCGAGCGCGGCGGCAACGAAGCGCATGCCGCGAAGCCCGTCCTCGGCGGTCGGCAGCAGCGCCGTGACCGGGTCGGGAGTCTTGCCGTCATTCGTCGCGCGGATCAGCGACGCCGCATCGACGTAAAGCTGGGCGAAGCCCTCGATATAGCCCTCCGGATGACCGGCCGGCACGCGCGTGCCGTGACCCGCAAGTGGCCCGGCGCCCGCGCCGCCACGGCTGATGAGCTGCGGCGGCTTGCCGAACGGCGTGAAGTGCAGATGGTTCGGGTGCTCCTGCCGCCACACCAGCCCGCCCTTCTCCCCATAGACGCGAAGCTGCAAGCCGTTTTCGTTGCCGGGCGATACCTGGCTCGCCCACAGGGCGCCGCGCGCGCCGTTCGGATAGCGCAGCATGATCTGCACGTTGTCGTCGACGCGGCGGCCCGGCACGAAGGTCGTGAGATCGGCCGCAAGCTTATCGGCGCGGATCCCGGTAACGAATTCGACGATGTTGAAGGCGTGCGTGCCGATGTCGCCGAGGCAGCCCCCGCCTCCGCTCTGCGCCGGATCGGTCCGCCACTTCGCCTGTTTCTGGCCGGTTTCCTCGAGCGCGGTCGAGAGCCAGTCCTGCGGATATTCGACCTGCACCACGCGGATCGGACCAAGCTCGCCGGCCGCCACCATCTCGCGCGCCTGCCGCGTCATCGGATAGCCGGTATAATTGTGGGTCAGCACGAACACCTTGCGGCTCGCCTTCACGGCGCGCACGAGATCCTCGGCTTCTTCGACGGTGCGGCTGAGCGGCTTGTCGCAGATCACATGGATCCCGGCGTCGAGGAACGCGCGGGCGATCGGGTGGTGCATGTGATTGGGCGTCACGATTGCCACCACATCGATCCCGTCCGGGCGCGCGGCCTCGGCCTTCGCCATCGCGCGGAAATCCGCATAGGTGCGATCCGGCGCGATCCCGAGGTCGGCCGCGGACAGCCTAGCCCGCTCGGGGTCGCTCGACAGCGCGCCCGCGACCAGTTCGTACTGATCGTCGAGCCGCGCCGACATCCGGTGGACCGCGCCGATGAAGGCGCCGCGCCCGCCTCCCACCATGCCGAGGCGCAGACGCCGCGCCCGGGCTCCGGCTTCGTTGGCGGCTCCGATCGTCATCGCGTGATCCCCAGCATGCGCTTGTTGCCGGCTTCGTCGGTACCGCCGCTGGCGAAATCATCGAACGCCTTGGCGGTCACCTCGATGATGTGGCGGCGGATGAACTCGGCCCCTTCACGCGCGCCCTGCTCCGGGCTCTTGATGCAGCATTCCCATTCGAGCACGGCCCAGCCGTCGAAGTCGTATTGCGACAGCTTCGAGAAGATGCCGCCAAAATCCACCTGCCCATCGCCGAGCGAGCGGAACCGTCCCGCGCGTCCGGCCCAGGGCTGATAGCCGCCATAGACGCCGATCTTGGGCGACGGGTTGAACTCCGCATCCTTGGCATGAAACATCCGGATGCGTTCGTGATAGGCGTCGATGAAACCGAGATAGTCGAGCTGCTGCAGCACGAAGTGGCTCGGATCGTAGAGGATGTTGCAGCGCGGATGATTTCCGGTGCGCTCCAGGAACATCTCAAAAGTAATGCCGTCGTGCAGATCCTCGCCCGGATGAATCTCGTAGCAGAGATCGACACCGGCCTGATCGAACGCATTGAGGATCGGCTTCCACCGCTTCGCAAGCTCGTCGAACGCGGTTTCGATCAATCCGGCCGGACGCTGGGGCCAGGGATACACATAAGGCCATGCGAGCGCGCCCGAGAAGGTGACGTGCGCACTCAGCCCGAGATTTTTCGATGCGCGCGCCGCCTTCATCAACTGATCGGCCGCCCATTCCTGCCGCGCCGCCGGATTGCCGCGCACGTTCGGCGCCGCGAAGCCGTCGAAGGCGACGTCATAGGCGGGATGCACCGCGACCAACTGACCTTGCAGATGCGTCGACAGCTCCGTGACCGCAACGCCCGCGTCGGCCAGGATGCCCTTCACCTCATCGCAATAGGCTTTGCTCTCGGCCGCCTTGGCGAGATCGAACAGCCGCGCATCCCAGGACGGAATCTGCACGCCCTTGTAGCCGAGACCGGCCGCCCATTTGCCGATCTCGCGCAGCGAATTGAACGGCGCAGCATCGCCCGCGAACTGCGCAAGGAAGATGGCGGGCCCTTTGATGGTTTTCATAAAACCCCTCAAAAATATCGCGTGCTGTGAATTGCTTAGATGCAAGGCCCAAAGATGCAGCGCGGGCCGTCGTTTTCCTCGACCGCAGTGTTCTGGTTGCGCATATTTAACGTCGCCGGACGGCCGCGTTGTCAAGATCACGTCATCACAATCAAAGTGATGCGCGTGAGAAAAAGTGAGCTACACGCGCGCGCACGAATTGGTGTATGTTAATCCACTGAGTAAAATCGTTCCGCGACATCGGTTGCGCGAGCGAGCACCGGCTGAATTCGGGTCCGCGAACAACGAGACCTGAGGCTGACCAAAGGGAGGTGGACATGTTTTCTATCCGCACAATCGCGGCGTGGAGCGCCCTGGCCTTGGGCGCAGTATGGAGCGGAGCCGCAACCGCGCAGGAGCTCACCTGGTGGGCGCCCAATTGGGGCCAGGCGCGCGCGGAGCAACTCGCGAAGCAATTCGAAGCCGCCAATCCGGGCATCAAGGTCAAGATCGAGATCACGGTCGCGGACGGCTTGCAGAACCGCGTGCTCGCGGCGTTGCGGGCGAGTTCGCCACCCGACCTGATCGAGATCAACAACACCTGGACGGTGCCGTTCGCGTCGACCGGGCAACTGCTCGCGATGGACGACTTCATCGTCAAGAGCAAAGCCGACTTGAGCGACATCGTCCCGGCCGCGATCGCGCAGGCGCGCTTCGACGGCAAGACCTACAGCTTCCCCTACCGGGCCGAGAGCCATGCGCTGATCTACAACAAGCAGCTCTATCGCGACGCCGGGCTCGATCCCGAAAAACCGCCGGTGACGTGGAAAGAGTTGCTTGAGTATTCCAAGAAGCTGACGCGCGTCGATGCGGGCGGCAAGCAACTCTACGGTTACGGCGTCAACGGCGGCGGCGAGGTCGTCAATCTGGTCACGCGCCTGATGCCGCAGATGTGGATGAACGGCGGCACCATCCTGACCGATGACGGCAAGCAGGTGCTGATCGACAAGCCGGAAGCGGTCGCGGCGGTCGAGTTCTACACATCGCTGTTCACCAAGGAAGGCGTGTCGCCGCCTTCGACGCTGCAGAATGACGGCCTTGCGACCCGCCGTCTCTTCAGCGCCGGTACGCTGGCGCAGTATCAGTCCGGGCAGTTCGATCTGCCGGTGATCCACCAGGAAAATCCGAAGCTCGAGGTCGGCGTCGCGCTGCTGCCGGCCCCCGAAGGCAAGAAGCCGGTCGGCGTCCTGAGCGGCTGGGCCTTCATCATGCCGAAACAGGGCAAGAACCACGAGGCGACCTGGAAGCTCGTGAATTTCCTGACGCAGGTCGAGCAGATGGGCTTTTACACCGACACCTTCCCGGCCCGATCGAGCGCGATGACCCTGCCGCGATTCCAGAACCCTGAACTGAAAGGCTTCCGGGACATGCTTCAGTACGGCAAGCCCGCGCCGATCACGCCGGCCTGGGTGCAGGTCAACCAGATCGTCTACGACAAGGTTCAGGAAGTCCTGCTGAAGAAAACGACCGCGCAGGACGCCATGACGGCTGCCGCCAAGCAAATCCAGCCGCTGCTGAAATAGCGTAACGTACGGCCGGCGGCACAAGCACGTTTGCTGACGCCGCCGGTCTTCTGACGGTGCCTCAATGCGGCTGTGGCTGCAGCGCAATCAAGGTTGGTGGTTTACCCTCCCGGCGCTGCTGACGCTCGCGGCGCTCGTCGGCTATCCGCTGGTCGACACGGTCGAACTCAGCCTGACCGACATGAGCGAGAAGTTCGTCGGGCTCGACAACTATCGCTACTTCATCGACGACGGTACGACCGCTCTCTCGCTCAAGAACACGCTCGTCTATGTGTTCGGCTCGATCGCGTTCCAGATCGCGCTCGGGACCATTGCGGGCATCATGCTGAATCAGAATTTCCGCGGCCGAAGCGCGGTGCGCAGCATGATCGTGATCCCCTGGGTGGTGCCCGGGATCGTCGCCGCCACCACCTGGGCGTGGATGTATCATGCCGAATTCGGCATCATCAATTACGCGCTGGTGCAGGCCAAACTGATCAAGTCTTCGATCGGCTGGCTCACCGACGCCGATCTCGTGCTGCCGAGCCTGATCGCGGTCAATGTCTGGAAGATGTTTCCATTCGTCGCCATCATGGTGCTGGCCGGATTGCAGAGCCTCCCCGAGACTCTCTACGAGGCGGCGCGGGTCGATGGCGCGGGCTTCCTGGACGAAGTGCGCTACATCATGCTGCCGCACCTGCGGCCGATCCTGACCTCGGTATCGCTCTTGCTCTTCATCTGGGGCATCAACGGCATCACCATCATCTACACGATGACGCGCGGCGGGCCCGCCAAGCAGTCGCTGATCCTGCCGATCCAGATCTTCAAGCACGCCTTCGAGGCGTTTCAGTTCAATCAGGCTGCGGCCCTGTCGCTCGTCATGTTCCTAGCGCTGTTCGCCGCGATCCTGATCTACATGGCCATCTCCCGCTCGGCCGAGGAGAGAGCCAATGAGACATAACTTCAGCGCGCTGATCTATCTGCCGGCGGCTCTGTTCGTCGTGGTCTGCATCTTTCCGTTCGTCTGGATGCTGATGTCGTCAATCAAGCCGCTGCCGGAGCTTTACACCGTGCCGCCGCTTTGGGTACCGAATACACCGACACTCGCGAACTACACCAAGGTGCTGTTCGCCTCGAACATCCCGCGCTACTTCATCAATAGCCTGGTGATCTCGTTCGGCTCGACCGCGCTGGCGCTCGGGCTCGCCGTCTTCGCGGCCTACGGATTCGCGCGCTTTCGTTTTCGCGGCAAGCGTCTCGGCCAGGCCGCGATCCTGGTCGGTCAGCTGCTGCCGACCGCGACCCTGATCGTGCCGCTCTACATCACGCTCGACCGGCTGCATCTCCTGAACACTTATGCGGGTCTGATCCTGGTTTACATGATCATCACCCTCCCCTTGAGCGTCTGGATGCTGATCAGCTATTTCCGCGCCATTCCGGTCGAGCTCGAGGAAGCCGCCATCATCGACGGCGCGTCGCGGCTCGGTGTTCTTTTCCGGATTACGCTGCCGCTGTCGCTGCCCGGAATCGTGGCGATCGTGGTCTATGCCTTCGTGACCACCTGGAATGAGTTCATCTTCGCGCTCTGCTTCGCGAGCGACAGCCGGGTGAAGACCTTGCCGATCGGGCTTGCCGAATTCTCGACCGAGCTCAATACCGACTGGGGCGCCGTGATGGCCGCCTCGGTCGTGATGACGCTGCCGATCATCGTGCTGTTCCTCTGCATGCAGCGGCTTTTCATCGGCGGCCTGATCGCGGGCGCGACCAAGGGCTGAGGGGCCGCTGGAAGGTCTGCCTGTCCTCCAATCGCCTGATTGCTGTTCCCGATCACTTCGGGCGGGCCGGCCAAATCCACCGTGCGGCTGGGATTCCCGTGCAAATCGGCTGATTTTCGAGGGGCGTCCCCCCGCCTGAAGACGTCCTAGGCCCCAGACCGCGGCAAATCCCTTGTCAATCCAGCGAATTGCGGAGCCTGTGGCGCGACCCGATGCCGCCTTTCGGCTTCCGCACACCACCGGCAGGATGTAGCGTTCTCCCATAAGGGAAGAAAAGCGGGCGGCGCGCGGTTCGTCTCGCGACGGAAATTTGGTGGGAAACGCTACTTGATGGCTCGCTTCGACGAGACCTCGGCGCCTTTGCTCGAGGTCGAGGACTTGCACGTCCATTTCCAGACATCGCGCGGCACCGTTCGGGCGGTCGAGGGCCTGAGCTTTGCCGTCGGCCGCGGCGAGGTGGTGGCGATCGTCGGCGAGTCCGGCTCCGGCAAATCGGTATCGGCGCTGTCGATCATGCGGCTCCTGCCGCGCCTGACCGCCCGCACCACGGGCCGCATCACCTTCGACGGCAAGAGCCTGCTCGACCTCGGCGACGAGGAGATGCGCGAGATTCGCGGCCGCGATATCTCGATGATCTTCCAGGAGCCGATGACGTCGCTCAATCCGCTCCTGACCATCGGGCTGCAGATCACCGAGCCGCTCACCATCCATCTCGGCATGACGGACGCGCAGGCGCGCGAGCGTGCGATCGAGCTGCTCGGCCTTGTCGGCATTCCGGACGCCGCCGGCCGACTCGACCAGTATCCGCACCAGTTTTCCGGCGGCATGCGTCAGCGCGTGATGATCGCGATCGGGCTCGCCTGCAATCCGAAGCTCATCATCGCGGACGAGCCGACGACCGCGCTCGACGTCACCATTCAGGCGCAGATCCTCGAACTGATGAAGGACCTGTCGCGCAAGCTGAACATCGCGCTCGTCATCATCACGCACAATCTCGGCGTCGTCGCCCGCTACGCCGACCGCGTGATCGTGATGTATGCGGCCCGCATGGTCGAACAGGGCGCGGCCGAGGCGGTGTTCCATCAGCCGCGCCATCCCTATTCGATCGGACTGCTGCGCTCGGTGCCGCGGCTCGACCGGCCGCGCGGCAACAAGCTGGAAACCATCGAAGGCCTGGTGCCGAATCTCGCCGGAACATTGTCCGGATGCCGCTTCGCACCGCGCTGCCCGTTCCGTATCGCGATCTGCGATCAGGAACCGCCGCTGGTTCCGACCGACACCGGTGCGCTATCGCGCTGCCATCGGCATGCCGAAATCGCCAAGGGCGAGATCGTATGGCCTGAGAGTAACGCCAAGACCGGACTCGGGTCCCCGCAGACCGCCGACGCGCTGCTTTCGGTGCGCGGCCTCACCAAGCATTTTCCGGTCCGCGCCAAGCTCGGCAAGAAAGACGGGCTGGTCCGCGCGGTCGAGGATGTGAACTTCGCGATCTATCCGGGCGAGACGCTCGGCCTCGTCGGCGAGTCCGGTTGCGGCAAGACCACCGTCGGCCGCCTCATCCTGCATCTGGAAAATCCGACCGCGGGCGAGATCGTGTTCGGCGGCACCGACATCGTCACGGCCTCGGCGGCCGAGCTGAAAAAGCTGCGCCGCAAGATCCAGGTCATTTTCCAGGACCCCTACTCGTCGCTTAATCCGCGGATGACGGTCGCGCAGATCATCGGCGAGCCGCTACATGTCTATGATCTCTCGCCGAACGCCAAAGCGCGCCGCGAACGGATCGCCGAACTGCTGAGCCAGGTCGGGCTGCGGCCCGAACTTGCCGAACGCTACCCGCATCAGCTTTCGGGCGGCCAGCGCCAGCGGGTCGGAATCGCGCGCGCGCTCGCGATGGAACCCTCGTTCATCGTCTGCGACGAAGCGGTCTCGGCGCTCGACGTGTCGATCCAGGGCCAGATCATCAATCTGCTGGAAGACCTCCAACGCCGGCTCGGCATCGCTTATCTCTTCATCGCGCACGACCTCGCCGTGGTGCGGCATATCTCGATGCGCGTGATGGTGATGTATTTCGGCCGCGTCATGGAGGTCGCAGACCGCGATACAATCTATCGCGGCGCGCTGCACCCCTACACCAAGGTGCTGCTCGACGCGGCGCCGATTCCGGATCCTGCGGTCGAGAAGGCCCGCGCGCCGCGGTTGATCCAGGGCGAGCTGCCAAGCCATATGGCCCCGCCCACCGGCTGCGTGTTCAACAGCCGCTGCCCGATGGCAAGCGCGGAATGCCGGGAAACGATACCCCCGCTCGAGGAGAAACGGGCGGGACACTTTGCGGCTTGCATCAAGGTCTGATGCGGCAGAAAAAGATGCGGCCTGTACTCAAAGAAGCGACGACAAAAGAAGACCAGGAAGGAAACGCCATGAAGCAGACAAGACGGACGACGTTGAAGCAGATGGCCGGAGCGTTCGCGCTCGGCACGGCCGGATTGCATTGGGACGAGGCGCGGGCTCAGGCTCCAAAGGCCGGCGGTAATCTGGTGTTTGCGATCAGTGCGGAGACGCCGCAATACGACAACCACGGCAGCGACACCTACGCGACCCTGCATTTCGCAGCGCCGTTCTATTCGACGCTGCTGCGCTTTAACCTTTCGAAATTCCCCGAGGTGGAGGGCGATCTCGCCGAGTCGTGGACGGTCGCGCCCGACCTGATGACCTACACGTTCAAGCTTCATCCGAACGTCAAGTTCCACGACGGACAGCCGCTGACCTCGGCCGACATCAAGGCCACGTACGATCGTCTGCGCAACCCGCCGGCCGGCGTAGTCTCCACCCGCAAGCCGACCTTCGCCGACATCGACACCATCGAGACGCCGGATGCGACCACGGTCGTCTTCAAGATGAAGAACGTGTTCGCCGCGATGCTCGAACACTTCGCCTCGCCCTGGAACGTGATCTATTCGGCCAAGGACCTCGCGGCCGACCCGAACGGACCGAAGACCAAGATCAACGGCACCGGCCCTTTCACCTTCGTCGAGCACGTCAAGGGCAGCCACGTCTCCGGCAAGAAGAACGAGAGCTATTTCAAGAAAGGACTGCCCTATCTCGAAACCTGGAAGGGCGTCTTCACGCTGCAGGCCGCCGCCATGCTGAACGCCGTGCAGGGCGGACAGGTGATGGGCGAGTTCCGCGGCATCTCGCCGGCCGAACGCGACCGGCTGGTGCAGGCGATGGGCGACAAGATCCGGATCGAAGAGTCGAGCTGGACGCTCAATCTCCTGGTCTGCTTCAACGTCGAGAAGAAGCCGTTCGATGACGTGCGGGTGCGCCGCGCGCTCTCGATGGCGATCGATCGCTGGGGCGGCAGCCAGGGCCTCTCACGCATTTCGACCCTGCGTTCGGTCGGCGGCGTGATCCGCCCCGGTTCGCCGTTCGCGACTCCGGAAGCCGATCTTGTGAAGCTCACCGGCTTCTCCAAGGACATCGCGGCGTCCCGCGCCGAAGCCAAGAAGCTCCTGGCCGAAGCCGGTGTGCCGAACCTGAAGTTCACGCTCTGGAACCGCAACCTTGCGATGCCCTATACGCCGGCCGGCGTGTTCCTGGTCGACCAGTGGCGGCAGATCGGCGTCGAGGTCGAACACAAGCAGTCCGACACCGGCCCCTATCTGGCGACCATGAATGCGGGCAACCACGATGTCGCGATCGACTTTTCCAACCTGTTCATGGACGACTCGAGCCTCAGCCTCGCGAAATATCTGTCGCTCGACCGCGCGCCCGAGAACCGCTCGCGTTCGAAGGACCCGGAACTCGACAAGCTCTATGACGAGCATCTGCGCGAGCGCGATCCGGAAAAGCGCAAGGCGCTGATCCGCGCCTTCGAGAAGCGCGCATTCGACCAGGCCTATCAGCAGCCGATCCTGTGGTGGCACCGCATCGTGCCGACCCACAAGGTCGTCATGGGCTGGAAGATGTCGCCCAGTCACAATCTCGGCCAGGACCTGGCCGACGTGTGGCTGAACACCTGACCATCCACTTCCCTCTCCCCGCACCCGCGGGGAGAGGATTCGAGATCGCATGCTCCGCTACACCCTCAATCGCGTCCTGCTGATGATCCCGACGTTGCTCGGCGTTGCCGTGCTCGTCTTCTTCATGCTGCGCATCGTCCCGGGCGACGTGGTCGAGATCAAGCTGCGCGGCGACGGCGGCAACGTCTCGCAGGAGACGATCGAGATGGAGCGAAAGAAGCTCGGTCTCGACAAGCCGCTGGTCGCGCAGTTCGGCGACTGGATGCTGGGCATGGCGAAGTTCGATCTCGGCAAGTCGATGTGGACCGACCGGCCCGTCATTCAGGAGATCGCGGTCCGGTTCGAGCTCTCGTTCCAGGTCGCCATCATGGCGACCCTGATCGCAATCCTGATCGCCGTGCCATTAGGGACAACGGCCGCCCTCTTCCGCGACACCTGGATCGATTATGTGGTCCGGATCGTGACCATCGGCGGGCTCTCGATTCCGTCGTTCTGGTTCGGCATGCTGATCATGCTGACGCTGCTCGGCTTCTTCAACTGGCTCCCGCCGATCACGTTCACGCCGATCTACGTCGATCCGGTCGCCAATCTGACGCAGTTGATCTGGCCGGCGCTCGCGGTCGGCTACCGCTACTGCGCGGTGGTGGCGCGGATGATCCGTTCGTCGCTGCTGGAAGTGCTGAACGAAGACTATATCCGCACGGCCCGCGCCAAGGGCGTGTACGAGAAGCTCGTCATCTCGCGCCACGCCCTGCGCAACGCTTTGCTGCCGGCCATTACGGTGATCGGGCTCGAATTCACTTTCCTGATCGGCGGCCTTGTCGTGACCGAGCAGGTCTTCAACCTCAACGGCATCGGCCAGCTTTTCGTGCAGAGCGTGTCGCGCAACGACTTTACCCTGATCCAGGGCATGGTGATGCTGATCGCGGCGTTCTACGTCTTCGTCAACCTCGTGATCGACCTGCTTTATGCCGTGTTCGATCCCCGCATCCGTTACGACCGATGACAACCGAAGCCGTTCCGGCCGCAGCCACCCTGCGCCAACCGAGCCCCATCCTGCGCTTCTGCCGCCAGCAGCCGCTCGGCGCGATCAGCCTCGTCATCATCTGCGTCATGATGTTCGCCGGCATCTTCTCGCCTTTGGTCGCGCCTTACGATCCGCTGACCATCGATTTCGCCTCGATCCTTGCGGCGCCGTCCAGCGACCACTGGTGCGGCACCGACGCCTACGGCCGCGACATCTGCTCGCGGCTGATCTACGGCTCTCGCACCGCGCTGGTGATCGGCTTCACCTCCTCGTTCATCGGTTCTTCGATCGGCGCGATTCTGGGGATCGCGTCGGCCTATTTCGGCGGCAAGATCGACGACTGGATCCAGCGCGTCGTCGACATCCTGCTGGCCTTCCCGCTGATCGTGCTGGCGCTGGTCGTCGTCGCGGCGCTGCGAAAAGCGGTGTTCGGCGGCGTCGACGTGAACCTCATATTCGCGATCGCGATCCCGATCATCCCGCGCGTCGCCCGCGTGGTCCGGGCCGCGGCGCTCTCGGTCCGAGTGATGCCTTATGTGGATGCGGCGCGCGCGGCCGGCTATTCGCACACCCGCATCATCTTCCGCCACATGGCGCCGAACGTGGTCGCGCCTTATCTCATCATGCTGACGGCTTTCATCGCGCAGGCGATCCTGGCGGAAGCCTCGCTGTCGTTCCTGGGCCTCGGCGTAACGGAGCCGACCGCCGCCTGGGGCTTGATGCTGTCCGGCAACGCGGCGGATTTCTACCGCGAAGCGCCCTGGATGGTGCTGTTCCCCGGCGCGGCCATCAGTCTCGCGGTGTTCGCCTTCAACCTGTTCGGCGATTCGCTCCGCGACTTCCTCGATCCGCGCTTCAAGATGTGACCGCGACCGAGGCGTTGCGCTTGCGCCGGTACGACAGATAGGCGCTCGCGATCTGGATCACGATGACGGCGGCCGAGCAGCAGATCAGGAAGGCCGCGATCGGCCGGTCGTAGAACGGCGCGAGCGTGCCACGGCCCACCAGCAGGGCCTGCCGGAGCGAGGTCTCGAAGATCTGTCCGAGGACGAACGCCAGCACCAGAGGGGCCGGGTCGAGATCCACCTTGCGCATCAGGTAGCCGGCGATGCCGAGGCTCACCATCATGACGACGTCGGCTGCATTGTTGTTGAGGCTGTAGGCCCCGATCACGCAGAATACGATGATCAGCGGCGACAGGATCGAGATCGGCACCCGCAGCAACTGCACGAAGATCGAGATCAGCGGCACGTTCAGGATCACCAGCATGATGTTGCCGACCAGCATGCTGACGATGACGCCGAAGAAAAGCCCCGGGTTCTTGGTCATCAGCGCCGGCCCCGGCTGCACGCCCTGGATCAGCAGCGACGCCAGGATCACGCCCATGACGGCATTCGCCGGAATACCCAAGCTCAGCAGCGGAATGAACGCCGATTGTGCGGCCGCGTTGTTGGCGGATTCAGGTCCCGCAACGCCTTCGATAGCGCCTTTGCCGAATTTCTCCGGATGCCGCGACAACCGCCGCTCCATCACGTAGGCGGCGAAGGACGCAATGGTGGCGCCGCCGCCCGGCAACAGTCCCAGCAGGAAGCCGAGCGATGTCCCGCGCATGAGCGGGCCCGCGCTCAATCTCCAGTCTTCACGGTTGGGAAGCATCTCGACCAGCCGCTTGGGCTGCGCGATCGGCTCCGGTGCGTTCTCGCGGCCTTCCGCGTTGCTCAGAAGCTCAGCAATGCCGAACAGGCCCATCGCCATAATGGCGACGTCGAAACCGTTGAAGAGGCCAAGCAAACCGAAGGTGTAACGATGGTCGCCGAAAATCTGGTCCACCCCGACCGTGCTCATCAGGAGACCGACGCACGCCATCAGGAGCGCATTCAGCCGCGAGCCTTGCGAGATCTGGGTGACAAGCAGCAACCCGAGCAGCACCAGCGCGGCGTATTCGGCCGGCCCGAACCGCAGCGCGAATTGCGCCAGCGCGGGTCCGACGAAGAACAGCGCCGCCGTCACCGCGATGCCGGCGATGAACGAGCCGAAGGCCGACATGCCGAGCGCCGCGCCCGCGCGTCCCTGCCGCGCCATCTCGTAGCCGTCGATGCAGGTGACCATCGATGAAGATTCACCCGGAATCCGCACCAGGATGGCGGTGAGCGAGCCGCCATATTGCGAGCCGTAATAGATGCCGGCCATCAGGATGATGGCGGCGGTCGGACTCATGCTGAAGGACAACGGCAGCAGCAGCGACACCGTCGCGGTCGGCCCGAGCCCCGGCAGCACGCCGATCGCGGTGCCCACAAAGACACCGACGAAGCAGATCAGAAGATTGTTCAGGCTTAGCGCGGTCGAGAAGCCGATCGCGAGATAATCGAGAATCCCCATCTCAAGTCCTATCGCGCGACAGCATCACAGGAACATCTCCCACAACGTGCCTTTCGGGAAATAGACACCCAAGCCACGTTCGAAGAGGAGATGGGTGAAGAGAAGCGCGCCGAGGATCAACGGCACGGTGATGCGCCATGACAGACGCTCGGCGAACTTGAGGATGACGAACAACCCGAGCACCGTGGACCCAAAGAATCCGAGAGTCTCGAGGAGGACGGCGTAGCCGATCAACGCCCCCATGTAGATGCCGACCCGGGTGAGCCCCGCCATCGGCAGCACAGCCTCCTCACTGGCGGCACCGCCGCCCGGAGCAAGAATCTTGAACAGCATGCTGAACCCGCTCAGCAACACGATGCCGGACGAGGCAACAAACGGGAATAGCCCCGGCCCCGGCGAGCCGTCGCGCCACAATCCGAGTTGCAGCGCCATCACGATCGCGATGACGCCGCAGCCGCACAGCAGCACGAGGCTGAGCAAGGTTCCTATACGCGATGCCTGCACAATCCCTCCGAAGCTGACGATCCAGAACCGGCGTTATTTCGGCAGCATGCCAGCGCGGCTGATGGTTTCCCGGTTGCGGCGAGAATCGTCGGCGAACATCTCGCGGAACTCCTTGCCGGGCAGATACCGGAGAGTGGCGTTCAGCTTCTTCATGGTGGCCTGGAATTCGTCAGCCTGAAGCGCCTTGGTGCATGCGGCTTCCAGCTTGGCGACGACGTTGTCCGGCGTATTCGCCGGCACCACGATGCCGCCCGCCGAGAAGGCTTTCAGATCGAGTCCCAGTTCCTGCATGGTCGGAACGTTCGGCATGCTGGGGAGACGCTGAGACGCGAAGACGCCCAGGACCGGGAAATCATTGGCGGTCGCGACCGCCGGAGATTCGATCGAGATCGACGCGGTGCCGCCAAGCAGCGACTGCACCATCGGCCCCGCACCCGGGAACGGCAGATGCACGCCTTCCGCGCCCATATTGCGGAATATTTCGAGGAAGAGCAGATGCGGCATCGAGCCGGGACCGCCCGACGAGGCATAAACGACGTTGTTCGGCTTTTCCTTCGCGACCTTCTGGAACTCCGCAAATGTCTTGAACGGCGCATCCTTGCCGGCAAACAGCACAAAGGAGTTGTCATAGGTCAGGCAGACGAAGCGGAAACTGTCGAGCGTGAAATCGACCTTCTGCAGATGCGATTGCAGCGTCAGCGGCGAATTGGGCGAAAGCCCGATGGTGTAGCCGTCCGGCCGCGCGCGGGCCAACTCGGTCGAGCCGATGACGCCACCGGCACCGCCCTTGTTGACGACGACGATCGGTTGGCCGAGCGCCTTGCTCAGTTCGGGCGCGATCGCGCGCGCCATCAGGTCGGTGTTGCCGCCGGGCGGAAACGCCACGATGAGCTGAATCGGCTTGTTCGGATAATCCTGCGCGATGGCTGCGGTCCCCCACAAGCCACACAGAGCAATCACCGCCGCCAGAAGCTTCCTCGACATGCCATCTCTCCAGATTTTTTCTTGAATTGAACGCATCGCGACCGGATGCGCTTGTTACGTTACTTCGCCAGCAGGCCCGCCCCCTGGATCATCGCGCGCATGTTCGCCGAATCCTCGACCACCAGATCGCGGAAACCCTTCGGCGGCAGATAGCGGGATGTGGCCTTGATCTGTTTCATGGTCGCCTGGAAGCCGTCGCTTGCAACGGCTTTGGTGCAGGCCCCTTCGAGCTTCGCCACCACCGCATCCGGCGTGCTGGCGGGCACGATCAGACCGCCCGCCGAGAACGCGTTCATGTCGTAGCCAAGCTCTTTCATGGTCGGCACGTTCGGCAGATCCGGAAGCCGCTTCTGCGCGAAGACGGCGAGGATCGGAAGATCGTTGGCGGTCGCGATCGCGGGCGATTCCGCCATCACCGACACGGTGCCGCCAAGGATCGCCTGCGCCATCGGGCCCGCGCCCGCGAACGGGATATGGACGCCCTGCGCGCCGATGCGCCGCAACACATCGAGCAGCAACAGATGCGGCATCGAACCTGGCCCGCCGGTCGCATACGCGACATTGTCGGGCTTGGCTTTAGCGAAGGCCGCGAACTCGGCGAAGGTCTTGAAGGGCGCATCCTTGCCGGCCATCAGGACCAGCGAGTTATCGTAAGTCAGGCAGACGTAACGGAAACTGTCGGTGCCGTACTCGACCTTCTGCAGATGCGGCATGATGGTCAGCGGGCTCACCGGCGACATCGCGATGGTGTAGCCGTCGCCGCGTGCGCGCGATAATTCGGTCGAGCCGATGACGCCGCCGGCCCCGCCCTTGTTGACGACCACGACCGGCTGTCCGAGCGCCTTGCCGAGTTCCGGCGCGAGCGCCCGCGCCGTGAGGTCGGTGTTGCCGCCCGCCGGGAAGGCCACGATCATCTGGATCGGATGGTTGGGATAATCCTGCGCCGCAGCGCCGGTTGCCCAGAACGCGCCCAGTGCGAGCGCAAGTGCAGCAGCTTTGTTCAGCATGCAGAGCCTCCCCTTTCGCGTCTTGCTTCGGCAACGCCGGTGCGGGGAGCTGGCCACATTCTGGGCGGCCTCGTTCATCCCCACACCGGGTATCGGTTCGTACGCGTTGCTCCGGTCAGATCACCTTGTCCTTCTGGAGTTGCGCGATCTCGTCCTTTGAAAGTCCCAGCATCTCGCCATAGACCTTCTCATTGGCGCTGCCGAGCGCCGGCGCGGCTGTGATCTCGACGTGCGAGTCCGACATCTTCACCGGGTTGCCGGGCATCATATAGGCGTCGTGATGTCCGCCCGCCGGCATCTTGATCATGGACTTCCGCCGCAGCAGCGTCGGATCGTTGGCGAGTTCTTCGGTGTCGAGCACAGCGCCGGTCGGCACGCCGGATTCCGCGATGAGCTTCATCACCGTCAGCTTGTCGTGCTGCTTCGTCCATTCGGCGACGACGGCGTCGACCGCCGCGTGGTTCTGCGCGCGCGTTTCCGGCGTCGCGAAACGCGGATCGCTCGCCACATCCTCGCGGCCCATCACCTTGAGCAGCCGGTCCCAGTGCTGGTTACCGGCGCGGCTCGTATAGATGTAGCAATAGTCGTTCGGGCCGCCCGGCGCGCAGGGGTAAGCCTCGCTCGGCGAGGTCGCCGTCAGGATGCTCTGGTTGCCGGTGCGCGGCGCGGGCTTCTTGAACTGGTTCATCGCCGCGAACGCGATGCGGCCGAAATTCGCAACGCATTCCTGCATCGCGAGCTGGATGCGCTGGCCCTTGCCGGTCTTGTGGCGCTGCTCGAGCGCAGCCAGCACGCCGATCGTGGCGTGAAGCGCGGTGCCGGTGTCGCCCACATTGACGCCCGGCTTCACGGGGCGGTTGCCCGGGAAGCCCGTCACCGACATGGAGCCGCCGGTCGCCTGCGCGATCATGTCGAACGCCAGATAGTCCTTGTACGGCCCGTCCTGCGCAAAACCCTTGATCTGGGTATAGATGATGCGCGGGTTGATCGCGCTCACGACGTCATAGCTGAAGCCCAGCCGCTCGATCGCGCCGGGTCCGAAATTCTCGATGAACACGTCCGCCTGCTTGATCAGGTCGCGCAGCATCTCGCGGCCCTTCTCGCTCTTCAGGTTAAGCGTGACGCTGTTCTTGTTGTTGTTCAGCATCAGGAAATAGAAATTGCCGCCGGCGGCGCCGCGGCCCTGCTCGCCGGTCACCGGCGGCTCGACCTTGATGACGTCCGCGCCGAGCCAGGCCAGCATCTGGGTGCAGAATGTTCCGGCTTCGAACTGCGTGAGGTCGATGACCTTGAGGCCGGAAAGCGCGGCCTGGTTCAGTTCGGACCCCGAAGGTGCGGCGGATTCATCGCGCCGTTTATCAAGCATTGATCGTCTCCCCCTGCCGCCATCGAGCGGCTTGCGGTGTGTCACCGGCGCGGTGCCGGCACGTTAAGGATCGCGGTCTTCGACCGTCTGTCAGAAAGACGACAAACTGCAGGTCACAGAGCGCGTTTATCTACTTGAGTAACAAAGGCATCGCGGGTTGAACATGGTCAAACTCGCGGGGGGTGTCAACGACGCGTTGCGCACCGCAGCAATGAGTTCCACCGAGCCCTCCGGCAGGCCGGTAGACAACCTGGAGCGGATTTAGGACAGTCGCTTCTAATAGGAAGCGAATGCCGATGCCTCAGTCCTCCTCGCCCCGCGCCTCGCAGGCGCTCTCCCGGTTCACCGTTCTCGATCTGACCCGGGTCCGCGCCGGCCCGACCTGCGTGCGGCAGCTCGCCGATTGGGGCGCGAATGTCGTCAAGATCGAGCAGCCGGAGCGGCTCGAGGCCGGCGACCCGCTCGGTGGGGCCCGCAGTGCGGGTGATTTCCAGAATTTGCACCGCAACAAGCGGAGCATGACCCTCGACCTCAAGTCCAAGGAAGGGCGCGAGGTGTTCCTCAGGATGGTCAAGCAGGCGGACGTGGTGGTCGAGAACTACCGGCCCGACGTGAAAACGCGGCTGCGGATCGATTATCCGGACCTGCGCGCCATTAATCCGCGCATCGTCTACACCAGCATTTCGGGCTACGGCCAGAACGGGCCCTATCGGGAACGGCCTGGCTTCGACCAGATCGCGCAGGGCATGGGCGGGATCATGTCGATCACCGGACTGCCCGGCCAGGGGCCGGTGCGGGTCGGCACCGCCGTCGCCGACCTCGCAGCCGGATGGTTCGCCGCGACCGGCACGATGGTCGCGCTCTTGGAACGCGAACAGTCCGGCGAAGGCCAGCATGTGCAAAGCTCGCTGCTGGAAGCGCAGATCTTCATGCTGGATTTCCAGGCGGCGCGCTGGTTGATCGACGGCGTCATCCCGCCGCAGGCCGGCAACAACCATCCGACCAGCATCCCGACCGGCGTCTACGCGACCCGCGACGGCTACATCAACATCGCCACCACCGGACAGGCGATCTGGGAGCGCTTCTGCAATACGGTCGGGGCGACGGAGTTTCTGACCCACCCGGATTACGCGAAGGCGAAGGATCGCTCGAAGAATCGCGACGCCTTGAACGCTAAGTTGAGTGAGATCATCAAGACACTCACCAGCGCCGAATGGATCGAGAAATTCAACGCCGCAGGCGTGCCGTGCGGACCGATCTACAAGATCGACGAGATGTTCGACGATCCGCAGGTGAAGCATCTCGAAATGGCGAAGGAGATCGCGTCCGGCGATGACCGCGGCACGCAGCGCGTGGTGCGCCAGCCGGTTTCGCTGTCGCGCACGCCGAGCCGGATCGCGATGCCGACCCCGCATCGCGGCCAGCACACCGACGAGATCCTGCAGGAATTCGGCTTCAGCAACGACGAGATCGCGGGCCTGCGGCGCGACAATGCGGTCTGACGGACTGGGAATGCACAAACACGCGGCAATTCGACGCGCGGAGTCCGCACAAAGTGGGGCTCGTCAAACCCAGCACGATGCCGAAAACTGCCAAGCCGATCTGGAGTAAACGACGCGCTGCGCTGTTGATCCCTTGAAACCTCCGCCACAAGGAGGAGCAAGAACGAAAACAAGTCGGAGGAAAAGTGGCTTCGGTCGAACTGCGCGGCCTCACCAAATTTTACGGCCCTATCAAGGTCGTGGACGACGTGTCGATGAAGATCGAGCACGGGCAACTGGTCTGCCTGCTCGGTCCTTCGGGATGCGGCAAGACCACCACGCTCCGGCTGGTCGCGGGTTTTGTCGAACCATCCGACGGCGAAATCCGGGTCGGTGACCGTGTCGTGTCCTCGGCAAAACAAACGCTGCCGCCCGAGCGGCGCAATATGTCGATGATCTTCCAGAGCTACGCGCTGTGGCCGCATATGACGGTCGCCGAGAATGTCGCCTATGGGCTGACGATCAAGAAAGCCCCCAAGGACGAGATCGCCCGCAAGCTCGACGCTATCCTGTCGACCACAAAGCTCAAGACTTTCGCGGATCGCTATCCGGGCGAGCTATCGGGCGGGCAACAGCAGCGTGTTGCACTCGCGCGCGCGCTCATTGTCGAACCCGAGACCTTGCTGCTCGATGAGCCGCTCTCCAACCTCGACGCCAATCTGCGCGAGGAGATGCGTTTCGAGGTGCGGCGGCTGCACGACCAGTATCGCTACACCACCATCTATGTGACGCACGATCAGTCCGAAGCCATGACCACCGCCGACGTCATTGCGGTGATGAACGGCGGCAAGGTCGAGCAAGCCGGATCGCCGGAAGATATCTACGACCGGCCGCGCTCGGAATTCGTCGCCCGCTTCATCGGCATGAGCAATGTCGTCAAAGGGCGCGGGCTCGACGCCACGCATATCGAACTCGCCGGCGTTCCTCTGCGCGTGACCGGCGCGGAGGTAAAGAGCGGCGCCGAGACCGCCCTGTCGATCCGGCAGCACGATATCGGGCTCTCTGTCGACAAACCCGGAAGCGACGGGAACGTGGTGCCCGGGACCATCGCGCGCCACGTCTTCCTCGGCGGCAGCCGCGACTATATGGTTGAGATCGCGGGCGGGACGCAGCTCCGGGTAGTGACCGCGGCGGGCCTCAACATCCCGCAAGGCCAAAAAATCTGGATGCATCTGCCGCCCGAAAAGTGCCGGGCGTTGAGTGGGTAGGAAGCGATCGCAATAACAAAGAAACAGACGATGGGAGAAGACGATGCGTGGGAAGACATTTTCGCGACGTGACGTCCTGAAAGGCTCGGCGGCGCTGGGCTTAACCGCTTACGCATCCCCTATCCGGGCTGCGGCGCCCGAGCCGACCGCGATCACGCCGGCGCTGATCGAAGCCGCCAAGAAGGAAGGCAAGGTCGTCTGGTACACCTCGCTCGATCTTCCGGCGGCCGAGAAAGTCGCCAAGGCGTTTTCCGAAAAGTATCCCGGCATCACGCCGCGCGTGGAGCGCACCGGTGCGGAGCGCGTTTTCCAGCGCATCGGTCAGGAATACGCCAGCAAGATTCACGCTGTCGATGTCGTGCAATCGTCCGATGCGGCGCACTTCATCGTCTGGAAGCGCGACGGCATCCTGGCGCCTTACGTGCCCGAGGACGTCGCCAAATATTATCCGGCCGAGCACAAGGATCCGGATGGGCAGTTCGCCAGTTTCCGGGTCTGGCTCTGCATCATGGCCTACAACACGACGCTGGTGAAACCGGAAGAAGCACCGAAGAGTTTTGCCGACCTGCTCGATCCGAAATGGGCCGGCAAGCTGGTCAAAGCCCATCCGGGCTACAGCGGCACCATCATGACGGCGACCTTTCAGATGGCGCGCGATCTCGGCTGGGGATATTTCGAGAAGCTTTCGAAGCAGCGCGTCATGCAGACGCAATCGTCTGCCGATCCGCCGAAGAAACTCGCCCTCGGCGAACGCGCCGTCATGGCGGATGGCAACGAGTACAACATCTTCCAGGACAAAGAGTCCGGCAAGCCGGTCGAGCCGATCTATGCGGCCGAAGGCTCGCCGCTGATCGTCGGTCCGAACGGAATCCTCAAGGACTCGCCAAATCCAAACGCCGCAAGGCTGTTCCAGAGCTACTGCTTCACTCCCGAATGCCAGCAGCTCATTATCGATGTCGGCGGCCTGCGCTCGATCCATCCGCAGACCAAGGAGAAGCCAGGCCGCAAGCCCTTCAAGGAGATCAAAACCATGAAGGACGATCCGGCGGGCGTCGAGAAGCAAGCCGAAGAGATCAAGGCGAAATACACGCAGCTGTTTAAAGTCTGATCGGCGTATGAGCCTCATCGAAATTCGCAAGTCGCCGGCCGGGTTCGATCTGACCCGGCCGATTCTTTATGCTTTCGCTGTCCTGCTGTGCGCGCTCATCATCCTGCCGGTCTCCTGGCTGCTCTATTACAGCCTTGTCGACAAAACCGGCGCTTTCACGCTCGGCAATTTCCGCCAGCTTTTCAACGATCCGGCTTTTCTTGAACCGTTGATCACGACGCTCATCCTGTCGGTCTCGACGAGCGTGATCTGCTGCATCGTCGCGGCCCCGATGGGATGGCTGGTGGCGCGCACCGACATGCCGGGCGCACGGTTGGTGCGATTGCTCGTCACAGCTTCATTCGTCACCCCGCCGTTTCTCGGCGCGATCGCCTGGGAGCTGCTGGCCGCGCCCAACAGCGGCATGCTCAATCAGCTTTATCGACACTGGACCGGCGCGGAGTCCGACGCTCACATCTTCAATATCTATTCCTTCCCCGGACTGATCTTCGTCATCACCTGCTACACCTTCCCTTATGTGTTCGTGCTGGTGGCGAACTCGCTCGATCGCATCCCGGGCGATCTCGAAGACGCATCCGCCATTCTGGGCGGCCGGACCTGGGACACGGCGCGTCGCATCACGGTGCCGCTTGCCCTCCCCGCCCTGCTGGCGGGCGCGCTCGTCGCCTTCCTGCAGGCGATGACGCTGTTCGGCTCGCCCGCGATCCTCGCGCTGCCGGCCGGTTTCCACACCATGACGACCAAGATCTGGAGCCTGTTCCAGTATCCGCCCAAGCCGGAGCTCGCGGCCGCAGCGTCGCTTCCGCTCCTTGTCCTCACCATCGTGCTGCTGCGCGCCGAGCATGTGATCCTCGGGCGGCGCGGCTACACCGTGCTGGGCGGTAAAGGCGCCGACCCGCGGCTGATCCGGCTCGGCTGGCTCAAATGGGTCGCGCTCGCGATCTGCATCGTCGTGCTGCTCAATCCCATCTTGTTGCCCTATGGGGCGCTGCTCAACGCGGCCTTCTCTCCCTCGGCCACCAAGCTGGTGACGTGGAGCACGGCCACGCTGCACAACATCTCCTTCGTCTTCTACGAACTGTCCGCGACCAAGATCGCCTTCCGCAACACCTTCCTGCTCGGCATCGGGGCGGCGACCATCGGCACCGTGCTGGCGCTCGTCATCGCCTATGTGGTGAGCCGCAAGGCCGTCACCGGCTACAGGGCGCTGGGATTCCTGGCGACCGCACCGGTCGCCATCCCGGGTATCGTGCTCGGCGTCGGGCTGTTCCTCACCTATGCGCGCCCGCCCTTCATGCTTTACGGCACGCTGTGGATCCTCCTGATCGCGTTCGTCACCCTGAGCCTGCCGGCCGCCTACCAGCAACTGCAGTCCGCGTTCCGCGCCGTGAACCCCGAGTTGGAAGACGCAAGCCGCATCCTGGGCGCGACGCGGCTGAAGGCGTTGCGGCAGATCACGGCTCCCCTGTTGCGCACCTCCGTGATCGCCACCTGGTGTTTCGTCTTTGTCGGCACCATCCGCGAATTGTCGGCCGCCATCATGCTGTTCACCTCCGAGACCAAGGTGATCTCGGTCCTGATCTTCGACCTCAACGAAAGCGGCGATCTCGCCGCCATCTCGGTGCTCGGTCTCATCATGCTGGTGATCACCTTCGGCATCGTCTTCCTTGCCAACCGCATGCCGGGCTTTGGTTCCGGCGCATCGGCCCGCTACCTGAGACGCACATGAGCGAATTGCCGAAAGTTTCCATCGCCGAGACGCTGGCGGCGCGGATTGCGGCGCTCGATCCGGCCCAGTTCTCGGCCGGCCTGCGGCACAAATGCGAAGACCTGCTGATCGATGTGGTCGGCCTCTGCGTCGCGGCGCGCAACGAGGATTACGTCAAAGCCTCGCTCGACGGCATCGACGACGACGGCCCCTGTGTGGCGATCGGACACAAACGCAAACTGAGCGCGGCGGGCGCGGCCTTGGTCAACGGCACCGCCATCCATGGCGAGGATTTCGACGACACCTTCGAGGGCGGCCCGGTGCATGCGGGCGCCGTCATCGTCCCGGCCGTGCTTGCAGCTTGCGAGCGGCACGGCGCCGACGGGCGCGCTGCACTGCTCGGCATTGCGGTCGGGACCGAAGTGCTGTGCCGCCTCAGCGTCGTTGTGCCAAAGGCCGTGCACAAATCGGGCTTTCACCCAACCGCGATATTCGGCGCGATGGGCGCGGCTGCCGGGGTCGGCGCGGCATTGCGGCTCGACAAGCAGCAGATCGTCGACGCGCTCGGCATCGCGGGCTCGATGGCGAGCGGCATCATCGAATATCTGGCCGAGGGAACCTGGACCAAGCGCATGCATCCGGGTTGGGCGGCGCAATCCGGCATTCGGGCCGCGCTCCTCGCGCGCGCGGGCTTCACCGGTCCGCGCACCGTGTTCGAAGGCGTGCATGGCCTGTTCAACGGCTTCGCCCACACAACCAAGGGCGACTATGACGCACTGGTCGGCGATTTCGGCACCCGTTGGGTGACCGAGACGCTCGCCTTCAAGCTCTATCCGTGCGGAACGATGGCGCAGCCGTATATCGATTGCGCCCGCAGGCTCGCGGCGCGCGGCGTCGCGGCCGACGAGATCAAGGAGATCGTCTGCGAAGTCGCCGAAGGCACCGTCCACCGACTATGGGAGCCGCTGGCCTCCAAGCAACGCCCGCCGAACGGCTACGCGGCGAAATTCTCGACGCCCTTCCTGATCGCGACCGGCTTCGTGCATGACGGCGTCGGGCTCGACGCCTTCACGCAAGAGAAAGTGACCGATCCAAAGGTGCTGGCGCTCTCGTCCAAGATCCGCTTCCAGATCGATCCGCAAAATCCCTATCCGGGGAATTTCACCGGGCATCTGCGCGCAACGCTGAACGATGGCCGCGTGATCGAAGAACGGCAGCCGCATTTCCGGGGCGGCGCGCATGAGCCGCTGACGCGCGCCGACATCGACGAGAAGTTCAAGCTGAATGTCCGCTACGGCGGCTGGTCGGCGGAGCGCGCCGAAACCGCGCTGCAGCTCACCCGCATCCTGTTCGACGGACCGTTCACGCTGCAGGCCTGGCATGGGTGAGCCATGAGCGCCGACAAGGAGCTTGCGGGCCGGGTCGCGATCGTCACCGGCGCCGGCCGTAATATCGGACGCGCCATCGCGCTTGCGCTCGCCGATGCGGGTTCGTCGGTCGTCGTCAATGCGCGCTCCAACAAGTCCGAAGCCGACGCGGTGGTGCACGAGATCGAGTCGGCCGGCGGCAAGGCGCTCGCCTGCCTGGGCGACGTCGCCGATCCGGCCGCAGTCGACGCCATGGCGGCCGCGACCGTGAGCCGTTTCGGCCGGATCGATATCCTGGTCAACAATGCGGCACTGCGCGGCGAGAAATCGCTGGATGAAATGTCCTATGCGGACTGGCGGCGCATTCTCGACGTCACGCTCGACGGCGCATTCCATTGCGTCAAAGCCTGCCTGCCGCAACTCAAAGCCAGCGGCGCGGGCGCGATCGTCAACATCGGTGGCCTCAGCGCGCACACAGGCTCGAAGCATCGCGCCCATGTGGTCACCGCCAAGGCCGGACTCGTCGGCCTCACCCGGGCGCTGGCGCACGACCTCGCTGAACACAAAGTGACGGTCAATTGCGTCTCGCCCGGCCTGATCGATACGCCGCGCGCCAAATCGGCCGAACCGGCGCATCACGCCACCAACAAGACGCTGTTCGGCGCGCGCGGCGCACCGGACGAGATCGCCGGCATGGTGCGCTATCTTTGCGGCCCTGCCGGACGCTACATTACGGGCCAGACCATTCACGTGAATGGCGGAGCCTATCTGGGGAGTTGAACGTGAAGAGCAGCCGCACTCCGTACCGGGGCGTGTTTCCGGTCGCGCCGACGACATTCAGCGACAACGGCGATCTCGATCTGCCGAGCCAGTTGCGCTGCATGGATTTCCTGATCGACGCCGGTTCGAACGGCGTCTGCATCCTGGCGAACTATTCAGAGCAGTTCGCGCTCGGCGACGACGAGCGCGCGCTGCTGACCGACAAGATCCTCACCCATGTGGCGGGCCGCGTCCCGATCATCGTCACCACCACGCATTTCAGCACCAAGATCTGCGTCGAGCGCTCGAAGCGCGCGCAAGCCGCCGGCGCATCGATGATCATGGTGATGCCGCCCTATCACGGCGCCACCATCCGGGCGGCCGAACGCATGACCTTCGATTTCTTCCGGCAACTTTCGGACGCGATCGACATTCCGATCATGATCCAGGACGCACCGGTCAGCGGCACGACGTTGTCGCCCGCCTTCCTGGCCGAGATGGCGCGCGAGATCAAAAATATCGCCTATTTCAAGATCGAGGTGCCGGGCGCGGCCGGCAAGCTGCGCGAGATGATCCGTATTGCGGGCGATCACATCGAAGGTCCGTGGGACGGCGAGGAAGCCATCACGCTCTTTGCCGACCTCGAAGCCGGCGCAACCGGCACCATGCCGGGCGGGGGCTATCCGGATCTGCTGCGCAAGATCGTCGACGCTTATCTTGCGGGCCGCCGCGACGAAGCCGCTGCCGGCTACGATCGCGTGCTGCCTCTGATCAACTACGAGAACCGGCAATGCGGGCTTCTGGCCTGCAAGGCGCTGATGAAGGAAGGCGGCGTGATCAAATCCGAAGCCGGCCGTCACCCGCTCGCGCCACTGCATCCGGCGACACGCGCGGGCCTGATCGAAATCGCCAAACGGCTCGATCCGCTGGTGCTGCGCTGGGGCAAATAGCGCCCGCGGGTTACAGGTTGAAAACCCGCTTCGCGTTGAGACTGCGGACTGCGTCGCATTGATCCTTGGGGAGCAGCGCCGTGTTGGCGAAGGCTCCCTTGGTGTCGTGGACCTGATGCGGCCAGTCGGTGCCGAACATGACTCGATCCGCTCCCACCACCGAGATCAGGTATTTCAACGCGCCCGGATTGTAGGTGATGCAGTCATAATAGATGTGGCGGAGATAATCGGTGGGCTTGCGCTTCATCCGTCGCCGCGACGGAATCTCCACTTCGTCACCCTTCTCGAACCGCCCGACCAGATACGGCAGCGTACCGCCGCCGTGCGACGCGATCATCTTGATATTGGGATAGAGGTCGAAGAACCCGTCGAAGATCATGCGGGTGAAAGCGAGCGTGGTGTCGAACATGAAGCCGACCGACCAGCTCAGGTCGTATTTGGTCATGTCCATCATGTCGACGCCGGGCGGATCGGTCGGATGCACCAGCACCGGCAGGCCACGGCGATCGATTTCTTCCCAGATCGGCGCGAAGAAGGGATCCGTGAGGCTGCGGCCGGAGACGTTCGCCAGCACCATGACGCCGCTCGCGCCGTTGTCGCACGTGCGCTTCAGCTCCTCGACCGCGGCTTTCGGATACTCGAACGGTAACGACGTGAACCAGCGGATGCGATCCGGGTATTTGGTTTGCGCTTCCGTCATCGTGTCGTTGGATTCTCGCGCGGCCCGGCAACTCACGTCCTCGCTGCCCCAATAGACGTTCGGACAGGTGAGCGACACGACCGAGATATCGATGCCGGCTGCGTCCATATGCTTGAGGCGGAGCTCATAATCGAAGTGACCCGCCTGCGGGATCACAACCGGCGTATCGCCGCGGAAGATCTCCTGCTGCCCATCCGGACGCGTCTTGATGTTGTATTGGCCGCCTTCGGCTTTCAGCAGCTCCAGCCATCGGCGTGTGAACATATGAGTGTGGACGTCGATCACCGGCATCGTGTTTCCTCCCGGGGCAATGCTTGGCGCACTCCTAGGCAATATGCGCCGCGCCGACAACTCAGGAATTTTTGACACCACCGGCCGCCACCAAATTCATGGTGGCCACGCCGAGCCGTATGTATAAGGTGCCGCCCAGGGTCGAGGATGCACCAGCGTTCACAGGCCTGTGCTTCAAAACACATCCTTGTCGGGAGGATTCCATGTCTTTCGTTCGCAATGCGGCATTCGCCGCCTGCATCGCCACCGCGATGTCCGCTTCGGCCGCGCTGGCCGGAACCCTGGAAGATGTTAAAGCGCGTGGTGTGCTGCGCTGCGGCGTGGCACCGAACTCACCGGGTTTCGCCTTCAAGGACGCTCAAGGCAATTTCAAGGGATTTGATGTGGATTTCTGCCGCGCGATCGCGGCCGCCGTGCTCGGGGACAGCTCGAAGATCGAGCTGCAGCCGCTTGGCCTGCGCGACGCCTTCGCCACGCTTGCGGCCGGCGGCGCAGACGTCCTCACCCATCGCTTCACCTGGACCTTCAACCGCGACAACGGCACCGGTATCGAGACGGTCGCGACGGTCTTTTTCGACGGTCAGGGTTTCGTGGTGCGAAAGGCCTCCAACATCAAGAGCGTGAAGGAGCTGAACGGCGCGACCATCTGCGTGGCCCAAGGTTCGACCACCGAGTTGAACATTGCCGATTATTTCAGATCGCGAAAAATGACTTACAAGCTTGCGACCTTCGCTGACCTCGACGAGACGCGGAACGCCTACGAGGCCGGACGCTGCGACGCCTGGTCGAACGACCGCAGCAATCTCGCGGCGCGCTCGCTCTCCTTCAAGAACCGCGCCGAGCACGTCATCCTGCCGGACGCGATCTCGAAGGAGCCGATCGGTCCGATGGTGAAAGCGGGCGACAGCGCCTGGTTCCACATCGTCCGTTGGGTCGTGTCGGCCGTCGTCGCGGCCGAAGAGCTCGGAGTGACGTCGGAGAACGTCGATCAGATGAAGACCGATGGCAATCCGGAGGTGAAGCGTCTGCTCGGCGTCGGCGACGATCTCGGCCAGAAACTCGGCCTGCAGCCCGCCTGGGCCTACAACGTCGTCAAGCAGGTCGGCAATTACGGCGAGATTTTCGAGCGTCACGTCGGCGAGAAGACCCCGCTTGGCCTGTCGCGCGGCATGAATGCGCTTTGGTCGGACGGCGGCCTCCTGATGGCGCCGCCGGTCCGCTGATACCGGCGTTCGAGGCGCAAACTGACCGACATCACCGACCATCGGCCGCCCGTGCGCAGCCGATGGCGGCGCCCCTTCGCGGCCTTCTGGCGCGGCGGCGCTCGCGGCGCCTTGATCCAGATTGCCCTGCTTGTTGTCGTGGCCGTCATCGTCGCAATCATCGCGATGAATGTCGCCTCCAACTTGCAACGGCTCGGCGTCAAGACCGGCTTCAGTTTCCTGGCCCGGCCTGCGGGCTTCGACATCGCGCAGACGCTGATCGGATTTGATGAGAGCGCGACCTATCTGACAGCCTTCGCGGTCGCGCTTCTGAACACACTCCTCGTCACCGCACTTTCCATCGTGCTGGCGACGGCACTCGGCTTCGTCGTCGCGCTGGCACGCGGATCGTCGAACGGCTTGGTCGCATCGGCCGCCACGCTTTTTGTCGAGACGTTCCGCAACATCCCGCTCCTGCTGCAGCTTCTGTTCTGGTACTTCGCGGTGATCCAGACGCTGCCGGCGCCGCGCGCCAGCTTGCGCGTCGGCGATCTCATCTTCCTCAACAATCGCGGCCTCTTCGTTCCTTGGCTGCAGATCGGGGACGCAGGCGGGACTGTGCTGGTCGCCACCTTGCTGGGCCTGTTATCAGGTCTCGCAATCGCCATCATGGCGCGGCGGCAACGCATCGAAACCGGACGATCGGCTCCGTACAGCTGGTTTGCACCGGTGCCGATCCTCGTCCTTCCGCCGCTCGCGGCTTTCGTCACCGGAACCGATATCGGCTGGAGCGTTCCAAAACTGACCGGCTTCAATTTCGAAGGCGGCCTCACGATCCTGCCGGAGCTTTTCGCGCTCACGCTTGGACTTTCGATCTATGCGGCGGCCTTCATCTCCGAGATCGTCCGCGGCGGCATCCAGGCGATCTCGCCCGGACAGATCGACGCCGCCCGTTCGCTCGGGCTGCGGCGCGGACAGATCGCCCGCCTCATCGTCATGCCGCTTGCCCTGCGGGTGATCGTGCCGCCGCTCGGCGCTTATTACGTCGTCCTGCTGAAGAATTCCTCGCTCGGCTCCGCGATCGCCTACCCGGATCTCATCCATATCTTCGCCGGCACGGTTCTCAACCAGACCGGACAGCCGATCGAGGTGATGATCATCACGCTTGCGACCTATCTGGTGCTCGGGCTTGCGCTGTCGGCGGCGACGAGCGGCATCAACACCTGGCTGCGCCGATGAACGCGGCGACAATCAAACGATTCCTGCGCGGCTGCGTATCGTCGCCCTTGAACATCGCACTGACCGTGATGATGCTCGGCCTCGCGGCGGCTGTGCTGCCCCCTCTTTTTCGCTGGCTGTTTGTCGACGCAGTCTGGCACGGCACGTCCGGCAACGACTGCGCCGGACATGACGCCGCCTGCTGGATTTTCTTGCGGGCGCGGGCCGAACAGCTTTTGTTCGGGACGTATCCGGCGGCAGAACGCTGGCGCATCGCAGCCGCCGCCATTCTTGGAATCATGACTCCGATTGCGTTGATCAACGGCCGCCGCCTGCTCACGCTTCCGGCGACCGGCGCCGCACTGCTCGGATGCTCGGTGGGAATCGGTATCCTGCTTCATGGTGGCGTGCTTGGTCTGCCGGTTGTCCCGACCCTCCGCTGGGGCGGCGCATTGTTGACGATCGTCATCGCGGCCTGGACGATCGCCACCGCGCTGCCGCTCGGCCTCCTGCTCGCCCTCGCCCGCCGTTCGCAATTGCCGGTCGTATCCTCGATCGCAGCGGGCCTCATCGACCTGATGCGGAGCCTGCCTCTGGTCGGCATCCTGTTCCTGATGATCGTGATGTTCCCGCTTTTCGTCCCGCCTGGAGTGGAGACCGACAAGCTCCTGCGCGTCCTCATCGCCTTCACGCTCTATAACGCCGCCAACGCGGCCGAAGTTTTCCGGGGCGGACTGCAAGCCATTCCGGCCGGTCAGGTCGAGGCGGGACGCACGCTCGGATTGTCCCAATGGCGCGCGACGACGTTGATCGTTGTCCCGCAGGCGGTCGCGATCTCGGTGCCCGCCACCGTGAACCTGTGCATCTCGATCATCAAGGAGACGACGATCGTCGTGATTCTCGGGCTGTTCGATTTCGTCGGCGTGCTGCAGTCCGGCATCGCCGATCCGGACTGGCTGATGGCCGAAAGCGTGCGCACGACCGCTTACGTCTTTGCCGCGTTCGTGTTCTGGGCGATCTGCTTCGGGCTGTCGCGCTACAGCCTCGCGCTGGAGCGGCGCAATCCGCTCGCGCTGGCACGCAATTCACCCCTCGCCGACTAGGCGCCGCGCGGGCTGGCGTGATGCAGATAGGCGTACCAGCGGTTCTTGGCTTCGACCGCGGCGCTGATCTTGCGGCGATTCTGCTCTTCGCAGACAACCGAACAGAACGGCGCGCCGCCGCTCAGCCGGCGGATCAAGCCGAGCTTTTCGTAGCAATGCGCGCATTCGACATCCGAAGCCGCGAACGCTTTGGAAGTATCGTGAAACATCGACATGAGTGACCCGGCCAATCATCCTGATTGGATCAGGGCGCTTCTAGCGCGCGTCGATGAGAGTTTTCTGACAGGCATGCGAAATTTGCGTGACATGCGGCCGGACGCAACGAGTCATGAAACCAACATCCGCGGGACGTCTAATCGGGCGATGATTCGTCCACGCAACAACCGTTAACGATCGTCATGTCGATAGCCTGGTTTGCGCTCTTGCTCGCCGGCGTCCTGGAAGTGGTCTGGGCGCTGTGCATGAAATATTCCGACGGAATGACGCGCTTCTGGCCGACGGCCGCGGCTGTCGCGGCGATCGGCTTGAGTTTCGCCATGATGGCGATCTCGTTACGTCAGGTTCCGTTCGGAACCGCCTATGCGCTGTGGACCGGCATGGGCGCCGCCGGCAGCATTGTGGCCGGCATCCTGCTGTTCCAGGAATCAGCCGATGTCGTCCGGCTTTCCTGTCTGGCTCTGATCATCGCCGGAATGGTGGGGCTGAAGCTCGCCACTCCGGAATGATGCAAATCAGGAAACCGCCGTCGCCGGCTGCACCAGCGTCATGTTCCCTGGCTGACCTAACGGCCGCTGCGGCAGCGCTTTGCGCTTCACAGATTTCTTCGTCGCGGCGGGACGCCGCTTCACCGGCGACGCCTTCTTGGCCTTTACGGGCTTTCTGGCTGGGGCAGCGCGCTTTGTTTGAGCGGGCTTCTTGGCCTTGGTCTTAGCCTTGGCTTTCTTCGAAGGCGCAGCCGCTTGCTTCAGCTTGGCGAGCTTCGCCTGCAGCTTCGCGATTTTCCGCGTCAGCTTCGCAATCTTCTTATGCTTGTCCTTCATCACGCCCTCCCTGCAATACGCCGGCTGCGCACTCTAGCAGCCTTGCGGGACACGCGCCACGCCGTCTCTCCGGCGCGTCATCTGAGTGTCACAGAACAGTCATACGATCACGGATGATCAGCGAGTATTGATTCGATCAGTACAAGAAAACTCAAACGGATCACTCGCTCATGGAAAATGTGATGCCTTCGCGCACGACCGAGTCGAACCATGACCTTGCAGATGCGAAGATTGCTCCGGCGCTCCATGGCCGCGTGATATCGGATCACACCGTCAAGGCTTTCGATACCGACCTCAACGACCTGATCCGCATGCTGGCGGAGATGGGCGGGATCGCCGAGAAGGCGGTCGCGCAGTCCGTCAACGCACTCGCCACTCGCAATGTCGGCCTCGCGAAAAAGATCGTGGAACTCGACAACGCGATCGACGCGCTTCAGCGCGAGATCGAAAGCAAGGCGGTCGCGACCGTCGCGCTACGGCAGCCGGTGGCGGTCGACCTGCGCAGCATCATCGCGACCTTGCGGGTTGCGAGCGACCTGGAGCGGATCGGCGATCTCGCCAAGAACATCGCCAAGCGCGTCATCGCGCTGAACGGAAACTATCCGACCCCGAGGACGGTGCACGGGTTACGCCACATGGCCGATATGGTTCTGTGGCAGCTGCACGAAGTGCTCGAGAGCCTCGCGCTGCGCGACGACGCCAAGGCGATGTCGGTCTGGCAGGGGGACGAGGAGATCGACGCCATCTATACGTCGCTGTTCCGCGAGGTCCTCACCTACGTGATGGAGGATCCGGGTTCGATCGCGTTTTCGATCCATCTCCTGTTCTGCGCCAAGAATGTCGAGCGGATCGGCGACCATGTGACCAACATCGCCGAAGCGGTGCATTACATGATCGAAGGCCATCCGTTCGAACGAGAACGGCCGAAGTCCGACACCACGACTTCGATGCATATCCCGGGCGTTGGCTAGCTTGTCGTTCCGGGGCTCCAGCCGCCCCGGAATAGCAAAGCCTCACGGCAGCCGCATCAGCGGCTGACCGGCCCGGATCGTCTGCCCCTCGGTCACGCCATCGCACAACGCGAAGCCATCGGGCGCGAACACGATGATGGTCGAGCCGTGCTGGAACCAGCCCATCTCCTGGCCTTTCTGGTATGGCGCGTCGCAGGCAACGAACTCCGGTCCGCGATAGCGCATGTGCAGCAGCACATCGAGGAAATGCAGCCGGATGCTGGCCACCAGAATGGCGGCGACCGGCACCAGCGTCACCACATGGCCTGAGGTTGCGAGCCGGGTCCGGATGACGGCACGCTCGTTCTTGCAGAACAGCTTTTCGATTCGCTTGAGCGCGATCGGATTGACGTTCCAGGTGTCACCCGAGATGTAGGCGACCTCCTCCACGCGGCAATCATGCGGCGCATGGAAGCGGTGATACATACTCGACGTCAGCCGCAGGGTGACATACCGCCCGCCGCGATAGAGATCGACCAGGTCCGATTCGCCCAGCAGGTCCGTCAGCCGGTAGGGAAATCCCTTCACCTGCATGAGTTCGTCGCCGGCGATCGTGCCTGAAGCGCCGACGATCGCGTCACAGGGGCTCGCCATCACGGCCGGATCGGCATCGAACGGACGCGCACCTTCCTTCAGTTCGCGTGTGAAACAATCATGCATGCTTTTGAAATGCGTTTTCTTGGCCTCGCGCAGATCGAGGTCCGAGAACAGCTTCCAGATACCGATCGAAAGGTCGCGGACCAGCGGCTGCTCGATCTGGCTGAACCATCCCATGAAGCGCGTCAGCAGGCGGCGGGGGATGCGATTGGTCAGCAGAAAGTTAAGATCTTCCTGTTGGGTGATTTTCGCGATGAGTGTCTGCATTGTCATGAAGCCGTTAAGTTGCCCGTTTAGCCCTGAGGTTGATGAATTCGGCCTATACGACCTTCGCCCTTTACGCGCTCGGCGCCGCGACGCTGACCGCGACGCTGCCGAAGCTGAAGACGCGGCTGGAACTGTCGAAGGCCAAGCACCGGTCGCTGACCGGTCATTCCCGGATGGCGCGACGGATCGCCTCGTTCATCCCGTTCTACGAGTATGACGAGGCCACGTTCTTCCGCTCCGACGATGCGCCGGACGACATCGCGGCCCGCCGCCGCGCCGGCTTCATGCGACTCTCGGCGTTGTCGCAGGAGCGCTATCCGGAGACGATCCGGCGCAGCGCCGAGGTATCCGACAGCATTTCCGATCTGAAGTTCACCGATACCTATCGGGTGCCTTTCCAGTACAGCAGCTTCGTGCGCCGGCACTTCAAACCGTGCGCGTTCCTGCAATCGTCGGAAGGCGTGACGGTCACCGACCTTGACGGCAATACCTTCTACGATCTCACCGGCTCGTACGGGGTGAACGTCTTCGGTTACGATTTCTACAAGCATTGCATCGCGCAGGCCGGGCAACGCGTCCACGCGCTCGGTCCGGTGCTCGGCAGTTATCACCCGGTCGTCGCCGAGAATGTCGAGCGGCTGAAAGCGATCTCGGGCCTGGACGAGGTCTCGTTCCATATGTCGGGGACCGAGGCCGTCATGCAGGCCGTGAGGCTGGCCCGCTACCATACGGGCCGTTCGCATCTGGTGCGTTTCTGCGGCTCTTACCATGGCTGGTGGGGTGACGTGCAGCCCGGCGTCGGCAACCCGACGCGAGCACGCGAGACCTATACGCTTGCGGATATGTCGGCCGACACGCTGCGTGTCCTGCGTACACGCCGCGATATCGCCTGCGTGTTGGTCAATCCGCTGCAAGCTTTGCATCCGAACGGAAGCGCGCCCTCGGACTCGGCGCTGGTCGACAGCGGACGCAGCGCCCATTTCGATCGTGCCGCCTATACGGCCTGGCTGAAAGAACTGCGCGCGGTCTGCACCGAACGCAACATCGTCCTGATCTTCGACGAGGTGTTCCTCGGCTTCCGGCTCGCACCCGGCGGAGCGCAGGAATATTTCGGCGTGAAGGCCGACCTCGTGACCTACGGCAAGACGCTCGGCGGCGGGCTGCCGATCGGCGTGATCTGCGGCCGCGCGGACTTGATGAAGCGCTACCGCGACGACCGCCCGGTCGACATTTGCTTCGCGCGCGGCACCTTCAATTCCCATCCCTACGTCATGGCGGCGATGCACGAGTTTCTGCTTCGCCTCGACACCGACGAGATCCGCGCGCTCTACCGAAACCTCGATGAGGTTTTCGACCGCCGCGCCGAGAGCCTGAACCAGCGCTTGCGGGATGCGGGTCTGCCGGTGCAGGTCGCCAATATGTCCTCGGTCTGGACCGTCCTCTACACGACGCCGTCCCGTTACAACTGGATGCTGCAATACTACCTGCGAGCCGCCGGACTGGCGCTGAGCTGGGTCGGCAGCGGACGGCTGATCTTCAGCCTGAACTACACCGATGAAGACTTCGAGGCCGTGGCCGACCGCTTCGTCGCCGCCGCCACCATGATGCAGCAGGACGGCTGGTGGTGGAGCGATGCGACGGCGAGCAACAAGTCGATCAAGCGCCGCATCCTGCGGGAAATGATCGCCCATCGGTTCGGCCGGCACAGCTAGAGAACTCAAAAAGTCATTCCGGGGCGCCGCGAAGCACCGAACCCGGAATCCACCGAATGGCATCGTAGACCTCAAATGAAATTCCGGGATCGCGCCTTTCGGCGCGCCCCGGAATGACAGGTCGATGGATTTCAGCTGTGCTGCTCGGCGAGTTCGGCTTCCGGATCGTTATCCGGGTGATGGTGCGCGATGCCGGGATCGATCAACTGCCCGCGCAGCAGATAATACGGCGCCTTGTAATAGAGCATCACGTCATGGAACGGATCGGTGAGGATCTTGGTGGCCCAGACCAATCCGGTCTGCACATCGTAGAGGAAGAACAGGTGCACGGTCCGGAACAGCAGACCACCGCCCCCGATCGCGAGCCACATCAGACCGACATGCCGGATCAGCTCGAAAGAGCTCTGGTGCGGCATAAAGAGGCCGAAGAGCGTCGGATCGGCGAAGAGCACGAGCGGCGACAGCGCCCAGATCGTCATCAACACGACCTTGCGCTGAAGATTATAACCGACCTTGATCTCTTCCTTATGCTCATGCGTCGCGTGGTTGACGTGATCGTAACCCCGCGGCTCAAAGAAGAAATGGCCGGCCTGTCGGCTGGTCATCGATATCAGCCAACCGATCAGGGCCGCGATCGCCGGATCCTTGAATGCGATCGCATAGGCAGACAGAAAGCTGACCGCGCTCAGAAGATGCAGTGCCTGATTGATCCGGCTGTGGTGGTAGTAGCGATGATCGTCCCACCGCTGCGTCTTGAGAGACTGAAGAAAGCCTTCCATTGAGTTTCCCTTTCCCGCTGTCACGCGCTCGTCACTATGGCGATTCCGTAACGCCGGTGTGACAAAGGCGCGACTCGCTGATGTCGGTTTGAGTGTGTGGCGCAGAAGGCGGGTGGCTCAGCCGGCGGCGACCTGCCGCGGCTGTGCCTGAGCCGCGTCGGTCTTGCCGAAGCGGATCATCGAGAAATGCCCCAACGGTGGCATGGCGCGCCGCTCGATCAGTTGCACGCCGTCGGCGCCCGCGGCCCAGTCCGCATAGCGCGCCCAGGCGAATTGGGTGCGCCAGCCAAGCCGGCGCGTGACCGGCGAGAACCACTGTTCCATCGCGCGGCGCATGCCGGCTTCCGCCCCGACACGGCTCAACAGAATGATCTCGCCCCCCGGCTTCAGGACGCGGGCGAATTCGTCGAGTGTCGCCTCCGGATCCGGCACCGCCGTGATCACATACTGCGCCACCACGACGTCGAACGAATTGTCGGGGAACGCCATGTTCTGGGCGTCCATCACCTCGAGCCCTTCGACGTGATCGAGCTTGAGTTGCTCGACGCGTTCGCGCGCCTTGCGCAGCATCGGCTCGGAGATATCGACGCCGAAAATGCGATTGGCCCGCGAATAGTCCGGCAGGCTGATGCCGGTTCCGATACCGACCTCCAGGATCCGGCCGCCGATGCGTTCGGCTGCAGCGATCGCCGCGTTCCGGCCTCGCTCGAAGACGGGACCGAACACAAGATCGTAAACCGGCGCCCAACGCGCATAGGCCTTGGTCACTGCGTCCTGGTCGATTTCAGCTGCCATCGTGTTCATCGTCATCACTTCCGTTTCTTGTGCCGCGGGAAAAGTCTGGGACGAAGATCAGCCGCGCGATGCGGCGCCGATCGCAAAGACCTCTTGCGAGGCTTTGGACCGGCTGGCGGCCACCTGGCTGACATGACCGACGAACTGGCGCGCGCTCTTCTCCCACGACATATCGAGCGCGAAATCGCGGCAGGTTTTGCGCGATATCTCCAGGGCCCGGAGGCACGCCGCACGCAGATCGTTGTCCAGCACGCCGACCGGGTTAGTGCCGATGACGTCGCGCGGACCGGTGACCGGGTAGGCCGCGACCGGAACGCCGCAGGCCAGCGCTTCGAGTTGCACCACGCCGAAAGTATCGGTCAGGCTCGGGAAAACGAAGACATCCGCGGCAGCCATATGGGAGGCCAGTGCCCTGCCCTGTAGCAGCCCAAGGAAATGCGCCTGCGGAAAGCGGCTGCGCAGTTCGGCTTCCTGCGGCCCATCGCCGATGACGACTTTCGATCCCGGCAAATCAAGCGACAGAAACGCTTCGAGGTTCTTTTCCACCGCAACACGCCCGGCCGCGAGGAAGATCGGACGCGGCAGGTCGAGCGCCGCGGCATTGTCGGGCGTGAACAGCGTGGTATCGACACCGCGCGTCCACATCCCGAGATTGCCGAAGCCGCGTCCGCCGAGGTCCGCCATCAGCGAGGCCGTCGACACCATCGTGATTCCGGCCGCCGCGTGAAAGCGGCGCAACACCGCATAACTCCACGATTCCGGGATCGGCGCGCGGGCCGAAATATACTCCGGAAAGCGTGTCGTATAACTCGTGGTGAAGGGCCGTCCGTGCGCCAGACAATACGACCGCGCCGCATACCCGATCGGCCCCTCGGTCGCGATGTGGATGCCATCCGGGTCCATGTCCTCGATGCGGCGCGCAATCGCGCGGCGGCTCGGAAACGCCAGACGCAGCCCCGGATAGGTCGGCAACGGAACCGAGGGGAATCCGTCCGGCGTCAGGAACTCGATCGTCACACCGAGGCCGCGTGCGGCTTCGGCGAGGGAGGTGAGCGTGCGCACCACGCCGTTAACCTGCGGACGCCATGCATCGGTCGCAATGAGGATTCGCATGCGACGAACATACGAATTCATATCTCAGATATGTGACACACCGCCGCGCTTACGACGGCGCGTGGACTCGCGTTGTAACAATTCTGTCGCAAGCGGATGTGAGTTTGGGACCGCGAATCACTGAGCTCCCGCGGGAGCGACTTGGAACTCCATGTTGAACGTGGGAATCATCAGACGCTCGATCCTGAGCCGCCTGAGTTGGGACAAGCTTGGCCTTGCGGTCAGCGTCGTCATCATCACGTTCGCCTGCATCGCGCTCTTCCGGCTGCTGAACGATATCGATACGGAAAAAGTGATCACGGCCCTCAAAGCGGTGCCGATGCAGACGATCCTGATCGCCGCAGGTTTCGTTGCGGCAAGCTATGTCACGCTCACGTTCTATGATTTCTTTTCCTTACGCACGATCGGCGCTCACGCCGTACCATACCGGGTCGCGGCTTTCGCCGGATTCGCAAGCTATGCGATCGGCCACAATCTCGGCGCAACCGTCTTCACTGCCGGCGCGGTGCGCTACCGCATCTATTCGGCCTACGGTCTCGGCATCATCGACATCGCCAAGATCGCATTCGTGACCGGCCTCACCTTCTGGCTGGGCAACGCCTTTGTGCTCGGGATCAGCATGGCGCTAGCACCTGATGCAGCAAGCGCCGTCAACCAACTGCCGCCCTGGGTCAACCGGACGATCGCGTTCACCGGGCTCGCCGTCATCATCGGCTATTTGATCTGGCTGCTTCCCGCACCGCGCACGATCGGCCGCGACCAATGGCAGGTGACATTGCCGAACGCGCCACTGACGCTGGTGCAGATCGGAATCGGAATTCTCGATCTCGGGCTCGGCAGCCTCGCCATGTATGCGCTGTTGCCGGCGGAGCCATCCGTCGCGTTCCTGACCGTGATGGTGACGTTCGTCTTGGCGACGCTGCTTGGATTCCTGAGTCACGCGCCCGGCAGCATCGGGGTGCTCGACGCCGCTCTCTTGATCGGATTGGCGCAATTCGAGAAGGAAGAGCTGCTCGCGTCGCTCCTGATCTTCCGCGCGCTCTATTTCCTGCTGCCGTTCTGCGTCGCGGTCCTGCTGCTTGCAGCCCGCGAGATCGCGCTGGCGATCAAACGCAACAGCGCGCGCTAACGCGCCGGCGCGTTGCGCAGGAACGCGGCGACCGCGGGATTTGCGTTCAGGCTCTTCAGATCATCCGGCGTCGGCAATTGCGGGCGGTCACGCTGCGCGTTGACCATGCAGAGGAAGCCGAGCGGCTCCTTGTCGGTTGCGCGGAACTGATGCCATGTCCAAGGCGGGATCGAGACCAGATCGTTCTGGTTGATGCGCGAAACGGTGTCGCCGACAAGGCAATGGCCACCGCCGCGCAGGATCAGCACCGCATGCACATGCTCGTGCTTTTCCAGGGTCGAATAGCCGCCCGGCGCAACCTCGAAATAGCGAAGCTCGGCGGCGGAGTTCGGATCGGCGAAAAGCACCTGCCGCGAGATCGCCTGGAACAGCGCCTGATCGTCTTCCTTATAGGGGCGACACTCCACACCCTCCCAGCGGAAGTCGTTCTTTGCCGGCCGGTGGAACGGGGCTTCATCCATGCGCGTGTCTCTTCACCTGATCGACGAAAGCGGCCGCGACCTGGCTGATCCGGTCGCCGGAGCGCAAAAGATCGCCACCGATCAACAACATGCTATCGGGGCCGTAGAAATCAAGTATCTCCCCTACCCGCTCCAGCGTCATACCGCCGGCCGGCACCGGGACGGCTGCGCGGAAACCTTGCCAGTCTCCGAGCGCGGCTTGCGCCAAATCGCGGCAGGTCGCCTGCGAATAGCCGAAGCGGCCGCCGTAATTGGGAAACACGGTCGCGTCGGCGCCGAACATCCGGAACAGCTTCCCCAGCAGAAGCGGCGGTGAGATCCGCGACGCACCCGCCATGGTGGGATGCGCCATGAAGGCGAGATCGGAATTCTCTCCGACCAGCCGCTGGAAATTAGAAAGGCCCGCAATCATCGGCGCGATCAGAAGAGCGCGGATGCCGCACTCCCGCGCGACCGTGATCTGTTGACGCATAGTGTCGAGATCGCCCGAAAGGCTCGGCACATAATATGTGTTGGTGCCTTGCGTCCGCAGCACCTTGGTGACGGCCGCCGCCCGCGCCGCGAAGGTCGAGTAGCTTTGATCCGCGAGTCCGTGGTCGTCCTTGATGTAATCGATGCCACCCTGCGCCATCGCGGCTGCGAGCGCCGCGAGCTTTTGCGGCGGCGAACCTTGTGGCTTCAGCGCCGAGCACGTGAGCGCGCGCGGACCGGCGCCGGCCCATTGGCGCAAGCCTTCGAGCCCGATGCGCGGACCGCCGAAACTTTCTGCCAGCGCGACCGGGATTTCGGCGTCGTGCAGCACGACGTCATCCTGCAGCGACGTATTGCCGAACAGCATGTTGAGAAGCTGGCCGGCGTCGCTGCCGATCGTGTCGACCGACAGCGCGATCCGGACCTCGAACCTGCTCCCGCCGAGCGGCTTGACTGCCTCGACCCGGCCGACGATCTCCGACAACACATAGTCGTTGTCGATCGCCTCGACGGGCATCTCGACGCTCTGCTCGACCGCGATCGCCTGGGCGCGCTTGTCGATCGAGCCGGCGTCGGATTCGACGTGATAAATCGCAAGGAGAGAGGCGGACACGGTATCCCGATCGGGTTGGGGGCGCGCTCTTTTAGGCACAATCCGGACGACCCGCAACGCCTGCACCCTGCCCGGCCTAGCCGCCATCCCGTTTGTCGGCTAGACCTTCATTATACAAGCGAGGAAAACGCGCGATGGAAGGAAGCATCGCCAGGAAACGGCCGCTGCGGCGCGCACCGCACGCAACGCGCGATCCCGAGCGCACCCGCGCCGCCATTCTGCAAGCCGCCACCCGCGAGATCACCAGCAAGGGCCTCAATGGCGCGCGCGTCGACACCATCGCGGCGGGCGCCGGCGTCAACAAGCGGATGATCTATCACTACTTCGGAGACAAGGAGGGGCTTTACCTCGCGGTCCTGGAAGCCACCTATGCGTCGATCCGTTCCGCCGAGCTCGGTCTTAACCTGAGCGATCTCGACCCGGTCGAGGCGATGAAGAAGCTCGTGCTCTTCACTTGGCATTATTTCCTCGATCACCCGGAATTCCTCGGCCTCCTGGCAACCGAAAACCTGCACCACGCGACCTATCTCAAACGCTCCAAGCGCATCCGCCATCTGCATACGCCACTGATCGGCATCATCTCCGGACTGCTGGAGCGCGGCGCCAAGGAGAAAGTCTTCCGCCGCGGCGTCGATCCGGTCGAGCTCTACATCAGCATTGCGGCGCTGGGCTTCTTCTATCTGTCGAACCGCCACACGCTCTCGACCGTTTTCGGCAACGAACTCTGCGCGCCCGAACGGCTCAAAAGCCGCGGCCGTCATATCGTCGAAGTGGTGCTGGGGTATCTGCGTCCCTGAGCCGATCCTCTTGACGCCTCGATTGGTGCATGATGCACTCGTAACCAACCGGTTACTTATAAAATAAGCAATTTTCGGGAGGCAACATGGCGACGCGCAGGCTCGGCATCATCATGCATGGCGTCACCGGGCGCATGGGCCTCAACCAGCATCTGGTGCGATCCATCCTCGCCATCCGAAAAGAAGGCGGTGTCGCGCTCCCGAATGGCGACCGCGTCATGCCTGATCCCATCCTGGTCGGGCGCAACGCCGAGAAGGTCGCGGCGCTCGCGCGGCAGCATGGAGTCGAGCGCCACACTGCCGATCTCGACGCCGCGCTGAAAAATCCCGACGACACTATTTTCTTCGATGCGGCGACGACGCAGATGCGCGCAGACCTGCTCACCCGCGCGATCGAAGCCGACAAGCATGTCTATGCGGAGAAGCCGGTTGCCGACACGCTCGACAAGGCGCTCGCGGTCGCGAAGCTCGCCAAGGCGCGCGGCGTCAAGAACGGCGTCGTGCAGGACAAGCTGTTCCTCCCCGGCCTGCGCAAGATCAGGATGCTGCGCGATTCCGGATTCTTCGGCCGCATCTTCGCGGTGCGGGGCGAGTTCGGCTACTGGGTGTTCGAAGGCGACTGGGGCCAGCCGGCGCAGCGGCCGAGTTGGAACTACCGCAAGGCCGAAGGCGGCGGCATCATCCTGGATATGCTGTGCCACTGGCGCTACGTGCTGGACGACCTGTTCGGCAAGGTGCAGGCGGTGAGCTGCCTCGGCGCCAATCATATCCCGACGCGCATCGACGAGGACGGCAAGACCTACAAGGCCGATGTCGATGACGCGGCTTACGCTACGTTCCAGCTCGAAGGCGGCGCCATCGCACACATCAATTCATCCTGGTGCGTGCGGGTGAAGCGCGACGATCTCGTCACCTTCCAGGTCGACGGCACGCACGGCTCCGCGGTTGCGGGGCTGACGCGCTGCTACACCCAGCATCGTGTCAACACGCCGCGTCCGGTCTGGAATCCCGACGTGCCGCAGACCATGAAGTTTGCGGAACAGTGGGACGAAGTCCCCGACAATGTCGTCTACGACAACGGCTTCAAGATCCAATGGGAGGGCTTCCTCCGGCACGTTGCTGCCGATACGCCCTGGAAGCATGACCTGCTCGAAGGCGCGAAGGGCGTGCAACTGGCCGAGCTCGGAATGAAAAGCTGGGCCGAGCGGCGCTGGCTCGATGTCCCCACCTTGAACATATGAAGGTGTGACCGATGGCCACCATCACGCTGCCGACCGCGGACCGCCGCTTCGAGAGCTACACCACCGGCGAGCCGATCCAGTTGCCGAAAGGCGCACCGCCGTCATTCAACCGCGTCGCCTATGCGGCCACCCATGTGGTCGCGGACCCGCTTGCCGACAATAACCCCTGGCTCGATGCTTCGATCGACTGGGACAAGACCGTCGCGTTCCGTCATTATCTCTGGGACCTCGGCCTCGGTGTCGCTGAATCCATGGACACCGCGCAGCGCGGCATGGGGCTTGGCTGGAACGATGCGCGCGAGTTGATCCGCCGTTCGCTGATCGCGGCCAAGTCCCGCCCCGGCGTGCGCATCGCCTGCGGGGCCGGCACCGATCATCTGGCGCCCAACAGCAGCGCGACCGTCGATGACGTGATCCGCGCCTACGAAGAGCAGATCGAGGCGATCGAGCAGATGGGCGGCAAGCTCATCATCATGGCGAGCCGCGCCCTGGTGCAGGCAGCGAAAAGCCCGGAGGATTATGCGCGCGTCTATGGGCGCATCCTGCGGCAGGTGAAAGAGCCGGTGATCCTGCATTGGCTCGGCGAGATGTTCGATCCTGCGCTCGCCGGCTATTGGGGCTCGGCCGATCACATGGCCGCGATGGAGACCTGCCTGTCGATCATTCACGAGCATGCCGCAAAGATTGACGGCGTGAAGATCTCGCTGCTGTCGAAGGAGAAAGAGATCGCGATGCGCCGCCGCCTGCCGGCCACCGTCCGCATGTATACGGGTGACGACTTCAACTATGCGGAACTGATCGCGGGCGACGAGGAAGGCTATTCGGACGCGCTGCTCGGCATCTTCGACGCCATCGCGCCCGCCGCCTCCGCTGGTCTTGCGCGGCTTGCGGCCGGAGACACGCAAGGCTTCCACGGCATCATGGAGCCGACCGTTCCACTCTCGCGGCATGTCTTCAAGGCCCCGACCCGTTTCTACAAGACCGGCGTGGTGTTCCTGGCCTGGCTCAACGGTCTGCAGGATCACTTTATTATGGTGGGCGGGCAGGAAAGCGCGCGGTCGCTCGTCCATCTGGCCGAGCTGTTCCGCTTGGCCGACAAGGCGCGCGTCCTGCACGATCCGGAGCTCGCCGCCTCCCGGATGAAGAAGCTGCTCGGCGTCCACGGCATCGCCTGATCGCGCAAGGCTGGCGTGCGCAGACCGGTGGCCGCGAGGCCTTGCCAAGCCGCGTGCAAGTTATAATCATATCAGTAGAAAAGAACCGATTGTCGGCAGCCCAAGGATTCCGGCCATGAGCCAAGCCAGCGCACGATCCGCACCGGCCGCGGCGGATATCCGTCCGCTCTCCCCCGTGATGGCTGCGGAAATCGTCGGAGCCGATCTGTCCGGCCCGATCCCGGACGCTGAATTCGTCGTCTATCGGGACGCGCTGGCGCAACATAAGGTGCTGGTCTTCCGCGACCAGCATCTCGACAAGGACCAGTTGATCGCGTTCACCCGGATGTGGGGCTCGCTCGGCGAGCACATCATGCCGGGGCAGACGCGCGCCGGCGTTCCGGAGGTCAACGTCATGTCGAATGCCGGCCCGGACGGCAAGCCGAACGGCAAACATCCCGATCCCACCGCCAAGCGCTGGCACACCGACCGCTCCTACATGCGCAAGCCCGCGATGGCGTCGCTGCTTTACGGCACCGACGTCCCCGAGGTCGGCGGCGATACGCTGTTCGCCAACGCCACCATGGCGTACGACAATCTCGACCCCGCCATGCGAGCGAAGATCGACACGCTCAACGCCGTTCATTCGGTCGAATACTCACGCCGCACCGGTGGCGTTGCGGCCGCAACGCCGGAAGAACTTGCCAAGGCACCGAACGTGAAGCACCCGCTTGCGCGTCCGCATCCGGTGACCGGCCGCAAGGCCATCTATTGCGGCTGCCATGCCTGGAAGATCGACGGATGGAGCGAGGCCGATAGCCGCCCCCTGCTCGACGAACTTCTGGAGTATGCGACGCAGGAGCGTTTCATCTATCGCCACAAATGGCGCAAGAACGATCTCCTGATGTGGGACAACCGCTGCACTTTCCACGCGGCCACCGATTACGACACCGCGAAGGAGCTTCGCGTGATGTACCGGACGGTGATCGAAGGAGAGGCCACGCAACCGGTCTGACTACCCCACCCTGCTCCGCTTTCAGATTCCATCACGCCGCCACGGACATCCGCGCCGGCAACTTCACGTCTCTGTCGATCACAAAAGGAACGTCCATGAACGCCATCGAGAACAAGACCAAGAAGAAACTGCAGGCCGGCGAGCTGGCGCTCTGCATGGCGGTGAACCAGATGCGCACCGCCGACGTGGCGCAGATCGCGGCGGTCTGCGGCTTCGACGCTCTCTTCGTCGATCTGGAACACGGACCGACGTCGCTGGAATCCGCCTCGCTGATCTGCGTGTCGGCGCTCGGCGTCGGGATCACGCCGATCGTGCGGATCGCGTCGCAGCACGCGAACGACATGGCGCGGATCCTTGACAGCGGTGCGCAGGGCCTGATGGTGCCCCGCATCGAGAACGCGGCCGAAGCCGAGGCGATGGTGCGCTACTGCCGCTTCCCGCCGATCGGCCATCGCTCGACCGCCAGCACCGGCCCCGGCGTCGGCTACCGCAAGCTGCCGTTCGCCGACATCAATCGTACCCTCAACGAGCAGACGCTGCTGATCGCCATGCTGGAAACGCCGGGCGCGATCGAGCGCGCGGATGAAATCGCAGCCGTTCCGGGCATCGACATGGTGCATATCGGCGCGGTCGATGTGACCAGCGAACTCGGCGTGCCTGGCGATCTGCGCGATCCGCGCATGATGGCGGGCTTCAAGAAGGTGTCCGAAGCCTGCCGCAAGCACGGCAAGGCGATGGGAGTCGGCGGCGCGCGCGGCGACGAGAAATTGCAGAAAGACCTGATCGCGCTCGGCGTGCGTTATCTGACCATCGGGTCGGACGTCGGATTCCTGATGGCGGCCGCCACCAAGGACGTCACTGCGCTGCGTGCGCTCGGCGTCGGCTGATCAACCTTCCAACAGCGGGCGCACCCGGACCGGTGCGCCCGTCTGCATGCTGCGCACCGCCGCGTAGCCGCAGCAAACCGAAAGCGCGCCTGCATAAGCGCCTGCGCGTTGCCCGAGCGGATCGGGCTCATCCGGTGAGAACAGCATCCGCTGCAGCTTCGGGTCCGCCCCGAAATGTCCGCCGCCTTGATGCGGCACCCGCACGCGCTCGATCCCGTCGAAATTCTTGATCACCAGGATTTCGTCCTGCGCCGGCGTCTCCCAGGGTTGCCGCTCGTATTGCCGGATTTCGATCCGCCCCTTGTGACCGTTGAAGGCAAGATGATAGCCCTCGATCGGCATGAAGGTGTTCAGCGAATACGACACCTGCACGCCGTTGTCGTAGCGGATGGCGGCGCTCATGGTGTCCGGGATATCGATATCCTCACGGAACACGCAGGCGTCGCGAAAATAACCGTCCTCGCGTGACGGCTCCTCATAGAGCATGTCCAGCCAGGCGCTGCGGCCGATGTCGAGATGATAGTCGCACTCATCCGCATGCGCGCAGGTCTTGCAGCGCACACCGCGGAACGGACCGTTGCGTCCGTAATGCAACAACGCGCCGCGCGCAAAAACCTCGTCGGGCGCGGCGTCCAGATACCAATTCAACAAATCGAAGTGATGCGTCGCCTTGTGAACGAACAGGCTGCCCGAGAGCGCGAGCTTGGCGTGCCAGCGGCGGAAGTAGTCCGCGCCATGCTCGACATCCAGATACCAATGGAAATCGACCGAGACGATGTCACCGATCGCTCCAGATGACAGCAATGTCTTGATGGTCCGCGCGGTTGGCGAAAAGCGATAGTTGAAAGCGACATCAACCCGACGGCCTGTCCGCCGCTCCGCGTCGAGGACGCGCCGGCATTTCTCCGCTGTCGTCGCCATCGGCTTTTCGGTGACGACATTCGCCCCGGCTTCAAGCGCTTGCACGATCAGGTCGTCATGCGTGTGATCGGGGGTACAGACGATGACGGTGTCGGGACGCACCTCCCGCAACATCTCGGCCAAATCCGTGAAGATCGGCGCGTTGGTGCCGATCGCTTGCTGCGCGCGTGAAAGGCGCAATGGATTAGTGTCACAGAGCCCGACGAGTTCGACCCATTCGCCGCAATTCGTGCGCAGTTCCTTGCCCCAGGTTCCGGCGCCGCGATGCCCAGTTCCGATCAGCGCTACGCGCTTTTGGCCTGTCACATTCGCATTCGTGGCCATGTCACAAACAACCAGAATATAGGATGCAATTTGCCGTGACGGCGACCGTGGCTTTCTTGACTTGGGCCGCGCAACGGCACTAGCTTGTAAACGAACAGTTATAAAAAGCGACGGCGAAGTTCGCAGCAGAAACGGGACGGCGGTTTGGCCGGCTCGACCAGGGAAGGAAATCGTTCGCGACGATCGCGATCTCTTAAGTCGTGCGCGCGTGAGTATCGTGTGCGCATTTGATATTCCGCTGTGCGATCGTCGATTACAAACTTCCTCTGCGGTGAATGAGCTGGTGTGAACGCAACGGACGCGCTTGAGAGCGCGCCGGTCTTCATCGGTTCAAGGAGGAATCCCATGAGCAAGCTGAAAATTTCGCGGCGGTCCATGTTGAAAGCCGGCGCAGGCGCTGCCGGCCTTGCGGCTTTCGGAGCCGCACCCGCCATCGCACAGTCCGACACGCGGCTGCGGATGTTCTGGTGGGGCGCGAAAGAACGCGCCGATCGCACAGAGAAAGTGAACGCCCTGTTCCAGCAGAAGAACCCCGGCACCACGATCGCAGGCGAGACGCTCGGCTGGACCGACTACTGGCCGCGGCTTGCGACCCAGGCGGCCGGGCGCAACGCACCCGACGTGATCCAGATGGATTATCGCTACATCTTCGAGTACGCGCGCCGCGGAGCGCTGCTGCCGCTCGATCAGTTCATCCCGAGCAAGATCAACGTCGGCGACTTCAGCAAAGAAGCGATCGACAGCGGCAAGGTCGACGGCAAGGTATACGGCCTCAGCCTCGGACTGAATTCGGTCGCGATGATGTTCGACAAGCAGACCATCGAGTCGTTCGGCCTCAAGGTCCCGACCTGGGACATGACCTGGGCACAGGTCGGCGACCTCGCGACCGAAATCACCAAGGCGGCGAAGAAGCCTGGCTATTTTGGCATCATGGATGCCGGCCGCTACGAACCCGCGCTGGATTGCTGGATCCGCCAGCACGGCAAGCAGCTCTATACCGACGACGGCAAGCTCGGTTTCGGTGAAAGCGAGATCGGCGAGTGGTTCGCCTTCTGGGATGGTCTGCGCAAGAAGGGCGGCGCGGCCTCGCCGGAAGTGCAGGCGCTCGACAACAACGAGATCGACACCAGCCTCCTGACGCAAGGCAAGGCCGCGATGGTGTTCGCCAACTCGAACCAGCTCGTCGGCTACCAGGCGCTGAGCAAGAGCAAGCTCGGCATGGGCATGTATCCGAGCGGCGGAGCCGGAAAAAAGCCGGGCCAATATCTGAAACCCTCGATGCTGATCTCGATCTACGCTCGCACGTCCCAGCCGGAAGCCGCCGCGAAGCTCGTCGATTTCTATGTGAGCAACCGGGAGGCGGCGCTTTTGCTGAGCGTCGAACGCGGCGTTCCGGCTTCTGCGTCGATCCGCAAGGTGCTGGAGCCTACGCTCGACGAACTCGGCAGGGTGTCGGCGGAGTATGTCGGTTTCATCGCCGACAAGGTCGGGCCGTTGCCGCCCCCGCCCCCGCAGGGCGCGGGCGAAATCCAGATGGTTCTGCGTCGGGTCAACGAGCAGATCGGCTTCGGCCGGCTGACGGTCGCGGCCGGCGCCAAGCAGTTCATCTCCGAAGCGAGCGCGGCGCTCGCGCGCAGCTAAAGGCCACATGAGCGTCGCCGTACCGGCCGGGACATCGCATTCGCTGCGGCTGCGCAAGCCGTGGCGGATGCGGCTGCCCGGCCAAGCCGGCTATTGGTTCCTGCTGCCCTGGCTGCTCGGCTTTTTCGGCCTGACGCTCGGGCCCGCCCTCGCCTCGCTTTATCTGTCCTTCACAAGCTTCGATCTGCTCGGGGATCCGCGCTGGATCGGCGCGGCGAATTATGTCCGGATCGCCACCAACGATCCGAAATTCGCGACCTCGATGCAGGTGACGCTGTTCTACGTGGCGGTCGCGGTGCCGCTGAAGCTCTGCTTCGCGCTCGGCATCGCGATGATCCTGAATCGCGGCATCGCCGGGCTGCCGCTCTATCGCGCGATGTTCTATCTGCCGTCGTTGCTCGGTGCGAGCGTTGCCATCGCGGTGCTGTGGCGGAAGATTTTTGCCGGCGACGGTCTCGTCAATCACTTTCTGGCGCCTTTCGGCATCGTCGGCCCAAGCTGGATCTCCAATCCGGACTATTCGCTCTATACGCTGGTCGCGCTTTCGGTCTGGCAGTTCGGCTCGCCGATGATCATCTTCCTCGCCGGCTTGCGGCAAATTCCTGGTCAGATCTACGAGGCGGCAGAGATCGACGGCGCCGGAAAATATCAGCAATTCTGGCGGATAACCCTGCCGCTGTTGACGCCCGTCATTTTCTTCAACGCGGTGGTGCAGACGATCGACGCCTTCAAGGCCTTCACGCCGGCCTTCATCATCAGCGCCGGCACCGGCGGGCCGATCGACTCGACGCTGTTCTACACGCTCTATCTCTATCAGGAGGCTTTCGCCTATTTCCGCATGGGCTATGCGTCGGCGCTCGCCTGGATATTGGTCGTCATCATCGCGGCCTTCACGGCTTTCGCATTCCTGTCGTCGCGCTATTGGGTGCACTATGAGGACTGAGGGCGCCGCCATGCCGGCTCCGACCGGCCTCGAAAGCCGCAACGCCGGCCGCTCGCTCCTTTATCACGCCGTGCTGTGTGCGGCCTCGGTCGGGATGCTCTATCCGCTGCTCTGGATGCTGGCGAGTTCGTTCCGGCCCGAAGCCGAAATCTTCGAAAGCACGTCGCTCTGGCCGTCGAACTTTAGTCTGGATTCCTATGTGCGCGGCTGGTCTGGCATGCAGGTCGGCTTCGGACGCTTTTTCGTCAACTCGCTCATCATTTCAACGCTCTCGGTACTCGGCAACGTGATGTCCTGTTCGCTCGCGGCTTACGCGTTCGCGCGGCTGAAATTCCGCGGCCGCAATTTCTGGTTCGCGATCATGCTCGGCACCTTGATGCTGCCCTATCACGTCACCCTGATCCCGCAATATGTCCTGTTCCTCAATCTCAACTGGGTGAACACGTTCCTGCCGCTGGTGGTGCCGAAATTCCTCGCGGTCGATGCCTTCTTCATCTTCCTGCTGGTCCAATTCTTCCGCTCGCTCCCGCGCGAGCTCGACGAAGCCGCGATGATCGACGGCTGTTCGCCCTGGGGCATCTACTGGCGCGTGATACTGCCGCTGTCGCTGCCGGCGCTCGCCACTACGGCGATCTTCAGCTTCATCTGGACCTGGGACGACTTCTTCGGTCCGCTGGTCTATCTGAGCGATATCTCGACTTATACGGTGCAGCTCGGGCTCCGCAGCTTCGTCGACTCCACCGGAAAGTCGGACTGGGGCGCGCTGTTCGCCATGTCGGTGGTGACGCTGCTGCCGGTCTTCGCTTTCTTCCTGTTCTTCCAGCGCCTGCTGATCGAGGGCATCACAACGACCGGCCTTCGAGGGTAATCAAGAGACCATCATGCCGAAAATCTGGACCGTTGCCGTCATCGGATGCGGCATCGGACGCAGCCACATCGCAGAGGGCTACGCCAAGCATCCCGACAAGTTTCGGGTGCTGGCGATCTGCGATCTCGACGAGCAGCGGCTCGCCAAGATCGGTGATGAGTTCGCGGTTCCGCGGCGGACGAAATCCTTCGACGACGTGCTGGCGATGGATGATGTCGACATCGTCGATATCTGCACGCCGCCCGCGCTGCATGTGCCGCAGACATTGGCGGCGCTCGCCGCCGGCAAGCAGGTGATCTGCGAGAAGCCGATCGCCGGCTCGCTTGCCGACGTCGACCGCCTGATCGCGGCCGAGAAGACCGCCCGCACCCGGATCATGCCGATCTTCCAATACCGTTATGGCGACGGCTTGCAGAAGGCGAAGCGGATTGTGGACGCGGGCCTTGCCGGCAAGCCTTATCTGGCGACGGTCGAGACCGCCTGGAAGCGTGGCCCGGCCTACTACTCTGTGCCGTGGCGCGGACGTTTCGAGACCGAGTTGGGTGGCGTGCTGGTGACGCATGCGATCCACTCGCACGACATCCTGACGTATCTGATGGGCGGCGTCGCATCGGTGTTCTGCCGCACCAAGACCCTGATCAATCCGATCGAAGTCGAGGATTGCGCGGTCGCGAGCCTCGAAATGCAAAGCGGCGCGCTGGTTTCGCTTGCCGCAACGCTCGGCTCGCAGGAAGAGATCAGCCGGCTGCGCTTCTGCTTCGAGCACGTCACCTTCGAAAGCTCTCTCAAACCCTATGCGCCGGGAGACGATCCCTGGAAAATCATTCCGGCTTCACCCGAAGCCGAGGCGCGCATCGCCGAGGCGCTGAACGGCTGGGTTTTTGTTCCCTCCCGCTTCGAGGGGCTGGTGGCGGCCTATCATGCGGCGCTCGAAACCGGCGGACCGCTTCCGGTACGACTGAACGATGCCCGCAACTCCCTGGAACTCGTCACGGCCCTCTTCTACTCGGCCGAAACGCAGCAGCCGGTGAGCCTTCCGATCGGCCCCGGTCACGCCAAGTACGCAAGCTGGCGTCCGGAACCGTAGGGAAAAATCTTTCCCGCCAGCGTTTCGATGGAGAACAATAATCGCGCCAGTTGATCCGGCTGCGTCCGGGCTTTAAGAGACGCGAGCCGGTGTCTCGCGGATTGGTTGCAGATGGATGTAAGCCGTTTGAAGAAGCGCCCCGAGGAACGCACCGACCGGTCCTGGCCGGGGCTGCCGGTCGGCTTGCTGTCGCGCACCGGCGTGCCGCTCTATCAGCAGCTTCACGATATCCTGCGCGATGCGATTGGCGATGCGGTTCTGCCGGTCGGATCGACGCTCCCGACCGAGGCGCAATTGGCGGATCGCTTCGGAGTCAGCCGCATCACGGTGCGCGAAGCGTTGCAGCGGCTTGAAGCCGACGGCCTGATCCGCAAACAGAAGGCCAAGAATGCGGTCGTGGTGGCGCGCCACGCCGCCGACCCGTCCGGCTGGGAGATCAACTCGATCGAGGACATCGTCGCGGCAGCCAGCAGCGCGACCCTCGACATCCAGAGCTATCGCAAGGAAGCGGCGCCCGAGATCGCGCCTTTGTTCGGGCTTGCGACGGACGAACCTCTGCACTGCCTGCGCAGCATCCTGCGCAAGAACCATGAGCCGACGGCCGTGTCGACGATCTACTTCGCGCCCGCGGTCGGCAGCCGGCTCACCCGCAAGAGCTTCAACGACGTCATCGTGTTCCGCGTGGTGCAGCGCGAGCTCGGCATCGCGCTTGTGGATGTGCGGATGACGGTCGGCGCCGAGCTGGCCGACGCTGCGCTCGCGCGTGCGCTGAAACGGCCGGTCGGCTCGCCGATCGTTCGCACCCGCCTTGCCTATCGGGACGGCGAGGATCAGTTGGCCGAACTCGCCATCACCGAATATCCGGCGGATTCGTTCAGTCTCAGCTACCAGCTGACGCAGCGCCGGCCGCGCTGAAGCGCGCAAAAACTGCGCACAAAAAATCTGCGAATGGTCAGGTTTTTGAGACTTGACCGGCTCGCCGGTAATGTCATGATATTATGACAAGAAAGGGTGCGGGACCAGCCGCGCCAAAAAGCCGTCGCCGTCCAATGCGGCCGCCGGGGGGAAATATGAAGGTCGACCTCAAGGGCAAGATCGCGCTCGTGACCGGCGCCGCGCAGGGCATCGGCCAGGCGATCGCCGACACGCTCGCCCGCAACGAGGCCGAGGTCGTCTACACCGATCGCAATGTCGAAGGCGCGGCCGCAGCCGCCAAGAATGCCGGCGCGAAGCTCTCGTTCGGGATCGATGTCTCCTCGCCCGAACAGATCGAAGCCGGCGTCGAGCGCGTGTTGAAGACGTTCGGGCGTCTCGACATCCTGGTGAACAACGCCGGCATGGGCGTCGCGCCCGGCGACCGTGTGACCGTCGATCAGTTCAAGCCCGAAGCGTGGGATCGGCTGCTCAAGGTCGATCTGACCGGCGTGTTCCTGATGAGCCGCGCCGGTTCGCGCCCGATGATCCAGCAGAAATCCGGCCGTATCATCAACATCGCGTCGGTGCTCGGCCTCGTGCCGATGCGGCTGCAAAGCTCTTACGTCGCCGCCAAAGCTGGCGTCGTCAATCTCACCAAATCGATGGCGATCGAGCTTGCGCCGCACGGCGTGCTGGTGAACGGCATCGCACCCGGCTCGACCGCGACCGAAGACTGGAAGAAGTGGATTCACGACAAAGGAAGCGAAGCGCAGGACCTGCACATGCGGCTGATGTCGCATATCCCGCTCGGCCGGCCGGCGACCACGCAGGAGATCGCCAACGGCGCGCTGTTCCTGGCCGCGCCCGAGAGCGCCTACGTGACCGGACATATCCTGGCGATCGACGGCGGCTGGACCGCCGGTTTCGCGCGTGACTTCTGAGAATCATAAAATGAAAAAGCCCACGACCACCAACAACAAACCGCTCCCGCAGGGCCTCGACGCGCAAGAGATGCTGCGGCTCTACGAGCAGATGGTGCTGTTGCGCCGCTTCGAGCTGGCGGCGCAGATCGCGTGCCGCAAGGGCGAGACGCCGGGCTTCCTGCATCTCTATATCGGTGAGGAAGCGACCGCCGTCGGCATCTGCGCGCATCTCAAGCGCACGGATTGGATCACCTCGACCCATCGCGGCCACGGCCATGCGCTCGCCAAGGGCATGTCGCCCAACGTCCTGATGGCCGAGCTTTACGGCAAGAGCGACGGCTGCTGCGGTGGACGCGGCGGGACGATGCATCTCTACGATCGCAAGACCGGCCTGTTCGGCACCAACGGCCTTGTGGGCGGCGGCATTCCTTCATCGGTCGGCGCGGCGATCAGCGCCAAGGCGCGCGGCACCGACGGCATGGCGGTCGCTTTCTTCGGCGATGGCGGCACCAACCATGGCGCGTTTCACGAGTCGCTGAATTTCGCGGGCGTCCGCAAGGCGCCGGTCGTGTTCGTCTGCGAGAACAATCTCTACGCCACCGCGACGCCGCTGAAGAACGCGACGCTCAATCCCGAGATCGCGACCCGCGCCGCCGCTTACGGCATTCCGGGCGTCGCGGTCGACGGCAACGATGTGATCGCGGTCTGGCAGGCGATGAAGACCGCCGCCGAGCGCGCCCGCCGCGGCGATGGGCCGACGCTGATCGAGTCCAAGACCTACCGCACCGTCGCGCATCACGAAGGCGATCCGGTCACCGGCAGCTATCGGACCCAGGCCGAAGTCGATCATTGGGCCAAGCGCGATCCGATCAAGATGATGCGCGAGGCGCTGGTCGATGAATTCGCGATCGCGACCTCGGGCGAACTTGAGGGGATCGAAGGCAACATCGATCAGATCGTCGATGCCTCGATCGAATTCGCCCGCAAGTCGCCGGAACCTGATCCGTCGACCGTCTACAAGCACGTCTATGCCGACCCGTTGAATCCACCGGCCGCCCTCGCCACTCCGTCCGCCAATCCGACCACTGTCACGACCGGCTGGCTCGATGCGGTGCGTGACGGCCTCGCCGAGGAAATGCGGCGCGACCCGAACATCATCTATTTCGGCGAAGGCACTGGCGAACGCGGCGGCACCTTCGCGCACACCAAGGGGCTCTATCAGGAATTCGGCGCCGACCGGATGGTCGATACCCCGATCTCCGAGCTTGGCTTCACGGGCGCATCGCTCGGCGCATCAGCCACCGGCGTGCGTTGCATCGCCGACCTGATGTTCTCGGACTTCCTGTTCGAGGCGGCGGGCCAGATCGTGCTGCAGGCCGCGAAGCTCCGCTACATGAGCAACGGCCAGATGAGCGCCCCGATGGTGATCCGCGTCGGCGCCGGTACGGTGCGCTCGGCCGGCCCGCATCACAGCGGCATGTATCATCCGATGTGGGCGCATGTGCCCGGCCTCATCGTCTGCGTGCCGTCGAATCCGGCCGACGCCAAGGGCCTGATGAAGACAGCGCTGCGCGCCGGCGACCCCGTCCTGATGCTTGAGCCGAAGGGCCTCTTCGCCAGCAAGGGCGAAGTTCCGGCCGGCGATCATGTGGTGCCGTTCGGCGTCGCTCGGATCGCGCGCGCCGGCACTAACCTGACAATCGCGGCGGCCGGACAGCCGGTGCATCGCGCGCTGGAAGCCGCCGAAATCCTCGCCGCCGAAGGCATCTCGTGCGAGGTGATCGATCTGCGCACCATCCAGCCGCTCGACGTCGATACGGTTGCGGAAAGCGTCAAGAAGACCGGACGCCTCCTGATCGCGGACGAAGGCTGGTCGATGTGCGGCGTCGGCGCCGAACTCGGCCAAGCCATGAACGAACTCGTGTTCGATCATCTCGATGCGCCGATCGGCCGTGTCCACACCGATGCGACCACGCATCCGTTCGCGCCTGTGCTGGAACGCGCCATGGTGGTGACGACCGACCGCGTGGTTGCGTGCGCCCGACAGGTGATCGCCGGCGAACCCGCGGTGCCGTACCGGCTGCGCAGCGGAGCCGGCCGCGCCGCCGCACCGCCCCCGCCTGCTCCTGTTCCGGCCGCCAGGCCGACAAACGGCGCGGCTGCGCCGGCTACCGCGAAGCCGGAGCCCGCGCTGGACGGTGAGCCGATCACCATGCCGTTCGGCGACCTCACGGTCAGCGAAGGCAAGATCGTCCGCTGGGTGAAGCGCGTCGGCGATGCTGTGAAACCCGGAGAACTCGTGGTCGAAATCGAGACCGACAAGGCCGTGGTCGAGGTCGAGTCGCCCTGCGCCGGCGTCATCTCGCGCGTGCTCGAACAGGAAGGCACGACCGTCAAGATGGGCCAGCAGATCGCCGTCGTGAAGAAGGCTTAGAGCATGATCCCGAAAAGCGGGAACCGGTTTTCGGAAAAGATCATGCTCAACGATTGGAAGACACCATGCGTCTGATGCTGCTGAATTTCGGCTACGAGGACGGCGACGCCTTCGAGCGCTCCGTCGCCGGCAAGGACGTGACCGTCGACATGCGCCGCGCGACGCCCGGCGTGCCACAGACCCTCGACCCCGCCGATATCGCAACCGTCGACGGCCTCATCACTTATTCGCCCAACGCGCCGATCTGGTCGCCGCCCGAACAGTGGCCGAAGGTCCGCGTCGTGCTCCGCTGCGGCGTCGGCTACGACAATGTCGATATCGCGGCCTGGGGCAAACGGGGTGTTCCGGTCTGCAACGTGCCGGATTACGGCACCACCGAAGTCGCCGACCACGCCATCGCGTTGATGCTTTCGCTGACGCGCGGCACCGCGACCTATCACAGCGCGATCCGGCGCGATCCCGCCGCCGGCTGGAAGTTTGCCGATGCGCCGCTGGTCCGTCGTCTGCGCGGCGCCGTCATCGGCATCGTGGGACTCGGACGGATCGGTCTCGCGGCGGCGCTCCGTGCGCAGGCCTTCGGCATGCGGGTGCATTTTTATGACCCGTATCTGCCGAACGGCGCGGACCTCTCCGTCAATCTCACCCGCGTCCGCAAGCTCGAAGACCTGATGGCGATATCCGATGTCGTGAGCGTGCATGCGCCGCTCTCCGACGAGACCCGCAACATCATGGGCGCGAAAGCGTTCGCTGCCGCGAAGCCCGGCGTGATCCTGATCAACACGGCGCGCGGCCCGATGGTCGATCTCGACGCGCTCGCGGCCGCGATCAAAAGCGGCAAGGTCGGCGGCGCCGGCCTCGACGTGACGCCGGTCGAACCGGTCGACGCCAACCATCCGCTGATCTCGGCCTGGATGCGGGGTGAGCCTTGGCTTGAAGGGCGGCTCACTCTCAGCCCGCACGCGGCTTTCTACAGTCCAGCCAGCATCGAGGATATGCGGCGCAAATCGATCGAGACCGTGGTGGACTATCTGCGCGAGGGCCGTCTCGCCAATTGCGTCAATCAGCATCTGCTGGAGCGCAAGGCATGACGGCGCTCGCAACCGGAACCGCACGCGGCCGTCCTTTCGCGAGCCCGTTGTCGCGCCGTCTCGCGCGGCAGGCCGGATTGAACCTCGAAGCGCTCAAAGGTTCGGGTCCGCGCGGGCGGATCGTCCGTGCCGATATCGAAGCCGCGTTGGCGGGCCGCGGCGCGAGCCCGGCTGCGGCCGCACCGGTCGCGATGCGTGGCCTCGGCGACATTCCGGGCCTTCCCGCTTTCACCGAAATACCCAATAGCGCTATCCGCAAGGTGGTGGCGCGCCGCCTCAGCGAATCCAAACGAGATGCACCGCACTTCTATCTTTCGACCGATTGCGAGGTCGATGCACTGCTGGCGGTTCGCGCCCAGATCAACGCCCATAGCGGAAGCGAGGTCGCGAAAGTCTCGATCAACGACCTCGTCATCAAGATCGCGGCGCTCGCGCTGCAAAAAGTACCTGCCGTGAACGCCACCTGGACCGATGCGTCGATCCGCCGTTACGCGCAAGCCGACATCAGCGTCGCGGTCGCGATCCCGGACGGTCTCATCACGCCGGTCATCCGCGCCGCCGAGAGCAAGACGGTGGCCGCGATTTCTGCCGAAATGAAGGACCTCGCGGAGCGCGCCCGCGCCGGACGGCTGCGGCCGGAGGAATACCAGGGCGGCACGTTCTCGATCTCCAACCTCGGCATGCATGGCGTGCGCGAGTTCTACGCCGTCATCAACCCGCCGCAGGGCGCGATCCTCGCCGTTGGTGCGGCGCAAAAACGCCCGGTCGTGAAGGATGACGCGCTCGCCATCGCCACCATGATGACCTGCACGATGTCGATCGATCATCGCGTGGTCGATGGCGCGACCGGCGCCGAGTATCTCGCCGTCTTCAAGAAGCTGATGGAAAATCCGCTGCTCATGTTAGTCTGACTGCAAGCAACAAGCCGCAGGCGCATAAGCGCACGGCTACAACACGGGAGGAATGACGATGCGTCGATTGCTACTCGCTGCGACCGCCGCTTTTGCGCTCGCACTGACCGGCCAGGCCGGAGCCAAGACCACGCTGAAATTCTCGATCGGCGCGCCGGATGGCCCCGGCGGCGAAATCCTTGGCATGAAGGCGCTGAAGGAATACGTGGAGTTCAAGAGCAAGGGCGAGATCGAGATCCGCCTGTTCTTTAACACCTTCGGCGGTTCGTTGCAGGTGACCGAACAGGTGAAGAACGGCACGCTCGAAATGGCGCTGACCGACGACTCCGTGCTCGGCAGCTTCCATAAGCCGATGCAGGTCTTCCAGATTCCCTATCTCTTCCCGTCCTCGCCCGCGGCCTGGGAATTCATGAAGAGCCAGTTCGTGAAGGACCTGAACGAAGACATGCGCAAGGCGACCGGCATCCGCACGCTGGTGCTGTCGGAGAACGGCTTCCGCAACATCACCAACAGCAGCCGCGAGGTGAAGGGCCCGGATGACATGAAGGGTCTGAAGATGCGGACCATGCAGTCGCAGGTCTACGTCAACTTCATGAAGTCGCTCGGCGCGGCCGCGACCCCGATCGCCTATCCGGAGCTCGTCACCTCGCTCAAGACCAACGTGGTCGACGGCCAGGAGAACTCCTCCGCGACCATCTTCGACGGCAAGCTGTTCGAAGTGCAGAAGTTCATGTCCGTGAACGAGCACATCTACGGCCTGCACTTCGTCGTCATCAACGACGGCGTCTTCAACAAGCTGACCGCCGACGAAAAGCAGATCCTGATCGACGGTGCCAAGATGCACGCCGAAGTCGCCAACGCCCGCAAGGCGATCGACAGCATGCAGGCGATCGACAAGATCAGCAAAGGCGGCACCAAGGTCTATGTGACCTCGCCGACCGAGAAGGAAGCCTTCAAGAAGCAGACCCAGGGTCCGGTGATCGAATTCATCGCCGGCGAGGTCGGCAAGCCGCTGGTCGACAAGCTGCTCCAGGCGGTCGATGAATCGAACAAGAAGGCTTACGCCCAGTAAGCCTGTTTCCCGGCCCGGAGCCTCGGCTCCGGGCCGTCCTGCTCTCCGGCTCTGGATTCTCCATGCAGGCTTTCCGCAAATTTGCGCAAGGTGTCGCCGAGGTTGCCAATCATGCGATCGGCTGGCTCCTCATCATCACGGTGGCGCTGAACGTTGCCCAGGTGTTCACCCGCTACGTCATGAACGATCCGCTCTTCTGGACCGAAGAGATGATCCGCTACGCGACGGTATGGCTCACGTTCATCGGCGCCGCCGCGGCCAGCCAGTATGGCGACCATATGGACATGAACCTGTTCGGCGAGGTGAAGAGCGCCCGCTTTCAAGCGATCCATCAAGGCATCCTGCACGGCATCGTGCTGATCTTCGCCGTCATCCTGATCTGGCAGGGAGCGCGCTACACCATCCTCAACGGCATGCAGACCTCCCCCGCGATGGGAATGAAGATGGTCTGGGTCTACGGATCGACCGCCCTCGGCGGCGTCATGCTGTTCATCGTCGAGTTCAACAAGATGCTGCTCTCCTTCTGCCCTGATCCCGCATCCGAACAAGCGGCGGGGCACTCGTCATGACAATCGTTTCTATTGCTCTCCTTGTCCTGCTCACGATCGGGCTTCCAATCGGATTCTCGTTCGCGCTCGCGGCAGCTTTCGCGCTCTGGGCCGATGGCGAACAGCTCCTCAATGTTGTTTCCAAGATGTTCGGCGGTCTCGACAGCTTCGTCCTGATGGCCGCGCCGTTCTATATCGTGGCCGGCGAACTGATGAACCGTGGCGGCATCAGCGAGCGGTTGATCCGCCTTGCGCAGATCATGGTGGGCCGCATCCGTGGCGGCACCGCCTATGCGGCAATCATCGCGGCGGTCGCCTTCTCCGGCATTTCGGGCACGGCCGTCGCCGACATCGCGGCGCTCGGCCAGATCTTCATCCCCGGCATGCCGAAGGAAGGCTACAGCAAGACCTTCGCGGCCGCGCTCGTGACTGCTGCTTCGGTGATCGGACCGATCATCCCGCCGTCGGTCATCATGGTGTTGTACGCAGCGGTCGCCGACATTTCGGTGCTCAACCTGTTCCTCGGCGGCATCGTGCCCGGGATTATGCTCGGCCTCGCCTTGGCGGCCGTGGTGTTCTTCAAAGGCATCAAGGGCGATCTCCCCGTGTCCACCATTACGGTTCCGCGCGCCGAGGTGCCACGGCTGGTGATCGACGGCATCCTGGTGATGAGCCTCCCCGCGTTTATCGTGATCGGCACCATGTCGGGCGCCTTCACGCCGACCGAAGCCGGCGGCATCGCGGTGGTCTATGCGGCGTTCCTCGGGATGTTCGTGTTCCGCAATCTCGACTTCCATGGATTGATGGAATCGATGCGGAACGCCGCGCGGTTGACCGCCGGACTGTTCCTCCTGATCGCGGCGGTCGAGGTCGTGAACTATGTCCTGATCATCGGAGGGATCGCCGAGGGTACTGGCGCGCTGCTCGCGGTCTTCAAGGATTATCCGAACGTCTTCCTGCTGGTCTGCGTGTTCGCACTTTTGATCATCGGGCTCGCACTTGACGCCGGCCCCGCGCTCCTGCTGCTGGCGCCGGTGCTGCTCCCGATCACCCGCAGCATGGGCATCGACGACATTCACTTCTCGATGGTGATGATCGTCAGCGTCACGCTGGGGCTGATCTCGCCGCCGGTCGGCATCTGCCTGTTCGTCGCGTGCAAGATCGGCAACATCACGATGCGGCAGCTTTGGTCGGAACTCGCGCTGTTCTTTTATGCGGAGATCGCCGTCATCATCATCATGGTGTTCTTCCCCGTGCTGTCGAATGGCCTGCCCTACTGGCTGAGAGGACATCCATGAGCCCAGCGGCCAAGCGGCGCGATTGCCGGATTACGAAGGTCACCGCCTACGTGGTGGGAATGAAGTGGCGCAATTGCGTCTTCGCGCAACTCGAAACCGATGACGGCATCAAGGGCGTCGGCGAAGGATCGCTCGAGTATCAGCCGCAGGCGGTGGCAGCGGCGATCGACCAGCTCGCCCATCGCTATGTGGTCGGCATGTCGGCCTTCTCGATCGAGCAACTCTTCAACGACGTGACGCGCAACGAATTCATGCGCAGCCCGATCATCAATTCGGCGATCGCCGCGATCGAAATGGCGATGTGGGATATCGTCGGCAAGGCGCTCGACCGGCCGGTGTACGATCTGCTCGGCGGGCGCATGCATGACCGCCTCCCCGCCTATGCCAATGCCTGGTACGGCCAGGCCAAGACGCCGGCCGAGATGGAAAAGGCCGCTGCCGCGGTTGCCAAGAAAGGCTATCGCGGGCTGAAGTTCGATCCGTTCAACGAGTGCGGGCGCGACCCGGCCGCCGCCGATGTCCGCAAGGCGATCGATCTCGTCGCCGCGGTTCGTCAGGGCATCGGCCCCGATGTGGACATGCTGATCGATGCGCATGGCCGCTTCAGCGTCGGCGCCGCGATCGACGTGTGCCAGAAGATCGAGCCCTACGGCCTCTACTGGATGGAGGAGCCGGTCGATCCGGAAAACCACGGCGCGCTCGCGGCCGTCGGCCGTCACATCAAGCAGCGGCTCGCGACCGGCGAACGGTGCACCAGCCGCTATCTGTTGCAATCACTCCTCGCCACCAACGAAGTCGACGTACTGCAGCCCGACATCATCCATGTGGGCGGCATTCTCGAAGGCAAAAAGATCGCCGCGATCGCGGACGCCGCCTATATCCCGGTGTCGTTCCACAATCCGTTCGGCCCGGTCGCGACCGCCGCTGCGGTGCAGCTCGATGCCTGCACGTCGAACTTCGTGATGCAGGAAAGTTTCTGCGAATACGACGTGCCGTATCGGTTCGATCTCTGCGAATTCGCGCCGAAGCCGGTCGGCGGGCATTACGATATTCCGGACCGGCCGGGGCTGGGCATCGGCGAGTTCAGGCCCGAGGTCGCCAAGGAGCATCCGTTCGAGCCCGACGCGTTCCTGCCGCTGTTCCGGCGCGACTGGGCGACACGGCTTTAGGCGCCCAGCGGGTTAACCCCCGCGCGACCTTGACAGTCTCGCTCCAAAACGCGACGCCCGGACCCCAAGACCTCACGTGCACTTGCCGTTGATGATCTTCTTCGGCGGGAAGCAAGGCTGCGGCGGTTGCGGCAGCGCCAGCACGCACTGACCGTTGATCATCTTCTTCGGCGGCAGGCAGGGCTGCGGAGGCTGCGGCAACGGCATCACGCACTGGCCGTTAATCATCTTCTTCGGCGGGAAGCAGCTTTCCAGCACATTGGGATCCTAAGCTTAGAATTCCACGTGGACAAGTTGTCGCG
>JADMIO010796462.1_pt1 | contig 107122 bp, 104 predicted proteins | sample 8958161 | NCBI WGS metagenome assembly JADMIO01 (sample SAMN16585339, study PRJNA669376) | soil metagenome | isolation source: Crop rotation soil | place: USA: Cullars Rotation, Alabama | collected 2011
CGCGACTTCAAGTCACGTGAATTCCAAGCTTCGGATCCCACTGTGCTGGAAAGCGCAAATGCGCGTCTTTATCTCCACCGACATCGAAGGGATCACCGGACAAGTCTCATGGTCGCACTGCGGCAGCCCGCACAGCGAGCACTACGATTGGGACTTCGCCCGCCGGATGTACACCCACGATGTCAACGCCGCTATTCGTGGCGCGCGAGCCGCAGGCGCAACCCATGTCCTCGTGAAAGACGGGCACAACACAGCGAAGAACCTTCTCATCGATCAGCTTGAGCCAGGTACCGAATTGATCTCGGGAATCGGCGCTGGAATGAACGGCATGATGGAGGGCATCGATAAGAGTTACGATGCCGCGATGCTAGTTGGCTATCACGCTATGGCTGGCACCGCCCACGGCGTCCTTGAACATGCCCTCGCTGGCGGGCTTCATCGCTTCTGGATCAACGGTCAAGAATCCGGCGAAATCGCGGCAAGCGCTGGAGTCGCGGGAGCGCTTGGCATTCCACTCGTCTTCGTCAGCAGCGATGACGCCGGATGCGCGGAAGCGGCAGCGCTCGTCAAAAGCATCTCGACGTACTCAACAAAGCGCGGAATTGGAAAAGTAGTTGGGCATCTGAAACATCCGAGCGTCACGGGACCAGGAATTGAAGCCGCCGCGGCAGCGGGAGTCAAGGCAGCAAAGAAGATCAAACCGCTAACGTATCGCGGCAAAGTGACGATGCGCGTTGAATTTCATACCGTCGATCTCGCCGACATGGCCGCAACCCATCTCAGCACAAAACGCATCGATGGATACACCGTCGAATTCAGCGGAGCGAACTTCCTGGAAGCGCATAGTCTCGCTTATAACGTTTTTGGGTTAGCCGCGCATGCGCGCGTGATGGCGAACTAACGCCAAAACAAATTACCCTCCTGCGCGACGCGGAGGAGGGGGAAAGCCTGCCCTGAGCGAGGAACGAGCCGAAGGGGACCGGTCGCTGCACCACCTTCTTGCAGAGATATCATCCGGCTTTTCGCGGCGACTCACAGGTCCGGGGGTGGAGGTCAAACATCATGCCGGAATAGCTTCAGGCTCTGCGGCCATCTCAACAGCGACCAATACGGGAGCTTCGTTCTCCTCCAACACCGGATAACCGGAAACGCGAAGAATTCGTGCAATGCCCTCGCGGGTGCATGGCCACCAATAACTCGCATACAAAGTATTGTTCGCGAAATCGAAATACGTCTTATCGATACCTACCATTCGATGCACGAATCGTTGCGCCTCCAACTGATTGACTTGTACATGCCAGTCCCGCAGTTTGAAACTCGCAACTTGCGTTCCAGGATAGGGATCGAATGACTTGACCATTTATGCTTTCTCCGGATCTCGAAGATCCACTCAGAGAATGGGTTAGAAATCAGCCCGATGCAAGTCAGGATTGCTCCTGTCATGGGTTCCCATGACAGGAAATGCCGGTCGCCCCAACCTTAAGAAAGTGGCAAGAAGAGGCCAATAATTTGAACCTAGTCCCCGTCAAAACCGGCAGGGAACTGGCAATTTGAACCGGGTAACCGAGAAATTCTCAGATAATCCCGGAAATCTCATTGGGTTCCGACCCCCTCCAACCGAGAATCTGAATGTTAGCTTTGGCGGCTTTGCGCCGTCACGCTTGGATAACCCCATGGAGGATTTTGCATGCCGCTATACGCCTACACGGCCATAGACGCGTCTGGCCGTACCGTCCGCGCCACCATCGAGGCGGATAACGAGCAGCTCGTACTTGCTAAGCTGCGCGACCAATCGCTGCACTGCACCGAAATCAAAAAGACGTCGACAGGAATGAAGACGAGCTTCGGTGCCAAGAAGATGAAGCCGCGAGCGTTGGTCGTCTTCTCGCGACAGTTCGCTACGATGATCGATGCCGGTATTCCCATCGTCCGATGTCTCGACATCTTGAACGGACAGATGAAGGACCCGGCGCTCAAGGAAGCGCTCGAATCGATCACCGCAGACGTCAAGGGTGGTCTTCAGCTCAACGAGGCGATGCTCAAGCATCCACAGTGCTTTAACAAGCTTTACGTCAACATGATCCGCGCCGCGGAAGTCGGCGGTATCTTGGACAAGATCCTCGACCGCCTTGCCGGCTTCTTGGAGTACGAATCCGAAATCAAGGGCAAGATCAAGGGCGCGATGATGTATCCCGTCCTCGTCGTGATCTTCTCGCAGATCATGCTCTTCGTTTTGTTCTCCTTCGTGTTGCCGAAGTTTAAGGACATCTTTACGGGCATGGACGTTCAACTTCCACCCGTTACCGCGGCACTGTTTGCCATCGGCGACTTCATGTCGCACTACTGGTGGCTCATCATCCTTCTCGGTTTCGGCGCATTCATGGGAATGAAGGCGTACGGCAAGACTCCGAAGGGCCGCTATCAGTTCGATACGTTCAAGCTTCGCTTCCCAATCGTTGGCGAGCTCGCACTCAAGATGAGCATTGCGCGCTTCAGCCGAACGTTTGGAACGCTCATCAACTCGGGTGTTCCGATGATGCGCAGCTTGGAAATTACGGGTGAAACGCTCGGCAACGTCGTGTTGACCGAAGCGATCGAAAACACTCGAATCGGAATCCGAGAAGGTCAGAAGCTTTCTGTTCCGCTCGCCGCTTCGAATCTGTTCCCGAACATGGTCACCACGATGATCGACATCGGTGAAGAATCAGGCCGGCTCTCCGAGATGATGGTTAAAGTTGGCGACTTCTACGACGCTGAAGTCGAGTCGACGGTCAAAGGCTTGACCTCGATGATCGAACCGATGCTGATCATCTTCCTCGGTGTGGTCGTTGGCTTTATCGCCATCTCGATCATGACGCCGATCTTCAAGTTGGTCAACAGCATCAAGTAATTGGATCTCGGATATCGGATCGCGGATCTCGGAAGTGGCTCTTCCAAGATTCGCGATCTGCCGAGATTAAGAGTAGGAAAGGCTGAAATATCGATCCGAGATCGAGATTCGCGATCCGAGATTCGATAGGTTGGAAGGAATTTAGACGTAATGGCTGGCTTAGTGGGCGAAAATCACGATCCTGAACTCTTGGTGCTTCGGTACCTCGAGGACCCGCGATCGGATTTGAAAAACCTGATCATGGAGGAGTACACCGGATTGGTGGAGCGAACCGCTCGACGATTCAGTGGTCTCGAACCGCATGAGGATCTCGTCCAGGTCGGCTTTATTGGACTCCTCAACGCTTTAACAAAATTTGATCCGGGCGCCGGCGTACGTTTCAACACCTATGCGACATATCTCGTCGCCGGTGAGATCAAGCACTATCTGCGAGATCGCTCGCAAACGATCCGCCACCCAGCTTGGCTCCAAGAGCTTCGGCACAAAGTGAATCGAGCCGTCTCGACGCTTCAGCACGATCTCGGACGCATTCCGACCGAGCGCGAGATCGCTGAAAATCTCGGAATACCCGAAGCCTCCATCCGTGAAGTTTTCCAAACTCAAGAGATGCTCAAAGTCGCATCGCTCGATGCCAGCGCGCAAGGCGATGACGACGGCGATACCGAAGCCGAGCGGCTCGACGCCAGCGCATTCTGCCCAGAGCAGCTCAGCGTTGAAGACCGCGTTCTCCTCGATAGAGCCATGGCTCAGTTACGGGACCTCGAGAGGGAAGTGCTTGAACATTTCCATTTCGACGCGATGAATCAGACGGAGATCGCTCAGAAGCTCAACATATCTTGCAACTACGTTTCGCACATTCTTCGCCAATCGCTAGCCAAACTCAGAAAGTTTCTCGTTACCGAAGAAGAGAGAGATCGCTTGCTACGCCGACAAGCAGCCGAACTCACCTACGACGTCATCGATCCGATCACTGGTGTCTATACCGAATCGTTCTTCCGCGCACGACTCGATGAAGAGATCCATCGGGCAACCTCGAACGGCGATCGCATTGGCGTCGTGTTAATCAGTTTCACAGGCCTCGAAACACTGCGCCGCTTCTATGGCGAATCGAGTGTTGAGGACTTTATGGCCGATGCCGCCGAAGTTCTGAAAGGGAGCGTCAGGCGATTGGATATCGTCGCCCGATATGGCGAATCAGGTTTTGGCCTGGTGCTACCTTTCGTGAAGCACGGCGTCGAGATCGTACAAGATCGTTTGATGCAAAAGGCAGCGAGCTGGATGTCGGGAAAATACGCGAACAACAGCCCCGTTAAGGTCGAAGTGGCATGCGGCACGTCACCGGATGATGGTCGATCGGCTGCGGAACTTTTGTCTCGACTCATCCTTCGCCCCGCAAACGAATTCGATCAGTTGCCGAAGGCCGCTTAAAGCTTTTTCGTTTTCCTCGTTGCCGGCTTCTTCGTTGGCGTCGCTTTCGTTGTCACTTTGACAGTTGGCGCGGGCGTCACCTGCGGGGGCTTTGCATCCGTCTTTTTCAGATCCGAGATCCGCGATCCCAGATCCGAGTTCTCAGGAGCTTGCCACTGTGCCAAGCGATCCCATCGAACCGGATCGAGCAACACCGCATGCTTCGGCTGATCCTTCGGCCAAGTGAGCAGAATGCCTGAAGCACATCTCACCGCGTTGGCGCCGTCAGGAAGATCGAGCGCTGCGCCCGTTTGCAGATTTCGAATCGTCGATCCAGTTCCACCCGTGAAGATCGCACAGATCGGGCGATAGGAATCGAGCAAACGAACGCTCCCCCGGTCCTCCATCAAATCTTTGCGGCTTGACGTTGTGACGTCAACAACACCGATCCGATTCAAGCCATCCGCAACGACTTCAACATATGCCATTCCGTTTCCATCGAGGAACGCATAAGATCGAAGCCTTTCCCCAATCGAATTGAAGTTGAATTTGTCGGAGACTGATTCGTAGCTCACCACTCCCCATTCCGATCCTTTCCGCACAACGATCGCGGGCGAGGGACCGAGCGCAAACAGGCGATGATCGATCGATCCGCTCGCCAAACTCTGCCCCGGAAGTCTTCCGATCAGCTCTGGCTTTGGATGGTCGGCCGACAAGTCCACTCTCACGAGTGCTTCCAGCCACGTAAAACCCTTTTTATCGATCCACCTCGGTACGAAGAAGGCGTCAGTGCCCAGCCGGAGCGCTCCAGACATCGCTGTCGCATCGAGTGAGCGTTCTCCGCGATGCACGCTCGCAAGGATTTCTTGGATCTCTTTCTTTGAGAAGAGCTTTGGCGAAACGGGAAGGCCACTCAGCCGAGAATCGAATATCCAATTCTTATGGCGTAGGGAAAGCCCGCGCTTATCCCAAACTGCGTAGCCATCTCCGCGGCGGAATCGTACGAAGTCGGGTGAGGAAGTCGTGGCCTTGCTCAAAACAGGAATATTCAAAACCCCGTCGCGCACCACGAATGTGCCCTGGTAAGATTGCAGGGAAATTCGAGCTTGTGTCGTTGCCCAGAGTAGCGCCAGCCCGATCATGGATGATCGAAAGTGTACTGCCGAGACTGCGCATTGTGGAATGAGGAGGAGCGCCGTTGTAAAAACGGCAAGGTTAACCCCCACAGTTGGGAAGAGACTGTCAACGTCGCAAACGTGCTCGGTGTCCGCGCGATATGCATGTTTAACGATCATCGCGAGAGGCTAGTCGGCAGCCGATTAAGCGTTTCTTCGACATCGAAGACGGCCCAGAAGTCCTGATTTTCGCGGGCTCATCCCTATGCGAAACCGTGTCGCAAGATAATGCGACTAATCATGAAGCTCCGTAACGCCTTCATCACGATTCTTCTCGCTGGAATGTCGGCCGCACTTCTTATTGCGAACGGCAGCAAACAAATCCTCCACTACGCCTACTATCATCCTGGCCCGGATGGCGAGCAAATGATGCAGAACTGGAACGGCACGATCATCTGGAACACCCATCCATCGCGTAGCGAACTCTGGGTCCAAACTGGCGGCAAGACATTGCTCATTCTAGATAAGTCCGTGCTCGAAGCAATGCAGAAGGCGACCGATCCGCTGCGACATTCGACTGCATCGAATTCGAAGCAGCGTGAAGCGGAGCTCAACGGCGTTTATGCGAAGACGAACAAGATCGTAACCGAGGCAATCGCGAAGGGCCTCGGCACTCCGGCAAAGCCATAGTTTTCGAAATTGTAGGCGCAGGTCTTTAGCCTGCGCCTGCCCAGAATTTCGGGCGCCGAAACTTCGGCGGCGCACATCTTGGTATTAGCGGGTTGATGATCAACCTTCTGTCCAGACTGGCCCTCATCGCTTTAGTCGCCTGCGTGGCGACAATGGCGCCCGCTCAAACCAAGGACAAGCCGGCGAAAAATGATCTCAAATACCGATACGCATTCCGTCGCATCGCGCCGGACCACACTGAGACCAATATCATCAACTGGAATGGCAACATCAACTGGGACCACCATTCCAACAAGGACGAACTTTGGATCGGCAAGGACGACAAAACATATTTGATCACCGATAAGCCAACGCTCGATGCGTTCGAGAAAGCGTTTGGTCCGTTGCGCGATTTCAACTTGCAGCGCGACAAATACATGAGCGGCTACTACGAAGCTCGCGGCAACCAACGAAGCCTTGACCGCCAATCGCGAGGCATCGACCGCCAAATAAACTCGCTACAAAGAAAGAGAGATCATGCAGATCAGGACGGGCAGAAAGATATTGACGATCAAATCCGCGACCTGCAACAACAGAAGGATGACTACGATAAACAATCCGCAGACTGGAGCAAGAAGCTAGACGCCGCGACCAAGAAGCGACAAGAATTTTATGACAAGCGGGAAGACATCCGGGCTGACGTCTACAAGAAGATCGATAAAATCATCGATGACGCATTCGCAAAAGGATTAGCCAAGCCCGGCACGCCTGATTGATGGGAGGTGGGCGCAGGTCTTTAGCCTGCGTTCCTGAGCCCGAGAACTCGGGCCAAGTACGCTTTGGGCGTGTACATCCCGCGCCACTTCGCGGTCGACGACCCCGAAACACTCCATCGCGTGATCCGCGAAAACAGCTTCGGAACCCTAATCACCGCAACCAACGAAGAGCCGTTCGCGACCCACATCCCCCTCCTCCTGGAAGGTGATCAACTAATCGGACACATGGCGAAAGCGAATCCGCATTGGAAAGAATTCGATGGTAACCGTCAAGCCCTCGCCATCTTTCAAGGGCCGCATGCTTACGTCTCGCCGCAAATCTACGTAACGGCGCCAAACGTGCCAACGTGGAACTACGTTACTGTTCACGTTTACGGAAACCCTCGAGTAATCGATGATGCCACCGAAGCGATGGCTCTGCTTTACAAAACGATGGCCACTTACGATCCCACTTATCCGATGACGGATGACCTTCGTAAACATATGGAAAGCCAAGTCAAGGGCATCGTGGCTTTCCGCATCCCAATCGACAGAATGGAAGGGAAGTTTAAGCTGAATCAGAACAAGAAGGAAGAAGATCGCAACGCGGTCATCACGAAGTTCTCCTTATCGAGCAATCCACATGAACTCGACGTCGCAAATGCGATGAAGTCGATCTATTCGTAGGTGTCCATTTGGACTGCGACGCTTCAGCGGCGCCTGAGGGCGACGTTAACGTAGCCCCTTTTCGGCCGAAATCTCAAAACCGTTTTCGTTGGTTACATTCCCGGACCAGCAATCTGTCCACCTCTATCAAGCTTCTTATAGATGAAGTAGGACTGCACGACAGGGAACAGGCACATCGCCATAAATACCGTAAGGAGAAACCAGAACGGGAATCCGAAGCAGGAAAGGATGACGCCAACACATCCGCCAATTGTCCAGAGTCGCGCGGCAGATCGGTGTGTCCGATCCCAAACTTCTTCGCTGGCCAGCGTCCAGGGCGTCTTGATTCCCATGAAGAAGTTTCTGCGCACTTTTCCCAGAACGTTGCCGAGGAATGCAAAGAAGAGGAACATAACTCCAAAAACTAAGCCCGCGCCCAACTGGATCGACGGGTGCGCCGTGGCACGAAGGATGACGACGCCGAGCGCCGCCTCCATGCACGTCACGATCAACATGACGTAATTGAACGTCCCCCGAAAGACTTCGATCTCAAACTTCTTCGGCGAGATCTTTGGCAAGACCAACATCAACAAGATGTTGAATAAAACGATGCCCGGCATCAACAGGGCAGGTATCCACTTCGATCCATAGCCATCGATCTGCCCTGCCGCGTTCCAGTGAGTGGGAACAATATCCGGCAATCCTCTAACCGCCATGTACGAATAGATCGTCAGGGCGATGAAGATAACGAAGGCGATGACGAGAGAACGTCGCGTACTCATAGATCCTCTTTGGAAGTTTCGTCCTTGTTAGGGAACATGTCAAGCAGGGCAGCATAAAGGTCTTGTAAGACCGTTGTGTTCAACGAATACAGAATTTGCTGGCCGTTACGTCGAGTGCGAATGAGATCGGCATTCTTCAACACGTTGAAGTGATGCGACATCGAGGGCCCGGAGATCTCGAAGTGATTCGCGATATCTCCCGCCGACATCTCTCCCGCATTCAACATGCGGAGGATCTTTCGCCTCGTCGGATCGGCCAGCGCTCGAAATGTATCGTCGCGCCCAGATTGTGCCTGTTCCTTAGACATTTAGACAACCATCTAAATTATACGGCCCTGGCTGGGAAATGGTTGAAATCCGGGCCCTTGGGCCCGGATTAGGTTCAAATCGGGACTAGCTACGCTTCTGTTTAGGTTTGCTGCCTTTTTGTTTTCGCTCCGGACTTCGCTTCTCCGGGGCTGCCTCGACAAACTGGCGCAAAGCTTCCAAACGGGCATCCCATCGCCGCTCGAGCTCGGCGATAAATGCCTTCGCCGCATCCAAAGTCTCAGGCGCCAAGTGCACGTAAACATCGCGGCCCTTCGGCTGGAGCGAAACCATCTTCGCGTCGACCAAGACCTGCAAATGTTTTCGCGCGCCCTGCCGAGTGATTCCCAGCCCGCTCGAAACCGCAGAAATGGGATGCGGTTGCCCACTGGACAACCGCCTTACCATCTCGATTCGGGCTGGATCTCCAAGCGCGTTGAAGATCGTCGCCATTTGTTGATCGAGCTGCACCATATCGATTACGCCGCCATATACTTTTCCAAGCGGGTCATCATCGTGTCCCAACCCTCGTTGTTATCGCTGAGCGACTTCTCGATGACATCTTTCGGTAGGGAAGCGAATCCACTTTCTGTGAGTGTTAGTTTCGTTCCTTCCGAGATTTCTTCCAGTCGAAACTCGACGAGCGTATTCGCATATTTCAGCGGATCGTCTTCCGTCGCACCCACCGATGGCACCCATCGATAGGCGAAGTAATCATGCGGATCATTTGCGACAACATGGATCGCAACCTTGCCGTAATCGGTGAAATCGAAGATGGACATTTCGCCTTTCTTCATAGAGCCCTCGACTTTGTCGGGGAACCAGTTGACGATGAGTTTCGGATCGGCGATCGCTTCGAAGACCTTCTTCTTCGGCGCGTGGAGGACGAGTTCTCGGTGAATTGTGTCTTGAATCATAGTGTTCATATGCAACCTCTTAGTTGCATTATACGGCGACCCATATCGAAAAGCAACCGTTTTGTTGCAAATTGCAAGAAATCTTAGATTTGAACCTGAAATATCATTCGGAACCCTACCGAACAGCGTCGCGATTCCCTTACCAAGTCAACGGATCGCTGTCGACAACCTGAAAATCGGCTAACTGTCCCTCGGTCAGCAATCCCATCAACTCCGAATCGTCATTCGTAAACGCGGCTTCCTTCGTATAAGCGAGCAACGCTTCCTCGATCGTCACATTCTCACTCGGATCGAAACCCGCGGGACGGCGAATTGCTGTCCGAATACCATCCAGCGGATCGCCCGCGACGATCGGACGATCGGAATTGAAACTGAGAGGAATGCCCGCGTCTATCACTGATCGCGCACGTTTCAACTGCGCAGCGCGTTCGAGTCCGAGTTGTTTGTTATACGAATGACCGAAACGCATCAGGAACTCCGGCTGCATTGTGCACTTACATCCAAGCCTCGCCATCCGTTCGATCTGCTCATCAGAAAGAATCATTGCATGCTCGATGCGATGGTGCTCCGCATGATCCAATTGCTCATACGCTTCCATCACCAAGTCGGTCGAATAGTCACCGATGCTATGGATCGCGAGCGAATAACCCACGTCATGTGCGGTTCGAACCATCGATCGCAATCGATCGGGTTCGTACATCAGTTGCCCATCGACTTCGCGCTCCGCAACCGCCGCCTTCTGTCCGCGCTTGCTAATGATCATCGCGGGATTAATTGGCTGACCCGAAAACTTCCCATAAATCGCCGCCGTCGCCGAACCGATCGCCCCATCCGCAAATATCTTGATTCCCGCCACCCGGCACGTTTCCGGATTCATTAGCTTTTGCGCTGCCAAAAACTCGTCCATCGGCATTGGTCTCGGACCAAAAACCGTGCTCCATTGCACGTAAAGCCGCGTTCGAATCTTGCAGCCTCGTTCAGCTGCAATTCGATAAGCATCCAGCTCTCGGGGAAGGTCGAATCGCCCAGTCATCATATCGCTCGCGCACGAGATCCCAAGCTCCGCCATCTTCTCGCCCGCAGCGAGAATCGCCTCGATCATTTCTTCGAGCGAGGGCTCAGGAATCGCAAGCGTCACGTGCTCGTGCGCATGCTCCAGCAGGACACCGTTCAGACGACCGCTCGCATCTCGTCCATAGGTGCCACCAACCGGATCCTTCACCGATTCATCCACTCCTGCCGCGCGCAACGCCGCCGAATTCGCGATGCTCGCATGTCCATTTACGTGCCGCAGCAGGGTCGGACGATCTGCCGTGATCGCATCCAGTTCCGTAAGTGTCAGGTGCGTGTTGTCGGCAAACTTCGTTTGATCGTAGTGAACCGCCAACAACCATTTTTCTGGAGGCAAAGTCTTGTGCGCATCGCGAACAGCATCCAAGATTTCCTGTTTCGTCGAGAAGTTGCCTAGATACAGCTTCTGCAGGTCAAGCCCGGTCGGCAGGATGTGGCAATGCGCGTCGATAAACGAGGGGAGTAGGAACTTGCCGTCGAGATCCTCCCCCGTTTGAGGGCGAGGTGGCGACGAAGGAGCCGGTGGGGGCGCATGCTGCCGGCGATAAGCGACTCGCCCATCGCGCACCAGCATTTCCTGCGGCTCTCCCGTCAAGCCCCATCGGAAATTCGTGTACAACCCATCCGCCGCGCGCATCAACTTCATTGTGTCATTCCAAGTTCCTTGGATTCGTCTTTCCCCTAATCCCTAATCCCTTGGCACCAGGCTACGCAAAAAGCGCGGGCGTCCCGCCAGTGTGCCAAAACAAAACCCGACCCTCGATCGCCTTCGTTTCCGCCAACCGAGTCAACGCGGCAAACGCCTTCGCCGAATAGATCGGGTCCAAAAAGATCCCTTCACGCCGCGCCATCATTTGAATCGCGTGCTCACCCTCGCGAGTCACGATCCCATACCCGGCACCAACCGAATGAAAGTCAATGAGAAAATCCGAAGCACTCAAGACAGGCGCGTCGACCAACTCCGCCAAACCCCGACCAATCTCGGCGAAATCAGAAGCAATCTCCGGTTCCGGATCGCATGCAACTCCCAACACCTGCGTGGAAGACGAAGCAAACGCATAAGTTAAACCCGTTTGCGTCGAGCCGCTACTCGTTGCACAAAGGATCCAATCGAACGGACCTGCATTCAACTCGGATGCCGCCTGATAAAACGCATACGCGCTCAACGGAGACGACCCGCCAACGGGAATTCGATAAACCTTCTTTCCCATCTCCTCTTTTTCGAGTACCAACTTATCCATCTCCGCGAACAACGCGTCCCAATCGCCATCCGGATACATTCGCAACTCCGCGCCGAGAATGTCGTCGAGAAGAACATTTCCACCGCTTCCGCGCAAATGCTTTCCTTCCGGTTTTCCCGCAGGCGCGTCGTAGGGAAGTTCCATCACGACCGCAGAGCACTGCAAACCGTGCATCGCACACGCCGCCGCCAACTGGCGAATGAAATTCGACTGCGATGACCCGCAGGTCACCACCACTTCCGCGCCAAGGGAAAGCGCTTCCGCGATCAAATACTCGAGCTTGCGCCCCTTGTTGCCTCCAAATGCAAATCCAGTTAGATCATCGCGCTTGATCCAAAGATCGATTCCCAAATCGGCAGACAATCGATCCAATCGATGAAGTGGAGTCGGTGCGAGAATAAGGGGCACTTTTGCCGGCGGCTTGGGCATCGGCCTCAAGTGTACGGCTTAGTAGCTGTTCTTGCCCTTGTTGATGACCGCGCCGAAGAAAATAATAGCGGCCGCAAGAAGCCAAGCGGTCAGAAAGCCGAGATGGAACTTAGTGCAGATCCACGTGCAAACAACGGTCGCTCCCGAGGTCACGATGAGGATCACTAATGCACGCACAACCCCATTGTCCTCCACTCCCCGTCAAAACTACAGGTAGGTCCCAGAAATTCTCCGGGTGGAAGTAGATTGCTGCGCCGAGTCTGGCATGAAACCTGCTTGCCTGATTCAACATGGCGACAATTAGGCTTCCTCAGGGCAAGGGTGAGATCTCGGCAGCGGCGGCTGAAATCGTCTTTACGGCAAGACGCAACCAATGGAGCACTAAATCCACCGATGGCAAATCGGTCAAGGAGAATGAGGTGCCCAGCGATCCGATGATCGAATCATGGCTGGAGCGCCTCTCCATGACCGGTGCGATGGAACGCAAGAACCTCATCAACCGCATTGAGTTAACTCTCATGCCGTGGTCGGAAGAAGTTCGGATGCTCGGCTCGCGACGCGTAGCCACCATCCTTTCGCAGCGACGTTGGCGCAATGCCTATTCGGCGGAAGACTTTCTCGTCACGCGCTCTTAACCTCTTTCGGCTTCGGCAGCCACGGAATTAATATCGCGGCCACTAACGCTGCGATACCTATCAGCGGAAAGGCAGGCAAGAACGGGAAAGGCTCCGCGGCATCCGGCACCGGCAAGTCTACATGCATTGGATATTGAGTGCCTAATGGCGCGACGCCGAGAATTCTTCCGCGACCATCGACCGCCATCGAATATCCAAGTGATGCCGATCGCACGAGTGGCAAACCTGTTTCCGTCGCCCGCCACACCGCCGCAGATTTCAATTGCTCTGGCGCGGCGGTCTCCATGTACCAATCATCGATCGATAACACCGCTAACATTCGCGCCCCGTTCTGTGCTTGGCGATAAGAGAGATCAGGAAACAATCCTTCGAAACAAATCAGCGGTCCGACTTTCGTGCCGTTGACGTCGAGAATTCCAGGGTGATCGCCTGGTGTGATGTCGCCGCTTGCCAGCTTGTAATTCGCGAGAAACGGAAACACATTTCGAAACGGAACGTACTCGCCAAAGATCACGAGGCGATTCTTGTCCGCCAACTGCCACTTCGTTCCGTCATAACTCACCGCCGACTGATAAACCGGACCTCTGCCGCGCTGCGCGCCAAAGATTATCGGCAAATTTGGATTCGTGGGAAACGAAAGCTTCGCAGGGATCGCGTCGACCTTCGTTGTCCCTTCCGGAAGAACCACTAACTTGCTGTTTTGAACAAGTGCCGCCAACTCGATCTTCTCGACGGCGCCAACGATGTCGTGGTCGCGCGTGGCGGGATTTCCAAACGCCTGATCCACTCCAAGTTGCCCAACTGTGATCGCCATCTTCTTAGTCGGCACGGGCACGCTATAGCGCACGTTTGAAACCACGAGCAACAGTACGCCAATCGTCGCGTATGGCCGAAGCGACTTCCATCCCAACCCTCCGAGCCACATGGCGAGAATTAAGCTGATCAGCGCGCACCACCCGCTGACCAGGAAGATGCTTCCGTAATACGCGCCTTGAATGATGGATGGGAAGGGCCACAGTGGATCGGCGAGCAACCCCCACGGAAACGCGAGTCCTGGAATGTAAGATCGAAATACTTCGATCCCTACCCACACGAGTGGAACCATCCACGGCCATCCGCGGCGAAAACATCGATTCGCAAGCCATCCAAACAACGCGAAATACCATGCGCCAAGAAATCCAGTGAGCAACCAAGTGAAAATTGCCAATCCCGGATTGCCAGTCCAGCGCACGACGAGCGTTTGCAACCAGCCCATCTGCGCGACCATGTAAATAAATCCAAAGACGTAGCCCTGAGCGAGACTGCGTTTCGCTCCGCTCTTCATCAGCGCCGCGAAAAACGGAGCCAACGCGACGAGGCAAAGCAAACTGAAATTGATTGGCGGGAACGCGCACAGCAGAAGCACCGCGCTTAATGCGCCCGGCCACAACTTAACGAATCGCGGCATGTTTGATCGGCTCCGCCGAGGCTAGATGAGACGTATCGTTGAAACGCACGAGTTGAAACGTCGCATCGCCGCGCCGCATCAGTTCCGTAACTGCGCAATTGGAAAATCGAAACGCGCGCGAAGTCTTCAAATCGCCTTGCACCAATTGCGATAGCATGAGCGCGCTCACTCCGCCATGCGAAACGATCAATGTGTTTCGCGGTTCTTTTGCGAGCATCTCCGTCACTTCGCTCATCCGTTCCCACGCCATTTGCAAGGATTCACCACCCGGTGGACACGCTTCGTAGAGCGATCGCAACCCTTGTTCTGTGGCTGCAACTCCAGATCGGCGTCCAACTTCTGTGTACGGCAATCCTTCCCAATCTCCAAAGGATCTTTCCCGAAGAATTGGCATCACTTCCACGGGAACTTTGAGCCGTGCTCCGACGATCTCCGCCGTCTTCGAGCTACGTTGTAAATCACTGGACCAAATCACCTGGATCGGTTCATCCTCCAGCATCTCGCCCAGGCATTTCGCTTGTTCCAATCCAGTCGGATCGAGAGGAATATCGGTGTGCCCCTGCGCCTTCTCCTCCAGGTTCCAGGCCGTCTGCCCGTGACGGACCATGTAGAGACGCATGGCATACAGTTTATCCTTCAATAGCCGCGCCGCGTGCAATCCGACCCGAACGCCGAACGCCTCACGCCGAACGACCTTTTCACACTTGCCACGGACGAACTTCTCCCAACTCACGTCCCGCAGAATCAATACGCATACCGCCGATTTTCAGAATTCGCACCGGCGCGGGAGGCACCGCGTCGCAAAGGATCTTCGCCGTCTTCGTTTCGAAATCGATGGATTGGATCATTCCCATCCCGAAATCCTCACCGCTTTGCCGCGCAAACGCACACAACAAACCTTCATAAGAATCCGTCGGAATCACATGCACGCGACCGCAATGAAACACATCGAGCGCGCGCGGCAAGTGGTGGTCATCGACTTCTTGATCAGAAATCAGAAACAACGTTCCTCCGCCAACTTCCGCATGCAACACGTGTTCAATTCCCACTTTCGAAAGCTGCTCTCTCGAGATCACGCGGCCCGATCCCAGCCTCGCGCCCTCAATCGCGACGCGCGGCAAAGCGACTTCGTGTTCCTCACATCGCTCCAACATCTTCAGCCAATTCGCTTTACGCTGCGCGACCCGCACTTCCTCCGGAATCGATGCCTCTAACTCCACTTCGTTCGGACCGACTGGAAATCCTTCCAAATCAAACGGACAAGGATTTGGCACGAGAATATCATCCGGTTGCACGAGTTGCGTTAAGAGCAAAACCGTGTGCCGCAACAACGGGCCGCCTTGCAAAGGAAACAACTGAATGAAGAGGTTCTCGGATGCGAGAGCCAACAACTGCGCCAGGCCCGCGACCATCAAATGCGGCGCCCTCGCCGGATCGAGGCTTCCGTAAAACCGTGTGGCCACAATCTTGTCACCATGGAAAAGCACTAGACGACCAAGGTGTCCATGATCCGGGTCGCCAGGATCGAGGATCAACAAATCGGAATCCTCGCGGTGCGTTTTGAGCCACGGACGCCACGTCGTCTCCGGCGTTCCAAGCAGTAGCGTGCGGCTCACGAGGCTAAGTTTATTACGTCATCCGGTCCTAGCGCCGAACGCCAAACGCCTAGTGCCACCTCTATGGCGTCCCAGGCGTCCTTACATCCTGCGCCATGATAGGCGTAAGAAAGCTAATTGAGCATGCGAGTCTTCCGTGACATTCGAGCGATCCTCACCGCCCTTTGTGGACTTGGATTGGTCGCAAGCCTAGTCAGTGCAAACCCTACCTATGCATGGTTTGCCTGTCTCTGCGGAAGCTACTTCGCTATCAAGAGCGCGTACGAATCGATCCGCAGTCGCGAGATCGATGTGAACATGCTGATGGTCGTCGCAGCCGTCGGCGCGATCACCGTCGACTTCATGGACGCGCCTGGCCACGTTCGAGGCAGCGGTGCAAGAGATGCCGCCGCACTCCTCTTTCTCTTCAGCTTGTCCGGAACGCTCGAGGCTTTCGCGATGGCGAAGACGCGCTCAGCGATCGAGGGTCTTGTCAAACTTCGACCGACACAAGCGATCCTCGTCACCGATGCCGGCGAGAGGAAAGTCGCCGTCGAATCGCTGAAGATCGGAGATCTGGTTCGCATTCCGCCGTTTGAGCCAGTCCCCGTCGATGGCGAAATCGTCGAAGGTCGAAGCTCTGTCGATCAAAGCGCGATGACTGGCGAATCGACTCCTGTTTCTCTGGGAGTCAAAGACGCCCTTCTCGCTGGCACCACCAACCTTGAAACCGCACTGCTTATGCGCGTGAAGTCGACGGTCGGAGATAGCACGCTAGATAAGATTGTCGATCTTGTGAAAGAAGCACAAGAAAACAAAGCGAGTGGAGAAAGAATCTCGACGTGGTTCGGTCAGCGATACACGCTTTTCGTCATCGGCGCATTTCTTCTTTCGCTATTCATCCGAATGGCGCTCGGAGCGCAAGTCGGCGCAGCGCTTTACACGTCTCTGATTCTCCTCGTAGCTCTTAGCCCTTGCGCGCTTGTCATTTCAACTCCTGCCACAACGTTAAGCGCCCTGGCTTGGGCAGGAAAGCGCGGCATCCTTGTTCGCGGCGGACAATTTATCGAAGCCGCTGGCCAAGCTGATATTCTCGCCCTCGATAAAACGGGAACGCTGACGACTGGTCGTCCACAACTCGTCGAGATTTGCGTTTGCGCCGGCGCGAAAGTTATCGCGGGAGGCGCAAGGGTCCCTTGCACGGAAGAAGAATCATGTTGGCACGGCGATGGAATGATGTCCGATGAAGCAATCCGCTTGTTGCGAGCTGCCGCCGCCGCGGAAGTTTATAGCTCCCATCCCGTTGCGGATGCGATTCGTCAAGCTGCGGAAGCTTATGAAGTGTCGACCCCTGATGCGGACAATCATTCCGCTTCGCCAGGTCTTGGCGTGCGCGCAACTGTTGAAGGAAAGGAAGTCGCGGTCGGACAAAAGCGTTTTCTCGAATCGCTCGATATCCGGTTACCCGCAGATTTCATCGAACACCTTGAACAGTTGCAGCGCAACGGATTGACCGTCGCCGTCATGTCATTTGGTGGACGGCTCGCCGCACTTGGGTTCTCCGATACGCCTCGAAAAGAAGCACAATCGTTCCTCTCGGAGATGAAGTCGCACGGTTTCAAGAAAATCGCCATGCTAACCGGCGATACGCCTCAAACCGCAGGATGGGTTGGGCAGCATCTCGGCATCGAAGATATCCGCGCCGCGCTTCTTCCCGATGAGAAAACGACTATGGTCGATCAACTCGCTAAAGAGGGAAGGGTGATGATGATCGGCGACGGAATCAACGATGCGCCGAGCCTCGCTCGCGCAAGTGTCGGCGTCGCTATGGGCGGGCTCGGCAGCGATATCGCAATGAACGCCGCCGATGTCGTGCTTATGCATGATCGCCTCGACCGCGTTCCCGAACTCATTCGCCTCGGAAGGAAAACGAATCGGATCATCCGCGCGAATCTAGCCTTTGCCGCCGGCGTAATCGTGCTGCTGACGATCCTCTCCCTCTTCGCGAAACTACCGCTGCCCCTCGCCGTTCTTGGACACGAAGGTTCAACCGTTCTCGTGATCCTCAATGGATTGCGATTGTTGAAGGGTGTCTAGCAGAAAGGGAATTTGCCGCTGCCTCCATACGCGGACAAGAGAAAGCCACCAAGCTTTGAATCGATAAACCCCGTATGGAGGCTTGAAAATAAAATCGCCGAGTGATTTCTTACTCGGCGATCTTAACGCCTATCGCCAAACGCCTAACGCTCTTATTTCCCCTTCGCCTTCTCGGCCAACACGATGCGTAGCACCGGCCGCACGTTCACGTCGGTAGCGTCTTTCGAATAGAACTTATAGATCGCCTCGCGCCCCAACTTTCCAGGATCGATCCGCGAAGTAACGGCCAGCGCGACCGGTTTATGTTTCTTCAACGCATCCGCGAAATACGCACTAAAATTCTCCGGCCCTTTCATCAAGTCGATCGTGATCTTGAATGAGGTACTAGAAATATTCGCCGGAGCGGTTTCACCAAATATCTGACCCTCGGCGCCCGTCGGCATATATTTCTCCGCCAAACCATAATCCCAAGTGCTCTCCAAGAAATCAGGCTTCACCGGTCGAACTTCGAGCGGGGCAGCCGCCGTATCTTTCGCTGTGTAGCCCGCATCGGGTGCTGCCGTCAAAATCAATTGCGCTTCGACGATCTTTGTCTTGTCGGAATATCCGGAAAGATCCCACTTCAGCAAGCTCCATGAATACGCTTGTGGATCATCACCTGGAATCGGCATCGCGCGGCCATCAGCGCCCCACGCACGCAGGAATTCGTCCTTGTTTGGATCCGATGCGTTCGCATACACCCAGATGTCATCGGTCGGCGTCATGTATAGACCGGTCGCTTTCGACAGCTGCGAAACCGGCACCGGTGGTGGGCCGTATTGCTGCGATGCCAGCGCTAACTGGCGCGACATTTCAGGGGACATTGTTGGCGCCTTTGGCGCTGCGATCATTAGGGTCAAAACGAGCGTTGCTAACATGCGTTCTTCTTTCTCCTGCGCGAGCACTCCCGCGCCATGGCCTGGTTCAGACGATTTCCGGTTGAGTATGTTACAGCCATCGAACGGCCGCTGGCCGGAAATCGTGATATTCGTAAATCTTCAATCGAATGCGGCATAAGCAGCGGATATTTGACCTCGAACCCGCCTGCCTAGAGCCGTTTTTTCGCGGCTGTCAGAATCAACTCGCCTGATGCACGCCCTCGATGTCCTCGAATTCGAGTCCGTCTTAGACCGTCTGCAGAAACATTGCGAGACGGTGCTAGGCGCTGCATCAGCTTCTAAACTCCGACCATCCTTTGATTCGGACGAGGTTTGGGACCTCCTTGGTTTGACGAGTGAGGCACATGCCCTCCTCACATCTCACGCACCGCCGTCGCTCGGATCCATTCGCGATCTGCGCGACGCCTTTCGACGAGCAGGGAAAGGCGGTTCGCTTGGCGGCCAAGAACTATTCCAAGCGGCCGACGCGTTGCGCGGAATGCGAGAACTCGGCGCATTTCTTAAGTCGCATCAGGATGACGCTCCACGACTTGCTGAAGATGGAATCGTTCTTCCCGATGCGCGACGATTGGAGGAATCGATCTTCGAAGCGCTTGAGCAAAATGGGGAAGTTAAGGATTCAGCCAGCACGCATCTCGCAAGCCTTCGTCAAAGAAAAGCTAACACCTCGGCGCGATTGCAAGAAAAAGCCCAAAGCTATACGATGGGCAAATCACGCGATTTGCTTTCCGATCCCATCGTTACCATTCGCGACGGCAGATACGTCATTCCGCTGAAGGCTGAGCACCGCGGAAAGATCCGCGGAATCGTTCACGATACTAGCGCGAGCGGACAGACCATATATGTAGAGCCGGAAGATGTCTTGCAACTCGGAAATCTCCTTCGCGAGATCGAAGCGGGCGAAAGGGAAGAGATCCAAAGAATCCTCCTCAGCCTTTCCGGAAAGCTCGGCACTGTATCTCGAGAAGCAGTTGTTGGAATTGAAGCCGCCTCGCGCATCGATCTCGTTTTCGCAAAGGCGCGCTTTGGATTTGAATCGCGCGGCGCGATTCCGGAAAGACTACGCGTTCCAAGAATTGAAATCGAAGGTGGAAGGCATCCGCTTCTCGATTCAAAGATTGTCGTTCCTCTGGATCTTCAGCTCGGCAAAGGAGAAAGCATCCTCATCACCGGTCCAAACACGGGCGGAAAGACCGTGGCCATCAAAGCAGTTGGCCTTTTCGTGCTGATGGCCCAATCCGGTTTGCTTCCCCCCGCCCGCGTCCTAAAGTTGGGTCCGTTTTCCCAAGTTTGGGCAGACATCGGCGACGAGCAAAGCCTCCAACAATCACTTTCCACCTTCAGCGCCCACGTCAAGAACATCGCGGATGCGTTGCAAGGATTGAAAGAAGGCGCTCTCGTCCTCCTCGATGAAGCGGGAGCAGGCACCGATCCTGCGGAAGGCGCCGCCCTAGCCAAAGCAGTTCTTCTGAACGTTGTCGAGAAAGGCGGAACAGTTCTCGCCAGCACCCACTATGGCGAGCTGAAAGCTTTTGCATTCGAAACCGAAGGTTTCCGCAACGCGGCGATGGAATTCGATTCCAAGACATTGCGACCCACCTATCGACTTGTCCTCGGCGCAGCCGGTGCAAGCCACGCGCTGAAAATCGCGGAGAGATATGGCCTTCCGAAATCTGTCATCGAAACCGCGAAAGAAGGCTTGTCGACACAACATCAAGAGATGTCGCGAATGATGGAAGGTCTCGATGAAGCGCAAAAGCAAGCGCGTCGCGCGCAAGGCGAGGCCGATCGCCGTCTCGCTGAGCTCCGAAAGATGGAGCAGCGCGCGGAAGAAAAACTTCGAGAAGCGGAAGAAGTCCGCCGCACCGCTCACGCGAGAGCGATGGAAGAAGTCGAAGCCACTCTTCGCGAACTGCGTGAACAAGCGGAAGAAGTTTTCGAAGAATTAAAGAAGTCCGGCGACACACGATCGCAAGAAGAAGCTCGCTCACTGCTCCGCGGAATACAAAGCAAAGGAAAAGATCTCACTAAGAGTCTCAAGCCGGAAGAACGAGATGTTCCTTCTGACGTCGTGCTCGAAAAGGGAATGACGGTTCGCATCGAAGGATACGGCCAAACCGGAATCATTCTCGAGGATCCAGATGGCAAGACGGTGCAAGTGCAAGTCGGGCAACTGAAAATGAACGTCTCTGCGAGATCGCTAACACCTGTAAAGCGCCAAGAACCTCGAAGTTCACCACGCGGAAATGTGCGCCTGCAAAAGGCTTTGCATGCGACGAGCGAAATCCATCTGCGCGCTCTGCGCGCTGAAGAAGCGTTGCGCGACCTCGAAAAATTCGTCGACGACGCCGTCCTCGCAGGCGTGCCCAGCATCCGCATCGTCCACGGCAAAGGAGAAGGAATTCTTCGCAAAATGGTCCAGGATTTTCTCAAGAAGAACCCCAGCGTCGCTAGCTGGCGCGACGGAGAGCCGTCCGAGGGCGGACACGGCGTGACCATTGCAATGTTCAAATAGGGCGGGGCTAGGTTCAAAATGAACGCAACCTACGCTTCTGACGGTCTTCTAAGCTAGTACGTGTCCGGCTGGTATGATGCCGGTTCTGAAGGGGAGCCTTTTTGAAGAAATCCTATTTACTTGCTCTACTTGCCATCTTGATTCTTGCGATCGCCTGTGGAGGCGGCGGTGGTGGCGGCGGTGGTGGCAGCGCCTCCGCCGGCGGCAGCTCCGGAAGTTTCGACACGATCCGCGCCGAGGCCGCTAATGCGGCAGATCCGAGCCATCAAATCGACGCACTCAACATCACTGTTGGCCAGACCATTCAGTTCGAAGTCGTCGGCTACAAGGGCAACGCGCGAACTGTTCTTACTTCTTCCGCTTGGACCACAACTGACAACGGCAGCACAGTGGGTTCATTGACAACCGACGGCCTTCTATCGGCAACCGCAAGCAGCGCCTCCACGTTCACCGCTAGCGGCAAATCGGGTGGCGTCACGTACAACATCAACTATCAGGTGAAACCTGTTCAAGCGACCGTCACGGCCAGCTTGATCGATAACAATGGCGCTCCCGCTCCGAATATTCGAGTGAAGTTCTTTACCGCAGGGGGTGTTCAAGTAGGCTCCGCTACTTCCGCAATCGACGGAACATTATCTGCATCAGTTCCGACTTCGGCTGTGCAATTCAACCTTGATCCCGCGACGGTATCCGCGGCGAAGTACTTCAGGTCGTTCAAGCTGCACGGCCTGCGCTATACCGAGCTGGAGTCTTCCTGCGATGCGCCGCTGCCGCCGCTTACGAATGGCGTTACGACGGCGATTGGTGCGGTCATCTTAGACGCCTTGAAGACGGGGGGCCTCATCAATCCGCCGCCACCGCCACCAGATGGGTGCAGCTGAGCAGCAAGAGGAACCGGTTCAATTTAGCCTGCGTAGAGGGGGCAGGCATAGCTATGCCGAAAGGCACGCTTGAACTTAGCGCCAGTAGTAAAATCCAGAGAGGTGAGGCAGCAATTTGACAGCCACCCTGAACCGCTTCCGCATCACTTGAGCGAGGATGGGGTCCAGCAGATGCTCATCCTGGCCGAGCGTCTGCGCGAATCGAGTGGTGGCGTGCTGGACGACGCCGCCATCCTTGCTGTCTCTGAGGCCACCGGCGCTCCTCCCGAGTACGTCCGCCTGGCCATCAAGCTGCGCCCCCAAGAGAAGGAGGGACTGGGCGATCGGGTCCGCAACTCATTTCTAACGCTCGAGCCAGACACGCGGCGTTACGTGGCCTCGACGGCTGCCGCCACCGGCCTTGGCATTGTCGAGGGCTTGAGCCGCTACTTCCAAATTGTGGCGCAGGCAACCGGGCAGTCGATCGGAAACTCCCAGGTCCAGCTTTTTCAGGTGCTTGCTATCCTGCTCATAACGGCCGGCGTCTACAATGCGGGCGTCAGCAAGGACTCGAAAGTGGCCGCGCTCACCGGTGCGCTTTTCGGAGGCCTTTCTTGCATCGTCTTTGCGATCATCTGCTCGATTCCCGCGTTTGGGGTGAGCAGTAATACGGCTTCGATCTGGCTCGTGCCACTCATCGCGATGGGCGCACTCGGCGGTCTCTTCACGCAAAAGATTGTTGACGCATATCGCGGAAAACTTGGATTGAACGATCCCGTTCGCGAACGCCAGGAATTGTTGAAGCAACTCGTCGATATTCAGGACAAGCTCCGCTCGGGTGAGCAGGCGATCACATTCTTGAGCGTCGACATCGTTGGATCGACGCGAATGAAGCAGATGGCGGATCCGCTCAGCGTCGAGTTCACGTTCACCGAATATCACAAATTCGTTGAGATGATCGCGCGCCGATACGGCGGACGCGTGCACTCCACCGCAGGCGATGGCATGACCCTCGCCTTCGATAGTCCGGGCCAGGCATTCGGTGCAGCACGCACTGTGCAAGCGGGCATCATCGAGCTAAACACGTTCCGAAATAAGATCGGTGTGCCGATCGTATTGCGTTGTGGCATCCACACCGGTAAGGTCGTTGCTCCCGATGCCAGCGATGTGACAACTATTAACTTCGCCGAAGTCATCGATATCTCAGCGCATTTACAGAAGGCGTGCCCGCCCGGCGGCATCGCGGTCAGTGATGCGTCTTGCGCGCTACTCCCAGGTGGTGCGAATTCCGTGGGCACCGATCGCATCGATCGCGATGGCATGAGCGGCTATGTCTGGGTTCCGAAGAGCATGGCAAAACCCGCTGGAGCAAGCGGCCCACCGCCAATGCCGGCGAACCCAAACTGAGGAAGCACTCCTGCGGCTCTGCGGTTCTCTGCGGCTCAGCGTGAAATCTCTTTCAACGAACTTTCAGAAAACTTTGAAACTTCTTCTGGTAGACTCAAATCAAAGCTCGCTATGCCCATCGCCCCGGAACGAATCGTTGGCAAAGACCTTCTCGACATCTACGAAAAAGTAGAGAAAGGCGAGCGGCTTTCTTTCGAAGACGGCGTCCGTCTCTACAAGGCTCCTAACCTCACCGGCGTAGGCTTCATGGCCAACATCGTGCGAGAGCGAATGCATGGCGCGAAGACGTACTACGTCCGCAACCAGCACATCAACTACACGAACATCTGCAACAAGTTCTGCAAGTTCTGTTCGTTCTATGCGAAGAAGGGCGGCCCAGCCCCATACGAGATGTCGCTCGATGAAGTCCGTCATCGCTTGAGCTGGCACAAAGACGTTCCGATCACCGAGATCCACATGGTCGGCGGAATCAATCCGCGACTGCCATACGAGTACTACATGGAACTCGTGCGCACCGTGAAAGAATCACGCCCCGGCGTGCATGTGAAAGCTTTCACGGCCGTGGAGATCGTCGAGATCGCGCGCGTCGGAAATTGCAGTATCGATAAAGCGCTCGCCGATCTCATCGAAGCGGGACTCGATTCACTGCCCGGCGGCGGAATCGAAGTTCTGTCCGATCGCGTTCACGCAGAATTGTTCGGCAAGAAACTTAACGGCGAGGAATGGAAAGAAGTAGCCCGCGCCGCCGCAAGACTCGGCCTTCGCCAATATGCGACGATGCTCTACGGTCATATCGAAACCGATGAAGAGCGAAGCGACCACTTTGTTCAACTTCGCGAGCTTCAAGACGAAACGAAGCACTTCCTAACATTCACACCACTTTGCTTCCATCCCGAAGGCACTGAGCTCGAACACATCCAACATCCAACAGCAGATCAAGATCTTCGCAACATCGCCGTCGCCCGATTGATGCTCGACAACTTCGAGCACATCAAGAGCTTCTGGATCATGAACACCGTGCCCGTAACCCAAGCCGCGACTTGGTATGGCGCCGACGACGTCGACGGCACCGTCCACGAATACGAGATCACGTACAAGGACGGCGATTTCGGAAACAAGACGCAAGCCCTAACGCGCGAGAACATGATCAAGATGATCGAAGAGGTCGGCCGCATCCCGATCGAACGCGATTCGCTCTATAACGAAATCAAGAGCGAGGACATCAAAAAATCTGCCGGTCCGCGCCTCAGCGCGATTCCGATGGCCGCCCAGAGTTAATCGCTCAATAGTGCATCCGCATTTGATGCAATCGGATCAGCATGTGAATGTGCCTTCCGTGACCCATATACATTGCCTGGGCTAGCGACTCCAATGTCGCCGCAATTCTTTGCCGTCGAAGCCATCGATGCAGCCTCGTCTTCGTCCAATAAATCGTTGATTCACGCGCCAGCAAATAGTAAGCACATCGCAATGTCGGTAATGGCGCTTTAGAGGCCAGCGTCAATTTGTTAATCGGAAAATCTCGTGTTGGTTTCCACCGCTCTTGCCACTCCGCTTCGCCGCACAATAAGTCAAGTCGCTTCATGCCGCGATCGATTGCCTGTTTGATGATTTCCGCTTGCAGGACCAACAGCGGACTATATCTCGACCAATTCGGATCGTGTCCCGAATACGAAAATATCAGCGTCTCCGAATTGTCGAGATAGATTTGCGCCGCCACCACTTCGCCATCAACTCTCAAAGACCCAATGAACGCACGCGTGTCTTCACGAAACGCATCGTGCAACTGTTCAAAAAACTCTCGATGCGCAGGAAGAGAGAAGTGATCAACCCTGCAAGGATCGTTCGAAAAACTCGCTCGCATTTTGTGCAAGCGAACTAACTCACGCAGAGCGCCATCCCAATCAGGACCGATCTCAGCGATCTCGACCTTCCATTCGTGCCCATGTCTGGCCAACAACCTTCCGTAGTAAGGAAGATTGTCGCGCATCGATTTGCTAAGTCCTTTTCTGAATGAACACCAATCGTCGGGAAGAGAAACGTATGCGGATCCCACCTTCCGCTTGAATCGCGTCCAAAAACGGCCGGTTCCTTTTATCGGCTCGCCAAACCATCGCAGAATCGCGCAATCCCATGTGCCGCCGAGCAACCCTTGTGCGATCTCTTCATACGCAAGCGAAATTACATCAGAAGCAAACGAAGGCGAAATCGCGACGAGTGGCTCCTCAGTCAAATCGTATGGTTCCAATCGCCCCGAATATCCAAACGGCCGCAAACGAATCGGCATTATCGGATTGCGCGCCTTCATCCAGAAGAAGGGAAGTATTCCCACGACTTCCTCGCCATTCCGCACGACGATCACATGAAGATTTCCTTTCGCGTGAGTCTTCGAACAGCATTCACCGAACGACTTCCACCACGTGATCAGATACTCCCACTCGTGCAACGCGTTCATGCTGCCTGACATTGATGCCAAGCGATTCCAATCTCCTCGCAATGCGACAAACTCGTCCGCATCCGTGACGACGTTACACGTCAGAGACGAAATGTGAAGAGGGCCAACATCGAGATGGACGTCGCGAATCATACTCGAGCGCGAGGCTCTATACAAACAACGCAGAACGGCCACGACAGTGACTACGCGCACATCACTTGCATTAGGAATTGCAAGCGCTAGTTATTCGGGTAAATGTGCTTCAAGACAGAAAACATCGGGCGGCGCAATTGGCCATAGCTGTAGCGCTTCACATGCCCATCGCACCACAAGGTATTGGTGCCTCCGTTGTGGAGAAAGTTAAAGTGATCCGTCATTTCCGGGATATCCGGAGGGCTCCCAAACCAATCGGGACGTTGTAACCAATTGCACACCGGCGCGAACGCAAGATGTTCCCAACACAACAGTGTTTGCGAGGGCTCTTCCACCATGCTCTCCGGAGCACCTACCGTCTCATACGTATCGCCGACATACGTCGATGAGAGGATGCACGGACTGAATTCATTCCCTTGCGCCGCCGGATTGTCGACGTAATATCCGGACGGAATCGTTGGATCGAATCCGTTCAACGCCAGTGCCGACTGGATCTGTGTGCTTTGATTCGGGCACTTGATGATCCGCATGTCCCGAATATAAGGATCCAGCAGACCAGTTCGCGGATATTGTTTCGCCGGCTTCGTTACGTCGCCGAAGAAGCCAGCCTGCACCGTCCCGGTATTGCTGTTGTCATATCCGATCCAAGTGATCTGCGGCGGAAATCCAGGTTGGGGATCGTAGCGGCAAACCGGAAAATAGATGTCGTCGTGATCGCTCAAATAGAGCTGCGCCGCGACCCCGATCTGCCTCATGTTGCTCAGGCACGCCACCCCATTCGCCGCCTTCTTTGCCGTCACAAAAACCGGGAAGAGAATCGCCGCCAAGATGCAGATGATCGAGATGACCACGAGGATCTCCATAAGAGTAAAGGCTCGGGGGCGTTGGCGCATGAATTGGATCGGCTCAATTCGCTCGACTGGGTACGAAGCGAGATTCGTTCATACGTTGCAGGGAACTGGAAAATGCCCTCTCAGAAACGGATCGTAAACGGATATAAGTACTATGATCCGCAATTACTTCAGGACGTCTAATTATTTCGCGTTTAACGCAATATTTCCACTTTTCATTAAATCTCAAAAGCCTTATAGTGGTAGCAGTTCTCCTCGCGAGGGGAGACCGCCTCTTGGCTCACGTTTAAGGGCGTAAGCCGATCTAGCAGGAGTCTGATGGGACCGGACTCCGAACGTATGGGCCCGTGGTGTGAGGGACGCCGCGGGCTCTTTAATTTGGTTTAGCCTGCCCCGAGCCCCGAGCCCCGAGCCAGGGTACAATTCCCCTCCGCGCCGGCTGCTGGCCGGCGTTTAGGTGAGTCATGGCCAAGATCTGTCAGGTTAGCGGAAAGAAGAGTAACAACGCGAAGCACATCCGAAACACGCACTCGGTGGGTTGGCGCTATAAGGCTCCTAAGAAGAACCGCACCCAAAGCCCGAACCTGCAGACCGTCCGCGTGAAGACCGCCCACGGAACCGTGAAACTCACAGTCGCCACTTCGGTCCTCAAGAGCCCCGAATTCAACGCCGTACTTAGCGGCGTCAAGCCAATCCCGAAGGCTTGGCTCAAGAAGCCTGGCTACGGCGTTTGACACTGACCGGTTAGCCCTGAATCACGTTCACGGTTATTACCGGGCCAAACTGCGCTTGAAAATGACGCAGCCGGTATTTGCGAACATAGTTCCCCGGGATACCGTTTGTATGGGCATTCACAGTAATGCCGACCGTCGATGTCGGCGGAAACACGGCAGCGGGAAGGGCGCTGATCGTCCCGGTCGTCAAGTCGTATAGGTTGTATCCGTCGGCGTTCGACCATGCTGCTGTTCCGACATTCCTTAACGTAACAAAGAAGATTCCACTCGTGCTTCCTTGCGGGATGGCAATCGAAGTAGGACTCGACACCAATTGATCGGCGAAAGGCGATAGGGTGACCGTAATGTTGGTGCTCCCACTCCCTAATCCAAATTCGACGCCCTGTTTTGTTGCGCGCCACGCCATTGGATATGTGCCGGGAATGCTTGGGGCAGTCACGGATCCCAAGAATGTGCAAGTATCGCCGGGCCGGATCTGCTCTTTGCCATCGACGGAAATTGGATTTGTGATCCAGTCATCCTTTGTTTCGACGAGTCGATAGTCCGGACTCGACCAAGTGCTCGCGCCAATATTTCTGAACGTGATGCGAACATCAAAATCCGAGGCCGCCGACACGGTGTTGGGAATCGTTTGCGCTACCTGGCTTGCTCCGTCGAATAGCTGGAATGAGTCTGATTCGATTGGAACTGGTATCCATCCGCGCGACAATAGCTCGCGTTGTGGAAAACCGACGTTGCAATAGTCCTGTATTGCGCCGGAAACAAGGTTGTGATATCGGAGCACTGTCCCATTGGCAAAGATTTGATAGTCGCCAGCCTGAAGAACTGGATCGTCGCCTACTGCGAGATGGATCGTAACATCCGGAGCAACAAGAGAAACGTGGGGACTGGTATTCGGATAGACAGAACTCGACTGAATGAAACTCACAAAACTCTTCAGTAGCGCAGCAAAGTTTGCGTTCAGCGCCTTGAATTCGATACTTAATCCGAGTGGCGACTGACCTGGTAAGGCGTCCTCTCCACAATATCGATTGAAGGATTGATCCGTCGGACAAGGGGCCGCGTCACGACAAGTGTCGTCATAGATGAATGTATCCTGCCCAAAGCCACTAGTTCCTTCCCTATCCTGGCTACTAGCCCTTGCGCTATGTTGCTGAAACGTTCCAGCTGTCAAGTAGCCTTTTGCACCGTACGTGTTGCGCTTTGTCAAAAATGCCACGGTCGCTGCGATACAGTCCACATCGCTTTGGATGCCAGAGTTGCAACTCGTCAGGATAATGCACCCGTCAGGGCGCACTACAGCAGAGAGCAAGGCTGCAATGGATGGTGTGGAAGCTCCCGTTCCTGTACCCACGAGGTCATTCGTATCGATCCCGCCGAAAGAATATGGATTTCCGTGGGATACGATTTCCAGTTGTGCCACTTGGGGTGCGCCTGCAGCGACCGCATTTGCTGCGTCCTGCAATTTGTCGATGAATGCGGCTCGGTCGCTCACCCGAACCGTCCTAGATCCTGAATATGCCGCTGCTGCAACGTTAAGGTTGATAAGGAGCGGATCGCCGTCCTCGATAATGAAAAGCATGCGAGCGCTCGTTTGCGCGGGTGCTGGTGGAATGTAAGAGCAAGGGGGAGCGCAGGGCTTGGCAGCCGTAATAATTCCGCTATATTGGTCGACGATTGTGGCCGGATTTGGTGTCGTGCTGGCCGGGTCATTAATGTACGTGTGATCGTGAACCACAACCAAAACGTGGGTAGCTTTCCGGGTTGGTCGGTAAAACCGTAGGGTGGCTTCGATGTTCCCCGTCTGTGCAAACATAACAGGATCCGAGTCTTCTCTGAGATCGGCTGAGCCCCACTTGCCATTGACCAAATCGGCGAGACCGTCCAATAACACATACGCGTGCGGTCGAGTGTCCTTTGTCCAAGGCTGCCACGTGCCCCACGGTTCATTAAGAAAAATGCCCAACTGGCTGCGACGCTGAAACTTGTCCCGGTCGCCTATATCGTCTCCGCTTTCGTGCCAGAAATCTGCTGGTGTACGAATTGTAATTGGTATGACTGTGTTGGCCAGTTTTCCAGGAGAAGAAAGCGTGTGGGTCGTGTAGTCGGCGCAAGCCAGGCTAGTTTCGTCTCTATTATGGATATGACCATCTAGGGTGACAGCCAATAAGCCAACTGGATCATCTGTCGGCGGGACCAGCTGCACCGGAAGTGTGAAGTCAAAGTCGACATAGGATTTTCCTTGGTTAGTCTTGACTGGAACGAGTGTTGATCCGGATCCCAAACTCAGCTCATACCATTTAGCGGAGGGATCAAAATAGGAAACGTCGGACGCAAATGCCCTCGGCTCCTTACCCGTCTCCCAAGAATCCCACGATCCCTGAATCCAGAATCTGCCGTACAGATGGAACACTCCACCCGAGTCAGCTTTTACTGATGTGACCTGCAGATCGGAGACAGGAATTCTTGTCTGAGCGACGCACAAGGCGCCAAGGCAGGCCAGTAGGCAGGCAACGAATAGCTTTAGCGAAACACGAAACATAAGTACTGTTATTGTAACGCGCCACTCCTCAAGTTACTAGTGGACGGAAAAATGCCCTGCAGCTACCCCGCCCGGTACACTCCACTCCGTGGATACTGCAGAGCGCGAGCGAGATGACGACCGCCTGAAGGAAGAATGCGGCGTCATCGGCGTCTACACACCGGACCAGGAAGCCGCCAGAGTCGCCTTCTTCGGCCTGTTCGCACTCCAGCACCGTGGACAAGAGTCCGCCGGAATTGCCGTATCCGATGGTGAAAAAGTCCGCTGGGAAAAGGGCATGGGCCTCGTCAGCCAAGTCTTCGACCAAGAAGTTCTCGACCACCTCAAAGGCCACATGGCCATCGGCCACACGAGGTACAGCACCACCGGTGCCAGTGCCCTCCGAAACGCCCAGCCGATCATGTGCCAGACCCACATCGGCGAGATGGCGATCGGTCACAACGGCAACCTCATCAACGCCCGCGAATTACGAAAAGAACTAGAAGCCGAAGGCGAATACTTCGACACAACCTCCGACACGGAAGTGATGGCTCGGATCCTCGTCAAGGAAATCCACAAGGGTCCCGAGCATGCCGTCGCCGAAGTGATGCGCCGCGCGAAAGGCGCTTATTCTTGCACCGTTATCACCCCGCGCCTGGTCATCGGTTTCCGAGATCCCACCGGTATCCGGCCCCTCGTAGCCGGCACTCTCGGCAACGGATATATGGTCGCGAGCGAAAGCTGCGCGTTCGGCCCAGTCGGCGGCACCGTTACCCATGAACTCGAGCCTGGCGAGATGGTCATCATCGATGAAAAGGGAATGCGTTTCGCATGTGGCGCGAAGAGCCCGCGAAAGGCGATGTGCCTCTTCGAATTCATTTATTTCGCGCGTCCCGACAGCCACATGTACGACACGCTCCTCTACACCGCGCGAGAGCGTATGGGAGAGAACCTCGCGAAAGAGCATCCCGTCGAGGCCGATATCGTCGTTCCCGTACCCGATTCCGGAATTCCTGCCGCCCTCGGATTCAGCCGTGAGAGCGGTATCCCGTATCGCGAAGGAATGATGAAGAGCCGATACATCCATCGCACTTTCATCGCTCCCGACCAACGCCTCCGCGAGCTCGGCGTGCGAATGAAACTCACGCCGATGGATGAGCACATTCGAGGAAAGCGTATTGTTCTCGTCGACGATTCCATCGTCCGCGGAACAACGACGAAGCAAATCGTAAAGCTAATGTTCGAAGCGGGAGCGAAGGAAGTACACGTCCGAATCACCGCACCTCCTATCAAGTTCCCATGTTTCTATGGCATCGATATGGCGAGCAAAGGCGAACTCGCCGCCGCCGTTATGACGATCGATGATCTAAAGAATTATCTAGGCGCGACAACACTCGGATATCTCTCCATTCCCGGTGCCGTCAAAGCGGTGGGTAAGGATATGAACGATTTCTGCCTCGCATGTTTCAGCGGCGATTATCCGATTCCAGTCCCGCTCGATCTTAAGAAGCACGCTTTCGACGATCCACCCGAGGTTGGCGAACTCGCAGCGATATCTGGTGGGCAGTATCTGTTGCCGGTCAGCTGATCACTGAAAATGCGCCGAACCGTTATCGTCATCCCCGATCTCGTCGGCGCGACACCCGACGATTCTCCGCTCACTCAAAAGCTCGAATCGTTGCGCGCGATGACCGAATTGGGCGCGCTTAAGCGTCTCAATCCAGTTCCCAACGTCGAAACGCCAGAAGCCATCTGGCTCGGAATGAAACCGGAGGAAGGACAACTCCGACAAGGACCGCTCACTGTCTCCGCATTCGGTTTCGATCCGCCCGATCGATCGACACATTTCCATGTGTCTCTCCTCGGTTTTAACGACGGTAACGTTCTTGCGCCGCCGGAACAAGTCACAGCTGAAGATCTGAACATCATTCTCGATCAAGCGAAAAATCTCAACACGAAATCGCTGACGTTTCTCAACGGCGAGAACACGGACCACGCCCTCGTTTGGGAATCGCTCGGAGATATGCAAACGACACCTGCAATAGACGCCATAGGCAAACCGCTCAAAGAAAATCTTCCCGAAGGTGATGCCGAAAAAGAACTGCGAAGATTCATCGACGACTCGATCAACATCCTTTCCGATATCGAATTGAATGAACGCCGCATCGATGAAGGACTCCCGCCAATCAATTTGCTGTGGCCATGGGGACACGGAATCCGCAAACCCGTCCCGAACCTACTTCTTAAACGCGGCGAGCGCGCCAACGTCGAATCGAGCTCACTGCGGCTCGCAGGGCTCACGAGACTCGTCGGCTACAAACACGGCAACCGTCACGCGTTTGGTAAAGGAATCAACACCCGTCTCCAACAACTGGTTGAAATCGCATTGTCAAACGAAGTCACCATCATCGTGATCGACGCTCCTCAGCAACTGCAAGAAAGCGGAATGCTCGAAGAACTTCACTGGTTCGTGAAAGAACTCGACGCGAAACTCCTCAAACCACTCTTCGAAAACGCGCTCAAAAACCCATCACGTCTGGCTCTGATCGCGACCGCCCCCGTCGGCGGCCTCTCATTGAACTTCGAAACGAAGATGAACACCGCGAACATCTATCCCTTCGATGAGCGATCCCTCGAAGAACGATCGCTTCCGAAATCAGATGCGTGGACTGAAATCACGAGGGCCTTATCTCCAACTATCAATTGAAGATCGCTTCGGTCCATTCACGATTCACCATTCACTATTCACGAGTTAAAATCTCACCATGCAAATCGAAACAATCGCCTGGCTCGCCGGATCACGCTCATGCGAAATCTGGGACGGCGTCTTCGAGGAGCATTGGTCCCCACCAACCGCCGACACCATCCAAGGCACGGGTCGTCACCTCAAAACCGGCAAGACCGTCTTCATGGAATTCTTCGCCATCGAACCCGACGGCGAGAACCTTATCCTCTGGATTCACACGGGCGTTCTTTCCAAGGGTGCCAAAGAAGCAACACCCTTTAAACTCACGAAGGGCACCCAAACCGAAGCGATCTTCGAAAATCCGAATCACGATTTCCCGACCCGAATCGCCTACACGAGGCTCAACAATGACCGAATCTACTGCCTCCTCGAAGGAACTCGCAACGGACAACCAGAACGAGCGGAGTTCAATTTTAGGTCCATCTGAATCCGCCGCCGCCCGAAATGCGTAAAACCAAATCGTGAGCCTGCCCCTCGTCGTAGCGCTACTCCTCGCCCAAGCGCCATCAAATCTAAGTGCGCTCGAAGCCGCCACCAAAGCCCAACCCGATGCCGCCCACTACCGCGCGCTCTCAGACGCGTATGTTGCTGCCGGTCAATTCACAAAAGCTTCCGGAGCGTTCGCCAAAGCATCCGCCCTCTACGCCAAGCTAGGAGATTCGAACGCTGCCAAAGTGCTCGAGATCCAAGCCCAGAGATACGAAACGAAGATTGGGCTCTACGTCGATCAACCAACGAGCTATTACAACGCATACAAAAACTGGACCCACGCGAGATACGAACCGATGTACGGATGCTACACCGGTGCATTCATTGATAGGGAAGACGGCATCGACGATACTTTCTACGACGACAATCAGACTTATGGTAACCCGTCTCAATTCGATGAAAAGATCGGAAAGAAGCAGGCCATTTATTTCACCTATCTCAAATACGGTCGCAACTTTCCCGAAGGTTGGGCCGAAAGGCTTTACGAAAATCGCAGCGCTGCGCAAATTGTATGGGAGCCCGGCAATCTAAACGAAGTTCAGAATAACGCCTATCTTCAGCGCTTCGCCGACGCATGTCGAAAAAGTCGAATCCCGATCTTCCTTCGCTACGCCGGTGAGATGAACGGCGATTGGGTTCCATACGGACAAGATCCGCAGCTCTATCGAGAAAAGTTTCGCCTCGTCTCAACCGTGATCCACAACTATGCGCCGAACGTCGCTATGGTCTGGTGCCCAAACGAGATCCCGGAAGATAAGATCGCTCAATATTTTCCCGGTGATGACGTCGTCGATTGGGTCGGTGTCAATTTTTACGCCGTGACCTACAACGACGCCGATCGAGCGCGCGGCGCAGAGTGGATGAATCCCGCTGACAAATTGAAATTCATCTACTCACACTATGCCGCCAAGCATCCGATCATGGTTGGCGAGTGGGCGGCAACGCATCTCAGCGTCGTCGATCATCTTCCTCGACCCGATTACGCGCAAATCAAAATCGCCCAACTGTATGCCGCATTGCCGCGCATCTATCCGCGAGTCAAAGCGGTGAGTTGGCTCAGCATGAACACCATTACCCACGCCATGCCCGGTCGACAACTCAACGATTATTCGCTTCTCGATGCTCCACGCGTGGCGAACGCATATTCCCGCGCAGTCGCCTCACCCTATTTCCTCGATGCCGTTCCGAAATCGATCGCCCAAGTCGCACCGGTCGAAATCGATCCCCTCATTAACGGTATGAAGGTGAAAGGCAAAATCCATCTGAGCGCTTATGTGAAATCGTACGATCAACAGCCCTCCGTCGAATGGGTTGTCAACAGCCGCCCTGCCTACCAAACCGACGTCCCCGGCGCTTACGGCTTTGACCTTGACACGAGTGGGCTGAGCGGCAAAGTCACGATTGAACTCATCGTCCGCGATAAAAGAGGCCAAGTCGCCGGCGGCCAAGAATCCACCATCGTTGTGGGAAAGTGATAGGGCAACAGCGCGGACTCCGAGGTTCGCCCAAGCCTAACAAAGATCAGCGAATCCTCTGCGTTCCTTTGCGTGACAATCAAGAATCCCAACGACTCGACGTATTCGGCGGTAGAATTCTCGAAGTCCCCTGGGCTACCTAACGCCCGTGGCGCTGCATAGACCTTGAAGAGATATCTGATCCTCAACGACGGCTCCGTCTACGAAGGCGCACCCCTCGGCGCCGAAGGTCAAACCGTTGGAGAAGTTGTCTTCAACACCGGGATGACCGGCTACCAAGAGATCCTCAGCGACCCGAGCTATGCGGGACAAATAGTTCTCCTCACCTATCCGCTCATCGGTAACTACGGCATCAACGAAGACGATTTCGAATCTGACAAACTCCAGCCCGCCGGATTCATCGTCAAACAAGCGGAAGAGCACCCATCCAACTGGCGTTCCACCAAATCGCTCGACCAACTTCTGAAAGAGCGCAACATGGTCGCGATCCAAGGTCTAGACACCCGCGCCATCACCAAGAAGATCCGAAGCGCAGGCGTCACCATGGGCGTCATCGCTGATGATCTCGTAAAGGGCAAAGACCTTCTTGAGCACGCGAAGAGCTACGACGACACTGATTTCGTTTTCAACGTCACCACCAAACTTCCATACAAGTGGGGAAGAGAAGGAAAGGAATCGATCGAAACTCCCGATGATGATTCGCGACTCCGCCTTGTCGTTCTCGATTGCGGCCTTAAATTCAATATCTTAAGAAGGTTCTGGCGCGCAGGATGCCGCCCAATTGTTCTCCCCGCGACAGCCACAGCTCAAGAGGTGCTTGCCTGGGAGCCCGACGGGATTCTTCTCTCGCCCGGCCCAGGCGATCCCGCCCGACTCGGCGATGTCATCGACACTGTCGAAGAACTCATCGGCAAACGACCGCTTTTCGGAATTTGCCTCGGCAATCAACTGCTCTGCCACGCCGTCGGCGGAGAAACTTTCAAGTTGAAATTCGGCCACCGCGGCGCGAATCATCCCGTGAAAGATCTGCTTACCGGGAAAGTGACGATCACGAGCCAAAACCACGGCTACGCCATTGATCCTGATTCATTGAAAGGCACCGGCGCTGAAGTCACCCAACTCAATCTGAACGACGGAACCGTCGAAGGCATCCGCATCAAAGACGCCGCCGCCAGCTCGATCCAATATCATCCCGAAGCCGCCCCCGGACCCTGGGACTCCCGGCCATACTTCCCAGAATTCGTCGAGCAAATGCGTAAGTGGTCTAACCGATAATCTAACCCCTCCTCATGCGCCGATGAACGTGCGGCGGAGGAGGAGGGGTCGGACCGGTCGCCGCACCTGCATTCATCCCCGGCCCCCAACAAGTATTGCGGCGACTTAGAGGTCCGGGGGTGGAGGTTCATACTTAAACATCAACGACCCAACGACAAACGACCAACGATGAACGACCAACGAAAAACATTTCTCGTCATCGAACGTTTTAAAGACTCCGATGCCGTCCGCAAGCGCTTCGCAGAAAACGGCCGCATGTTGCCCGACAACATAAGCTACGTCAACAGCTGGATCACGCAAGACGGATCGACCTGCTACCAAATCATGGAAGCCGCAAGCGCCGATGATCTCACACCCTGGACGGACAACTGGAGTGACATCGTCGACTTCGAAGTCATCCCCGTCATGACCTCGGCGGACTTTAACAGGCAAAGCTAAACCCTGCAACACCCGCTTGCAGCAACCGTGCCGTCCATTCACTATTCACGATTCACCATTCACATCGGTCAAAAAAGTTCGCCCTGCCCAAAAGGCCGACACAGCGGCAATGAGCCTTCCATCAAAACCGTATGTCTCCCAACGGTAGGAGCCAACGCTGTGAATCAATCCCTCTACGACACCACCGCTCAACCGCAACTGAGCCCTATCGTTCTCAAACACGCAAACGACGAACTACAAACCATGCACTTTCTGCCCGTCGCCGCGTCTCCCGCCGTCGCCATCTTCAAGGATGGAGAGCGATTCGTGCGATTCGAGCTATGCGATTCATCTCTCAATCTCCGTCTCGGTGTTGGCTCCCACGAAGATGAAGATCTAAAAACCACATCAATGCGCCTCGACGAAATGATCGCCTATCTTTACGGCGGCCTCAAGCGGGGATGTCACGCCGTCGACGATCGCGGCCTAACCGCTTGCATCGACGACGCGATGAAAGATCTGAAAGAATTCGCCCACGAATTCCTCCGCGGCGACTTCCGCCCATTCCTCCGTGTCCTCGCCACGAAAAAGAAGGAAGAACGCGAACTAGAACTGGCTAACAAGAAGAAAGCCTACGTCGCCTAGCTGTAACCCGAAATGGCGTCAAACCGTAATAATCGGTAGGCGCAATGGCGAATCTTAAGAAGTTAGGGCGCGAGGCGGATACAACTGTAATTCTCCAAAAGTGCGGCAATGTCGCAGCGTGGATCGCTTTGCTTGCCCTTGCGGAGGCAGTAGGACAAGTGGCCCTCATGTTTGCAGCGCCTGTTGACAGAATTCCCTATATCTATAACAGCGGCACCGGCGTTCTGCCCATCATTAGCCCTTATGGCGCTCACGATTGTCTGATTCTCGCCGCAATTGTCGCGCCGATAGCAGGTGTGCTATTGGGGCTATCATGGATTGCGCGGCGAAAATATGCGGCTGACACCGCTGAGGCCGAGAACCAATGATATCAAAGGACGACCTTCTCAAAATCAGAGCTGAAATCTGGCGCCAGCAAAATAGTCGTCTCCGCAAACTCGGCAGCGTAGGAGCGTGGATGCTTGCGATTGGCATCATTGCAATCGTGAGCATGAGCGGACTAAGAGGTGTTCAGAATATCACGCCCAGCGAAACCTACCGCCCTCATTGGGTTTCGATGCCCGATGCGACGCGGTATCTTGGGCTCGCTGGTTTCGTTGTCGCGCTTTGCGGTTTCCTCCTCTTGATCATCGCAAACAATATGTCTCGCGCAAACGGCAAAGAGTAGGACGCTAACTTAGCAATCCGACGACGCAAAACGAAAGGTATCGTAGCCACAAATGCCCGACGATCTGCAGCAATTCATCGCGATGTTCACTCCGTGCCGCGACACATTCCCCGGCGATGGAACCGAAGAAGAATTTGCAAAGGTCAATCAACACTTCCAAGAACTAAAGAAAGACCAAGAGAACGGAATCCTCATCCTCGCCGGTCGCACGCAAGACGAAAACCCAGCCGGCATCTACATCTTCAAAGCAGAAAACCTCGAAGCGGCCGAAAAAAGAATCAAAGAAGACGCCGCGATCAAATCAGGCGTCTTTGTCCTCCAATGGGTCCGCCCCTACGCCGTTGCCTTATTCAAAGAACCCTGAACGCCCGATAGCCTGATAGCCCGAAAGCCTAACCCTCCTCTTCCAACACCGGCACCTCGATCCCATCCGGAAACAGAAGCGCCTTAACCGACGCAAGAGTCATGCGCGCTCCTTCCTTCCTCTTCGCTTCGAACTCCGACGCTCCAAGAACCTCCGAAGTCCTCGCCATCCAATGCGCATATTGAATGCTGTCGACCTGGTCGCGTCGCCCACCAACCTTCTTCAATAGCGCATCCCCGAATCCAAGGATTCGCGCAAGATCATCCATGCGGCCGGTGGTGCTCAGTTCCAACCCCATGCAGCAAAGACCGCCACCCAAATCCCAAACGCTCGAAACGAGAAAGTAGGCGCTGATTCCGCGTCGGAAAAGGTTGATCGCTTCATCGTTTAATCCGCGCCGCTCCTTCACATATCCCAGACTGTTGAGCGCAGCGCCGACCCCGCGAATGTCCTTCGCACGGCTCCGCGTGAGATAGCACTGTTCGTAGTGGTGCTCGGCTACTTCCAAGTCACCGCGAAGAAAAGCATTGTTTCCAAAATTGATATGCACAAACGCCGTCATCACATGATCGTCGATCGCGGATAGCGCCGCAAACGTCTCGACCTGGATCGAACGCGCTTCGTCGACTCGTCCCGACACCAGCAAATCCAAGATCGCCGTGGCAAGCGCATCACCTATCAACTCCGCGTCGCCCGTACGCTTCGCCAATGCGATTGTAGCCATCGCCTCATCAGGTCGAGGCATCGCGCGAAAATATCCAATCGATGATCGAATGACCTGAAGTCGTCCCTGCTCGATCTCCGTTAACTCCCGCACCGACATCATGCGATCGATCCACGCTTGCGATTCCTGGAAGCTACTGCGGATCATCCAATAGTCGGCGAGACGGTAGGCAAGGAGAATGCCCTTCGAAACTGAGTCCTCGTTGGATAACGCCCAATCCATCGCGAGACGGATGTTGTCGTACTCCGCATCGTAAAGAGCAAGCCAATAAACTTGTTCCGCGCCCCGAACGTTGTTCCTCGCATTAGTCGCAAGCTCGAGAAAATAATCCAAATGCGCATCGCGCAGCGATGCCGACTCACCCGAATTCACCTGGTGATCGGCCGAATACTGCCGCACCGTCTCGAGCAGGAAATAGCGCCCCGAATCCTCGTCATAGTTGACGAGCGACCGATCGACCAAACGAGGCAACAATTCCGCTAACTCAAACGCTTCAATCAAGCCGAATCATTTTACGGTGAACGCGGACTACTTCCACTTTCGACCCATCCAATCGACCAATCCTGCCTAGGAATAAGCCCACCACCACTGAAATCGCTACCCGCTTTGATGCCGGGCGGAATGAATCCCCGGAAATCGATTACGACGACATCGTTCTCATATCGAATATTGCTTCTGGAGACTTCTGCGAACCTTTTGAGCGCGTTGTCAAGAGGCATCCAGCTCAGATCAACCGTGGCCCTGCCGATGTTTCCAATTGAGCGAACATGATATCTGTAGGGTAATCGGGCGAATAGCTTCGCAAGCACATCCGCATAGGGAGCGTCCACGAATACCAGATGTCGCGAAGTGATTACTTTATGAAAACGGGCTGGAAGGTCCATTCGTTGTAGGTCCGATACCACTGGCTCTGGCTTTGGCTTTCCCGGTTCCGGAAATATGTGCACGACATTGGCCTCTAACGAACAATGGTTCTGCGTCGCGCCCAAGATGCGCATCAAAACATTGTCCAATGTGCCGTCCATTTCACAGGCGAGAGTTGTTGTGTGTATCTCCGGGGACACATAGTAGTTGGCACCCGTGTTATCAAACAGTGTGCGAAGCACTTCGCGAAGTTCAGTTGGCTTTTCGAATCGGAGACTGACAGGAGTCCGCCACCAATCAGGAATCGGTGCCGCGCTCGGAATGACCCGATAATTTCCATTCGTTATGCAAAGCGTCGCGCCTTCGCTATCAACGACCGCGCGAACGCTATCGTCGAAGGAAGCAAACCTTCCGGAAAGATCAACGTGTCCCGCGGCATCAACTTGCAAGGAGCGCGCGTGTCCATCATTCGCCACCGACATGATTGCCGCCAAAGCGTTCGTAAGATCACAATTCTGAAAAGAGAAAACGATGGTTTGCTCGGATGCCTGTTCCGTCGCGCCCTCTGCGCCAGGCAGCTCAGTAGCAATAAGTAGTGAAACACCCTTTTCGATCCGTTCGGTGGCGTGGGCCCTTCGAACGATTTCCTCGGCGACATCTAGCTGTTCGCCTTCAAAGTGGCCAGTAATTCTGCCGTGCACCTTCGGATCCATGACGAAGGAGCCGCGGTTCTTGTAGATGTCCGTCAGGACGTCACGAATGTCTGCGTCGTGAAGATCGACTTTCATCGGCAGCCCGCGCGCATCGTTTACATCGCCATCCTGCGCCCACGTAACGGCAATGCAAGAAGCCAAAACAAGGACGAGCAAAGCTCGATAGCGCTGTCTCACCAAATCACTCCTCCGACACATTTTCGGACGGATGTATGCGCTAAAGGTATTGATGAGAAGGAAGTGGGAGCAAACTTGGGTTAGCACGGGCATCGGTAGCACAAGCCTCCAGGCTTGTGAACCACCACACCCACTTATCCCCAGCGACCAACCGCCCGTCCATGCCAAAATCAAGTTTTAATGACCCCCGCTCTCATCGGCCCCGCCCAGCCGCATGAATTTGAACCGAAAAGCGATCCGTCTTCCTCAACGCTCAACGCTCAACGCTTAACGCTTCAGAACCGAAAACCGAAAACCGAAAACCGAAAACCGGCGACCGGAGGTCGTCCGTGAAGGTTTTGGTCATCGGCTCCGGACCCATCGTCATCGGACAAGCCGCCGAGTTCGACTACGCAGGCACCCAGGCGTGCAAATCGCTCAAAGAAGAGGGCCACACGGTCGTTCTCATCAACAGCAACCCGGCCACCATCATGACCGATCCCGGCGTGAGCGATGCCCTCTACATCGAACCCCTCACTCCCGAATTCTGCGAACGAGTCATCGCTCGAGAAAAACCCGATGCCCTTCTTCCAACCCTCGGCGGACAAACCGGTCTCAACCTCGCCACCCAGCTCAACGATCTCGGAATTCTCGAGAAGTACAACGTCAAACTTCTCGGCACGCCGCTCAGCGCGATCAAGAAAGCGGAAGACCGAGAAAGCTTTCGCAATCTCATGCGCGAGATCCAAGAGCCCGTCCCTGAAAGCTGGATCATCGAAACCGCCGATCAACTCCAAGCCGTTCTCGACGAAGTTCCGTATCCGTGCATCATCCGACCCGCCTACACCCTCGGTGGCACCGGCGGCGGAATCGCAAACACCAAAGAAGAACTTTGGGAGATCGGCCAAAAGGGATTGAAGCTCTCCTTAAGAAGTCAGATCATGGTCGAGCGGTCGCTGCTCGGATGGAAAGAAGTCGAATACGAGGTGATGCGCGATGGCGCGGGTAACTGCATCACCGTCTGCAACATGGAAAACCTCGACCCGATGGGCGTACACACCGGCGACTCCATCGTCGTCGCTCCATCGCAAACTCTCAGCGATCTCGAATATCACATGCTTCGAACCGCCTCTCTGAAAATTATCAGAGCTTTGGGCATCGAAGGCGGATGCAACGTCCAGCTCGCACTCTCTCCGGAAAGCGCTGACTACTACATCATCGAAGTAAATCCTCGCGTCTCGCGTTCATCGGCTCTCGCTAGCAAAGCCACGGGATATCCTATCGCGCGCGTCGCCGCGAAGATCGCGGTAGGGAAGACCCTGGATGAGATCGAGAACCAAGTCACCGGCACGACAAAAGCCTGTTTCGAGCCGGCGCTCGACTACGTCGTTGTAAAAATCCCACGCTGGCCGTTCGATAAATTCGCATCCGGCGACAGAACGCTCTTCACCCAAATGAAAGCCACCGGCGAAGTGATGGCGATCGATCGCACCTTCGAATCCGCCCTCATGAAGGCTATCCGCGGTCTCGAAGTGAAGCCCAAAGATCTCAAACATCCTAAATTCGCAGCGCAAAACGACGAAGACCTCGCTTACTCGGTGAAAAAACCAACCGACGAAAGACTGTGGGCACTCGCTGAAGCCCTGCGAAGAGGCTGGACCATTCAGAAGGTCAACGGCTTAAGCAAAGTCGATCCCTGGTTCCTCTGGAAGATCAAGGGTTTGGTCGAAGGCGAATCACAAACTCTGCCAGAAAACAACGTCTTCAAAATGGTCGACACGTGCGCCGGCGAATTCGAGTCCCACACGCCGTATTACTACAGCACCCTAGAACAAGAAGACGACCAGGCGGCACCCCGAGCCGCAGTTGTCAATGCAATCGAGGGGCGGAACCTGACTGAAGTAAAGGCGTAAGGGGGCTGAAGGCCTTCGCCAATTTGTAGCCCAGGGCAACGCCCTGGGTTGGCGCGAAACCAAAAACATAGGGCGGCGGGTGGGCGCGACCGAAGGTCGCGGAAAGATATTCAGAAAAAGAAATGGCCGGATCACTCCGGCCATTCACTATTCACAATGTGCGATTCACGGCTGCATAGCCATATCGTAAAACGCGTCGATGTCCTTATGCAGCTTCTCACGCGACGGCGTGTCGATGTACATCATGTGACCCGCTGGATAATACTGCCACGACACACGCGACAATTGTGACGCCTTCAGGTCCATGTGATCCAACGAATAGTGCGCTCCGTTGAAGGGGCACGCTAGATCGTAGTATCCGTAGCACATCATCAACTTCATGTGCGGATTCTGAATGAGACACTGGCGCAGATCATCGGATGTGTCCGCGTATCCACCCCGAGTGCCGAAATCCCAGCCGCCCATGCCGCCATAGTTGTTCATGCGATAGCGATCGTCGCGTGAATAATTCAACTCGCGCTCCAGATAATCGTTGACCATTGATCCAAAGACGGGAGTAACCGCTGCTTCAGAAGGATCGTATTCCGGACCATCGCCCGTCTCGCGAGCATCTTGACCTTCAAAGCGCGCATCTAATCGACCTGTCGTCTGACCTTCGTCTCGCAACAACTCCTTGAAGAATTGACCGTCATCGACCCGAAGGTGCGCATTCATCACAAACGTTTCCGAAAGGCCTGTCATCGCCGCCATCTTCTTCGCGACGGCCTTGATCTTGTCGGCACTCATGGAAGAACCGCGCAACAATGCGTCGGCGTATTCGCCATTGGCAAACGCCGTCGCCTTATCGGCAGCTTCTTGCACGGACTTGCAATCCTTCGATCCCTTATGATGGAACCAAGCCGTCGTCGCCATTGTCGGCAAGAACGAAATGTAGGGAACATCGTTGCCGCGACCGGCATCGAGCGTTCCGAAATTCATCACGCCAGAAATGATGATCGCGCCATTCAACGCGATGCCCCGCCCCAAAAGATAATCGGCGAGTCCGGCCGTGCGAATTCCACCATAACTCTCACCCGCAATGAAAACAGGGGAGCTAAATCTCTTGTACTTCGCGAGATAGGCGCGAATGAATTCTCCGAACGCGGCGATATCGCCGCGCATCGAGTAATACTTTTTCGCAAGCTCCGGCTTTCCAAGTCGCGAGTAACCGGTGCCCATTGCGTCGACCATGATCACGTCAGTCTTGTCGAGCCAGGTCTCTTGATTGTCCTCAACCTTAAAAGGAGGAGCCGGCATGGACCCATCGGAATTCAACACCACGTGTCGCGGCCCGAGGCACCCCATGTGCAGCCACATCGAAGAAGATCCTGGGCCACCGTTATAGGCGAACGTGACTGGCCGGGTCTCCGGCGCCGCGCCATCTTTCGTGTAGGCGACAAAGAAAAGCCGGCCCTCCTCATCGCCGTCGTCATTTCGAATCGGCAGAGTGCCCGTGGTCGCGGTGTATGCCAGCGGCGAACCGTGGAATTGCATCGTGTGCTTCGTGACAACAAGTTCATCCGGCTTAACCGTGCCGGAACCAGAATCAGCAGGCTTCTGGCCGAGGGCAACCGAAGCCAATAAAAGGGTCGAGATCAGGAGAAGTGATTTCATAGCGGACTGCTGTGAATGTACCTTTCAACACACGGACTCCCCTCCTCCTCTTGCGACGATGGTTGTGCGTCTGAGGAGGAGGGGTCGGACCGGTCGCCGCATGCCTGCTAATCCTTTGCTGCTTACATTTTCTGCGGCGACTCACAGGTCCGGGGCGGAGGTCAAAGAACCCGATATCCCCAGTAATCCCCATCGCCGACCTGCCAAAATAAACCCTCGGAATGCCCGACACTGTACTCGTCCTCGGATCCGGCCCGATCCGAATTGGCCAGGGGATCGAGTTCGACTATTCTTGTGTCCACTGCGTCTGGTCTCTGCGCGAACTCGGCTACCGCGCGATCATCGTAAACAACAACCCCGAGACCGTTTCCACGGACTTCGACACCGGCGACGGCCTCTACTTCGAGCCCGTCACCAAAGACGACGTCATGCGGGTCGTACGCCACGAGAATCCCATCGGCGTTGTCTGCCAATTCGGCGGACAAACCGCCATCAATCTCGCCGAGCCCCTCGCCAGAGAAGGCGTCAAAGTCCTCGGCACCTCCCCCGAATCTATCGCGAAAGCCGAAGACCGCGAACAATTCGATGCCCTTCTCGAAAGCCTCGGCATTCCAAGACCAAGAGGCAAAGCGGTCAGATCCCTCGAAGATGCGGTCGTGGTCGCGAAGGACGTGGGCTATCCCGTCCTCGTTCGGCCGTCGTTCGTTCTGGGTGGCCGCGCGATGGAAATCGTTTACGACGAAGAACAATTGCGTGGCTTCTACGGCGAAGCTGAAGAAGCGAATCCCGGACAGCCGGTCCTCGTGGATAAATATTTGCTCGGTGTAGAAGCCGAAGTCGACGTCATCTCCGATGGTGAAGACACATTGGTCCCGGGAATCATGGAACACATTGAACGCGCCGGCGTCCATTCCGGCGATTCGATGGCCGTCTATCCCGCCGTCGACCTGAGTGTCGATGTCCAATCACAGATGGTCGTCATGGCGTGCAAAATCGCCCGCGCCCTCAAAGTGAAGGGACTGATGAATATTCAGTTCGTAATCTCCTCTCCCACTGTGGGAGAGGTCGGTGAGCGAAGCGAACCGGGTGAGGGCGCACGCCACGAAGTCGCATATGTCCTCGAAGTCAATCCTCGCGCGTCACGCACTGTCCCCTACTTGAGCAAAGTCACCGGCGTACCAATGGTCGATCTCGCAACGCGCTGCATGATGGGCCACAAACTCAAAGACATGGGATATGCCAGCGGCCTCTGGACGCTTCCAAGCCCAACATCTCAGATCTCAGATCACACATCCCACATCATTGCCGAAAGCGACTTCATCGACGGCACCGCGCAAATTCCAGCCCCAATCCTCTACGCTGTCAAAGCACCCGTCTTCAGCTTCCAAAAACTAACAAAAGTCGAACCGAGCCTCGGACCCGAAATGAAATCGACGGGCGAGATCCTCGGCATCGACAACACCTACGAAGGCGCGCTCTACAAAGCGCTCGTCGCAAGCGGAATCAATTTCAAAGGCGACGGACTCGTCCTCATCACCGTCCGCGATGAAGACAAACCAAAGGCAACGGAAATCGCTAAGGAACTCCACCGCACGGGAAGAAAACTCGCCGCCACTCAACGCACCGCAGATGCCTTCATCAAAGAGGGTATCCCATGCGAAGTCGTGCAACGGATCAGCCAGGGAAGTCCGAACATCCTCGACCTCGTCCTGAGCGGAAAGGTGTCATTGATGATCAACACGCCGAGCAACGACAAGATCACGGAGAAGGAAGCCGCCCTCATCCGCCGCGCGTGCATCGAAACTGGCATCCCATGCGTTACGTCGATCGACACCGCCGGCGCAATCATGCGCGCTCTCGACGTCTTCGCCGACCCATCGAAAGCTACCTGTAAACGCCTCGAAGAATATTTCGCAGGCGTATAGGTCCGAGCCCCTTCCCCTTTGTGCCCGCGATGATTGTGCGCGGCAAAGGGGGAAGGGGATGGGGATGGGGGATGGAAGGCACCTGCAAACTTCTAAGCGCGTCCGCGGCTCTGCGCTACTCTGCGGCTCTGCGTGAAATCCCTTTGATCCAAGATCGCCGAACAAACGCATTCGCCCCAACCAACACACACGCTCCGCTCATATCCAGCAACACATCATAAACGTTCGCCGTCCGATCCGCAAAGAAAGTCTGCCGACCCTCGTCAAACGAAGCGTGCACCAAAACCATCAGCAACCCAAAAACCACGGCGCGCCGCAGCGGCAAAGACAACGACAGTCCCCACCGAAAAGAACTCCACCCCAACAATCCATAAAACGAGAAGTGGATCGTCTTCCGAACATAGAAAACCAAGGTCTCCGCAGACTCACGCGATAACGAAAACCACTTCATCGCGTCCGTAATCATCCCGCCCGATCCACCGCTCGGACTGCTGAAAAACGCAATCAACCAACTCATCAAGACAATCAAACACGCCCACCACAGTGCTCGATTAGAAAATGACCTATACAGAATCACGAAGTAAACACAGGCGCAAAGAAGCGCCAACACAATCGCCACATAACGCAACTCGTGATGATCGTGAAACGAAACTTCCGGCTCGGAAATCATCCAACACAGAATCGCGCCGCAAGAAATCGCGATCCAAACTAACAACCTCGAAGTAACATCTGCCACTAACGCTAGCACCCATCCCACGAGTGCAGCCAAAGCGAATGGAAGCCAAATCGTGATGAATTGCCGCGAACCGAACACAAACGTGCCGACTGTCAGAAGGAACGCACACGCAACCACGCTGATCCAGCTAATTGTTCGAAAAGGATCGCGCACGGAATGTACAACCAGTTTTGACGCCTAATCGTCCGCGCAAACTTTCTCAGCCGCTTCCAAAGTCCAACCACCCGCAAACACCGACAACCGTCGAAGCAACGTCTTCTCCTTCTCATCGAGAAGCCCATAGCTCCAATCGATCGTCGCCCGCAAAGTCTGCTGCCGAGGCAGAGCCGTTCGAGATCCACCCGTCAACAACCTAAACCGGTCATCCAACCGCGAAGCGATCGTCTCAACTGGCATGGCGCGAACGCGCGCTGCCGCAAGCTCTAGCGCCAACGGAATTCCGTCCAATCGATGACAGATCTGCGCTACTGCAGGCGCATTCTCGTTCGTCACCGCGAAAGAAGGCTGCGCGAGCATTGCGCGATCCGTAAAAAGCTGCACCGACTCATAGTGCGACAGAGATTCCGCCGATTCCTTCTTCTTCGGATCAGGCGTCGACAGAGACGGTACGCGATAAACCTGCTCGCCCTGTATAGACAAAGGTTCGCGGCTAGTGGCCACAACATGCACGCGCGGGCACTGCTTGCCAATCGGATCAGCCAATCGCGCTGCCGCGTCAAGTAAGTGTTCGCAGTTATCCAAAAGCAAGAGCAGACTCTTATCTTTCAAATAAGAAACAAGTGTCTCGAGCAACGGCTTGCCCGGTTCTTCACGTACTTTCAAAGCCGCCGCCACCGTTTGCGGAACGAGGTCAGGCTCCGTTAATGGAGCAAGCTCCACAAACCACACGCCGTCTTCGAAATCGGGAATTAAGGCCGCGCCCGCTTGCAAACTGAGTCGTGTCTTTCCAGTGCCGCCCGATCCGGTCAACGTCACCAATCGGTGCCGCTTGATCATCTCCTGCACTTCCGCAAGTTCCTTCTCACGACCAACAAAGCTCGTTACTTGCAACGGCAGGTTGTTCGGCATCTCGCTGATCGAGCGAAGAGCCGGAAACTCTTTTTCCAATCCATCCGCGATCAACATGTAAACGACTTCGGGTCTTTCCAAATCCTTCAGCTTGTGTTCGCCCAACGATTTCACTTCCAAACCGGAAGGCATCTGGTCGCGTACCAGCGAATGCGTCGATTGCGAGAGAAGCACCTGCCCGCCATGTCCTGCCGAGAGCAATCTCGCCACTCGGTTAAGGGCTGGGCCGAAATAGTCGGCGTCCCGCTGCTCGGCTTCGCCGGTATGCATCGCCACCCGAATCTTGATCGGTCCAACATCGCCGAAGTCGGCCGCTGCGATCGCTCGCTGTACTGCCGCCGCCGCCGCCAATGCCTCGCTTGGCGATTCGAAAACCGCACAAACGGAGTCGCCCATCGATTTAAAAACCTTCCCCTTGGCCGAGATGATCTCGCGAAGCATCGCGTCGTGCTTGGCCAAAGCAGGAGCCATCGCGGCTGGGTTCTTATCCCAAAGCCGTGTGCTTCCTTCGATGTCGGTGAAGAGAAAGGTAATTGCGCCGGACGCCATACAGACAGATTGTAACGGATTCGGCCTCGAGCCTGCTAAATTTAATCTATGGAGTCAGTCGTCGTTGATTTCATCGAAGCCGCAAGCGTCCCTCGCGATGCCTGGCATGCCTCTGGCGATCTCAGCAAGGCGAACGCGATTCTCAGTCAGAATCCCGGCATTCCTGGCTCTGATATCTATGTATCCGCAACCCTCGGCGATGACACAGCAATCAAGAGTTTCATTGAAGAGAATCCTTCGATCGCAACCGCGAAGGGCGGACCGCGCGATTGGGATCCGCTCACCTATCTCTGCTTTTCGCGTTATCTCAAATTGGACCGAGAACGTTCTGACGGTTTCGTCCGGGCCGCCAAACTCCTCCTCGATTCCGGCGCCGATCCCAATTCCGGTTGGTTCGAGAAAGAACATCAGCCAAAACCAGAATTTGAAGCAGTTCTGTACGGCGCATCCGGAATCTCGCACCATCCGGAGTTAACAAAGCTCCTCGTAGACCGTGGCGCGGATCCCAACGATGGCGAGACGATCTATCATACGCCGGAAAGTTATGACAATCGCTCGATGCGCGTCCTTGTCGAATCCGGCAAGCTCACCCCTGTCAGTCTTGCCCTCCTCCTCATTCGCAAACACGATTGGCATGATTACGACGGCGCAAAATATTTGATGGAGCATGGCGCCGATCCTAATCAAGTTTGGGGACCGATCACGCCGTTCATCCAAGCGATCCGCCGCGACAATGACCTCGAAATCATCGAAGTCGCTCTTCAACACGGCGCGAATCCATTTATCGAGGCGTATGGCATCAGCGCCATCATGCTCGCCGCCCGTCGCGGCCGCTGCGATCTTCTCGAAGCCTTCGAGCGCGCCGCGTTTGTCATGAGCTACAAAGACCTCGATGCCCTGATCATCGCCTGCGCGTGCGGTAACGAAGAGGATGCAACTCTTATCACCGCCGAATCACCAAATGCTGTCGCCGAATTGCGCGAACAAGGCGGCACCCTTCTATCGGAATTCACCGGCAACGGAAATGATAAAGGAGTGCGTATGCTCCTCGATCTCGGCGTTGATTCCAACGCACGCTACAAAGAAGGCGATGGCTATTTCGGAATCGCCCAAGATTCGACAGCGCTCCATGTCGCCGGCTGGAAGATCCAACCCAAATGCATGCGCACTCTCCTCGAACGCGGTGCAGATCCAAACGTAAAAAACTCGCGTGAGCAAACTCCACTCATGATGGCGATCAAAGGCTGCACCGAATCGTATTGGAAACGCCGCCGCACTCCCGAATGCGTCGACCTCCTCCTCGCCGCCGGCGCAACCCTTGAATGCATCACCTGCAAATCAGGCTATGACGAGATCGATGAGCTCCTTATCTCCGCCGGTCTCAAAGTCTAGAGCCAAACTTCAACGTGTCATCCGGTTGGTCGGAATTTGCAATCGAGAGCCGAACGAAGGACCTCCGGTACCACGGTAATTCGGACGCGACTCACCTATCAGCAGCCAAACCTAGGACATCGAAAATTGGGTCGTCGCGATGACATCGCGAGGACCCGAAGCATCCCGGAGGGATGCAGGTTGGTAGCCGGTGGTCGAGGATGTGCGCGCAAGCGCACAGGGCAGCCCACCGGAAAGGTCGACCCAACAGCAATGTGGAAACGTCGTTCCGAGGGTCGCGCAAAGCGCGATCTGACGACGAGGTTTCCACGAATCATAATAAAACCACCCCATGCGCATCCTCATCACAAACGACGACGGCGTCCGATCGCCCGGTCTCGCCGCCCTCGCCCGAGTAGCGCAAGAACACGGGGACGTAAAGATCTTCGCCCCCGACCACGAACGCTCCGCATGCGGTCACTCCATGACCATGCGCGATCCGCTTCGCGTTTGGGAAACGGATTGTCATGGCCTCCCCGCCTATGAGGTCACCGGCGTTCCCGTCGATTGCATCAACGTCGGATTGACGATCGGCTGGCCAGACGGATGCGATCTCGTCCTCTCTGGAATCAACAACGGACCAAACCTTGGTTTCGACATAACCTATTCCGGCACCGTCGCCGGCGCGATGGAAGGCGCCGTCAACAACATCCCAAGCGTCGCCATCTCGATGGCAACCTTCGTCACCGGCGCGCCCTATCATTACGAAACTGGCGAGCGATGGCTCCGCGAGAACTGGGATCTCGTTATGTCCGCACCGCAGAAAGAACTCGCATTTCTAAACATCAATGTTCCCGCCATCGATTTCACTGAGCTCCGCGGTCATCGCGTCTGTGCGATGGGCAAACGCGTTTATCACGACCGCGTCGAATTCCGCGAGGACCCGTGGGGAAGACCCTACTATTGGCAAGGCGGCGTCGTCGTCATGACGGATCCACCCGAAGGCACCGACGTCCACGCCGTCCGCGATGGCTTCGTCTCGATTACGCCGGTAACTCTAGACTGGACCGACCACGATCACATCGAAACGCTGAACAAACACATGCTCAGCCGGTCGCGGTAGGCGAGACAAACCCTCCTCTTGGCGCGATGGTTCGTGCGCGCGAGGAGGAGGGGTCGGACCGGTCGCCGCACGCAGCGTTAAACCCGCCACTACTTACGCTTTTTGCGGCGACTCATAGGTCCGAGGGTGGAGGTTAAGAACGTTGGAATGAAAGGTACTTCTCACCCAAGGACGTTCTTCGGCTGTCCCACCTTCGACTCGATTAACTGCATCGCGCCTACCGTCATCACGCTTTTCAAAAGTAGATGCGGCCCAAATGGCGTGTACAAAATCACAAATTCATCCGTGATCTCCATCTTCCGGATCACATCCCATGGCACGATCGAAATAACCCCGTTCTGATACGCCAGCTCATATTTCTTCTCATCCAAAATCAAATGCCTCGGAACCAACAATTGATTGCTCCCAGGTCTCTGATAGAGCTTCACGAGCCGATAACGCAAAGCGACCAACATCGTGAGTGTTGTAAAAACGCCGACCGCGAGCGCCACTTTCCAATCCAAGCCCAAGAGACCGTACAAACTTTCGCCGGTCGATAACCCGATCACCAGGTAGAAAGGTATGAGCCGTTTCAGAGACGCGCTGAAACTCCATCTCGCCAACTGATCAGGATCCAACTTGTGAGTCTGTATGTAAATCGGTTCCATTTGAATTCCACGTATGACATTTCACGTGGTCCTACTAAACACTCCAAACTCAATACTTCGTATCACACTTCCAAAAACACTTTCTGATTGACCCGCACCCCGTGCTCCGACAACACACGCAAAAACGCTCCGCCATCATCGAACGCGCTCATCGGCACGAACAACGCCTTATACCGCTTCGTGTTCATCACAACCATCCCGTGCCGAACATACGCATTGCGCAGTCCCGAATACGCGATCTTGAAATGCTCATCCGAACTATCGAATAGCAGTCCCTCATCCACCGCCGTCACAGTTGTCGGATGTCCATACATTCGACGACCAACCTTCCAGCTAATCAAATACGCGCGAAACGGAATAGTCGCCGGCCAAATGCATCCCAACGCCCCAATCGCCTGCAGCGTAGGATCGTGCGCAAAGATCAACACCACGATTCCAAACAAGGGCCCCGGCAAAATAAACCACCAAAAGATGCGCACATACGCCTCCGCCGCCATCCGAGCCAAAACCACCCGCGGAATAGTGAACTCGTTACTGCGTAACAACTCCATGGCTAAGCGAAAGGCAAGGCATTTAGAGCCCCGACCCAATTGACTCTACTTTATACAGGTTCAGCCCGTCCGGAAAAAGAAAAAGGTTGAGGCGAAACGCCGAAGCGCAGCGGAGGCGTGAGCCGAAACCAAGAAAAATAGATATGTCTGAAGGAGGCATCCCTTCGAGAGCAACGCGATGAGGAATGGCTCCTTCAAACCACCACGTATACTTCGGAAATGCTCCGCGTCGAATCCGACGGCCCCATCCTCCGCGTGACCCTCAATCGTCCCGAGGTCAAAAACGCCTTCAACGACGAGCTCATCTCCGAGCTCGCCAAGACACTCACCGCAATCAAACTCGGCGAAACCCGCGCCGTCATCCTCTCTGGCGAAGGCGATGCCTTCTGCGCCGGCGGCGACCTTCAATGGATGAAGAAGGCCGCGTCTTACACTGAGGAGCAAAACTACGAAGACGCGCTACGTCTCGCAAATCTATTTCAATCGATGGTCGATTGCCCCGCCGTCATTATCGCTAAAGTCCAAGGCGCCGCCTTTGGCGGCGGATGCGGCCTCGTCGCCGCATCCGATGTCGCCATCGCGGGACCGAAAGCACTCTTCGCATTCAGCGAAGTGAAACTCGGCCTCGTCCCCGCCACCATTTCGCCCTTCGTCATTCCAAAAATTGGAAACGGTCATGCGAGACACCTTTTCGCAACCGGCGAAGCGTTTGGCGCAGAGCACGCTCTCCGCATCGCCCTCGTCCAAGAAGTATCCGAAGACCTCGACGCCGCTGTAAACAAAAAACTGAAAGCGATCCTCATGGCTGGACCACAGGCGGTTTCATCCGCCAAGAGACTCGGCAACGCAAATCCTCTGCCTCTCAAAGATGCGGCGAGGCTCCTCGCAAAAACCCGCGCTGGCGATGAAGCGAAAGAAGGCATCGGCGCATTTCTCGAAAAACGTAAAGCATCATTCTTCACCGAGCCTCCCTTGAGGGAGGTTGGTGGGTGACCGGTAGCTTGACAATTCCATTAAGCCGCATGACTATCAACCACCTTTGTGCGATATTGCGTTCTCAATGTCCCACGTGGAGATCATCAGTGACTGCAAAAACTCAATGTGAGAGATCACATGCTGTTAATGAGGGAAAAACAGGGCCAACGGTCCTGCTCCAATTGAGAGCCCAGGGCAGCGCTCTGGGTTCGCCGCCCAATAGAATTCTTGCCCTGGAGGGGCAATCCAATCTAAAATCAAGTCCCTACCGATGATCAAAAAGCTCCTCATCGCAAACCGTGGCGAAATCGCCGTCCGCATCATCCGAGGCGCGCGAGAAATGGGCGTCAAAACCGTCGCCGTCTACAGCGAAGCCGACGAAAAATCACTCCATGTCGCTCTCGCCGACGAAAGCTACTGCATCGGCGAACCCGAACCTGCAAAGAGCTATCTCGACGCAAACAAAATCATCGAGGTCGCCAAAAAGTGCGGCGCCGATGCCATCCATCCAGGCTACGGCTTCCTCAGCGAACGCGCCGAATTCTCCGAAGCTTGCGCTAAGAACAAAATCACTTTCATCGGACCACCTGCGTCTGCCATGCGACGCCTCGGCGCAAAAATTGATGCCAAGCAACTCGCTGTCGAAAACAAGGTTCCGATCACTCCAGGATTTTTCGAACCCGGCGCAACCCCGAAACAACTCGAAGACGCCGCTAAGAAGATCGGCTATCCGATCATGCTTAAAGCATCCGCCGGCGGCGGCGGACGAGGAATGCGCGTCGTTCGCGATCCGAAAGAATTCGCAAGCGAATTAACCGTTGCATCCGCCGAAGCGCTCAACGCATTCGGGGATGGCGCCATGATGGTCGAGAAACTCGTCGATCGTCCACGGCACATCGAAGTCCAAGTGCTTGCCGATCAGCACGGAAACGTCGCCGTCCTCTACGAGCGCGAATGTTCCATCCAGCGTCGCCATCAAAAGCTAATTGAAGAAGCCCCCTCCGCACTTCTCACCACGACACAAAAACAAGACGGCATCTGGAAGGAAATGCGCGAAGCCGCCATCCGATTAGTCAAAGCGGCTGGCTATACCAACGCCGGTACCGTCGAATTCATGGTCGACGACAAAGAAGGGAAGTTCTATTTCCTCGAAGTCAACGCCCGACTACAAGTCGAGCACCCTGTTACCGAACTCATCACCGGCCTCGACCTCGTCCAATGGCAGCTCCGAATCGCAAGCGGAGAAAAACTCGAGATCCAGAAAGAAATAATGGACGGCAATCGTTCCGCCATCAACGGACACGCGATGGAAGTCCGCGTCGTCGCCGAAGATCCTGCTCACAATTTCCTCCCCAGCATCGGAAAAATCACCGCCTGGGCAGAGCCACAAAGACCCGGAGTAAGAGTGGACACCGGATATGGACCAAACAGCGAAGTGTCACGCTACTATGATTCTCTCATCGCCAAAGTGATCGTCAACGCCGACACTCGCACGCAATGCATCCAGCGGATGAAAGAAGCGCTCCTCGACTTCCATATCCTCGGCGTAAAAACCAACATCGGATACATCCTCTCGATCCTCGATCATCCAGATTACAAGACAGGAAAAATCGACACCGCTTTCATCGGCCGGGAGTTTCCCGATTGGACCGCGAACGGACAGATCCCGAAAGAACTCGGCGCCATCCTCGATCACGCGTCCGCCCCAATCACCACATCGACAAACGCCAACGAAGAACTCGTCGGAGCCTGGTCCGCATCGGACTCGTTCCGCAACGCTCGATAGGCTGAACGGGCCACGCGGCATGATTCTCTGTCGACCAATCATTCATCAACGCTGTGAAACACATAAGCCTGAAAACCACCGGCGACAACCATGAACAAGATCGCGCCGATAGGGAACGAACGCGCGGCAGGAGTTCCTTGCGTCGCGAACGCCGCGATTAATCGATAAAATCCGTCCACTACGACGACTAAGCAGATGAACTTGCTAATCATCAGCGCCGCCGTATCTCGGCGGAAAATACCACGGCCAAGAAAGAACGTGATGGCACCGCCCACGATCCCGAAGAACGCCAAAGAAAGTGATGCAAGTCCTAAAATCGCTGTCACAGCGCCGAGCGTCATCCAAAGTATTCCCAAGATGCTTGCCGCCGCCTCATGCCAGTGCGCGGCCTTCTTCTGAGAATAGAGAGGTTTCGGTGCTTCGACAGGTTTGTACCCTGGCGCGGCTGGGGTGAGATCGATGCCGCAGAATTGACACTTCTCAGACGATGCCAAAATTTCCCGATTGCAGTTCGGGCAATTCCGCGTTACCAGATCTGAAGAAAGGCTCAACTGCTCCTAACTTGCTCGGCTATCCGCACAGTGTGTTTTGTAGACCAGAGCGTAAGGAAACAAACTGCAATGACCAACACGTCGTCGAGAAGCGCTAAGCCAACGCCACCGAAAAGATGTGTCGCTTGGAAGTCGGTGGGAAGAGACAAAACGCTGACGACGATTCCGATCCATGCCAGCACAACCGCGGTTTTGTGCGCCCATTTCTTCCCGCACAACATTCCGATTGCAACTGCGACCAGAATAGCGTTCATACAAAAGAAGATCGCCAAAATCGAACTCTCGTCGCGATACATCTGCTGAACCAATCCAACTATTGATGCGTAGCCGATTGGATCGGCAGCAACTCGCCAAAATCCAAAAATCGCATAAGCGATCCAGAACCACGAGGCAAATCGATAGGCTTTTCTCGCTTTCGGTTCTAGCTCAACCGTATCCGATTGACCGTATTCCTTCGGTAGCGGTGCTCCGCATGAGCGGCAATTTGCTTCCTCCTGCGATGTAGCATTGCCGCACTGCCCACATTCAATCAACATTGATGTCGTCACTTAAGTCCATTGAACAACTATCTGGCATGGCAGTCAAGGTGTAGCGGAATCATCGCGTTTTTCACTTTGGAATTTGATGAGGCAACGGCAGGCGAACAAGCTTAAGAGCGCTCCGATGACACGCGCCAAATGCTTTGTAATTCTCTCTTGCTTTTGTCAGAGAAAGATCTTTGTTTGGGCCGCCCCAAACTTCATCGGCGGTGGAGTCGTCTTGTCCGTCATCTTCCCAAAAGCAGACAGGGCAGATTTCCCAGCCCGCGACCTCATCGATTGTCAAGTGTCCGCAACACGGACACGGATGATATATCTTTTCCTCACTCACAGTCGTGCCTTAGCGCTCAACGCTTAACGCTCAGCGCTCACTTGCCCGGTATCCCCGGTTCCGTCAACAACGCCGGATCGAGTGCTTTCTCCAAAGTCGCCTCATCCAACAGTCCGCGCTCGCGCACGACCTGCGGAATCGTCTTCTTCTCTTTCAACGCTTGCTTCACCACATCCGCCGCGACCTTATATCCAACGTAAACGTTCAACGCTGTCGCCAGTGATGGCGAGATCTCTGCGTAGTGCTTGCATCGCTCTGCATCCGCTTGGATACCCTTCACACAATTCTCGGTGAAAGTGTTCAATGTGTTCCTCAGAATCTGAATCGAGAACTGCGCGGCAAACGCCATGCCCGGCATCATCACGTTCAATTCCAACTGACCTGCTTGCACGCAGTAGTCCAATGTCTGGCACTGACCAAGAACCTGGAATAGAACGATGTTCAAATTCTCCGCCATGCTCGGATTGATCTTGCCCGGCATGATCGAAGAGCCCGGTTGCACTGGTGGCAACATGATTTCCGCAAAGCCGGTCAAGGGACCGGAACAAAGCAAACGCAAATCGTTCGAGATGCGCGTCATCTCCAAACACAAAACGCGAAGACCCGATGACAAAGCCGCCATCGGCAGATTGCTCTGCATCGATTCGCGCATATCCGGCGCGTTCCGGAATTTCAAGCCCGTGTATTTATTGAGATTCTCGACGACCTTTGCTCGATAATCCGGATGCGTGTTCAGTCCTGTACCCGCCGCGCTTCCGCCGATGCCCAGCTCTTCCAATTCCGTCGCCGCATACTCCAGCCACTTCTTCGATTTGCGAATCGCGACCGCATACGCCGTGAACTCTTGACCTAATCGAATCGGCACCGCATCCTGCAAATGCGTGCGTCCCGATTTCAAAATCGAATCGAATTCTTTACCCTTCGCCGCGAACGCGTCTGCCACCCCATCGATCGCAGGAAACAGGTCGACGAGCATGAGCCGCGCCATGATCCGCATCGATGAAGGGAAGGTGTCATTCGTCGATTGCCCGTAATTCACATGATCGTTCGGATTGACTTTCTTGTATTCACCCAGCTTTCCACCGAGAATTTCTTCCGCGCGATTCGCGAGCACCTCGTTCACATTCATGTTGAAACTGGTGCCCGCGCCCATGTGAAACACATCGACCGGAAATTGATCGCGATACTTCCCACCCAACACGTCGTCGGCCGCTCGAATAATTGCATTGCCGACCTCTTTGTCCAACAATCCTAGATCCGTATTCGCCTGCGCGCATGCTTTCTTCAAAAGCACATATGCATCGATCATCTTCGGGTGCTCGGTTAGCCCGGAGATTTGAAAGAGTTGCCGCGACCGCTCGGCCTGGCTGCCCCAATAGGCATTGGAAGGGACTTGAACTTCGCCGAGACTGTCTTTTTCGATGCGGGTGGACATAGAGATAGAAGTGTACTTTTCGAGGCAGGTGTTGGGTGTTAGGTATTAGGTATTAGGATCGAACAGGCTTGCCGATGGGCTCCGGCCCAATACCGAATACCCAATACCCAACACCTCCTCCATAATAGATAGAAGTGGAGAACCTCAAATCCCGCGTCGACGAACTGGCCGAGCTTATGGAGAAGTTCCAGCTCAGCCAAGCCGAGCTCGCCGGCGAGGACTGGCGTGTGTCGTTCAAAAAGCGCTCCGCTCTCCAGCAGTCCGTGGCATCGACGCTCATGTCGGTGGAAACCCCTGCCGAAGACGAAGAGGAATCCGCTCCTGCCGCACCCGTCGCCGAAGCCCCGAAAGGCACCCCCGTCACCAGCCCGATGAACGGCATCTACTATTCCGCCTCCAGCCCAAGCGCGCCGCCGTTCGCAAAAGAAGGCGAGCCCGTCACCGCCGGACAAGTAGTCGGCCTCATCGAAGCGATGAAAGTGTTTAACGAAATCATCGCCCCCACCAGCGGACGAGTTACGAAGATGGTCGCCGGCAACGGCCAAATCGTCAATCCTGGTGATGTGCTTTTGTACATTGGCTCTTAAGAATGGAGGGCAAAACTCCTGCCCTGGATTCCGGGGGAGGTCAGTGAACGAGACAAGCTTTGCGTCGTCGATGTGAACTGGGTGGGGGTGAAAATTATTGTCCGCTCTGCGTAATCAAAACGTATCGCCTTTGTCACAAGAACACCAAAATCTATGCTCGACTTCTTGTTCATAGACCTTATCGCTCACCCCCACCCCGTTCTTTCCAGTCCTGCTTCGCGACGGACTTCCATTCACGGACCTCCCCCGGAATCCAGGGGAGGATTTGGCATCTAGCAATCAAGCACCGACCACAAGGCTCGCACCCTCAACCCGGAAAGAGTTCGACACCTCGAACACCGTTCCTGTCGGAAGAAGCGCCGCGAGAGCAGCGCGGAAGTTCGCCTCGCGACAAGGGTGCGTGAGAAAAACGATCTCCCCCATATCACGCGACGCATCCAAAACGCGCATCTCCATCGCCGCGAGCGAAACGTCATATTCGCCCAGCGTCATCGCGATCGTCCCCAACACGCGCGGCTTATCCAAGACCGTCGCGCGGAAATAGAAGCGCGTCACATTCTCATCGATCGACAAAGTCTTCGCAACACACGGATAGGGAAGGACGTTGCCCGCGCCGCCCAGACGAATATTTCGTGAGACGTCGATCAAATCGCCCACTACCGCCGAGCCCGTCGGATCGGAACCCGCGCCGCGACCAGAAAACATCACGTCGCCCACGAAGTCGCCCTGGATCCACACGCCGTTATAAACCCCGTTCACGCCGGCAAGGGGGTGATCCTTCGGCACGAACGCGGGATGCACGCGCGCGAGCAAACCATCTTCGCGCGTTTCCGCGACTCCGAGCAGCTTGATCACATAACCCAGCGTGTCCGCATATGCGATGTCGCGTTTTGTGATGTTGCGGATTCCTTCCCGATACACCGCGTCGGGTGAAACTTCTTCTCCGAACGCGATCGACGCGAGGATCGCGATCTTGTATTGCGCGTCGTATCCATCCACGTCCGCCGATGGATCAGCCTCCGCGTATCCTTTCGCTTGCGCTTCCGCTAACGCCTCATCGAATTCCGCGCCCTCTTGCGTCATCTTCGTGAGGATCACATTCGTCGTGCCGTTCACGATCCCCATCAATCGCAGAACATCGTTGCCCGCGAGCTGATGTTTCAAAGGTTGGATGAGAGGAATGCCACCACCGACCGCTGCTTCGAAATGCAGATCGAGTCTTTCTTTCGCCGCGAGTTCCAATAATTTCGCGCCGTGCTTCGCGATCAATTCCTTATTTGCGGTGACGACATGCTTTCCATTTTTCAATGCGCGTTCGATGAGTGATAGCGCCGGCTCGATTCCGCCGATTAATTCGATGACCACGTCGATCGTCGGATCGTCGACGATCTCATTGAGATTCTTGGTGAACAGATCCTTTGGCGCGATGCGCGGCTTCTCGCTATCGCGAATTCCGATCTTTGCAACTTCGATCGGCGCGCCGACCTTCTGCGCAATCGCCTCGCGATTGTCCTGCAGCATCCGGTACGCACCGGTCCCCACCGTCCCAAACCCGAGCATGCCCACGCGGATGGGTCCGGCTGCTTTGGGTTCGAGGCTCGAGGCTTGGGGCAAGGTAGCTGACATTGGGTGGAGTTTACTGGCGAGGGGGCGGCGTGGGCTTCCAGCCCATGCGCGTCGCGGTCATCTTGACCGCGTTTCCCGTAGTCATCCCGAATAAAGTGAGGGATCGAACCGGAACCAGTGAATGTTCGTCAGGGCTACGGACACTTGGGTTGTTTGAGATTGGGAGATGTATTGTATGGCCAACTCCTGTTGCGTCATAACTCAATAAACTAAGTTCGCGCCGAAATCAGGAGTGCGTCCAGCCTTCACATCCGCTGTCCACTTATCGAGCTGGCCATTATCGTCCTTCCAGAACTTCCGGCACAGATCGAAGTATTGGAGAACTGTATCCTTCTCTCCCTTATCGAGCAGATCTTTCGCGAGACTCATGTTCGGCCCGAAAGAATCCAAGACCGGCGAGCCGGTCGAAGCACCAGCCGCAAGTAAATATTGCTTCGCATCTTCCGTCTTGCCTTCTTTCAATGCGATTCGCCCGAGCACCATATTGGAATCGTGAACGGCTTGACCCTTGTTCCACTCGCCATCCGCACTCGCTCCATCGGCGGCTAACTCATTCGCCTCCGATCGCGCTTTCTCGATATTGCCGGCATTGAAATCTTTCTTCGCTAGATCCGGAAGCGAAGCATATCGATCCATCTTCGACACCGTCTTCGAGCTCATGCACCCGCTCGCTAGAAGAATCAAAACAAGAAGAGGAAGCGTTCGCATATGGAGGTTCCTCCAGCATTGTAACGCGCGAATAGTGAAGGGCATCGTAGCCACAGCTGTCGAGGAAAGCTCGCGGCAGCGGTTGTGTGGGCATCCGTTCCTGATTCACCTCCGCGACTCCGCAACGGACTTCACCCCGAGAATCGGGGCGTCTCCGCGTGAAATCCGAAATAAATCGCGACGGGGCGAACTTCCTTTTCCGAAAGTCGCTGCGCGACCCAGTGGTAAGAGAATATTGCGGCTAAATAAGCAGACATATGTCTGGCATATACGAGGAAAACCTATCACAATTAGCGTCAAACTCCCTAATCCCTGATCTCTATGGTCGCTATCCTCACTCAACCACCACCCAAACCGGTCCCCGGCTGGATCGCATGCACCTATCGCACCTACAAGGGCAAACGCTTCGGACCCTATTACGTCCGCCGATGGAAATTCGGAAGAAAGCTCCACAAGCAATACATCAAAGCAGAAGACCTTGAGTATTACCGTGCAGCCTGTGAAGCGAGCCGAGATAGAAGGAAGGAGGGACAGTCCATCCGACGATGGCTCACCAACTCCATGGCCAATCTCAGATACCTTGAGAAAATGTGTCGATGGGAAGACGAAAATCGCCTTCGGCAAGTAGATCGCAACTACTGTCAGAGAATCAAGGAAGAAGGCTATGACATCGTCGGCCGACCGCCAACCCGCCGCAAGATCACGCGACAAAGAGCAATCGTCGACGGCAAAGACGTTGTCATTCAGACCGTTTTTGAACTCGATGGGACAACCAAGACTTTTGTGGTCCCCTTCGTCGCTAATATGTTGAACGACCCATTCGAACAAATTAGAAAGTTAATGCTGGACGCTTGGGAATCTGTCCACGGCACCAAGAGAAGAACCAATACCACGCCGAATGAGTCAGGCACCCTCAACACTTAGCACTCAACACTCAATACTCAACACTCCAAAATAAATCCATGTCACCCGAAGTAAAAGAATTAGTCAATGCCTGGGATGATGCGCAGTGGGAGTTCTCGCTCGTCTTCGAAGGACTCTCCGACGCCGACTTGTGGAAGCGCGCGCATCCGAAACTGCTCAGCGTAGGCGAGCTTGCAGGGCATGTTTGCCACTGGGAAGCGGTGATGTGGGGAGAGGAAACCGACGCGGTCGCGATCAAGAGCCCGCTCGTCGACAAGCGATTCTCTTACTACACAACTTCCGCAGCTGATGAACCGGTGGTGCTCGATCTAACTGTCGCGCAAGTGCTTGAGGAGATGAAGCGCGTGCACGAAGAAGCGAAGGCTGCGGTCATCGCGCAGGATCCGAACCTCGAAGAATCGTTGCCGAGCAATGAGAAAGTGAAGTGGGCGAACTGGTTGCGCTATCGGTCGTTCCACGTTGCATATCACTGCGGCCAGGCGTATTCGGTGCGACACATGATGGGTCACACGACTACGGATAATTGAGAGAGAAAAACGCCTCCCTGCAGCGCAACTGCACTGCGGGGAGGAGTTCAAGCAATCAATAGACGAATCCAACTCCTTTCCAATCGCTTTGGACATTATCGATCACTTTGTAATCGCTGCCATCGGGTTTGCAGGAACCGATGCCTTGGTTCGGACCGCCCTTGTTGTTAATCGCGAAGAAGATGCGCGAGCCATCGATGCTGAACGATGGCGCGTATTCGTTATCGATCGTGTTCGTCAAACGCACGATGTTCGAGCCATCCGCATTCATGATGTAGAGGTCAGTCGCGCTATCGTCGCCTTGGCTAAACACGATCTTCGTGCCATCGGGGGAAAACGCAGGATATTCGTCGTTAGCAGTCGTGTTCGTGATGTGAGTCTCGTTCGATCCATCGGTGTTGACCGTATAGATATCTCCGTTATTGCCGGCGTTGCGGAACGAAACGAACGCGATCTTCGATCCATCTTTGCTGATTGCGGGTTCACTATCATCTCCCGCGTTCGACGTCATTCGCAAAATGTTCGATCCGTCAGGATGCATCGTGTAAATGTCATGATTGCCACCGACCGTTTGCACGTAAGCGATCAACGAACCGTCATTCGAAATGACCGGGTCATTCGTTCCGTTCGACGTGTTCAGAAGCATGAAGCGACTTCCGCCACTGTGAGGATAGAGGTACATCGTATCAACTCCGATGTCATGGTTGATCGCAACGAGGTCTCCGTTGGCAGCGCGAGCGCAGTTCTCGGTGTCCGCGCCGCCCGGAATGTTGATGATGTGCGTTCCGTCTTGCGCCATTCTGGCCAGGCCCGTCGATCGTGTGATGACGAGGCCAGACGATACGGCGGGCGTGCTTCCGCCGCCGCCACCTCCGCCACCACCACAGCCGGACAATGCGAGGACGAGAGCGAGCGCAGCCGCGCTCGAGATAAGGGTTCGTTGTGCCATGCGAAGAGTGTCGGAGGCGACCGTTACGAATCCGGCGGGTCCCGCGTTACAAATGAGTTACATTCGCGCCGGAGAGCGAAGCAGGTAGTGGGCGCCGGTAAATGGTAAATAGTAAATCGTAAATAGCCGGAGTCGAATCCGATCCATTTACCCTTTACCATTTACTATTTACGAACCTAAAAATGACCAAGCTCGCCTGCGTTCAATCCAACGTCGTTTTCAACGACCCGGCTGCCAATACGGCGAAGGCGATTGCCCGGATGCGGGAGTTGAAGGGGCAGGGCGTCGAACTCGTCGTCTTCCCGGAGGCGTACCTGACCGGCTACTGCGTCGAAACGCCAGGCGCCGCACACGATATATCTATTGAGGCGACCTCGGACCACATTCGCCAGCTGGAGCAGGCATCGAATGAACTCGATGTTCTGGCGGTCGTCGGCTTTGCCGAAAGGGAAGGAACGCGGACCTTCAATTCAGCCGTCATTCTGGAGCCGGGCCAGGTGCCGCGGTTCTACCGGAAGGCGCACTTGCCGGAGCTGGGGCTGGACAAGTTCGTGTGCCCCGGCCACGGACCGCTTGAGGTGTTCGAGACTCGGATCGGCAAGATTGGAGTATTGATTTGCTTCGACCTTCGTCCGCCCGAGGCAACGAGGGTGCTCGCCTTAAAGGGAGCCCAGATCCTGATCCTCCCGACCAACTGGCCAGAAGGGGCAGAGCGGAACGCCGACCACACCCCGATCACCCGAGCCATGGAGAACCGCATCTTTGTAGCGACATGCGATCGGGTTGGCGAGGAAAACGGGTTCAAATTCATCGGGCGAAGCAAGATCGTGGACCCGAGCGGTAAAGTGCTTGCATCGGCGGGAGACCAGGAAGAAGTCATCCTTGCCGAACTCGATCTGGACTTTGCCAATCAAAAGAGAGTCGTGACGGTTCCGGGCAAGTTCGAGATCGAGGTCTTCAAGGCGCGGAGGCCTGATCTGTACTCGGACTTGACTCGTGACCTTTGAAGCTAAAAAAGCGTCGGTAAAATACACCGAACCAGCAGGTTCTGTGGAGCCGTCTACCGGACGGCTTTTTGGATTTCGCCCTGGGGGCTTATTTTCTTGGTGACTGAAAAGAATTGTTCCAGCTTTTGGGCTAATCGCCATCGTGCGCTCGTTGCCCTCGTTCTCGCCTTATTCGCCGCGCTTCTTATCGGCTGCGGTGGCGGGGGAGGCGGAGGCGGCGGTGGAAACGGTGGAAACAACGGAGGCAATGGCGGTAACGGCGGCAACGGCGGTCTTCCGGCAGCTCCCGCGAACCTTACGGCAACTCCCGGCAACGGAAAAGTCACCTTAAATTGGAGCGCGAGCGCGAACACGACGAGCTACAGCGTGTTTCGCAGCACGAGTCAAAACAGCGGCTTTACCGATATCCAAGATGGCGTAACGCAAACCACATATCCCGCAACGGGTCTCACCAACGGCACGACTTACTTCTTCCGAGTCCGGGCAAATAACGCGTCTGGTCAGAGCGGCGATTCGAATACTGCATCCGCAACTCCGACCGCGGGTGTCGGAGCCAGTTGGTTGCCGCCTAACACGATTTTCTACAACGTCATCGATGCGTCAGATTCGACAGCGACGGACCTCCGAACGGTGAAATCAGACGGATCCAACGACTCGCTATTCCAACTCGTTCCTGCTCAAATGATGGCGGTGGCGCCAAATCCGAACGTCAGCGGCCAGATCTACTTCGCGGGTACGACGGACGCTGTCCCCGATCAAAACTCGCTTTACGCCATCTACCGGAATACTTCAGTTGACTTCTTCGGAGCGGTGAAGTTAACCGACCAAACGGTTAATAATTTCAACACGGTGGGAAGCATCTCGTTCACGCCGGATGGACAGCATGTCTTATTCACGGCTGGAATCGGTTCGGATCACGCTCTGTATTCGATGAATCCGAACGGTACATCTGTGAAGCGGCTAGCTTCCGCCGATGACGCTAGCTTGAGCCCGGATGGGACTAAGGTGTTGTTCAGCCAGTCGCAAGGCGGTCAGGACGATCTCTTCTATATCAATTCGAGCGATTTCGTCTCGGACACGCCAACCATTCATTCCGTGCTGTCAACCAATGGGATAGACGAGATCATGCCGCAGTGGAGCAAGGATGGATCGAAGATCGTGTTCGCAGCGAAAGACGCTTCGGTCCTAACTGCTCCGTTCGATGTCTACTCGGCAAGCTTCGCGTCGCCGGGAACGCAGACTCGATTGACGGCGAACGGAGACAACAACCTCTCGCCGACGTTTAGTGCGGATGGAACTCAAATAGGCTATGTTCGAATAAGCACGAACATTTCAGTCATGGGTGTTTATCGAACGCCGACTGGCGGTGGTTCAGAGACATCGATCGTTCTGGATCCAAGCGTCGGAACCGGACTGTACTGGACGTCCAATTCGGGCCGATCTGTTGGTGTCGAAGCTTTGACTGTGAGCCACTCACTTCGAAAGCTGAATTTGCCTCGGGGCAAATAAAACCCTCTCCTGAAAATCCCATCACCTTTTTGGTGGTGGGATTTTTTTTTTAATTTAGGGCTGCTTCAGCTCGCTTCGCCTTCTGCCTGGCGTAGTAGCGACGCGCTTTGGCGAGGTTGCCGCAATCGGACATGTCACACCACTTGCGCGAGTGGTTCTTGCTGAAATCGAGAAAGAGCCAGCCGCATTCGTGATTGCCACATTCTCTGACTCGTTGAGCTTGCGGTCCGGTGAAGAGTCCGGCGGCGGAGAGGGCGATTAGGCCAAGGCATCCGGCGACGGTGCTTCGCTGGGAGCCTAGGCTCCATTCCAACTTGTTGTCGCCGGCTTCAAGCCGTGCGGAGACGATTGCACGCTGGACGTTCCAGTTGAGCTCGCTGAGATCGTCCTCGTGGGGAGTTTCTTCTTTGGCGATGGCGGAGCCAATGTTGTAAATCGCTTGCCTAAGTCTCAGGGCACGCTCAAGGTTTTTCGGATCTTCGAGGGTGGCAGAGTCTTCCTGGAGGATTTCCGTTTTGAGGAGCCAGGTCTTTAGGTCGGCCGGAGTCTTGAAGCGCTCGGAAGGGTTCGGGGTGTTTCGGCCACCGACCGTATTGGTGAAGGCGAGGCACCAGGGCTCGTTTTGGGGCTCCGGGAGATCCAAGAACGCATTTTCCACACTTTTATGACGCCCAAAGGACCCTTAGATGGTGCAGATATAACCACTATAACTATTAATAATGGTTATAATAGGTTTGTTTTAAGGAGCTTTGAAAATGGAGAGACAACCTCAACAAGCGACGTTTAGCTATATGTTCAAATCGGTTCACACGGAAGACGCGTGGATCCATCCGCTTCGGGATGTGGTGAAGGAGATCGGGGCCGACGAGGCGAAGTGGAAGCCGGCGGAAGGCGTGGCCTCGATTTGGGAGGTCGTGGCGCACACGACTCCATATCTATATGATGTGCTTCGGGCACTCCGTGGAGAGGATCGGGTTTCGCATGAAGATTGGCATGAGATCACGGATTGGTCGGATTCAGCTTGGAAGAAGCTTCGAACGGAGCTGATTTCGGGGATCGATCAGTTGGGTGAGGAGATCGCAGAGCTGAAGGAAACGGATTATGCAGTCGCTCCGCCTAAGCGCGAGTCGCCCCGGTGGGAGATTCTCGTCGATTGCAATGTTCACGAGGCGTATCACGCCGGGCAGATTGTGAAGCTGCGTCAGTTGTATGCGGCGAAGGTTGGTGCGAAGACGGCTGTTACGGCTTAAGGAGGCGACATTTACCTCCACCCCCGGACCTGTGGGTCGCCGCAAAAGTTACGCCAATGATGAGGTGGACCTGAGCTTGCGGCGACCGGTCCGACCCCTCCTCCTCGCGCGCACGATCATCGCGCCGAGAGAGGGGTTCAATTGGTATTCAATTAATCACTTCGTAGCGTGTGTTTCGGCGCTTGGGTTCGTATCCCGCGCCACGGATGAGTCGCTCGAATTCGGCGCTATCGAGGATGAATTTGTTTCCTTTCGCGCTGACGACTTGCTCTTCGATCATCACCGATCCGAAGTCATTTGCTCCGTATCCGAGTGCGAGCTGCGCGATCTTTGGACCTTGGGTGAGAATCGAGACTTGGAGATTGTCGATGTTATCGAGGAAGATTCGCGATACGGCGACAGTGCGCAGATAATCGAATCCGCTCGCTTTGCGAGCTATCGGCAGATTCGTATCTTCAGGCTGGAAATTCCAGGTGATGAAGGCGCGGAACGGCGCGCATTCATCTTGTAGATTGCGGATGCGTTCAAGATGTTCGATGCGATCTTCAATGGTTTCGACGTGGCCGAACATCATGCTTGCTGTGCTCTTGATACCGAGCGATGAAGCGGTGCGCATGCATTCGAGCCATTCGTCGGTGGTGTCTTTATAGGGCGCGATGATCTTACGTACACGATCGACAAGGATTTCTCCACCAGCGCCGGGAATCGAGTGCAACCCGGCTTCCTTGAGTCTAATGAGCGTATCCCGGAGCGTGAGTTTCGAGATGTGCGCGATGTAGATGATCTCGGCGGGGCTCAGGGCGTGAAGGATGACTTCGGGATATTCCTTCTTGATCTTTCGGAATATATCTTCGTAGTAGTCGATCTTGAGTTTGGGATTCAGTCCGCCTTGGAAGAGGATCTCGGCGATCTCGGGATGATCGGGTGAAAGTTTGATCGCATGATTCGTTGATCCGTCTTCGCTAGGTTGTTGGCGAGCTACTTCAACGGTCTCGCGGACTTTATCCAGTATCTGATCATCGGCGAGCAAATATCCTTCGGGATGATTTGGCACGCGATAGAAGGCGCAGAACTTGCATCTCACCCAGCAAACATTTGTGTAATTGAGGATTCTTCCGACCACATACGTGACGAAATTTCCTGAAACTCGCTGCTGTCGACGATGATTTGCAAGTGTCGCGAGGTCGAAAAGATCCGGATGATGGAAAAGAAATTGCGCATCTTGTGTGCTGATTCGCAAACCTGAAAAAACTTTTTCAGCGATCGTATCGATCGTAATTTCATCCGTGCGATCGGGTGCAACGGTGCCCATTTGAGTTCAAGATTACCATTTTGAAGGTTGAAAGACCTGACAAAAACGTTCGTTCACTATAAATTTCTGTGCTGGGACACCCGAAAAAAAAGTTGTATATTGGAAAAAAGTTTGATGCGAAGGCGCATCAAATTGCATTTGAAGAAAGTCTTTTCAAATGAAAGTCCCCTTAGCGGTGACGAGCGTGGAGTCGAGCGCAGGGACGAAAAACAGTCAGGAGGACGCACAAATGCCAGCAGCAAAGAAGAAAGCAGCAGCGAAGAAGCCAGCCAAGAAGGCAGCGGCCAAGAAGCCTGCAGCGAAGAAGAAAGCCAAGAAGAAGTAACTTTCAGTTACCTACTAGACAGTTGGGTGGACTCTCGGGATTTCCTGAAAAGTCCACCCTTCTGCTTTTTATGATCGGTCAGCGTCCGAATGGGCCAATTGAGCAAACGAGCGAGTCCATCGCTTCAGTGGCTTCGAGAGTTTTACGCAGAGGCGCAGAGTTCCGCAGAGACGCAGAGATAATGCGCCCTCACCCAGTTCCTTCGCTTCGCTCCTCACTGACCTCTCCCACGGGGAGAGGAGTCTTACTCCAAAGTTGACGGAAGTTTCGATTCCGCATATGACCAGCGATACGCTTCCTGTTTCTCCGCGAGTGTTTGCGCGGGGACGGTGGAGTGGATCTGTTTTCGCAACGATAAAAATCTAGCACGCGATGAGGTGAGTTTCACATCAGTCACTGGTCGTGGCGAGAACGTCGCTTCTGTCATCACTTGGCCCAGATACTGGAGAGAATCCTTATCGACGCTGTAAACGGTCGCTACGCGCCTTACAAAGGCCATTGCGGACTCATCAGGCTTTGGTCTCGCACCAAGTAAAGAGAGATCGGCGACGAGTTTGTCATACAAGGGTCCGAGATCTTGCGATGTGAGATTCTCAGGCGGATCAGAAAATGGATCTTCGATTTGCGCGAGTATCGAGCGCACGGCGATCTCGTGCGCTTTGCGTTGTTTATTTTCTTTCCACCGTTTCCATGCACGAATGAATGGACCCGAAATCAAAGCCCAAAGTGCACGAAGGAATCCGAGTACCTGCTTGTTGTATTTCTTCAGAAGCCAGAGCATAAGCGCAGCGAGGAGCGCTAGTCCAAGAAGCATGATTAGTTTCGACTTCGCTTCTTCTGGCGTCAGTTTCTGCGGTGTGGGAGTTGGAGTTGGTGCATTCGGATCGTATTGCTGATTTCCGAGGCCGCCATCGTTATGCTCGTTATTTGGCTTCGGTTGCGGCGTCGCATCTCTTCTTCGTTGGGTTGCAATCGGACCTTGATTGACGGGCCCGCCGAGTTTGCGGTCCGCGATACCATTCACGTTGCCCATCGCAAGTGGCAACATGAATCCGAGCGCAGTGCATAGAAGCGTTGCAACTAAACCAGTAAGGAACCATTGCGTCATGAACTTGGGATGCACGGCAACGAGACCTGCAGAGGATTCGCGAACTCGATTGAACATGCCACCGAGTGAGGCGAGCATCAAGAGAAATCCGAAGAACGGCGCAGCAACCCAACCTGCAGTGAGCAATTCACCTGGCCACGCGAATATGCAAACTCCGAGAACGAGAGAACTTGGAATAGGATTCGGCGCTTCGCGCCCGGAACTGAAACTGAGAATCGATTTGCGATCCGACGCTTGATATTCGCTGAGGCCGATCGCCCATTCTACGAGCGGCATCACAAAAAGCGCGGAGAAGAATCCAACGCCTAGCAACACGCCACCGATGGCGACGTTGCCCATCACGATGAGTAGTGCGGGTACAACGACACAACCAACCGCAACTACAGCGATTCGCGCTTGATGAAGCACCGGCTTCGTCGTCATGTAAGAAACGATCGCGATAAGAACGACGGCGATGCCCCAACCGAACAGACCATCGTCTCCGAGCGTCTCTCGCATTATCAGAACAGGGAAGAGCGCGAGCGATGCAGCTGCACCTGTCGCGAGAAACGCGGCGAGAGCACCGAGCGCGTTACGATCTGCTTGGACTGATGAAGCCTGCTGAGTCAAGCGCCGCCTCCGTTCGTGCTTGCGCTACATGAGCGCGGATCGCGGAAGCGCGTCGCACCGCTTCATCTGATTCCATTGCGGCACCGACCACGAACACAGCGATCGAGTTGCCCGCTTTGCGACGAAGGTCGAGCCATGCGGCGGCGTCTTCATCAAGTTTCTGAGTGATGATGATGAGAGTCGCGCGCCAAGGGAAGTCTCGGCCGAAGGCTAAGAGTTTCTCGCTGAGGGTCACGCGATTGAGATTCGCACCGGCGAGATCAGAGAGGCAGCGTTCCAGATGGAGCGTGCCGCTACTTGCTTCTTGGAATTGATCGACGAGAAGCCCTACTTCTTGATCCGTGAGAGCCAACGCGTTGCATACCGATGCGGCGGCCATACATGCGAGCTCAAAGATCTCCGGCTTTGCGTAATCAAATTGGCACGTGTTGAGGATGACGGCATGGATCGGTTCGCTCGAACCGTCGTAGACTTTTGAAACTAGTGTGCCAGTGCGAGCCGTCGCGCGCCAATGAATTCTTTTTTGAGGATCGCCGGGGACATAGAAGCGCGTGCCCATCGGGCGGGTCGGATCTTCGCTCGATCTCGGATCGCCTCTTCGTTCGCCAAGGAGGCGGCTCGAAGGGAGCATGATCGGCGCCAATGGATAGATCTTTGGATGAACGCGGACGAACGTTGGCTCATCGACTGCTTCCTTCATGAAGCGAAGGGCGATGATGTCGCCGTGAGAAATTTGGACCGGACCGAGAGGGAAGACACCGCGATTCTTGAAGATGGCGGTGTAGAAGAAGGAACTATCCATCTTCAAACCCCCAAACGACACCAGGCCGGTTGGAGCATTGCTGACCGCGCCCGCGGGAAGCGTGTCCATGACGATCATCCATTGGAGAAATGCCCGACTGACGTGATTGACGGTTACACGGGCGGTGACACTCTCGCCGGGTGCGATGAGAAGTTTGTCCGCCTCCCGTCTCACATCCGCTTTGGCGTTCACCTTTCGAGAAGTGAGTGCTCCGAATATCAAAGCAGAGATGAGCGAGCCGCTCAGCCATGCAGGGACGGTCGAGCCAAGGATAAACGAGGCTCCAAATCCGATGATTGCGATCAGGATGACCGGCAGTGGACTCATTTTGAGGAAGGCGTCGGTGCGGGAGTGCGTTCGAGGATGTCGTTGACGATGTTGGTGGCGGTTCGACCGCGAATGCGCGCTTCCGGCTTGAGCGAAATTCGGTGCTCGAGAACCATGGGAGCGAGAATGCGGACGATATCGGGTGTTACGTAATCGCGGCCGGAGATTGCGCTCGCGGCTTGAGAAAGTGTGAAAAGAGCCATGCTTCCACGCGGACTGGCGCCAATGGCGACGTCGCCATGAACCCTGGTAGCGCGGACTAGGCGCGCTATGTAGGAGCGGACATCGGCATTGATATACACCTGGCGGACCGCGTGTTGTGCGGAAATCAGAGCTTCCGCGTCTGTGACGGAGGAGATGGTTTCGAGCGGATGTCGCTCGCGGGTGGTTTCAAGGAGCATCACTTCGTCGGCTTCGCTGGGATAACCGATGCGCATACGGATGGCGAACCGATCGAGTTGGGCTTCGGGAAGAGGGAAGGTGCCTTCGTATTCGAATGGATTCTGAGTTGCGAAGACGAGGAACGGCTTCGGCAGTTGATAAGTCTGGTCGTCAATTGTCGTTTGCCCCTCGGCCATGCACTCGAGAAGAGCAGATTGAGTTCTTGGAGTGGCGCGGTTTAACTCGTCGACAAGGACGAGGTTGGCGAAGATGGGGCCGTGGCGAAATTCGAAGTCGGATGTCTTTTGATTGAAAACAGAAGCGCCGGTGACGTCGGTGGGGAGGAGATCGGGCGTGCACTGCACGCGTTTGAAACTTAGACCGAGGCTCTTCGAAAGCGCTTTTACGAGAACAGTTTTGGCCACGCCGGGTGCATCTTCGAGGAGGACATGTCCTCCCGCGAGGAGACTGGCGATCGCGGTTTGGATCGCCTGGGTTTTGCCGACGACGACTTTTTCGACGTTTGCTAGGACCTTGGCTCCGATGGCGGCAACTTGTTGGGCAGCCTGTTCCGAGCCGGCAGGCGGCGTGTCGATCTGGGTGGCGCTCATATTCTCCCCTTACTTTAGCGCCCGTTCCCCTACGGACGCTCTCTTTCGTTTGCTTTGTGGACGGGGTGTTGCTAGTGCGGGGTTCTGGGTTGAATCGACCTTTTCTCACGCATTCGTGCTTCAAAAAGGTCGATTCAACCCTAATCTATTTTTCTTGGGTCTGCAGTTCGTGCCCTTCGCTTCGCTTGTGCACGAACTTCGACCCGTTTTTTCTTTCCGGACCCGCTGAGATGGAGCTACGAATGCTGGCCTTGGAACAAGAAACGCAGGCTAAAGACCTGCGGCTACAGAACTCGGAACAAGGGATTCTGAGTTCACGCAAAGGCGCCAAGAAACTCAAAGACGCAGAGGGCCCCACGATTTTCTTTAGACTTGCGCTCACGCTTTGGCTTTCAGTTACGGCCGAACGCCTTCCGCCCACGAGATGCCGTACCACATCGCGGAGTCGGGGCGTTTCGCCCAATCCTGGAAGTTTGCGAGCGATTGGTCGAAGTAGGACTCGTCGAAGAACATTTCTTCAACGATGGTCTTTCGCGCCATCGCGAGGATGTCGTAGATATTTTTCGCATGGCGTTCGAAGATCGGTTGCGTCGAGCAGCCGCCGAAGAAGACCCAGGTGTTCTTAGTCGGTATTGCGCCTGCCTGATGGAGAAGGGAAATCAGACGGCGGCCGACGAAAGGATCGTTACCGAGCTTTTCATAGGAGTGGACGTATGCATCCCACATTGCGCCCCATCCCGGCGGCTCGGGCCAAAGACGGAAGACTTGGTGATCGTCATCGGCGAGGACGATTCGTCCGCCCGGCTTAACCGCTTTCACCATTCCTTTCACGACGGCGAGCGGATCGTGAACATGCTCAAGAAGGAATCGTGTGTGGGCAAGATCGAATGTGCCCCATTCATCGTTCTTGAGCGCGAGATTCATGGCGTCGCCGCCGCGGAAATCGACTTTATCCATGTCGCCCGATTCGGCGGTCATCTTGATTGCTTGTGCGATCTGTTCCGAACTTCTTTCGATTCCGAGCACACGGCACCCGTGTGCGGCGCGTGCCATCGCGAGGCTGAATTGACCCAGTCCGCTGCCTACATCGAGGATGCACTCGCCACCCTGCAAGTGCAGTTCGCGTAAGAACGAGTCGTTGATCGTTTCGTTCATCGCCGACAGCCGACGCTGTTCTTCAGGGTGCGTCCCGTGGATGTAGGAGGATTCTTCGTTGGCCATGATTTCTATTTTTCTTGGGATACCTTAGGCGGTTAGACTGGAACAAGCAAGTTCCTCGCCTCGTACAGTTGTTCGAGCTACACCTAATTTGCCATGGTTGCCGCCCTCTTAACCGTATTAGTCTGCTCGCCGGAATTGATTCGACCTCAAGTCTTTGCCCCGAGCGAGATTTGTACCAGCGAATTTGAGTCGCATCCCGAGTTCACGCTAGACGGCAAGACACTCTATTTCGTTAAGAGCACGCCACAATTTACGGATTGGAAAATCTTTGAAAGCCATTTGACCAATGGGCATTGGAGCAAGCCGAAGTTTGCGAGCTTTTCGGGCAAGTATTTGGATGCCGACCCGTTCATCACTCCCGATGGCAAGCGTTTCTTCTTCATATCGAATCGACCTGCGCCTGGGACGAAAGACGACAACATGGACATCTGGTACATGGATCGTCGCGGCGATTACTGGTCGGAACCGATTCACCCGGGATCAGAAATCAATTCGGACACCGACGAGTGGTTTCCAACGGTGACTCGGGATGGCAGATTGTATTTCGGATCTTCTCGCGCAGGCGGAATGGGCGATTGCGATTTGTGGACGGCAAAGCCATCCGGCAACGGATACGCACCCTGCACAAACTTGGGCGATGCCATAAATACACCGGGCCCGGAGATCGAACCGTTCATCACCCCCGATGGAAACACGCTGATCTTCAATTCTGTTCGCCCCGGGGGATTGGGCGGACTGGACTTCTACGTCTCGACACGTCTTTCTTCAGGGTGGTCAGTTCCTTTCCATCTGCCATGGCCAATCAACTCTCGCGCGGCAGAGCTCTCGCCAAAGCTGAGCAGGGATGGAAGGAAGTTTTTCTATACAGGAGTGAAGAAGGGATCGCTAGGCGATATCTATTGGGTTAGCAGATCGGCGATTGGCATTTGATACGACTCGACCTTTTACGATTGCGTAGCGCAGGCTAAAGACCTGCGCTTACGAAGGGAGGTGCGGAAGCAACTCTCGCAGATTGTTGATTGTGATGTCGGGATTCGGCGCGTCGTCAGGTTTTTTCTCAACGGCGGAGCCGCCGGGACCTGCGCTCGGTGGGATGTCGGTTGGACGGCGAATCCATGCGGTTCGCCAGCCCGCATCGATGGCGGGTCGAATATCGTGCGCATAGCTGTTGCCGACGAACAGCGTTTCATTAGGGGTTGAATCCACCATCGATTCAGCGCGGCGGAAGACGGATAGATGGGGCTTGCCTTCACCCATTTCTCCCTCGATGAGAATCGCCTTGAAATAGCGTTCTATCTTCAGCGTGTTGATCTCTTGGCGTTGCAGATCGGCAGGGCCATTGGTGATTAGTCCGAGAGCAAATTTCGGCTTGAGGAGGTCAAGCACTTCGATCGAATCCTCGAAGAGACGAAGACGAGAGTCGCGCTCACGCATATAGGTTTCGCTGAGTTGCTTTGCACGCTCTTCGTCCACGATTCCAATCTCGGCCAGCGTGCGGCGCATTTGCTCAGTTCGGGTGATCTCGGCCGTCTTCAAATATCGCGGGTACCAATCCGGGTGCGGAATCTCTTTGAGAAAGTTTCGGAATGCCTTTGCCCAATGCCCAACCATTTCCTCGGCTGGATATCCAGGCGGGCCATGCTGCGCGAACGCCTCGAAAAGACCCGAGCGCGCAGCCTCCCAATATTCGCAGAGAGTGTCGTCGAGATCGAAGAAAACAGCGCGGACTCCCGCGAACAAAGGTGCGCTCACCGAAGGCGATTATGAGCTATTCCCGCTCGAAGCGTAAGGCTCATCTCCTAACCCGCATCGACTTGATGCGATCGCCGAACTTGATAGCGTCGACAACATCCATTCCTTTAGTGACCTTGCCTACGACCGCATACGAGATGTAAAGGCGGGTCGCATCCTTCTTGAGGATAAAGAGTTGAGAATCGCCAGGGAGCTGGAGACCTTCCGACGCGATGCCTACGACGCCACGGAGATAGTCGACGTCCTTTGCCATCTCGAAAGCGGAGATGTCGTGGCCCGAGCCGCCGTCGCCAACGGCATCGTTAACCACCATCTTGCCGGTCTTCTTATCTTTGACCATCATCGGTTGATTCTTGCTGGCCGGGGCGCCCCATTGAGTCACCCATGGCTCGACTCGGTGGATTCGCTGCTTGTCATAGAAACGGCTTCGGACGAGGGCGAGGATGTGGGAAACCGTCTTCGGCGAGTTCACCGGATCCGTCGTGATCTCGAACGACTTGCCGTTTTCCATGGTGGTGACAATGACGGGGCCAGTGGGGTTGTACGGCTTGACGTAAGTCTTGGTTTGGGGGGCAAGAGCTAGAGCGGCAATGGCGAGCGAGAACATGGTTATTGGAGCATAGCCGTTTAGGGAGTGAATCGTGAATAGTGATTCGAGAATGGACGGAGGCGACGGCAGGAAAGGGCTCTCTCGAGAACCTAACAAACAAAGGGGTTTTCCCCTCTAAACTTTCCGTCGATTCACTATTCACCATTCACGATTCACGGGCAACGCCCCGGGGTGCTATAGTTCCAAATTGTAATGGACAGGATCTCTCAACTGGACGCGATCATCGAGCAGTTCGACCTCAACAAGCACCCGTTCTATCAGGACTGGCGGATGGGCACGCTTCCAACGGAAAAGCTGAAGAGCTACGCGGCCGAGTATCAGTCGTTCATCGGCACCATCGCCGACGGTTGGGACACGGTCGGCGAGACGAAATACGCCGAAGAAGAGCGATTTCATGAGTTGCTTTGGACGAAGTTCAAGGCCGAACTCGGCGCAACCGGAACGGCGACTTTGAAAAGCACGGACACCTTGGTCACCGCTTCGAAGAACCTGTTTTCTTCGCCTGTGGAGGCGCTCGGCGCGTTGTATGCATTCGAGGCGCAGCAGCCGAACACTTCGAAGTCGAAGCTCGACGGTTTGGTGGAGCACTACCCAACGATCACCGACAATGGCCGCGAGTATTTCCGCGTTCACGCGGACGATTTCGCGGAGGCGGAGTTGATCCGCGAGAAGATCAAGGAACTCTCCGACGATCGGTTCGAGCGCACGAAGAATGCCTGCGCTATCGTTTGCTCCGCGATGTGGGGCGCGTTGGACGGCATCTACTACGCACGCGAAACGGTTAACGCGTAAGTCTGCGAATTGATGGGGCGATGCCAATCGGCATCGCCCCATCTTGTTTTGTCCCTCTAGAGAATGTACTTGGTATTCTCGATGTTCTGGACGAACACGCTCAGTTTCTCTTTCACGGTCGGACCGTCGAAGACGACGTCCTTCTTATCCATGTCGGGCGCATCGAAGAGAATGTCCTCGAGCAGGCGTTCCATGATCGTGTGCAACCTTCGTGCGCCGATACTCTGAGTCTTCTCGTTTACTTCGGTGGCGGCGTGCGCCATTTCATCGAGAGCTTCATCGGTGAAGGTTACTTTCAACCCTTCGACTGCGAGGAGCTTTTCGTATTGCTTTGTAAGCGCGTTCTTCGGTTCTCGAAGGATACGCCGGAAATCGTTTTCGGTAAGCGCTTCCAGAGAAACACGAATGGGAAGGCGACCTTGCAATTCTGGAATGAGATCGCTCGGCTTCGCCATGTGGAACGCGCCGGCAGCGATGAAAAGCACATGATCCGTCCGTACGGGGCCGAATTTGGATTGCACGGTCGAGCCTTCGATAATAGGGAGGAGATCGCGTTGCACGCCTTCGCGGGAGACATCCGGACCAGATCCGCCGCTTTTTCCTGCGACCTTGTCTAGTTCATCGAGAAAGATAATTCCGGTTTGCTCGGCGCGCTTGACTGCTTCGCGATTGAGGGTCGGACGATCGATCATCATCTGTGCCTCTTCTTCCGCAAGGATCTCGAGCGCTTCCTCGGCGGTCACGCGTCTTCTCGTGCGTTTTGATTGAAAGGGGCCGAATCCTGGAGCGCCATCGAGTCCCATTTCTTCCATACCTTGGGGTGAGAACACTTGCAGGAACGGGCTGCTCGATTCTTCGGTTTCGACTTCGACGAGTTGATCTTTCAACTTTCCGGCGCGGAGATCATTTTCGATTTGCCTTCGCTTTTCTTCGCGCTTGCGATCCTCTTCTTCCTGCGAGAGTTCTTCTTCGTTTACTTCGGTGGCTTGAGCGGCGGACATCGCGCGCTGCAGAAATTCATTTGCGATCGGGAGGCCGTGCCATCTTGTTCGCGAATCATCTTGCGCATCTTCGATGAGATCGACGACGCGTTCGAATGCTCGTCTTTGTGCTTCCTCTCTCACCGTTGCGAGTCTTTCGGTTTCGACCAGTCGAACTGATGCGGCGACGAGATCACGCACCATCGATTCGACGTCGCGTCCGACGTATCCCACTTCTGTGAATTTGGTTGCTTCGACTTTGATGAACGGTGCGCGAGCGAGTTGAGCTAGTCGTCGTGCGATTTCGGTTTTTCCGACGCCGGTTGGTCCCATCATCAGGATGTTCTTGGGTAGCACGTCGTCTCGTTCTTCGGCGGGGAGTTGCTGCCGACGGTATCGGTTTCGGAGGGCGACGGCGACGGCGCGCTTCGCGGCGGCTTGTCCGACGATGTATCGGTCGAGCTCGGCAACAATTTGGCGCGGGGTCAAGTCCTCGATGGGGAGAGTCATGGGTTGAAGTTACCTGGCTGTTCTGGCGTGGGGCCTTAGGCGTGAGGCGACGGAGAAGCGTTAAGCGCTAAGTCTTGAAGTTGTCGCGGCGACTTCATAAAGGCTCGTAACCACAGGGGCGGGGAGGCACAGAGTTTCACAAAGAATCTCGTCGTCGCAGTTGTGCGGCTGCTTCGATGACGCGGCGGGCTGCTTCTTCGGCTTCCTCGATCGTTGTCTCGCGACCGAAAGTGAAGCGCAGTCCTTGTTTGGCTTCTTCTTGTGAGTAACCGCAAGCAAGTAGCACGTGGCTTGGCTCGACGCTTCCCGATGAGCAAGCGGCGCCGCTGCTTGCGCTGACTCCCATTCGATCGAGGAGGATGAGCATCGTTTCTGCGTTCACTCCTGGAATGCGCACATGCAGATGGCCGGCCAACGTTTGTCCAAAGTCCGGAACAGTTGGCACTGCACAATTGCCGCGCACCACGACTCCAAAGAATGCATCCTTGGGGTAGTAGCGCTTGTCCATCGGACCGTCGGCGCTTATACGGGATAGGCATTTCACCGCTTCGCCAAAACCGACAATGGCTGCGACATTTTCGGTGCCTGCCCGCAATTCTCTTTCTTGACCGCCTCCGACGGCCAATGGCTTGATCTTTGTGCCAGCCCGCACATAGAGTGCGCCGGCGCCTTTTGGTCCGTGGACCTTGTGCGCGCTTATGTTTATGAGATCGGCGCCGATGTAGGGAATGACTGATCCACGATGTGCATCGAGATATGTCTGGACGCAATCGCAATGAAATAGGGCGCCAACTCGATGTGCTAGCGAGGCAACGCCGGGTATCGGCGGAACGTCATCTTCGATATAACAATCTTGGATCGGCTGTATGGTTCCTAGCTCATTGTTCGCGTGCATGACGCTGACGAGCAGAACGTCGTCTTCAAGCATTTCTTCGAGTGCATCAAGTCGTACTTTTCCAATGCGATTCACGGGAACGAGCTCAACTGTGTAACCTAATCTTTCGAGAATCGGTTTCGTGTGAAGAACGCAATGATGTTCGATCGCGCTCATCAGAATGCGGTTTCTGTTCTTGTCCTCGTTCGCAAGGGCGGCGCCGACTGTGGCGAGATTTGCGGCTTCCGTTCCCGAAGACGTGAAGATGACTTCGGCGAAAAGAGCGCCGAGGGAGTTGGAAATAATTTCTCGTGATTGGTCGATCGCATCTTTAGCGCGACGACCCTCTTCGTGAAGGCTGGAGGGGTTCCCGTATTCCTTACCGATCCAGGGTCGCATCGCCTCGGCGACTTCCGGGAGGAGCGGCGTGGTCGCGGCGTAATCGAGGTAGATGCGCTCCATTAGAGCAACTTCCTAAATACGGGGGCGGGAAGAAGGGTTGCCGCGTAGCGCAGATAGCTTTTCATTCTCTCCGGCGCGAGTTGGATCGATTTCGCATAGGCATCACGACCCCCAGCCGGATCGCCGTTGAGCGCTTTCACCGTTCCGAGACACGCGAAGTTGTGAGCTTTCGCGCGACGCAGATCATTCTCGGGGAAGCGATCAGATTCTAACCCATCCAATTCCTTTGCGATCCATTCGCGAAGCATTTGATCATCTTTCCAAATGCGCTCTAGCTTATGGCTTGCGTTTTCCCCATGGACGCGATAGAAGGTAAGTGGCTGATCGACGAATCCAACTTTCCATTTCTCGGCGACGCGGAACCACATTTCCCAATCGCCGGAGCCGAAAAATAATTCGTTGAAGTTACCGAGTTGCTCGAAGCACTCGCGTCGAACGAGCGCCGCGCTCGCTATGATCTTGTTTTGATAGACGAGGTCGAGGAGAACATCTCCCGTTTCAAACCGGGGAAATTCGAAGCCGAGTGGCGTGCCTTCCTGTTGATTGCCATCGCCATCGATGAACCAGCCATCGGTGTGCACGAGGCCGACAGTTGGTTCGGCATTCATTAACGCAACCTGTTTCTCGAGTTTCTCCGGCTCCCACAAATCGTCATCGTTGAGGACGGCGATGAATTCGCCCTTTGCTTTCGCGAGCGCAACGTTCAGGCTTGCATAGGTGCCGAGGTTCTTTTCGTTGAAGATGCGGGTGATGTTCTCTGAGCGCGCGCTGAGCCACTCGCGCGTACCATCGGTGCTGCCGTCGTCGATGGCGATGATTTCCCAATCCTTGTAAGTTTGAGCAAGGATGCATTCAAATGCCGCCGGCAGATAGCGGATGTGATTGAAGCAAGTAAGAAGAATCGAAACCATTACTGCGTTCGAACTTCGACTGACCAATCAGTGATATCGAGGGCGGGAATCGGGGTATCGCCGCTGGGCTCTAGATTGGCGAAGGTCGAATTGTTGTAAACGGCGGATCGATTGAGCGGGATGACAACGAAATCGTTGATCTGCGAAGGCAACTGGGTGTTGCCCAGCGCGTCGTAAGTCTTTCCGCCAGAATCTGAACCTTGCGGGACGCGATCCATGGTCAAGAAATTCACCTGGAGAGACTGCAGCGTCGGCGCGACGGCGGTGCTCGAAGCGATCTGATTGATATCGAGTTCGAATTGGATTCTGTTGTCGCCCGAGTTGACGGGAGTCGAATTGATCGGCGTGCCGACTTGGAAATACTGCGTCAGATTGGCGTCTTTGAATCGATAGATCAGATAGTTCGGCGACGTGAGCGGATCCCATCGGACAAAGAGATCGACGGTGCCGGCCACGAATCCATTGCCCCATGGCTGGCTGATGACGGGGATCGGTCCCTGGGTGGTTGGGTTCGCATCAGTCGATGCGTGCATCGCGATCATGTACACGTAATTCGGATTGATCGGTTGGGCTAGCGTCATCGTGAAGATGACTCGCTTGGTGCCGTTCGCGGCGCCGTTGGCGGGGAATTTTGCGCAGGTTGTTGTTGCGAGACCGATTGTTAGAAGGGCCGCAGATTTGAGAGCTGTGTGTCGATTGAAAATTCCAGTCATCGCCCAGAGGGCGATGCTACTTGCGCCTCTCAAATCAAGCCCTCCGTGTAGTAGAGAATTCGGTGACACGCCTCACACGTCACAACGCGATCTTCTCTTGCCATCTCGATTGATTTCACGGGCAACTTCATGCCGCACATCTCGCACGTTCCTTGCTTCGTAATCTTGCTCATGCCAACGCCCCCTTGTCTCTGACGAATGGCGTCGTATCGCGTGATCAAGTGCGGCTCGATGTCTTTTGTCGCGGCAGGTCGAAGTGCGTTCGCTTTCGCATATTCCGCCTTCAGTCTTTCTTGTTCTTTGACCACGCGCTTTTGATATTCGGCAAGCTCTGCCTTCTTTGCTTCGACGAGTTTCTTCGCCGAGTCGGCGGCTGCGTTTGCGGGCGGAGTTAATTCGAAGAGTTCGAGGAGGCGTCCATCCATCGATGCTCGCTGACGTTTGAGCATGTCGATTTCTTTCTCATAAGCTTCAACTTCGCGCGGATTGACGACCTGGCCGCCGAAAAGCTCCTTGTCGATCTTCTTTAGCTTTTCATCGATGCCTTTCTGCTTGAGCTCTAGATCCGTTTGCTCGCCGAAGAGCGCCTTGGCTGTTTCGTGCTTTGCGTTGTAGTCATCCTCGAGGCTTTTGATTTGGGCCATGATCGCCTTTCCGGGATCGAGGGCTCCTGCTCGCTTTCGAATTTCAACAATAGCAACGTCGACTTCATGCAGGCGCCAGAGCCGCTGAAGCGATGGGGAACTCATGTAAGGATTATGACTGTGAGCCGTTTAGCTTGGGCTGAGCCTTGCTCTTGGCGGCTTCCGGGGCGCGCCAGAAACGATAGCGGAGAAGCGTCCAAAACGCTTCGGGGGCATCGGTCCAGCGGATCTTTTTTCCGGCCGCTTTGCTGCGGGCTTCGTAGTGAATCGGCACTTCTTTGATCTTTTCGCCGAGGCGGACTGCTTTCGCGGTGACTTCCGGGCAGAACTCGAAGCGCTTGCACTGAAGATCCATCTGAAGGAGAAGGTCCCGGCGGACTGCCTTATAGCAAGTGGCTTCGTCGGTGATGCCTTGGAAATAGGCGAGGCGGACAGTCCAGGCGAGGAGGACATTGACGGTTTTGTTGGCCAAAGCCATACTCTTTGGGAGGCCCTCCGAGAACCGCGTACCGTACACTACCGCGGCTTCTCCCTTGATGATCGGCTCGACGAGCTTGGGGATCTCTTCGGGCGAGTATTCGAGGTCTGCGTCTTGGATGATGACTACCTTGCCTTCGGCTCTTGGGAGGGCTTTGACAATGGCGGCGCCTTTGCCTGAGCGCCGCGGATTTGTGAGAACTAGGATGCGATCCTTATACTTTTCAAGGACCTGCGGGGTCTTGTCTGTGCTGCCGTCGTCGATCACGATGATCTGCTTGGTGATGGGCAGGGCGAGGAGCCGGTCGACCACTTCGGCGATGGTGTCTTCCTCGTTCAGGGCCGGCACGAGCACGGTCACATCAGGTGCTTCAGAGCCGGGCATGCTTCTTAAGTTTACATTCGGGGTCGGAGCCTGGATGGTTTGGGACAACACGATTCCCAACGTCCAGTTGTCTTGACAGGTTCCTCAGCCCTCACCGGGTTCGCTGAAGCTTCACTGACCTCTCCCACGGGGAGAGGCGGAGCCTGCGGAATAGTTGTAGCCCCGGAGGCGACGAGACGGTCGTTTTCCAGCGAAATGTGATCGACTTGGATCGCGCCGAAAAGGCGGAGATCTTTGTCGAGATCGACGACCGGATTGAGGGTTTGGAGGAGTGCAGCCGCTGCATCGTCCGTTGCGGGTTTGTCATCGAACATGATGTTCGTGTCAGCAAGCGATAATTGAGTTGGGGAAGACGCGATAAGTTGAGCGTCGACGCGGAAATTCGCTTTTACGACGATGAATTCTCCGTAGCCCTCGACAGTCACTCGGCCGTTGTTGAGATGAACGGTGACGCGTTTGATTTCATGGAATTTGGCGAGGATGAATTTTTCGAGATCGGAAGCGAGGATGGTGACGGAGCCTTCGCCGGTGCCGCTGCGGCTGAGACGGATTTTTCCGTGACGCTCGGCGAGGCCGAGATCGTATCGGCATTCGGGAATCGTTGCGTCGAGCGAGTCGATGCGTAGATCTGAAAGGTTGAAGTCTTCGAGTGCGATGATGACTTTGCGCGCGCGGCCGCGTGTCGAGCGGTCGGGTTCGGTGAAGAGAGGAAGACCTGATGCGGTGAAATGCTTTGCCGTGATCGTAACCCTGTCTAGGTTGCCTTCGAGGTGTCCGAGCAATCCGTGAGGAACCGTTCGGACTTTGACCTCTGCATGGTCTCCACTAAGTTTGGATTTGATGTCTCGTGCGGCAAGCGATTCGAAGTGGCGAACCATCGATCCGCCGAAGAGAGCTGCTGCGGCGACGCCGGCAAGGATAGGCACTTGTCTCATCTGTCTTTCCCGCCGTCGTGCATAGTAGAGAAACTACCACGAGAAAACGCAGGGCGATAGTCGTTAGGCATTTGGGAAAAGATGAGCGATGTTCGAGCTGAATACAAAAAGGTGACCGAAGATCGCGGCGTGCTGCCTGCGGATGGCAAAGGTCTAGTCGAGCTTTCAGGCGATGACGCGCTCGAATGGTTGCAAGGGCAGGCGACGAATGACCTTCGAAACCTCAGCGAAGAAAAGCCCATTTCCTTTTGTTTGTGTGAGCCGACTGGACAATTGTTGGCGGTTTGCGATCTTTGGAAATACAAGGAGCGATTGTTGATCGCGACTGATAATGCCGCCGCATTCATTGAACGTGCGGCGTCGATGGTGATTTTGGAGGATGTCGAAGCACGCGATTTGAGCGACGAATATGAACTGCTCAGCGTGCATGGCCCGACCGCCGATGGCTATCTCGATTTCTTCAAGAACTCCGTTAAGTCACTCGACGTCGATCCGGAAGAATGCATCGTCTTACATCACGATAAGTTTGATTTGAGTGCGCACGACATTTGGGTGCCACGGAAGTGGGGAAGTTCTTTCGCTACGGTGTCGCTAGAGGCATTCGAGATTTTGCGCGTGGAATCGGGTGTGCCGAAGCGAGGTGTCGATTACACATCAAAGACTTTGCCACCGGAATTGGGTCCGGCATTCGAATCGAAACATGTGAGCTACAACAAGGGTTGTTACACGGGGCAGGAAGTGTTGATGCGCATCCACAGTCGCGGTCACACGAATAAGACTTGGGTGGGATTGTTGGTCGAGAGTCCGGTGAAAGTTGGCGATCGAGTTTTGCTCAAAGGCAAGGAAGTTGGTGCGATTACAAGCGCGGTTGTGTCTCCAAAGCTAGGTGCGATCGCGGCGGCGACACTGCGCAACGAAGCAACGGCGAATGGAATGGAAGTTCTGGTCGGCGACGTGAAGGGAACAGTTAAAGCGATGCCGCTGATTTAAGGCGCGGGCGAGGATCCTTTCATGAAGTGGCCCACGGCCAACAAGATCAGCATCAAAACGGACAGTCCAATAACTCCCATCGCGGGCATTGCCTTGTGCGTTGATACAAATCGGTAAATGAAGAATGCGGTGAGAAGAAGAGCGAGCACCGCAGCGGTTCCGTAGCCGGCTTTCGGATTTGAGTTCGACATGACGCCAGCGATGATGATAAGTACTCCGGCCAATCCTCCCGTAAGGATCGACATGATGCTTTTCGCCTCGACATATCCCATCACGCCGCCCGCGGCGACGGCGATCCCATAGACGATGACGGCGACGCTTAGCCAAGGCATGGAGGCAGTCTATCTCGGATCGGGGTCTCGGATCGCGGGTGTTAGGTCTGAGTTGGAACTTATCCGCGAGTCTTCGTAGCGCAATCCAGCGCGTCTGGAATCCGCAACCAATGCGAATAGTTAGAAAATGTCTTGGTAAATCAAAAGTCGGGTCGGAGCTCATGCACAAGCGAAGCGAAGGGCATGAGCGACGACCCAAGAAAAATAGAAAGGGTTTGAATGATGTCTTCGGCACGAATGTGCGATGGAAACATCATTCAAACCCAGAGAAAAACGTGAAGAAGGCTCCGTTTCCGGAGCCTTCTCGAATGCTTCTTTATGATTCAGAAAAGACCGACGCGGGTGATCTCTACCAATCGTCGGCCAAATTCTTTATATGTCCTACTAGCGATGTAGGCCCGGGCTTCCCGATGCGCCACACACGGCTCGGGAATGCCTTCAATCGTAAGCCTATTTCCGCGAGGAAATTGGCTTGTCCCCTAGATCGCGTCCACCTTAAACCGGCGGATGTGCGGCATTTGCTATGACGATCTGTCGCTTCAAAAGGTTACATTTCCAGTTACGAAGTACCCATAAAATTGCACGCGAATGGCATTTTTACGATGATTGCGACTGGGTATTGCTTCCGGCTGGAACAAGTATCGCGGCGGTCAGTCCAACAATGCCCGCAAGTACGTAGGGGGACTCCGGCCGCCAATCGAAGAGGGTTCCGCCCAAGAGGGGGCCGATCAGAAATCCAACGGAACGCGATCCTTGTAGGAGGCCGAATAGCTCTCCTTGACGGTCTTCGTCGACGGTTCTGGACGCGAGGCTGCTGAGGCTTGGGTTGGCAAGGCCGGCGCCGATGCTGTAGAGTCCGCTCACCAGAAAGAGCACCCAAACGGTCGGCGCAAAGGGCGTGAGTAAAAGGCCGATTCCACTTAGCAAGAATCCGACGCGGAGTGTCCATCGATCTTTGAGTTTCGAAACGATCCATCCTAGAAGCACGCCTTGGACGATCGCGCCAAGGAGCGACTCCATGCTGAAGATGTCGCCAAAGATCGTTTGCGGCAAATGGAAGTGCTCGGTGACAAGGCGACCAAACGTTCCCTCGAGGGTGGCGAGCGCAAACCATGCGACGCTCGCGAGAAGAAACAACGAGCGCAACGTTTTGTTTTCGCTAAGAAGTTTGATATCGAAACCGAATGGACTTCGTTTTTCTTGTGGCTTCCTCGTTTGTGATTCGGTGAGAAAGAGTCCGAGCACTGCGCCAATGCCAGAGCAGAGCGCGGCGACCTCGCCGAGAAGTTTCACGCCGCCGTTTGTGACGATGTACATTCCGAGCGCCGGCCCGAGAATGAGCCCGCTCGAAATCGCGGCGCCAGCGCGTCCAAGCGCTGAGCTTCGTTTCTCTTCGGTTGCCGTGTCGGATAGATACGCTTGCGCGACGACGACGTTTGCGGCGGCAAGTCCGGCGAGGATCCGGCTGACAAGAATGAGTGTGAGATTCGTTGAGATCGAGTAGACGATCCACGAGCTAGCGGAGAGAGCCGTGCAAAGAACAAAGACGGTACGCCTTCCAATGCGATCACTCAACGATCCCCATGGAGGCGATGCAATGAATTGCACGACGAACATGCTGGAGAGTAGAAGGCCGATGATTTGCCCGCTAGCGCCAAGTTCTCGGGCGTGGAGCTGAACGTCGGGGAAGACCATGCCGAATGCGGTGAGGTCGAGAAAGAGAGCGAGGAGAACGGGCAGCTCTTTGCGGATTGAGATTCCGGCGTTGCCCATGTGCCGCTATGTTATCTATTGCGGTTGCGCTAGCGATAGACGATGCGGGGGGAGGGTTTGTTAGCAAGTGGACAAATGGGCCTCGCTGCCGTATGATAGGCGTTGAGGACAAATCATGGTTGGAATACTCTCGCTTGCAATCTTCTCGGCCGGAATTCATCCCGCCCATCACTACACTTACAACGCCGTTTTTATGGAGGGCTGCAGTTGTCACGACGTCTGCATCAGCGAGATCACGGGAAAGGATGCTGGCTGCCACGGGATGGGAGCGATCTCATTCAAGAAGGGAAGTTTCGATGGCGTCGACACATCGGGAGCGAAGGTCGCCTTCGTTTGGGATTCCGATAAGTGGGTGCGCGTCTATGTCGATGCGGATAGCGAAGCAAAACGGAAAGCTGTTGTCGACTTCATGAAGATCATGCTCGACGGTTGGGGCACCTACGAAGGGGCATCACCTGCAAAGATCGACGTGACAAACAATGCCCATGAAATGTCCTTCACTATAAATGGCGGCTCGACTGGAGCGATGAGCGTTAAGCCAATTTTAGGTGGAGACGGGAAGACCGGCGTCGCCTACGACAACCTAAAGAGTCCAATGCATTCAAAACTTTGGCAAGGTGAAACGGTGAATGCGACATTCTCGGATGTGCACTCCTTTACTCTGCAAGGCACGAACGCTTATTACAATTTGGCTTGCACAATGAAGGGTCAAATCTAAGGGCTCTAAAGCAAAACGGCCACGGCGATTTGCCATGGCCGATTCCGTTGAAGGTGCGGGGGCAGGATTTGAACCTGCGACCTCCGGGTTATGAGCCCGACGAGCTACCGGACTGCTCCACCCCGCGTCGTTGTGAGCAGATAATTTACCTTACGCGGCGCGGCCCTTTCGGGACTTGCCCTTTTTGGGTTCCTCGAGCGCTTTGGCGGGGGCCATCGAGCGGCGCACTTGCATAAAGCCGCTGAACAGTTTCATAACGGTCAACGCGCCGACGACGTATGGAGAAAACTTCTCAAATGTGCCGGATGCGAGTTGCGCAATCGATTCCACAGACGAAGCCACACTCTTCGCTTTTCCGCCGACGGATTCAGCCGTCGTCTTGACGTGCGAGGTGAGCTCTTCGACGTTCTTGCCGATCGCATCTACTCGAGTGCTGATCGATTCGATCTTCGGCTTCAGCTCTTCGACCATCTTCTTGAGCTGCAGCGAAACGAAAATGAGAACGATTAGGAAGAGCGTTCCAAAGGCGAAGAAAATGCCCGAAACGATCAGCCACCAACTTGGAATCTCATTCATCCTAAAACATTCACCTCAATCGTCACCATGCCGGCTGGCGGCATGGACCGTTCAATGGACAGTGCTCCACCAGCAGTATGTTCCTTTTTGCCGTTTACTTCAAACTGGGTGCCCCATAGACCGCTGATTCGAAGCTGGGCGGTGCGTACGACGGGGGCCGTGTTTTCGACTTCAATGACGGCGCGTCGCTTGCGGGTATGGATTCGGACATCCTTGATTCGTCCCACTTTCGCCTCGACCTCGATGCCAACCTGCCGAATCGACACTCGTCGCCCAACGCCATCCCACGGCCGAATGCGCAACTCTAGGCCGTCATCTTTATCTTTTGCTTCGAAGCTGCAACCGAACGTGATAGCTCCGGTGGTCGGGCTCGGCAGCACAAGCGACTGCACGCTGCGAAGATAGCGGAACAGGGAAAGACCAACTGTGCCGGGATAGCGGCTCATGCCGAAATTCTTGGAGGCCGCGTCGGGGCAGAAGCCGGTGCTTGCGCTTCCGTCCGATTTGACGAGGGCCCAGACGCCGAGCATTCCGCCGAAGGCCATGCGCAACATCGGATCTGGAACGGCGACCATATCTCGCTCGAGCGTCCGGAACAGGATTTCGGAATTTGCGGGGCAAGTGGTGCCGAGACACATTTCGCCTTTGTCTTCTAGTGCGGGATGGGGAAGTTCTCCTTCTTCGAGCCATTGCTTGTCGCTTCCATACCACCACCAACACGGCGCTGTGGAACGAGCGGTAAACGCGGCGCTAAGAATCATGTCCTGCAAATTGAAACTTCCGGCGCGCATCGCCACTTGATGCACTTCGTCGTATCCGGTCGGATCCCAAGCGGAATGAACGCCGCCAAGTGGGTAGCGTCTTTTTGCAAGATCGTCTTCGCGTTTCAGATCGGGGAATTCGATTCCAGCCACTTCCATCTCTTTGGCGATCTCCGGCATCAGCGACATGAGCGGAATTCCCGTTGCGCGCCACGCGCTTGGATCAGCAAATCGCGTCATCGCCGTCATGGTTTGCGCGGCTTGGCAAAGATAGAATTTCGCATCGTGGCGCTTTGTGCCAATGTCCGAAGCGATGCGAGAAAGCGCATGATACAAAACGGCAACCATCGGATAGACTTGCGGTCTTCCGAAATGCACACCGGTGGATGCGGAATCCATGAAAGAACTGGCGACGGCGCCAGTGGATGGGTTTTGTAGATTCGTGCGAAGGAAATTGTCGACGAAGTTCTCGAGGGTTGCAATCTGACCCTTATCCGGATAGATAACGTTCTTTTCCGCGAGGAAAAGCGCGTCCGCAAGAATGCTTTCGACGCCGAAGGCGGTGATGAAGTGAGATGGATCGGTGTCGTGCTGTCCAGTATTGGAATCGTATGGAACGAACGCGGAATCGAGATTCGCGCCGGGATCCTCGAAGAGTTGATTTTGGATCAGCCATTCCGCGCGCTTCCGAATGAGATTCGCGATCGGTTCCACCACGAGGAGATGGGCTGAACTCTTTCGCCCGTCGGTGTCTTCAAAGGACAGGGTTAAAGGTCCCGGCTCATGCGCGGTGACTTGGCAATAGCCGCCGTCTTCATCCGAATCGGTCTCTAATTGTGCTTCGCGATCGGAAAAGAACTGAGTTGGAGTCGCGCCGGCCACCTCCACGGTGATTCCCACTTCGGCGGGAGCGACTGCCGCGGGGAAAAGACGCATCGTGGGACGTCGCGCCATTGCCATCGCTGCGAACACGCCATCGAATCGATCTCGAGAGGAAGAGATGAATCGCGTTTGCACTTCGATCACATCGCCGGGTTCGAGTATTCGCGACGTGTGGCCCATGAACCACTCTCCCCATCCTTCGCGCTCGATCGCGGCGCGGCTGTGAACATAGACGACGGGAATGCCTTGCCAACGAAACGGTGTGTTGAGAGATGCGGGGACGTGATGGAAGAATTCCCATGATGTATCAGCGCCGGGTGTGATCAGAAGTCCAGGCGGCTCGGCGTTTAATCGCTGAGCGAACAGGTAGCTCGCGGCGCCACCGATGAATGGATGCACGTGCAAACGATCTCGATAGAGTTCTTCGATTCCGCGATCAGTGCGACTAAATCCTTCGAACACGTTGTTGAGCGCAAACGGAAATCCAAGCTCGCCAATTTCCAAACTTTGGCGGCTTGTGTTCTCGAGTTTCAGATCCCAGACGATTTGCGGGATCGTGCCGCTCGTTTGCTCAGAGAATTTTCCGGAGGCGCGTATTTCGGGAAGGAGTGCGAACTCGTAATCGAATTGCTGAGTGCGCGGATCGTCGCCGTATTCGCTGGTGGTAGCTACAGTATTGCGGCTGAGGATCCACGGATCGTCGGGATTTGTGCGCGCGCCGAGGAGGATCGTGCCGGGGTTGTAGTCCTCGGAGTACTCCTCACCGAAGCTGATGGGAGGAAGAACAAACTCGAATTCCTCGCTATCCTCGCGAGATGCGGGGTCGGCGACCCAAAGCTGCTGAATCCGCCCTCCGCTGCCGAACTCAAGAGAAATAAGGCTGCCGGTCAATTCCGACCGATCCAAACCAAAATCGTCCATTGACCGGGGGGAGAGTACCTCTCGAATCTCGGATGGTTGGTCCCGGATCTGGGATCTGTCGGAATGGAAACCGGTAATTATTGGGTTATAGGTGATCTGCGCCCGCGCGGCCGTTTTGAGCTATCAAGCGGCCAGAAGACGTCTAAAAGGTGAGTGAGCCAGCAGATCAAGATGGCCATATTAGGAGCGGGAAGCTTGCGGTGCATGCCGCCGGTAGTCTCTGCCTTGTCCACCTATTTCGGAGAGCGACCGTTAGAGATTCGTTTGTATGATGCGGACGAAGAGCGCCTCGATCTAATGGATCGTTTGGCACGCCACAGTTTCCAGCTCACGAAGGCGACGCATGATTTGTTGTATCGACCGAACCCGGCGGAAGCGATCGACGGCGCGGATCGAATCGTTTTGATGGTGGGAAGGAACTGTGCGCGCAAATTCATGCGCGTTAAGTTTTCTGGCGTGTCTTCACAGGATGACCTGATGATCACGTCGACACTCGGAACACTTCTCGCAAACGCGCCGCCGGAGGCGGACATTCTTTCGCTCGAGCGAAAATCCGTTGGCGTTCCCGTGAGTTTCTTCCGCCGCATGGATTGGCCAGGCGAGATGAGCGACGAAGATCTCCGATGGTTGCCGCACCAAATCTTGCGATGGATCAAGGCGGAGGAAACTCTCTATGAGTTTCTCGACGCGCAGGAGGCGTCGCCGTTCAAGGCATGGCTCGATGATCCAAATGCGGCGGAGATTGTAATCAATCGGTCGATTGAGAATTGAGTATCGAGTGTTAAGTATTGAGTCTCGCGATCAACAATGATGACTCAATACTCAATACTCAACGCTTTCCACCTTCTCTAGCTATGCTAGCTTGAGCAGCAAGTTGTCCGGCGATGGCGCGGAACTCGGCCGCTTGAGGGCGATCCGGATACGCAAGGATAGATGGAATGCCATCTTCCGATGCTTTGCTCACCATTGGATCGAGCGGCACCGATCCCAGATAAGGTGAGCCGATCTTGTTCGCCAATTCTTCGCCAGGCATGCCAGAAAAGATGCGCGTAACTTCGCCGCAGTGCGGGCAGACGAATCCTGCCATGTTCTCAACCACGCCAAGAATTGGCGCATTGAGTCGGCGAAATAGATGCACTGACTTACCCGCGATGTTTGCGGCAACGTGGTGCGGCGTCGTAACTATGACGACGCCAGTGAGGGGCGCCTGTTGCGCAAGAGACATCGGCGCATCACCCGTTCCGGGCGGAAGATCGACGAGAAGATAATCTAGATCACCCCAGTCGACGTCTTGCAAGAGTTGTTTCACAGTCCCGGCGACCATGGGTCCACGCCATAGGACGGCTTGGCCCTCTTCTAGAAGAAAGCCGAGTGACATCATCTTCAAACCGTAACGCTCGATCGGAACGATCTTTTCGGCCGTCGTCATTGGACGTTCATTCGGCACGCCCATCATCAAGGGAATGCTCGGTCCGTAAACGTCGGCGTCCATCAATCCAACGCGTGCCCCGGTTTCGGCGAGGGCTATGGCGAGATTGACGGTGACCGTGCTTTTGCCGACGCCGCCTTTTCCAGATGCAATCGCGATCGCATGTTTGACGCCGGGAAGAACATCGCTTGGATCGAGTCGCTTGCGGACTTGCGCAGTCATTTCGATCGCGACAGTCCCAACGCCTTCAAGGGCTTCAACACACGCGATCGCTTCTTGATGAAGTTGATCCTTAACGGGACACGCAGGCGTCGTCAGCTCGATGGATAGGGAAACGTTTCCTCCATCGATGGTTAGATTTTTTACAAACCCGAGAGAAACAATATCGCGGCGGAGGTCGGGATCCTGAACGCTTTTAAGCGCTTCCAGAACCGCTTCTTCTGAGATCGGCATTCCTTTGTTAAAGGGTACCCACCGAACCCGGATCTGCGATCTCGGAACTCGGATCTTGGGGCGTATGCCGCGCCTTATCCCAGATACGGCGGGGCGGCGGTCGAAATGGGCAATGCTTCTTCGTTACAGTTGGCGCACAGCGTGAAATAGAATGTCGCGCCGTGCCCCGGGACAGCTTCGACCCAAATGTGGCCACCGTGACGATTGATAACCCTCTTCACATTTGCCAGCCCGATGCCGGTGCCCGGATACTCGGCATCGCGGTGCAATCTTTGGAATGGCTCGAAGACTTTCGGCGCGTATTTCATATCGAAGCCGACACCGTTATCGCGAACGAAGTAGATAGTCTCATCCGCTTTGCGTTGAGCGCCAAATGAGATCTTCGGGTGTGCCACCTTCGACGAATATTTCAGGGCGTTGTCAATCAGGTTTTGAATGGCAAGGGCGAGAACGTTTGGATCGCCGCATGCCTCCAGGCCGGGTTCGATGATAGCAATCGCCTTCGATTCCGTATGTTGCGACTTATATGCGCTCACGGCAGTTTCGGCGATCTCGGAAAGATTCACTTGGCGGAACGTGAGATGCGTACGACCCAAGCGCGAAAACTGGAGTAGATCGTCGACGAGCTGCCCCATTTTGCTTGCCGCATAACCGATTCGTCGCAAATGCTCTTTGCCGTCTTCATTTAGATTCTCGCCGTAATCTTCGATGAGCATCTTGCTGTTACCGGAGAGCGCGCGCATCGGGCTGCGGAGGTCGTGGGAAACCGAATAACAGAATCCTTCCAATTCATCCATCGCCGCTCGAAGTTCTGACGTGCGTTCTTCGACGCGTCGCTCGAGATCGGAATTGAGTTTTCGAACTTCGTCCTCTGCACGTTTTCGCTCGATGATTTCGCCCTGCGCTTCGCGATAGAGAAGGGCATTATCTATCGAAAGACCGGCCCGTCGTCCCAACTCCTCGGCGAAGGCGAGATCATCCTCGTCGTACGTGTTTTGTGATTCGGCCCAGACAAATGTGGCGGCGCCAAATGTTTTTCCACGCGCTGTAAGGGGCACGATCATGATGGAATTAACTTGGCTCTCGAGGAGCAAGCGGAGGTGCTCTTCGTCCTTCGCAGCCAATTCGATCATTTGCCGAGTAATCGTTGGATAGAGCTCTGCCTTTCCGCTGGAGATAACCTTCGGGACTCCTGCGGGAGCGTCTTGATCCATCGGATACTTCTCTTCGAGCAAATTGTTTAGCTTTATTTTTTCGGGATCGAGATGCTTGACGACGAGTCTTTTAGCGTGCCCTTGCTCATCGGCCATGTAGATGCCGCACCAATCAGCGAAGGCGGGGACGATTGAAATCGCCAATTGCTCAAGGGTTTTCTCATAATCGAGCGAGCTTGAAAGAGTTTTCGTAGCGTCGTCGAGAAGGCGAGTTCTTACTTCTGCCATCTTCTGATCGGAGATGTCCTGAGTCACGATATTGACGCCAACGGTGTCTCCATCGGAATCAAACACAGGATCGTAGTGGACCAGATAGTGTTGCTCCCGTGTTGTGTCGGTGCGCGGAATCGTCATCTCGACGTTGTGCTTTCCTTTTCGCGTTGTAAGGACATCGCGAATTATCGACTCGAGCAAATCAGCACGGTCAGGGCGCATTTCTCGGAGGGTCTTGCCGATAAAGTCTTCGGGTGGATGACCGCCGATCGCCGCCAGTTCGCCGTTGATCCTGACGAATCGCATTTGCGGATCGATAAAAGCGAGGCCGACGGGAGAGGTGTTGTAGAGCATCTCCAACTCGGCGTTTCGCTTGCTCGTCATTTCCTGCGACTCTTGCATCGCGGAATGCGATGTTCGCGCCTCTAACTCTGAATCTCGAGCGAGGATCATCGATTTGCGTTGGAACGCACCGCCCACTGCGAGACACGACGCAATGACGAGGTAGGTCCACAACGCTTGCGGATCACGCACATTCGCGGAAACGAGCTGCGGATGATTGTCTAGTGAGACGTGACCGATGAAAACGCTCAGGATGAGAATGGTGAGCGAGGGTCCCAGTCCGCAAAAGATCGCGGTCAACCATATGACTGGAATGTACGGACCGTAGAGGACGGGCTTTGGCGTGAAGGAGCTAATCGATGCGCGTAATAGGGCAGCGATTACGAGAAGCACGAGCGCAAAGGCATAACGCTGCCACCAACGCCTCTTGTCGCCGTATAGCAAGTGAGCAACCAACTCCAACACTATACAGGACGATGCAGGCGGCTGTAGGTTCGAATTTAGAGATGCCTGCGCTAACTATCTAGTACACATAGCCGTGCAAATAACAAGAGGAGGAGATTCGGGAAGCGTCATCGGTTCCCGATTTCGGATGCCCGTGTTTATCCGAGCGCTGGCCGCAAATCTTTCTTGAGCATTGCGCGTGCACGGAACAGCCAACTCTTGATCGTTCCTTCGGGCTTGTTCAGCTCGTGAGCGATCTCATTGACTTCCATGTGGCGGAAATGCCGCATGAAAATGATTTGCCGGTATTTCTCCGGAAGGCGTCCCATCGCTTCGATGAGTTGCGTTTGCCGGATGGCGCTCCCCGCTCTCTCATCGATTTTCTCGCGAGGATCGGGAATGGAGTGCTCGTGCTCGTCGAGCGGATCGGTTTCGCGTTTTCGACCGCGAACGATATCGACGCAGCAGTTGGAGCAAATTCGGCAAAGCCACGGTTTGAGTGGCCGTTCCGGATCGAATTCCTTGATCGCCTTATAGGCTTTCAGGAGCGTTTCCTGGACGGCGTCATTCGCGTCATCCGAATTGCGGAGCATTTTGAGGGCGAGACTGTATAGAGCTGGTCTATGCAGATCGATTAGAAGCTCGAATGCGACGGACTCGCCTTCCGCGGCGCGAGCGATTAAGTGTGACTCCCAGCTTACAAACTTGGCAGCCTTCATATGTTTTTTTCGTCCTTTGGGCTAAGCCCCAGACACCTTTATTGTAGGGGCCATAAGGCCGACAGCCCGGTAGAAACTACAAAGTTAGGCCGATGGTCCCCTTGTATGTAAACGGCACGGAATGAATCCGTTGCCATAAGAAGGGGAACTCGAAAATGACGCTAGGATTGTTTCATCGAGCTACAGTTCAGCCCGAAAAACAGGTTCAGACAAGGAATGTCACGGCGAAGATCATGCTGGCTTGCCCAGCCATCGTTCTGGCCTCGGTTTTTACGGTTTCCCATACAGGCAGCAGGAAGTTTGAGAGCCTCACGATGACGCCTTCGCAGGACGCGGCAGTTATGGCTTACGCGCCTTATGTTAAGGCGACGAACAAGCTCCAGGCAGCCGGCGAGAATGCGGATTCTCGCGATATTCTTGCACTAGGCAAGAAATGGTGTGGCGGAATTCAGTCTGGCGCGTTGACGCCTTTGGCGCCGATCAGTTTTGAGGACTCCTTGCAGGATGGCGCGCGCGGAAGCATTTTCAGAGCAAAAGCATCTGTCGTCGATTTGTTGCTAAAGGATGCGATGGCAAAAATGGATGATCGCCAACCGCACGCCGCCGCCGACGAGGTCCTCTTGGCAATGGGTTTGACCGAGTCGCTGAAGTATTGCGACTTCCACACGGTCTTCAATGCGAGCATCGAAGAGGAAAGGGAAGTCGGCTTTCTTCGCGCGAACGCTAATTTGTTCGACACGGCCACGAAGCAACGAATTCACGCGATGCTAACGACTATCAATTCCAACACTCAAGATTTGGAAGAGCTGACGCGGATGAGCCGCATCCAATACAACGACTACGTCAGCCGCATGAACCAACAGCCGATTTCGATTGAAGATGTTCACCGGACGGTGTACGTTACGAAGCGAGTCGCAGGCGATCCAAAGGGTCACGACATGATGCGCTACATCGCTGATGCACTAAATCAGACGGTGACGGATAGCGGACCGGAATACCTTTCCGACCTGCGACTAGCATGGGCGGCAGACGACTCCACGCACGAGTTACTTGCGAAGACTTTGAAGGAGATCTGACGGGACGAATACAGGGTTCAAGATTCAGGATCAGAGTGTTCCTGAATCTTGAATTTTGTTGAATCAATCGGTGATGACGATCAGATTCTTGTCGCTACGACTGATGTTGTAGGACTGCAAATCTCCGAGTGTCGACATCGCGGCCTTAACCGGATCCGGTGCTTCGAAATCCCAGTTGAGGTTGACATTCGTTGCGGAGACGCGGATCTCGACGGGAACTTTGTAGAAGCTGGCGAGAGATCGGGCAAACGCTTCCATGTCGCCTTGGCCAATCTTCGTTACATTTGCTTCGGAGCCGGGCAGCGCGATGAGCGTTGGCTTTTCGCCCGCTATTTCCAGGTCGAATACGGCTGGTTCCGGATTGCTGTTCTCAAGCGTCGATGCCAGCTCTTTGCCATCCAGCACCGTATTGCGGCGGAGTTCCGGTCCGTTGAGACCTTGGTGGATAGTGAGAACCTTCGTCGATGCAGGTGCGAAATTGATTTTCGCGGAGCGATTCGTGATCGGCTCGATCGTGAGCTCCTCTTTCGTAGAGCTGCTACCGATACCAGATCCTGCCTGGCTCGGCTCCTTTGAATTCACGTTTCGAAGCGAGAGGAAGGCGCCAAGCACTGCGACGGCGGACACGCCGGCGATCGAGAAGTTGCGTAGCCAAGTTGTCCAAGCTGGCTGCTGACTTCGCTTGTTCTCGTAAATGTGGCGATCGATGTTGGCAAGGATCTTATCGTTGAGGCCAAACGGAATTTCTATCGCCTCGAACTTCAGGGTGCCGAGATCCTCGTAGGTGTTCTCGAATTCACGATACTCGTCGCGAATGGAGGCATCTCGAGACATGGCTTGCTCGAGCGCTTGCTGAAGGCCCGAATCCATGTTGCCTTCGTAGTAATTCGAGAAGAACTCTCTTGCTTTTTCCTTGTTCATGCTTTATTGGGAGCGGTTGTCGCTCTTCGGTCTCTGTCCTGTTGCCGAATGCCGTACCTTTAGCTCTCCCCTGCCTCAGTTTCAGCCCAGATCCCCATGCCTGTCCGCCAAACTGCCGACACCCGGGTATCCGCTTTGTACTGACTAGCCTATATCTTGAAAAGTTCCTCGTCTTTTGCAAGCAAATCCCTCAGAGATAGCCTGGCACGGTTCAAACGGCTCTTAACGGTCCCGACGGGTAGGTCTAAAGCCGCGGCGATCTCCTCGTACGACATCATCTCCGAGTGGTACATGACGATCATCGCCCGCTGGTATTCGGGCAGGTGAGAAACGGCCTTTTCCATGCGCAGTAAGCGGGCTTCCTTTTCCGTCTCTTCGTAGGGGCTGGGGCCGTCATCTTCGATCTGCCGCGTGAGCTCGCCCGACTCGGTTTGAAGGGCCGCTTCCAAGCTCACATTGCGCTTGCTCTTGTCCCGCTTTTTATGGTCCAAGTAGCAGTTCGTCATGATCCTGTAGAGCCAGGTGATGAACGAGCTCTGGCCCTTGAAATTGGGGAGAGCATTAAAGACCCTGAGAAAGGCTTCGACGACGATATCGGAGGCTTCCTCGGAGTGACGGGTTAAGCGGTAGGCGTATTGGTAGGCGCGCGTTTCGTGCTTCTGCACGAGGGCGTTGAAGGCGCTTCGATCACCCGCCTGAGCTCGGCTGATCAGCATGGAATCTTCTAGGTACCGCTCACTCATGGCCACTGATTGCCGGTTGCCGGGCGCCCGCTAGCTGGCGACAAGCAACATATTAGCCGTATTCTTCGAGGCTAGCGAAATAAGCAGACGGCTTGTGCTTGGAGGGGCGTTCACTTCAGCATCGGAAGCGTTCTTAAAAGTAAGCTCTCAAGCAAGCGTCGACCCTAAAGATGGTTACGCAAATTCCTTCGGCCGCGCTCCTTACCGTGGTCGTCCAAATTCTATGAAGACAAAGCGGGCAGCGTTCACGGGCTTTGGTTTGACCCTCTTCGTCCTTTTTGGCTTCGCTATCTTTCTCAATTTGAACTTCCATTCGGTGATCGTGGATGGGCAATCGATGCTTCCGACTCTCTCGCCCGGGCAGAAGGTTTGGGTGAGCAAGGCGTATTGGCTGATTGGCCCGGTTCGCGATGGAGACATCGTCGTCCTCAAGGATCCGACGGCCGACTCCGGATTCATCATCAAAAGAGTCTTTAGGATGGCGGGCGAATCGGTGCCGATCGATAAATGGCCGTTTGCGCGCAGGCTCGAGCAGGGAAATTACAATGTGCCGTCGGGCGCGATATATGTGCTTGGCGATAATTCGCTCAAGGGTATGTCGGAAGACAGCCGTTTTTTCGGCCCGGTGAGTGAAGCAAGCATCATAGGTAAGGTGATTGTCAGGCGATGAAGCGGTACCCAAGCGGGACTTACGGGAGGCAAAGACTGGAGTTCCATCCAGCGCCTTTCCGTGCGCCGCTTCGGGCATTCGCCGGCCTTGTTTTCGCATGGAAGTGCGATGAGGTTTTGGTATGTGATATCGATGGTCGCGGTTGGTGTATTCCGAGTGGCCGCGTCGAACCGCACGAGAATTCCTTAGAAGCGGTGCGTCGCGAAGCTCAAGAAGAGGGCGGTGCGATCTTAGAGTGCATTCAATACATCGGCTGCTATCGCATCACAGAGAAAAGGGAAGTCCGCTGGGCCGATTGTTACGCGGCACGCGTGACGGAGCTTGGCGAAATCACGATGCGCGAGGAATCTCGCGGCAGAAAACTCGTGAAGATCGCCGAACTGCCCGAGATCTATCATCTCTGGAATCCGCTCACGGAAATGCTCTTCCAGCTTTCGTACGAAGTGGTTTGCCGCAGCTCGGTCGGTGAATCGGCGAAGGATTCGTTTTTTCCGAGTTCTCAGTGATCGGTAATCAGTAAATCCGTGATCGGTTCCTTGAAGTCAGTGGGGGAGCGGGACTCTGATCACAGATCACAGATCACAGATCAACTGCTCGTCGTCGTGTTAAACAACAACGGCTTCTGAGCAGGAAATGTTTTTCCGCTATCCTTCTTCATCTTCTCGATCGACTCGATACGGCTCTTGTCGCTCGGGTGATCGCTTAGGATCTGAAATTCGCCGCTCGACTTCTGCTTTTGGAACATGCGGAAAACGTCGGCCATTCCCTCCGGATTCCATCCTGCGGCGACGACTTTATCAAATCCGCCGCTGTCTGCCTGCGACTCTTCCTTCCGTGAATACTTCGTCGCTTCAATTAGATCAAGTGCGCTACCGATGTTTTGAAGCGCGTTGTTCGCGTGGATCACGGTGAGAAGAATTCCGATGCCGAGTTCCCGCTTTTGGGTGGTCGCATATTGTTGCGCCCAGTGTTCTTTGAGAACGTGGGTCATTTCGTGACCCATAACGCCGGCAAGCTCATCTTCGGTCTCAAGCTTGTCGAGAAGTCCTGTGTAAATAAAGGTTGGTCCGCCGGGGAGCGCGAACGCATTTACTTGTTTGCTGTCGACGACATCGAAGCTGAATTTCCACGGATCCTTTCCGTAGTTCACGGTCGAGAGAAGTTTTTGCCCGATGCGTCGCACCAACTTGACGCGTGGATCGGAATCGGGGAGCACGTGTCCCTGTTTCCGTAGCTGCTCGGCAGCTTGCAAACCCAGTTTCACCTGCTGTGACTTGCTCGGTTTGAATGCGTCGGCATGGGCCGGGGCCGCGGAAATTCCCATCGCGGCGATTGCTAACAGGACAGACAATGCTCTCATGGTGATTTGGACGATTGGGCTCTATATACCGTTGCCCATCAACTGGGATCAGACGTCGTCATTTTTGCATTTCACGACCGCAACTTGAATCAGGGCAAACCGGCAATTGCACTGGTGGGTTCAAATTTGGGGGATGGAATGGACCGAGGGATGGACCGCTGTTTAAGCGGCCTTTCAGGACGAGAACTCAGAATGAAAAATATTCGCAAGTCAAAGGGTTTCACCCTCGTTGAAATCATGATCGTCGTGCTGATCATCGGCATTCTTATGGCGATCGCCGTGCCGAACTTCATCCAGGCACGATCTACCAGCCGAAAGAATTCGTGCATTGCTAACCTGAAGCAGATCGACTCTGCGAAGGAGCAGTATGCGATGGAAGCCAAGCTCGATACCGGTGCGACCGTTACGCAGGCAAACCTTGCTCCTACGTACATCAAGTCGTATCCTAGCTGCCCAGGCGGCGGTACGTACACGATCGACGTGGTCGGTACGAACCCTTCGTGCAGCTTGTCGGCTTCCGGCCACGTTCTTCCGTAAGAACGAACGGTTAGCTTGAATTAGAAACGGGCGATCTTCGGATCGCCCGTTTCTTTTGCGTTTGACAGTGATCGGGGTTCTGATAAATCCGCATCACGATCGCAGGCTACAGATTACAGACCACAAGTACACTCTCTTCTCCCATGCAAACCCGTCCCGATGAACGGGGACGATTCGGAGCCTATGGCGGCCGATACGTTCCGGAAACTCTCATCCCCGCACTAGAAGAGCTCGACAAAGAGTTCGATGCGGCATGGCGGGATAACGCATTTCGAAAGGAATTCGATCGATTGCTACGGGAATTCGTTGGTCGACCGTCGCCTTTAACCGATGCGGAGCGATTGTCTGAAGAAACGGGATTGATCGTTTCGATCAAGCGCGAGGATCTCAATCACACGGGCGCGCACAAGATCAATAACGCTTTGGGCCAAGCGTTGCTCGCGCGGCGAATGGGGAAGAAACGCATCATCGCCGAAACCGGCGCGGGACAACATGGTGTTGCGACGGCCACGGTTTGTGCGCTTTTCGGCTTGCCTTGCGAAGTGTATATGGGCGAGGAAGATTGCGCACGCCAACAGCTCAATGTTTTCCGCATGCAACTGCTTGGGGCGAAAGTGCATCCCGTTTCGAGTGGAACGAAAACGTTGAAAGATGCTCTCAACGAGGCTCTGCGCGATTGGGTCACGAACGTGGGCGACACGCATTACATCATCGGATCTGCCGCCGGACCGCATCCATATCCATACATGGTGCGCGAATTTCAACGCGTGATTGGCGAAGAAGCGCGCGCTCAATATTTGGAAAGACACAAAGTATTACCGGATGCTGCGATCGCATGTGTTGGTGGCGGATCGAACGCGATCGGCTTCTTCATGGGCTTCGTCGCGGATGAAAGCGTGCGCTTGATCGGCGTCGAGGCAGCCGGACTAGGATTGGAAACGAAACAACATGCGGCGCCACTTTCGGCGGGATCGCCCGGTGTATTGCACGGCTCGTACAGCTATCTCATGCAAGACGAATATGGACAAGTAATGGCGACGCATTCGGTTTCGGCAGGATTGGATTATCCGGGTGTTGGCGCTGAACATTCCTATTTGAAAGATCTCGGTCGCGCAGAATATTTCGCGGCAACGGACGCGGAAGCGCTCGATGCATTCCAGTGGGTTTCGCGAAGAGAAGGAATCATTCCCGCGTTCGAATCCGCGCACGCATTCGCGTTCTTGAAGAGAAATGTTTTGCCAAAGGGAACACGCGTGATCGTGAACATGAGCGGGCGCGGCGATAAGGACATGGAAACAGCCGCTCGGCTATTGAAATTCTAAGTTCGAAACGGGACTATTGCGGCGTCCGGCGCAAGAATTACGTGGTATGTTGATGGCCGGAGTCACCACGGCAGGTGGAAACGGAGGTCGGAGCAGGGATGCTCCCTCCAACTAACTCTGCTCGCGCTTCTTGCGAGCAATCATTTCTCCAATTCTTTCCAGCACATTGGGATCCTAAGCTTAGAATTCCACGTGGACAAGTTGTCGCGGCCGCTTCTATAGTGTCACCTAAATACTAGTGACTCCAGCGTAACTGGACTGGCCACAGTTAGGCCGCAAATGTAATCACACTGGCTCACCTTCGGGTGGGCCTTTCTGCGTTCGCGAGTGGACCCGATAAGCTCATGGAGCGGCGTAACCGTCGCACAGGAAGGACAGAGAAAGCGCGGATCTGGGAAGTGACGGACAGAACGGTCAGGACCTGGATTGGGGAGGCGGTTGCCGCCGCTGCTGCTGACGGTGTGACGTTCTCTGTTCCGGTCACACCACATACGTTCCGCCATTCCTATGCGATGCACATGCTGTATGCCGGTATACCGCTGAAAGTTCTGCAAAGCCTGATGGGACATAAGTCCATCAGTTCAACGGAAGTCTACACGAAGGTTTTTGCGCTGGATGTGGCTGCCCGGCACCGGGTGCAGTTTGCGATGCCGGAGTCTGATGCGGTTGCGATGCTGAAACAATTATCCTGAGAATAAATGCCTTGGCCTTTATATGGAAATGTGGAACTGAGTGGATATGCTGTTTTTGTCTGTTAAACAGAGAAGCTGGCTGTTATCCACTGAGAAGCGAACGAAACAGTCGGGAAAATCTCCCATTATCGTAGAGATCCGCATTATTAATCTCAGGAGCCTGTGTAGCGTTTATAGGAAGTAGTGTTCTGTCATGATGCCTGCAAGCGGTAACGAAAACGATTTGAATATGCCTTCAGGAACAATAGAAATCTTCGTGCGGTGTTACGTTGAAGTGGAGCGGATTATGTCAGCAATGGACAGAACAACCTAATGAACACAGAACCATGATGTGGTCTGTCCTTTTACAGCCAGTAGTGCTCGCCGCAGTCGAGCGACAGGGCGAAGCCCTCGGCTGGTTGCCCTCGCCGCTGGGCTGGCGGCCGTCTATGGCCCTGCAAACGCGCCAGAAACGCCGTCGAAGCCGTGTGCGAGACACCGCGGCCGGCCGCCGGCGTTGTGGATACCTCGCGGAAAACTTGGCCCTCACTGACAGATGAGGGGCGGACGTTGACACTTGAGGGGCCGACTCACCCGGCGCGGCGTTGACAGATGAGGGGCAGGCTCGATTTCGGCCGGCGACGTGGAGCTGGCCAGCCTCGCAAATCGGCGAAAACGCCTGATTTTACGCGAGTTTCCCACAGATGATGTGGACAAGCCTGGGGATAAGTGCCCTGCGGTATTGACACTTGAGGGGCGCGACTACTGACAGATGAGGGGCGCGATCCTTGACACTTGAGGGGCAGAGTGCTGACAGATGAGGGGCGCACCTATTGACATTTGAGGGGCTGTCCACAGGCAGAAAATCCAGCATTTGCAAGGGTTTCCGCCCGTTTTTCGGCCACCGCTAACCTGTCTTTTAACCTGCTTTTAAACCAATATTTATAAACCTTGTTTTTAACCAGGGCTGCGCCCTGTGCGCGTGACCGCGCACGCCGAAGGGGGGTGCCCCCCCTTCTCGAACCCTCCCGGTCGAGTGAGCGAGGAAGCACCAGGGAACAGCACTTATATATTCTGCTTACACACGATGCCTGAAAAAACTTCCCTTGGGGTTATCCACTTATCCACGGGGATATTTTTATAATTATTTTTTTTATAGTTTTTAGATCTTCTTTTTTAGAGCGCCTTGTAGGCCTTTATCCATGCTGGTTCTAGAGAAGGTGTTGTGACAAATTGCCCTTTCAGTGTGACAAATCACCCTCAAATGACAGTCCTGTCTGTGACAAATTGCCCTTAACCCTGTGACAAATTGCCCTCAGAAGAAGCTGTTTTTTCACAAAGTTATCCCTGCTTATTGACTCTTTTTTATTTAGTGTGACAATCTAAAAACTTGTCACACTTCACATGGATCTGTCATGGCGGAAACAGCGGTTATCAATCACAAGAAACGTAAAAATAGCCCGCGAATCGTCCAGTCAAACGACCTCACTGAGGCGGCATATAGTCTCTCCCGGGATCAAAAACGTATGCTGTATCTGTTCGTTGACCAGATCAGAAAATCTGATGGCACCCTACAGGAACATGACGGTATCTGCGAGATCCATGTTGCTAAATATGCTGAAATATTCGGATTGACCTCTGCGGAAGCCAGTAAGGATATACGGCAGGCATTGAAGAGTTTCGCGGGGAAGGAAGTGGTTTTTTATCGCCCTGAAGAGGATGCCGGCGATGAAAAAGGCTATGAATCTTTTCCTTGGTTTATCAAACGTGCGCACAGTCCATCCAGAGGGCTTTACAGTGTACATATCAACCCATATCTCATTCCCTTCTTTATCGGGTTACAGAACCGGTTTACGCAGTTTCGGCTTAGTGAAACAAAAGAAATCACCAATCCGTATGCCATGCGTTTATACGAATCCCTGTGTCAGTATCGTAAGCCGGATGGCTCAGGCATCGTCTCTCTGAAAATCGACTGGATCATAGAGCGTTACCAGCTGCCTCAAAGTTACCAGCGTATGCCTGACTTCCGCCGCCGCTTCCTGCAGGTCTGTGTTAATGAGATCAACAGCAGAACTCCAATGCGCCTCTCATACATTGAGAAAAAGAAAGGCCGCCAGACGACTCATATCGTATTTTCCTTCCGCGATATCACTTCCATGACGACAGGATAGTCTGAGGGTTATCTGTCACAGATTTGAGGGTGGTTCGTCACATTTGTTCTGACCTACTGAGGGTAATTTGTCACAGTTTTGCTGTTTCCTTCAGCCTGCATGGATTTTCTCATACTTTTTGAACTGTAATTTTTAAGGAAGCCAAATTTGAGGGCAGTTTGTCACAGTTGATTTCCTTCTCTTTCCCTTCGTCATGTGACTTGATATCGGGGGTTAGTTCGTCATCATTGATGAGGGTTGATTATCACAGTTTATTACTCTGAATTGGCTATCCGCGTGTGTACCTCTACCTGGAGTTTTTCCCACGGTGGATATTTCTTCTTGCGCTGAGCGTAAGAGCTATCTGACAGAACAGTTCTTCTTTGCTTCCTCGCCAGTTCGCTCGCTATGCTCGGTTACACGGCTGCGGCGAGCGCTAGTGATAATAAGTGACTGAGGTATGTGCTCTTCTTATCTCCTTTTGTAGTGTTGCTCTTATTTTAAACAACTTTGCGGTTTTTTGATGACTTTGCGATTTTGTTGTTGCTTTGCAGTAAATTGCAAGATTTAATAAAAAAACGCAAAGCAATGATTAAAGGATGTTCAGAATGAAACTCATGGAAACACTTAACCAGTGCATAAACGCTGGTCATGAAATGACGAAGGCTATCGCCATTGCACAGTTTAATGATGACAGCCCGGAAGCGAGGAAAATAACCCGGCGCTGGAGAATAGGTGAAGCAGCGGATTTAGTTGGGGTTTCTTCTCAGGCTATCAGAGATGCCGAGAAAGCAGGGCGACTACCGCACCCGGATATGGAAATTCGAGGACGGGTTGAGCAACGTGTTGGTTATACAATTGAACAAATTAATCATATGCGTGATGTGTTTGGTACGCGATTGCGACGTGCTGAAGACGTATTTCCACCGGTGATCGGGGTTGCTGCCCATAAAGGAGGCGTTTACAAAACCTCAGTTTCTGTTCATCTTGCTCAGGATCTGGCTCTGAAGGGGCTACGTGTTTTGCTCGTGGAAGGTAACGACCCCCAGGGAACAGCCTCAATGTATCACGGATGGGTACCAGATCTTCATATTCATGCAGAAGACACTCTCCTGCCTTTCTATCTTGGGGAAAAGGACGATGTCACTTATGCAATAAAGCCCACTTGCTGGCCGGGGCTTGACATTATTCCTTCCTGTCTGGCTCTGCACCGTATTGAAACTGAGTTAATGGGCAAATTTGATGAAGGTAAACTGCCCACCGATCCACACCTGATGCTCCGACTGGCCATTGAAACTGTTGCTCATGACTATGATGTCATAGTTATTGACAGCGCGCCTAACCTGGGTATCGGCACGATTAATGTCGTATGTGCTGCTGATGTGCTGATTGTTCCCACGCCTGCTGAGTTGTTTGACTACACCTCCGCACTGCAGTTTTTCGATATGCTTCGTGATCTGCTCAAGAACGTTGATCTTAAAGGGTTCGAGCCTGATGTACGTATTTTGCTTACCAAATACAGCAATAGTAATGGCTCTCAGTCCCCGTGGATGGAGGAGCAAATTCGGGATGCCTGGGGAAGCATGGTTCTAAAAAATGTTGTACGTGAAACGGATGAAGTTGGTAAAGGTCAGATCCGGATGAGAACTGTTTTTGAACAGGCCATTGATCAACGCTCTTCAACTGGTGCCTGGAGAAATGCTCTTTCTATTTGGGAACCTGTCTGCAATGAAATTTTCGATCGTCTGATTAAACCACGCTGGGAGATTAGATAATGAAGCGTGCGCCTGTTATTCCAAAACATACGCTCAATACTCAACCGGTTGAAGATACTTCGTTATCGACACCAGCTGCCCCGATGGTGGATTCGTTAATTGCGCGCGTAGGAGTAATGGCTCGCGGTAATGCCATTACTTTGCCTGTATGTGGTCGGGATGTGAAGTTTACGGGAAAG
>JADMIO010789662.1_pt1 | contig 107114 bp, 92 predicted proteins | sample 8958161 | NCBI WGS metagenome assembly JADMIO01 (sample SAMN16585339, study PRJNA669376) | soil metagenome | isolation source: Crop rotation soil | place: USA: Cullars Rotation, Alabama | collected 2011
GCCGCGACTTCAAGTCACGTGAATTCCAAGCTTCGGATCCCACTGTGCTGGAAAGGAACTCGATCGACATCGGCGACCTGGTGCAGGACGGCGTCCTGGGCTTGATCGACGCAGCGCACCGCTTCGATGCGGAGCGCGGGATCAAGTTCGAGACGTTCGCTGAACGACGCGTTCGAGGCGCCATGATTGACGCGCTTCGCCGAGACGCCTGGCCGCGCGGGGTCCGACGCCAGAGGCGGGAACTGGACGCCGCGCGCGAGGCGCTGCGACGCGAGCTCGGGCACGAGCCGTCGATGGCGGACCTGGCGGCCCGCGTCGGCTCGGACGAAAAGCGCCTGAGCCGGACCATCGTCCGCATCAACACCATCGAATCCACCTCGCCGCTGGCAACCGGGGAACATCTGGACGAGTCGTCGCTCCCGCCCGCGCTCGTGCCGTCGGAACCGGAATCGCCCGATGCCGCCTACGAACGCATCGAGACGCGCGATCGCGTCCGCGCCGCCATTCAGTCGCTCCCTTGGCGCGAACGCAAGGTGATCGGTCTTTATTACTACGGCGAAGTGACGATGAAGCAGATCGGTGCGGAAATCGGCGTCAACGAGTCGCGCGTGTCGCAGTTGCATGCGCGGGCCATCCGCCGGCTGCGCACCGCTTTGGGGCAGATGGGGCCGGAGCAGGTGGCGGCGATGCGAAAGGCTTTCGCAGAGTTCGCGGCGAAGAAGCCGATGGCGAAGGCTCAGGTGGCGGCGACACCCGCGGCCGGCGTGCTGCTCGCGTACAAACCCGGGAAGAAGGTCATGGCGCGGGCCACGCTCAAAGTCGGGCGTCAGCGTCAGGCCGTCGCCGCGGCCCGCTAACCCAGTTCTTCGCGCACCGCTCGGAGAAGATCGCCAAGCCGAAACGGCTTGGCGAGCCAGCGGCAGCCGGTTTCGTTCAAGAACTGCTCCGCGTTGGTTCCGGCAACGTCGCCAGTCACGAAGATCACGTGCTTGGACAGCGCCGGGACCGACTCCGCAAGCCCGCGGTAAAACGCGATCCCGTCGCGTTTCGGCATTTTCAGATCGCAAATCACCAGGTCGTACGACTTCTCCGTAACCCGCGCGAGCGCTTGTTCGCCATCGGCCGCCCAGTCTGCGACGTAGCCTTCGTCTGCAAGCGCGTCCATGACGGCACGCGCCAGTGGCGACTCGTCTTCGACCAATAGCACGCAGGCTCCGGTCACGGCCCGCGGTGGAACGACCGGACGCGACGTGATTGTCGGCGTGAGCTTTCCGTTCACCGGCAACTCGACAAAAAAGGACGCGCCGCGCTGCGGGCGCGATTCGAGGCGAATGCGGCCGCCGTGCTCGTGCACGATCGCGTACGCGACCGTCAGGCCAAGGCCGGTTCCCTGACCCACTTCCTTCGTCGTAAAGAAGGGGTCGAAGATTTTCGGCTGCACGTCCTCGGGAATGCCAGGGCCGTCGTCGTTGATTTCGAGAATGACCGTCTCTTTATCCGCTTCGTGCCACGACCGTACGACGAGGATGCCGCGGCCGTGCGCGGACAGCATCGCCTGTTCGGCGTTGATAATCAGATTCAGCAGCACCTGCTGCACCTGATAGCCATCGGCGAACACGTGCGGCAGGCCGGCGGCGAGCGCATCGAGGACGCCGATGTTCGACAATCGCTGATCGTACGCCCGCAGCGCGAGCGTCTCTCGAACGACGTGATTGATATCGACCATCGCGCGCGTGGTCTGGCGCTTGCGCGCGAAGGTCAGCAGGTTGCGCACGATCCGCGCGGCGCGCTCCGACTCGTTGAGAATGGTCTCGAGCCCGCGCCGGACGGTGTCGTCGGTTGGATGTTTCTGAGACAGACGCTCGGCCCAGCTCAAGATGGTGGCGAGCGGGTTGTTCAACTCGTGCGCGACGCCGGAAATGGTCTGGCCCAGCGCCGCCATTTTTTCTGCCTGCAGAAGCTGGTGATACAGATCGCGCGTCTCGTCGTCGAGTTTCTTGCGTTCGCTGACGTCGCGCATCAGCGCTTCGATGCGCAGCTCCCCGTGCTCGTCGGGTGTGTCGGCGCGCGCCGTCAGTTCGACCCAGACGGGGGTGCCGTCCGCACGCTGCAGGCGAAGAAGGTAATCGGTGACGGCGCCGTCGGACGCGAGCCGCTCGAGCAGCGCCGCGCGTGCCTGCGGATCGACGAAGCGTTCCGTTTCGAACGGACGCACCTCGACTTCCGGAGTCTCGCTGGCGAAACCAAAAATCAGCTTGAGATGCGCGTTGGCGGCAATCGTCGACGTGGACGCCGGGGCAACGGTGCCGATGTAGACGCCCTCGTGCACCGCCTCGAACAGCCGCGCGAACGCCGCGCCGCGAGGTTCCACGGGCAGGAATTATACGGCGTGGCTTTGCGGCTGCGCGGGACCGAGGGCGCACGTCATCGTACCGCCCGCGATGACTTTGCCGTTCACGCGCGCGACGCCTTCGAGTACGCCCATGCGGCTGCCGAGCCGCACAACGTAGGCCTCCATCTCGACGACGTCGCCCGGGCGGACGGGCTGGCGGAAACGGAAGCGTTTGATGCCGGCGAGCAAGGGCAAGCGCTGCCGGTTCTCGGGCTTGGCAAGAATCAGGATCGCGCCGACCTGCGCGATCGCCTCGGTGAGCAGCGTGGGCGGGAACACCGAGGCGCCGTTTGCTTCAGCCGAGAGGTAATGATCGTTGCGCGACACGTTCTTGATGCCGACGATGCGCTTGTCGATTTCGAGCTCGGTGACTCGATCAACCAGCAGGAACGGATAGCGATGGAGAAGAATCCGCTCGATTGCCGCGTGATCGAGCGGCAGGGTCAGGTCCATGTAGGCAAGCGATTATACTGGCAAGAGACCTCTCGCCCGTTGTGACCGAATCAACTGCCGCCCCTGAACCCGACGTCCGCGGAGGCGCACTCGAAGCGCTCACGGCGCTGTTTGCGCTTGGCCGCGAAGTGACGTCGGTGCTCGATCTCGAGGAGCTGCTCCAGAAGATCCCCGAGCTCATCTCGCGCATCACCAAATTCAAGGCATTCGCCGTCTACCTGCTCGACTCGAAGCGCGATGCGCTGACGATCGCGTATTCGGTCGGCTATCCGGCCGAAGTCGCCAAAACACTTCGAGTCAAAGTGGGTGAAGGTCTTGTCGGGGCGGCGGTCGCCGACGGACAGCCGCTCCTCGTGAACGACGTGCACGCCGATCCGCGGTACGTCGAGGCAGTGCCCGGCACGAAGGCCGAGCTCGTCGTGCCGCTGCGGCGCAAGGGACGCGTGATCGGCGCGCTCAATCTTCTGAGCGACCTCCCGAATCAGTTCACGCTCGTCGACGAGGCAGTGTTGCGGCAGTTCGGCGCGAACGTCGCCGTCGCCATCGAGAACGCCCGCCTGATCGACCAGGAACGGCAGTACGCGAGCACGCTCGAAACGCTGGCGGAACTGGCCCGCGAGTTCGGATCGATCCTCAATCTCGACGAGCTGCTCACCCGTCTGGCGAGCGTCACGCGTCGAGTGATCGACTATCGCACCTTCGGCATTCTTCTGCTCAACGACGAGACGAAGGAGCTGGAGATGAAGACCGCGGTGCGGTACGGCGATCAGAAGGTGCCGACGCGGATCAAGGTCGGTGACGGACTCGTCGGCTATGCCGCACTCCACAAGGAGCCGGTGATGGTCGCGGACGTGTCCAAGGACCCGCGCTACATCCCCCTGGTCGAGGACATTCGTTCGGAGCTGGTCGTGCCGCTTATGGTGCAGGACCGCTGCATCGGCGTGTTCGATCTCGAGAGCCCAGAGCTCGACGCGTTCAAGAAGGGCGACATCGAAATCATGACGCTCTTCGCCAGCCAGGCCGCGGTCGCGATCGAGAACGCGCGGTTGTACGAGACCATTCGCGCGAACGAAGACCGGTTGGAAAAGGAGATTCGCTTCGCGCAGCGCGTGCAGACGGCGCTTCTCCCGACCGAGCTCCCGAAGCGGTTCAAAGGCGTGGACGTCGCGGCGCGATTCGAGCCGGCGTACGAGCTCGGGGGCGATCTGTACGATTTCCTGACGCCAGAGCCTCAGAGCCTCGTAATTGCGGTGGGCGACGTGTCCGGCAAAGGCGTGCCGGCGGCGCTCTACAGCGCGTTCGCGGGTGAACTGGTGCGATCGCGCACCTTCCGCCGGCGTTACACCACCGATCGGTCGAGCCCCGCCGGCGTGCTCGCCTCGATGAATACGATTCTGCACGAGCGTCAACTCGAGCAGTACTACTGCACACTGTGCTATGCGCTGTTCGACTTGAAGCGCAAGTCCGTCACGCTCGCGAATTCGGGGCTGCCCTATCCCGTTCGCTGCAGCGGGGGCGAGGCGGCGCAAGTCGAGCTTCCGGGCGTGCCGCTCGGATCGTTCGCCGGTTCTTCGTACGACGAGCTGTCGTTCGAACTGATCGCTGGCGACGTGTACGTGTTCTGCACGGACGGTGTCTTCGAAGCGAACGACTATCGGGGCCGCGAGTTCGGCGTGGAGCGGTTGCTGAAGGTGGTGCTCGAGTCGAGCAACCTGCCGGCCCGCACGATCGTCGAGTCGGTGTTCGCCGCCGTCGCCGATTTTCGTGGAGAGATGCGCGCGAAGGACGACATGACCGTCGTCGCCCTGAGAATCACCGGTTAGCGCGCGTTCAGATTCCTGCCGTCCCGGTGGCGGGCTGGTCGTGCGACTGCTGTGGTACTGCGGCGGGCGCCGGCATCACCGTCGCAAGCTGCGCCGCGAAGATGGCCGCAAGGGCCTGGACGCTCTCAGAAGACTCGGCCCCGCCACGAATCTCTGCCGACATCACGCCCACACAACCAGCCGACGTCAACAGCGGTGCGACGACGGCCCCGTTCGACGAACCTGGTCGTGCGAGGACGATTTGCAGCTGACCGCTCCGAAACCCGCGCGCCGCGGCATTGTCGGCGGTGCGCGACAAGGGTGGCAGCTTCGAAATCATTTCGGCGGGATATCCGTGCGAAAAGACAGGCTGCAATTCTCTGGCGCCTGGGACCGTTGACCAGACGATCAACCCGCTCGCATCAATCAAGTCCGCGGCTTTGGCCACCAGCCCGCGCAATTCGTCGACGTCGCTCACGCGGCCCAGGTTCGTGCACAACTCGGCAGCTTTGCGCAGAACCGGTCCGGCCGGACGCGACGTCGTGTAGGCAGACGGCGATTGCAGGCCCAGTCCGGCGTTCACGGGCGGCGACGACTCTGATTCCGCGGACGGCGATTCCGAGATTCGTGCCGCGGGCCAGGTGACTGTGAGCACCGCTAGCATCAGCACGCCCAAACTTGCGACGGCGACGAGCGCACGGGCCTCGAGCGTGCGTTCCGCAACTTCAGCGTTGTCTGCTGCCTGCTGTTCCGATAGTTGTGCGTCAGCGAGCCGCGCGAGAACCGGCGCGGTGTCGGAAAGATCGGCGACGTCGGTGGCGGCGCTGTCGATGGCCACACGCGCGGTTTCGGTTGTCGACAACGCACGCAGCACCTTCAACGACGCGCCGGCACCGTCGGCGTCGAACTGCGCGATCTTCAATGCGACGTCGCGTGCGGCGGCGGTGAACGCGCGCGCCTCCGAGCGCGCGGACGCGATGCGCTGCTCGGAGCGCTTGACGAAAAACGCCGCGCCCGTGAATGCCGCCAGCGAAAGGAGTGTGAGAACTACTGCAAGAGCACGTGATCGCATCGAATAAGGAAGGGGGATGCGTTCAGACGCGCACAGAGTATCACGGTTTCGGACGAAGGATCACGTACGACGGCAGACCAACGGCGCCGAATCGCTGCATCACCGCCTTTGTCGGTGGCTCGTCCGGATTCTCGGCTTGGAATTTGATTTTCACGTAACCATCGAGCGCCGAAACGATCGACGGATCCTTGAACGTGGTCTTGTCCATTGTGAGACAGTTCTTACACCACGTCGCCCACATGTCGATCAAAACCGGTTTGTGTTCGCGAGCCGCAACCGCGAGGCCATCGTCGAGTTGACGATGCCAGCCGGCCTTCACTTGTTCGTCGACGCTTGACGTCACCGCGGAGGCGTCGACGAAACGATCCGCGAACAGGCCGTACGCTTCGTAGCCGTAGTAGGCCGCTGTCGCAAAGATCACCACGCCGAAGACCTGTTTGACGCGAACCATCCAGGCGCCAGGTTTCGGCAGAGCTGCCAGACCAGCGCCCGCGATCGGCCACGGGACGGCCATGCCGACGCCGAGAAGAAATGGCAGCGCCAATGCGACGGCAGTTCCCTTTGCGTACAGGTTGCTCGAAAACAACACGACCTGAATGACCACAGGCGCCACACATGCGCCGGCGAGCAGCGCCGCGATCGCACCCATGACGAACGCCACGACGAACGTGCCTCGGCCGCCTTCGGCCACACGGAAGCCGCTCGAGAACCGCGAGAAGTCGATCGTGATCACGTCGAACATCGCAAGGGCGAGCGCCACGAAGAGCACGGCAATGCCGAGGTTGAACCACGGGGACGAGTTGATCGTGCCGAATGTGCCGGCGGTGAGGACGACAACCAGGCCCAGGACGCCATAGACCGCCGCCATCGCAAGCCCGTATACGCCACCGAGCAGGAAACCGCGCCCTCGCGACCCGGCCTCGGTGCCTGCGCCAATAATCGCAAGATTGATGGGAATCATGGGGAGGACGCACGGCGTCAGGTTCAACGCGAGTCCGCCCATGAAGACCAGCAGAAGAATGGCCAGCGGCCCGCGGCCCTCGAACATGCCGCGTTCTTTCACGCCGCGCTCCGCATTCCGAATCTTCGTCAGGAATTCGTCGGCGCCCATGTAGCCGCCGAACGTCTCGCCAGCCTGCGCAAACGCGTCGAGGTTCGACAGGTCCGTTGACCTGGAGGGTCCGGTCGGAGTCGACGGCGCTGCGACTGACCCAGGCGCTGTGCCGTGGCCGAACGCGATGCTGAAGATCAGATCCCGATGCATGGGTCGCGTCGGGCTGCCGGCCGCCACGACGTTCAGCGTCCACTCGGCGCTCGCGTTGGCCGGCGCAAAACATGTGGTGTCGTTGCACGCTTGATAGTGGAGCCGCGCCGGAACCTTGAGCGGCCCGGTTGCGATTCCGGGCGCGAGCGCCAACTGCACGCCTATCGAGAAACGCTGCGGGAATACGGCCAACGGCTGATCCGCGCCCTTGAGCTGTAAATCCACCGGCGTCGGGAACACGATTTCCTTCACCGACACGCCGTCCGGTGCGTCGATGGCGAGCTCGGTGGCGATTAACGAGGGATCGCGCGGCTTGTTGGACTGAACGTGGAAGCCGTCGGGTAATGAAACGGTGAGTGCCGCGCGGACGACGTCGCCTGCATGAGAGCCGTCCGCATCGAGCAGAGGAGTAACATCCGCTTTGATTCGCTGCAGCTGTGCCTGAGCGATCGTCGCGCTGAGCAAAAGGACGAGGCTGAGTGCTCCCTTTCTCACTTCACTTCTTTAAGAGGAATCACTGCAATCGGCTCGGGCGGCAGCGCAGTCAGCTCGACGGCGCCTTTGACCGGCGGCAAATCCTGGTACATGAAGTCCCACTTCCACCGCTCGGAAGGATTGCTCGTTTGCAGCCAATGGCGTCCCTCCATCGGCTGTCCGAACGCCAGCGACGAGATGCCTTCCAGTGCGGCGTTGCCCCCGAAGCGCGCGGCGATGTCTGCACGGACCGCGGCGGCGTCCGCATAACGCAAGGTCACGCCAAGGCCGTTCGCGAGGCGCACGAGAATCTGCCAGTCTTCCATCGAGTCGCCGACCAGTGGCATCGACCGGGATGCGGCCTGGAGGCGTCCCTGCCCGTTCGTATATGACGCCTCTTTTTCAGTAGACGATGCGCCGGGCAAGACGAAGTCTGCGGCGGCGGCGAGCGGCGTCATCAATACGCCCTGGACAATAAGCAGCGGCAGCGTGCCTTTCGCTCGTGCGTCGACAATCCACGCGGTGTCGCCGATTGTCGACGGGCCGGGATCGAATACGTACAGCGCCGACACTCGTCCCGTCTCGACCGCTGCACGCAGTGCCGCCACATCGTGGCCGAACCCGAACGCCCCGACGCCCGCGACGTTGGGCGCGTCGATTTCGGGCACGACGAACTTCGTGTCCGCCGGCTGCGGCTTCGTCGACGACGTCCATGTGGCGGTCACGCCCGTCGTGTTGCCGACAAGTTCTTCGGCAAGGCGTCGGAACAGGAAGAGCTCTTCGTGCGACGCGTGAGCCGAGAGCAGAAACCGGACGCCGTCCGCGTTGGTGCGCCCCGCTGCGGACAGCTTGTCGATCAGATCGCGCTGCAGGTCGTGCCACGCGACCGGCTGAAGCGTGCCGCGGTCGTCTTTCATCATCGGCTTGCGCAGGCGGTCGCCGCTCTCGATCCAGTGATAGTCGAAACGGCCGATGTCGCACATCCAGTAGCCGTTGACCTCGGGAGCAAACCGCGGTGTGAATCGAATCAGGCGCGAGCCTTTGGCCCATTCCGGTTTGGCCTTCAGCCACGCCGTCGTGTTACAGCCTTTTTCGCAGCGCGTGCAGATGGTGTCGACGGCGGTCGGGTTGTCCCACGGACGCGCCTTGAAGCGGTAGTCGCGCGTCGTGATCGCTCCGACCGGACACACGTCCATCAGGTTGCCGGAAATCAGCGAATGCACGCCTTCTTCTTGGAAGGTCGCGATTTCGCTGCCGTATCCGCGGTCGATGATGTTGATTTGCGCGTCGCCGTCGATCTCGCGCATGAAGCGCACGCAGCGCGTGCAAAGGATGCAGCGCTGGCGATTGAGCATCAACGTGGGTCCGAAGTCGACGTCGCCTTTCACGCCCTCGCCGTCGAACACGCGCCGCGGAAAATCGGTCCGGCTCTGTGCCGGGCCGAAGTTGTACGAAAAGTCCTGGAGCGGACATTCGCCGCCCTTGTCGCAAACAGGGCAGTCGAGCGGATGATTGACGAGGAGGAACTCGAATACACCGGCGCGCGCCTGCACGACCTCTGGCGTGTCGGTCGACACGATCATGCCGTCCGTGCAGACCGTCGAGCACGACGTCTGCAGCTTCGGCATTTTCTCGATCTTGACGATGCAGACGCGGCACGAGCCGTCGATGCCGATCCCTGGGTGATAGCAGTAATACGGAACTTCTATGCCGTTCTCAATCGCGGCCTGAAGGACGGTTTTTCCCTTCTCGACCGTGACCTGACGGCCATCTATCGTCAGCGTGACGGTGTCCATCCCTACAAGAATACTGTACGTAGGTTGGCTAGTTGGCGAACTCGGCGAGCCCGCCGTCTTCCTTATTGATCTCCACGCTGCGAATGGGCGCGCTGAGCGGGAAGCGGCGGTCGGCGATGCGGTCGCTGATTGGCAGAACGAGGGTTGTTTTCGACCGATCGGCGAATTCGACCGTCAGGACGATCGGCAGTTCGAACGTCTCGCCCAGCTGCTCCACGTGAACCGCCAGCTCGGATCCCTCGACGCGGTACTGCACCTTCACGCGTGGCAGCGTCGAACCATAGATCCACTGATTGAAGAAGCGCTCGAGCGACCGCCCGGACTCGGCTTCAAACGCCGCCTGCAGCTCGTCGGTGCCCACCTTGCGGAACTTGGCGGAGCCGTAGAAACGCCGGAGGCCGCCGAAGAACGTGTCGTCGCCGAGGAGGCGCCGCAGCATGTGGAGCACCGCCGCGCCTTTGTTGTAAACGAGAGCGCGAAAGATGCGGCCGTCGCTCTTGATATGGCCAAGGCGATAGCCGAGATAGACGGGTCCCTGTTCGGATTGATCGATCGCCCAGCGCCGCATTTGACGGAGCACGCCGGCGAACGTGCTCTCGCCACGACTGTGCTCCGCGTACAGCGCGGCGAAATACTGCGCGAACGCTTCGCTGAGCCACTGCTCGTGATAATTCCCCCAGCCGACGGCCTGACCGAACCATTGGTGCGCGAGTTCGTGAGCGAGGAAGAAGTCGGGAAACCGATCGAATGACGCCGGGTCGTTGCGCCAGGTGAGCGGCGTCATCGGCAGCGGCTGAAACAGCTCGGCGAAATACGCAGGACTGTGTCCGCCCGGCAACTCGTTTTCGACGACAGCCACGGTAAACGACTGGTATGGGAAGTCGCCAATCAAAGAGGCGTAGAACTTCGCGATATCCGCCGCACGCGGAGCAACCTCACGGCCGCGACGCGCCTGACGGGGGTTGGCCTCGACCGACAGCGTCATCGTCTTCTTGTCGCCTGATCCCAGTTCGAGCGTCTGCGTGTCGATGTGGACGAACTTGCTCACGAGAAACGCGAGATACCGAACCGGCTGCGCGGACTTGAACGTGTAGACTTTGCGCTCGGTTTGTTCCTCCTTCGTGCCCATGATTTGCGGCCAGCCGTCCTGGAGCACCGCGCTCGCGACGCAGTCGTAGCTCGCCGGCACGGCGACCTTCAGCGTCGCGGTTGCATAGTCGGTCGACGTCGCCTGCGGATACCACGCCGAACGGTTGCTGTAGAGGAAGCTTGGTTCGGCGGCGAACTCGATCGCGGGAAGCTCCGACTGATCTTGCGCGACGACAATCGTTTCACTGCCGTCGGCCGTCTGCGGTTCGAGCCGGCCCGAGTAGAGCAGCGTCAGCTTCAACGTGCCCCCGGATCCGATCGGCGCCGGCAGGTTGATCACTACCAGGTTCTGGTTGTTGACCCGAAATCCGAACAGCCGTCCGAACTTGTCGCTGGTAATCGAGCGGACGGTCAGCGTGTCTGCGAGACGCAGCGTGACCGCACTCATCATGAATGACGTGACGCGAAGACCGATTGTCGCAACGCCGTCGATCCACTGCCGGCCTGGCGACAACGCGACGTCGACGTCGTAGTCCGTGACGTCGTACTCGCGGAAGCTGTCTTCGTTGTAGAAGCGTCCGCGTCGCGCGAGGGTTTCTGCCGACGAATAGACGGCGATATTGCGATGCCGGGCCCTGTCGAACAACGTGATGTCTTCGGGTTCGGTCTTCGATCGCGCGTATGTCAGGATGCCGTACCGCCGTGTATGCACCTCGGCGACGAAGTTCGCCACGCCGGGCAAAAGCGACCACGCGTCGCCGCTGAGATCGCCGAGGTTCAGGTGATAGGACTTCGTGAAGTCCTGCTTGAAGATGTCGGTCGCGCGCTTGAACTCGCGCGCGTCCACCGGCACCGGCGTCAGCCTATCGACGTCCATGAACCGGTCGGCATCGCCGGGATCGAGACGGATGAACGCCGACGTGAACGGCGCCTCCAGCGTTTCGCTGCCGCAGAAGATTCGCACTTGCGTCCGTTCGGTGTCCGGTTTCGGATGAAAACGCATCGTGCCACGGCCGAGAAGGACAAGCGCTGTCACTCCGCCTTCGACCGTTGACGTGAACACGTTGCCCGATTCGAGCGTGACCTCGACGTCCTCGGCGTGGATCCGGAGGTTGGCGGCGGAGAACTGACGGTCGGCATCGAGCGAAATGCGAAATAGACGCTCGACGGTCGACAGGCGCTGTTCGTCGTAGATCGACAAACCGTCGTCGCGGCGCTGCAGATCGAGCTGCCACGTGGCGACGCGTCCTCTGTTGCCGAATTCGCTGAATACATCGGCGACGACACGGTAGCCCGTCGGTTTCTCCGAGCTGCCAAACGGGACGCGTTCTCGCTCCTTGACGACGGCGCGCGTGGCGCCCGGCTGGAATTCGCTCCGGCCGAACTCTGTCGCACGAGTGCGGTTCGCGTTGCCCGCGACGAGGTCGAGGTAGCCGACGATATCGCCCGCGAGGACCAGTTGTTCGAGCTGTGTCAGCAGCCGCTGGACGTCGTCAGGTCCCGCGGCAGACGCGAGCGCAGGCGTCTGCGCGGCAACGCTCGACGCGCACGCGAGACACGCCAGCACGGCGATCGCAAGAGTTCGAGCTGTACGCAACTTTCCGTATTAGACACCGGCCGCGGACGGCACGGTGGAGCGGCGAAGCAACAAGAGCGTCAGGTCATCCGCGAGGCGCGTGTCTGCCGTGTGCCGCTCGACAGCGCGCACGACGGCGGCGCAGGTCGCCGCGACGTTGTTTCGGCGCTCGGCCGCGAGCACCGTTTCGAGCCCCTGCTCGTCGAACGGAAGACCCTTCGGGTTTTCCGCTTCAGTGATGCCGTCGCTGTAAATGGCCAGCAAGTCGTCGGGCTGCAGAAGAACGCGGCCCGTGTTGAACCTCGACTGGTCGAACATCCCCAGCGCGATGCCGCCGTCCTGCAGCCGCTCCATCGCGCCGTCCGTGCGAAACAGAAGCGGCGGCGTGTGTCCGGCGTTCACGTAGGTTAGCTCGCCAGTGGTTAGATCAAGCACGGAATAAAACAGCGTGATGAAGCGGTTGCCTGGTGACTGCCGGCAGACTTGCACGTTCAGCCGCGAGATGAGCTCGGCGGGTTCGAGACGTTCATCGATGAGCGTACGCATCATCGCGAGCAGCAGCGCCATCAGGAGCGAGGCGGGGCTGCCTTTGCCGGCGACGTCGCCAACCGCCGTCACCAGACGGCCGTCACCGAGTGGGAGGATCTCGTAGAAATCGCCGCCGACCGTGTTCGCTGGCCGGCTGAAGCCCGCGACGTCGGCGCCCGGCGCGCGAAATCGGCCCGGCGGCAGCATCGCCTTTTGAATTTCGCGGGCGATTTCGAGATCGTTCTTGAGCGACAGGCGGTCGGCGACTTCGAGCAGCACGATCAGGTTCACCAGCACGAACGCGATGACGAGCGACATCAACCCGTCAGGAAACACGCCCGTCTGAACTCTGCCGCCCACATCCACAACTCGCGTGCCGAACTGCATCAGATTGAAGACGCCGACGATGGCGAAGATGATCGACGCCGCGTACACGACGCGGCGTGCCGGCGACAGCTTCATCGTGAACGCGGTAAAGAACAGTCGAAGCCGGACGAGGATGCGTGCGTGCCAGCTCAGACCTTCCAATTCCTTGGGATCGATGGTGCGCGCGAAGAACTCGTACGCTTCGCGCGCGTCCCGCGTGAACAGGCGGCGAAGATCGTCAGCGGTCAGATCTCGCGTATAGCTGGTGACGAACTCACGAAAGCGTGGACTCACTGGATGATTCCGAGCGCACGGCCGACGTTGCCGAACGCGTCGAGCGCAAACTGCAGCTCGTCGCGGGTGTGTGTGGCGGTCACAATCGTTCGCACGCGCGCCTTGCCTGCCGCGACTGTCGGGAACGCGATGCCCTGCGCGAACACCCCCGACTCGAACAGGCGGTCCGACAGCTTCATCGCGAGCGCGCCATCACCGACAATCACTGGCGTGATGGGGCCTTCGCTCGCCCCCGTGTTGAAGCCGAGTGCCTTCAGACCTGATTGAAAGAATCTCGTGTTCTCCCACAACCTGTCGATGATTTGTGACTCTTCGAGGAGGACGTCGAGCGCGGCGATGCACGCGGCCGCGACGGCGGGCGGATGCGACGTCGAGAACAGGAACGGACGCGCGCGATGGTAGAGGAACTCGATGAGCGCGCGGGAGCCCGCGACGTAACCGCCGAGGACGCCGATCGCCTTCGACAGCGTGCCGACTTGGATGTCGACGCGGCCGTGCACCCTGAAGTGATCGATCGTGCCGCGGCCGTTCCGGCCGAACACGCCGCTCGCATGCGCGTCGTCGACCATCATGATGCAGCCGAACTCCTCGGCGAGGTCGCACAGTGCCGGCAGCGGACCAAGATCGCCATCCATGCTGAAAACACCGTCCGTAATCAGAAGCTTCCGCTGAGCCGCTGGCAGAGTCTGCAGGATCTTGCGTGCGGCGCCGACGTCCTTGTGCGGAAACACTTTGATGGCGGCGCGGCTCAGGCGGCATCCGTCGATGATGCTCGCGTGATTCAACTCGTCCGACACCACCACGTCGTCCTTCCCTAAGACGGCCGATACGGTGCCCGCGTTCGCGGCAAACCCGCTTTGGAAGACGACGACGGCCTCGGTTTTCTTGAAGTCGGCAAGGCGCCGCTCGAGCTCCATGTGGATGTCCATGGTGCCGGCAATGGTGCGGACCGACCCCGTCCCGACGCCGTACCTCCGCGTCGCCTCGAGGGCGCGCTCGCGGAGGCGCGGGTGCGTCGTGAGCCCCAAGTAGTTGTTCGAGGACAGGTTGACGACGTCGCGGTGGTCGACCGTGGTCTTGGATTTTTGCTCGTCTTCGAGAATGCGGAGCGTGCGGTACAGCCCCTGTGTTTTGAGGCCGTTCAGTTCGGCGGCGAGATATTCGAGCGGATCGCGCCGCATGACGTCGGTCAGCCGTTCGCCAGGAACCGCTGCGTGAAGTCGGCCATCAGTCCGTAGATTTCTTTCAGTTCGTCGGGCGCCGCGAGAAACACGATGCGGAAAAACCCGCCCTCCTTCGGCATGCCGAAGCCGGAACCGTAGACGCACAGGACGCCCGTCGCGCGGAGCAGGCCCAGCACAAAATCTTCGTCGGTGCGGCCGCGCGGCAGCGTGAGCTGCGGCATGACGTAGAAACCCGCAATCGGCGCGACGCAACTCATGCCTGGCATCGCGTTGAGGCTCTTCGCTGTCACCTCGGCGCGCTTCTTCAACTCGGCGCGGAAGATCGGCTGATGCGACCTGTCGCCGAGGAGCGCTTCGGCGACGGCATACTGCATGGGCACTGTGCTGCACAGGCGTCCGTCCGCCATCTTCTTGATCGCGGCGAGCACGTTGTCGAGACGCGGCGTGCGGCCGACGCCGAGCCAGCCGGTTCGCCAACCCGGGGCGAGATAGGCCTTCGACATGCTGGAAAAGGTAATGATCGCCGCGTCCGGATCGAGCTTGCCGATTGGATCGATGGGGCCGTCGTGGCCCAGATCGCCATAGACCTCGTCGGCGAGGATGACGAGATTGTGGCGCTCGGCGAACTGGAGCAGTTCGCGGCGCGTGGATGTCGGATAGGTCGCACCCGTCGGGTTGTTCGGGTCGATCACCACGAGCGCGCGCGTAGACGGCGTCACGAGGCTCTTCAGATGATCGAGGTCCGGTTGCCATGCGCGCGCCGGGTCCGTTCGATAGAACTTCGCGCGCGCGTCGATCTTGGCCAAAACCGCCGTGTACAGCGGATACGTCGGCATCGGCACCAGGACTTCGCCGCCGCCATCGACGAGCGCCCCGAGCACGAGGTCGATGGCTTCCGACGTGCCGGCAGTGATGAGCGCGCGGTCTGCGCTGATCGGGAAGCCGTGCGCCGTCAGCTCCGCCGCGACGGCTTCGCGCGCCGGCGCAATGCCCGGCGAGGGACCGTACCCGTTGTGTCCGTCGCGCATCGCGCGTTCCACGGCGGCAATGAGATGGGGCGGCGTCTTGAAGCCGAACGCGTTCGGATCGCCGACGTTCAGATAACGCACTCGGGTTCCGGCCGCTTCGACGCGCTGAGCCTCGGCCACGATGTTGCGGATGGCGTAGCTGAACGTGCTGACGCGATGGGCGACGGGAACGGCTTGAGCGCTGGCGATCTTGGTCACGCTGCAACTATACAACGCTGGTACGAAATCACCTTGTAGCCGATAATGCTTTCGTGATCAGGGTTTTGCTCGCTGCTGCGTTGATCCTTCAGACCGCCGCCGATGCGCCGGCGCCGATCTTTCGCACGAGCGTCGACGTCGTGCGTCTGGCGACCATCGTCCGCGACAACCGTGGACGGTTCGTCCGGAATCTGCCGGCAGCCGAATTCGAGGTGTTCGACGGCGGGCGAGCGCGGCCGATCAAGGACTTCCGCCAGGACACTGCCGGCTTGAGCCTCGCGCTGTTGTTCGACGTCAGCGGCAGCATGGAGGGGCAACTCATCCACGCGCGCGAGGCCGCGTCTCTCGTACTCAGCAATCTCGACGCGGGACGCGACGAAGCGGCCGTCTTTCGATTCGATACGCGCCTCGATGAAACCGCCCCGTTTACGACCGGCCTGCGGCAGTTGCCTTCGGCGATGTCAGCGATCGTCCCGTTCGGCGCGACGTCGCTCTACGACGCGATCGCGCGGACTGCTGAACGCGTCGCCGCGCGCGAGGGCCGCCGGCATGCCGTCGTGGTGTTCACCGACGGTTTTGATAATGCGAGCCGGCTGACCGGGGCGCAGGTGTCGGGTATCGCCAGTTCTATCGACGTCCCCGTCTACATCGTCGGCGTCGTGTCGCCGCTCGACGATCCGACGACGGACAGCGCGACTCCCTCCGCAACGCGTTCGCCGCTCGCCGGAGCGCTCGCGAACCTCGCCGCGTGGACGGGGGGCGGCACCTTCATTGCCAGCAGTCCGGCCCAGCGCAGCGTCGTCGCGCGGCAGATCCTCGAGGAACTTCGCCATCAGTACTTGATAGCGATCGAGTCGGCGACCGACCCCGGATGGCACCGGCTGACGGTGAAAATGCGAAACAAGGATCTCGTCGCACACGCGCGAAGCGGCTACTTCGCCGGCCATACACGGCCCGAGACGAAGTAGTCTTTTGTCAGGAGGATCGACATGCGGACATTCATGACAGCCCTCGCCGTGGCGGCGGTTGCCATCGGCTCGACGGCCTGTGCCTCGAAGAAGTACGTGCGAACCAGCGTCGGCGAGGTGAGCGACAAGGTCGACTCGCTCGGTCGGTCGGTCGAGCAGACGCAGGAGCGCGTGAAGGCGAACGAGGGGAGGATTGCCGAAGTCGACACCAAAGCGACGGCTGCGGGGAATGCGGCGCAGCAGGCGAACGCGGCGGCCTCCAACGCGGCGTCGGCCGCGGCCGGCGCGAACAACGCCGCCAACGCCGTCGGCACCAAGCTCGACGCGTTCGACAAGTCCATGAAGCGTCTCGTAATGGAAGTGGTCATCAACGAGAGCTCGGGCAACTTCCAGTTCGGCAAGACCGATCTGCCCGACGAGGCCAAGTCGCAGATCGACCAGCTGATTTCCAAGCTCACGCAGGATCCGAAGAACGTCTACATCGAAATCGAAGGGCACACCGACAACGTCGGCGCGGCGGGGTTCAACGAGAAGCTCGGACTCGAGCGCGCCGAGGCCGTCAAGCGCTATCTGTACGAGAAGCATCAGATTCCGCTGCACAAGATGAACGTGATCAGCTACGGCCTGACCAAGCCCGTGGCGGACAACAAGTCGAAGGAAGGCCGCGCTCAGAACCGCCGCGTCGTCATCCGCGTGCTTGGCTAGTGGTTCGCGTCGAGCTCACGGTGCGGCTGCCGAATAACGCCGGCGCGCTTGCCGGCGTCTGCCGCGTGCTCGCGGACGAGCGCGTCAACGTACTCGCGATGTCGATCGATCATGGCGGGCATCTGCGGCTGGTCGTCGACAACCACGTCCACGGAGCCGCGGCGTTGCGCGACCGGCGCTACAACGTGGTTGAGCGCGAAGTGCTCGTCGTCGACCGCGCGACGAGCCTCACGGCGCTTCAGTTGATAGGCGCCGCCGACATCAACCTCAATTACGCCTACGGGACCGTCTCGGCGATTGTGCTCGGGGTCGACGACGCGCTGCGCGCGTCGGCCGCGGTCGGCATCTGACTCGATGCGACTCTTCGTCGAGCCGATGAACGCGACGGTCACTGATATGGACGCGGACGGCCGCGTCCACATCGAAAACGAAGGCTGGGCGACGCCGACTCTTCAGGAAAAGCGCGCGATTCTGTATGCAGCGGAGCATGAAATGGCTGCGCTGAGCGAGCTCCTGGAGATCCTCCAAAACTCCGGGAATCCCAAGTAATTCCTGTATACTTTTCCGGTTTTTATGACCCTTTTCGTTTGAGGGCGTGCCGATGGCAAAGAACAAAGATCCGGAAAGACCTGAGTCAATCAATCGCGGCCGACGCCAATTCCTGAAGGCGACCGGCGTCGTTCCACTCGCGGCGGGCGTCGCCGGCGCGACGGTTGCCGAAGCGCAAACCGGCGCGGCGATCGTCGGACCTGGCGAGATGCCGATCGAGCTGATGGTGAACGGCAAACGCGTGGCGCTCCGCATCGAGCCGCGGACGACGCTGCTCAATGCGATCCGCAACCGCGCCGACCTCACCGGCAACAAGCGCGGGTGCGACCGGGGCGTCTGCGGCGCGTGCACGATGATCATCGATGGCAAGACGGCGTACTCGTGCTCGACGCTGGCCATCGAAGTGCAGGGCAAGCAGATTCGCACCGTCGACGGGCTCGCGGATGGCGCGAAGCTCCATCCGGTGCAGCAGGCGTTCTGCGATCGCGACGCCCTCATGTGCGGCTTCTGCACGCCCGGGTTCGTGATGGCGACGGTGGCGCTGCTCGAAAAACGCCCCAAGCCGTCACAGGAGCAAATCAAGAAAGGACTCGACGGCAATATCTGCCGCTGCGGAACGTTCGTCCGCATCATGGAGGCCGCCATGGCCGCCAGCGGCCAGCTCGCCACCTCGGCGAGAGGGGGGGTGACCCGTGGCTAAGGCACAAGAAGGACGCGGCGCGCCGCCGCCCGCCCCTGCAGGCCCGACTGCGAACGCGAAGAAGTACGCGTGGCCGGCCAAGCCGGCGGTGCTCAGCACCCGCGTGAAACGCCTCGACGGTCCCGACAAGGTCACGGGCAAGGCGAAGTACAGCTTCGACATCAATCGGCCCGGCATGATCTACGGAAAGATCGTGCGGTCGCCGCATCCGCACGCGCGCGTCACCGCGATCGACGTCAGCGCGGCCAAAGCGGCACCCGGTGTCCGCGCCGCGATCGTGTGGAAGGAGCCGGGCACGCCCGCGGCGGAGTGCAAATATCAGGGGGATCCTGTCGCAGCGGTTGCGGCGGACACTGAAGAACTCGCGGAAGACGCCGCGCGTCTCGTGAAGGTCACCTACGACGTCATGCAGCACGTCGCCAACGTCGAACAGGCGATGGAAAACGGCGCGCCGGCGTGGGCGGCCAACACCGCGAACACACGCAAAGGCAACGCCGAAGAGAACGGCAACATCGAAGAAGGCTTCAAGCAGGCGGCGCACGTCGTCGAACAGACCTACGCCACGCATGTCATCACGCACGTCTGCATGGAGACGCACGGATGCGTCTGCGAATGGGACGGCGACAAGCTCACCGCGTGGGTCAGCACCCAGGGCGTGCACGGCACCAAGGACGGCTTCGCTCAGGGTCTCAGAATTCCCGCGACGAACGTTCGCGTCATCACCCAGTACATGGGCGGCGGATTCGGCAGCAAGTTCGGACCGGACGCGCAGGGCCTCATCTGCGCGCGGCTTGCAAAAGAGGCCGCCAAGCCCGTGAAGCTGTTCCTCGATCGCAAGGAAGAGCATCTCGATTCGGGCAACCGTCCGTCGGCGTACGCGAAGATCAAAGCGGGCGTCAGCGCGGACGGCAAGCTGACCGCGTTCGACGCACAGAGCTGGGGCACCGGCGGCGCGGGCGCGACGTCGAATTTCCCGCTGCCATACATCTACAACTTCCCCAACCGCCGCCGCGTCCACACCGACGTCTACATCAACGCCGGCCAGCAGCGCGCGATGCGTGCGCCAGGGCATCCGCAGGGCTGCTTCCTGACGGAAATCCTGATGGACGAGCTCGCGGATCGGGTGCGCATGGATCCGGTGGAGTTCCGCATCAAGAATCTGCCGGAGGCGAATCTTTCGCAGGCATGGGGCGAGTACTTCCGCATCGGCGCGAAGGCGTTCGGCTGGGAGAAGCGCCACGCGACCGGCGACCCGCGGCCTGGTCCCATCAAGAACGGCTTCGGTGTGTCCGCACACCGATGGGGCGGCGGCGGCCGCGGCGGCCGCGCGCACTGCGACATCGCATCCGACGGCAGCGTCGTGATGAAGGTCGGCACGCAGGACCTCGGCACCGGCACTCGCACGATGGTCGCGATGCTGACCGCCGAAACCCTCGGCCTGCCGGTCAGTGCCGTGACGCCGGAAATCGGCGACACGAACTACCCGGTCTGCGGTGCCTCGGGCGGCAGCACGACGGCGGCGTCGATCTCGCCGGCGATTCGCATCGCGGCTGGCAAGGCGCGCGACGCGGTGCTCGCGAAAGTCGCACCGGAACTCGGCGTTTCTGGCGCCGACGACCTGGTCGCGGAAGGCGGTCGCGTCTATGTCAAGGGCAACACGTCGAAAGGCATGACGTGGAAAGACGCCTGTCGTCGTCTCGGCGCGGAAGCCGTAGCGGTCGACGGCGAATGGGAAGACGGCTTGTCGTCCACCGGGACGAGCGGCGTCCAGTTCACCGAAGTGGACGTCGACATCGAAACGGGCATCGTCAAAGTGAAGCGCATCCTCACCGTGCAGGATTGCGGCTTGATCGTGAGCCGTCTGACGGCCGAGAGTCAGGTGTACGGAGGCATCGTCGGCTCGCTCAACTTCGCGCTGTTCGAGGACCGCATCCTCGATCGCGTCACCGGCCACATGGTGAACCCGAACATGGAGTCGTACTTGCTCGCAGGCTTGTCCGATATTCCCAAGATCGACATCATGCTCGTCGACTCGCCGGAGCAACGCGGCCGCGGCGTGATTGGCATCGGCGAACCGCCGACCGTGTCGACGGCGTCGTCCATCGCCAATGCGATTCGCAACGCGACGGGCGTGACTATCCGCTCGCTGCCTCTGCATCCGCACCGAATTCTCACGGCTATCGAAGAGCAGAAGTCAGGAGGCACGCTGTGAAGGCCTTCGAATACGCGAACCCCACGAACGAGAAGGACGCCGTCAGCGCGCTTCGGATTGACGGTCGCATTGCCCTTCCGATCGCCGGCGGCATGGATCTCGTCGCCAGGATGAAGGACTACGTCACGTCGCCCGATCGCGTTGTCAACGTGAAGAACGCGCTCGACAAGACGATCGTGGCCACGGCGGAGGGCGGACTGAAGATCGGCGCCGGCGTCAACATCGTCGACCTCGTCGAACACGCGCAGGTTGCGAAGCTGTATCCGGCAGTGATTGCGGCGGCCGGCGAAGTCGGGACGCCGCAGATTCGCAATCACGGAACCGTCGGCGGCAACCTGAATCAGCGTCCGCGGTGCTGGTATTTCCGCGCCGAAGATTTCGTCTGCTACAAGAAGGGCGGCAACCGGTGCTTCTCACCGGCAGGCGAGAATCAGTACCACGCGATCTTCGGCAACGAAGGGCCGAGCCACATCGTGCATCCGTCGAGTCTGGCCGTGCCATTCGTGGCGTACGGCGCAACGTTCCGCGTCGTCGGCCCGAACGGCGAGCGGACGGTTCCGGCATCGGAGTTCTTTACGATGCCGAACATGCAGAACGTGCGGAAAGAGAACGTGCTCGCCGATGACGAAATCCTCACGCACGTGACGCTGCCGGCGCCAGGCAACGTGAAGAGCGGGCACTACGAGGTGCGATACAAGGAATCGCACGACTGGCCGCTCGCGTTCACAACCGTGGTGCTCACGATGAACGGCAACACGATTCGGGCCGCGCGCGTCGTGCTCGGCGCCGTGGCGCCCGTGCCGTGGCGATCGACCGACGCCGAGCAGGCGCTCGTCGGCAAGACGTTGAACGAGGCGACCGCCGTCGCCGCCGCGGAAGCCGCGGTCAAGGCGGCGAAGCCGCTCAGCCGGAACGGCTACAAGGTGCAGATCACCAAGACCGCCGTGAAGCGCGCGATCATGCAGATTGCCGGGCTGAAGCCCGTTCAACTGAGAGCGTAGGAACACACCATGGAACACCTGACATCACCGAAGCTCATTCCTGGCGTGCACTGCCTGAGCCTGCGCCACAAGGGGATGTACGTCTCCTCGGCGCCCGATCCTGAAGAACTGAAGTTCTACGACAAGTACGACGGCACGTGGTACTGGTGCGTGGAAACGCAGATCGGATTCGGTCCTGACGGCAAACCGGTCGGCCCGCACGACTGCAAGGGCGGACGCGGCTGCTGCAAGGACTAGATTCACGGGCAGGCCTAAGGCCTGCGCTACGTCGGATGTAGTGCAGCCTTCAGGTCTGCCGTCTCACGCCGACTTCGTCTTTATCGGCTTCCCTTCCGACGACGCAAACCACACTTCCGCCACGGCGGCGCAATCGAGTTCGCCGCCGCCTGCGGCTGAATAGGCGTTCACAAACTGCGTGACGACTGACGTGACGGGCATCGTCACGCCCGTGGCCATGTTCGCCTCGACGGCGAGACGAAGATCCTTCTGGAAGAGTCGCACGAAGAATCCCGGCTTGTAGTCGCCGGTGAGCATGCGATTGCCGTGGAACTCGAGCACCTTGCTGCCCGCGAACCCGCCGAGCAACGCCTGTCGGACGCGCGACGGATCGAGGCCGTTGGCCTTGGCGAGCGAATAGGCCTCGGCCACGCCGGCGACGTTTGCCGCAATGCAGATCTGATTGCACAGCTTGGTGACCTGGCCAGAGCCTGACGGACCGATGTACGTCACGCTCTCGGGCTTGCCCATGCACGAGAGGATCGGCCTCGCGCGTTCGAATGTCTTCTCGTCTCCGCCCACCATGATGGTCAGCGTCGCGTTCTTCGCGCCGACTTCGCCGCCGCTCACAGGTGCATCGAGCATCGAGCCGCCCCTCGCCGCAACGGCCTCGGCCAGTTGTCGCGTCACGTCAGGCGAGATGGTGCTCATGTCGATTACGATGGCGCCGGCCTTGAGGCCCTCGAGCACGCCGTTCTTGCCGCGAATGACGAGGTCCACATCCGGCGTGTCTGGCACCATCGTCACGACGACGTCCGCCTCGCGCGCAACGTCCGCCGGGGTCTTGACGGCTTTGGCTCCCGCGGCGGAAAGCGCATCAATGGGGCCCTGGCTGCGCGAGGTGACGACGAGCTTGTACCCGGCTTTGATAAGGTTGAGCGCCATCGGGCGCCCCATGATTCCAAGGCCAATAAAACCAATGACTTCGCCGCTCATGCTGATGACCTCGCCATCACGGAGGACCCCAGGAAAGGAGAAAACAAGGCCTCCGTTCCTCGTTTCCTCCGTGGTGGAGCGTTCGGGGCAGCAAGTTTATAATGTGAGCGAGGTTTGACACCTATGAAACGAGCGACAGTTCTCTTGGCGGTGTTCGGATTGGCCGGCACTGTGTCGATCGCCGCAGGCGGCCCGACGGTGAGCGGCCAGTACGTCGAAGCGCGCACGGCGGAAATCTTCACCGGTGGCTGCATCATGGGCAGCGAAGCCGAGACGATGGGCAAACAGGCCGTGCTGGCGTGGAAGGTCGATCGCGGCTCGGTTAACGGCGTGTCGCTCGATGGCCTGTCGGTCGTGGCGGCGCTCGCGGGCGACGTCAATCTTGGCCTCCACGAAATCGGTGGCAGCAAGGCGACGGTCCGCTCGGTGGTATACGTCGACGAGCGCGCAAATCCCGTGCAGCGTATGGCGCTGGTCTCGCTGGCGAACGACATGACGAAGCGCATCGGCACGATCGTGTCGGTAACGCCGGCGCCCATCACGTTCGCCGACGCCGGCAGCGCGATTCATGTGGCCACGTCGAACGTTGCACTCGACGTGACGAAGGAAATCAATCACGATCCGACTTGCGGCGCACAGCAGTGGTTCACGCCGCTGGCGAACACCGAGCACGCGCACATGGGGCAGGCGGATCAGAACGCTTTCACCGGCGCCGCGCTCGGCACCAAGTGGAGCGACCCCAACAAGCGCTCGGCATTCTTCGGCACTTTCAGCAAGTAACTGGCTGGAAGGGCGGAACAGGTTGGACGGGCTGGAGGGAATACCTTCCAGCCCGTTTTCTTTTTCGCGCCGATCCGCCCATTCCACCGTTCCTGCCATGGATCTCACCGATAAAGTCGCACTGATTACTGGCGCCAAACGAATCGGCGCCGATGTTGCGCGCGAGCTTGCGAAGCGTGGTGCGAACGTCGCGGTCACGTACGCCCGCTCGAAAGCCGAGGCGGACGCGGTCGTGTCCGACGTCAAGGCGTTGGGACGGCGTGCCGTCGCGCTGCAGGCCGACCTGACAGACCCGGCGCGGTGTGAGGGAGTCGTCGCCCAAACCGTCGATGCCCTTGGGCGTCTGGACGTCCTGGTTGCCATGGCGTCGGTCTACGAAGCGACGCCATTCGATCTTCTGAACCTCGCCGCCTGGAACAAAACAATCGACGTCGACCTTCGCTCGACCTTCCTGTGCGCGATCGCATCCGTCCCGCACATGCGCAAGCAGGGCGGCGGACGCATCGTCACCTTCAGCGACTGGCTTCCGCGAAGCGGGCGGCCGCGGTACGAAGGCTGGCTTCCGTACTACGTTGCGAAGGCGGGCGTCATGGCGCTGACCGAAGCGCTTGCACTGGAGCTTGCCCCGGAGAACATCCTCGTCAACGCCGTTGCGCCGGGCCCGATTCTGGCTCCGCCCACGACCACGGCCGAGGAGCATCAGAAGGTCGCCGATGCCACGCCGCTCGGACGGTGGGGCGGAGGTCTCGAGATCGCGAAAGCGGTGCTCGCGTTCATCGACTCCGACTTCATCACCGGTGAAACTCTCCGCGTCGACGGCGGACGGCACGTAAAATAGCCGCGCATGTGGCTGGCGGCGCTCGCCTTGGTCGTCGTTGGCGGCCTGACAGTTGTGCTCGTCCGGTTCGTCGAAGTGCGCCACCGCGATCGACTCGCCGTCGCTCAGTGGAAGACCATCTCCAAAGTGAGCGAGGTGCTGGCCGAAATTCTTCACGCCGACACCACCCTCGAAGAAGTGCTGCGCCTCCTGGTGCCGACGTTTGCGGACTGGGCGACGGTACATCTCATTGAAGATGGTGGCGTGCGACGCGCCGCCGTCGTACACGCCGATCCTGAACTCGAGCGGCAGCTGCGGCAGCGCCTCGCGGAAGTGCCGTTCGTCCTGAATGCCCCGCTGGGTCCGGCGAAAGTGATTCGTACCGGCGAGGCCGACCTCCTTCAGCATGCGCCTGCGCAGATTCTGGCCGGTCAAATCGACCCCGCTCTGCTCGAACGCGCCGGCATCGGCTCGCGGATCAGCGTGCCGTTGCGAGCGCGGCAGCAGCTCATCGGAGCACTGACGATCCATCGACGCGGCATCGGCGTGTACGACGACGACGACGTGCAGTGGGCGCTCGAACTCGGCAAGCTGATCGCGCTGGCCGTCGAGAATACGCGGCTATATACGGACGCGCGCCGTTTGTTCGACGAGTCGGCCAGCGCAAACTGGGTGGCTCGGGCGGACGGACGCATCGTCGCCTGCAACCAGATGTTTGCGCAGCTGCTCGGGTTCAGCTCAGTCGAGCACGTCATGGCAACCCCCGACGTCGAGCTCTTCGCAGACGCGGCAGAGCGCGTTGCGTTCGTAGCCGATCTCCGGCAGCAACGCCGCGTCGCCGCGCGCGAGACGTCCTTCCGGCGCCACGACGACGGCCGTCTCGTGTTCGGCTCGGTCCATGCTTTCGGGGAGTTCGACGACGCCGGAGAACTGCTGCGCTTGACCGGCTTCATCGTCGACCGCAGCCAGCTGAAGGATCTCGAGGAACAGCTCCGCCAATCGCAGCGGCTCGAAGCAGTCGGCCAGCTTGCCGGCGGCATCGCCCACGACTTCAACAACCTGCTCACGGTCATCATCGGATGTGCCGATCTGATGACGTCGGCCGGCGACCGTCCTGCAATCGAGGGCGATCACGATCCGCTCGACGAGCTGACTCGCGCCGCTCGACGCGCGGCCAGCCTCACCCAGCAGCTGCTGGCGTTCGGACGGCGCCAGGTCCTTCAACCGCGGCTCGTGGATCTGAACGACGCGCTGCGCGCGATTCACGCGATGCTGCGTCGCCTGGTGCGTGAGAACGTCAGGATTTCGCTGGATCTCGATCCGCGGATCCCGTTTGTGCGTGTCGATCCCTCGCAAATCGATCAGGTGTGCGTGAATCTCGTGCTCAATTCGGCTTACGCGCTGCCGGACGGCGGAACGATTTCTATCGGTACGAGCACCTTGCGTGTTTCGGAATTGAATCCGGCGCATCCGTACGTTCCGGCCGGCACCTACGTGACCCTCGTCGTGAAAGACGATGGAATCGGCATGGACGAGGGAACACGGGCCCGTGCGTTCGAGCCCTTCTTCACGACGAAGCCGGTTGGAAAAGGGACGGGGCTGGGGTTGGCGACGGTCTACGGCATCGTCAAGCAGAGCGGCGGGTATGTGTGGATCGAGAGCGAGGCCGGCTCCGGCACGGTCGTGACCATCTGTTTCGAAGCCGCGGGTGAAGGAGTGTGACGCCGGCGGAATTGCGCGCGGCGCTCGGTCGAATGCCGACGCTCACCCTGACGTCGCTTCCGACACCAGTCGAGCCGCTGTCAAAACTTTCTGCAGTCCTGGGCGGAGGACCCCGGCTGCTCGTGAAGCGCGACGACACGCTCGGTTTCGCGTTCGGCGGCAACAAGGTTCGGAAGCTGGCGCTGCTTGGCGCGCGAGCGCAGGCCGACGGGTGCGACACGCTGATCACCGCCGGCGGGCTTCAGTCGAATCATGCCCGGGTGACCGCCGCGACCGCGGCGAAGCTCGGGATGCACGCCGTTCTGGTCGTCAACACCGACCGCGGAGAGCCGCCAGCACGGCCGAATGCCAATGCGCTGCTCGACCGCCTCCTGGGCGCGCAGATCGTGTACGTCGCCAGTCGCGACGGCCGCGTACCGGCGATGCGCGAAACGGCGGCGCGTTTGAGGTCGGAAGGTCGACGGGTATTCGAAATTCCCATCGGCGGGTCGACGCCCCTGGGATCGGTCGGATATCTCCACGCGACAGTCGAGTTGCTCGAGCAGATGCCACCGCCGGATGTGATCGTGCACGCGACGTCGTCGGGAGGCACCCAGGCCGGGCTTGTCGCCGCGTGCCGGCTCCTCGATTTGCCCACGCGTGTCGTCGGCATCGCGGCCGACGGTCCGACGCAGCAAATCCACGCGAAGGTTCGCGCGAACATCGACGGCGTCGCGGAGTTGCTTGGGCTCAATCGCGAGGCGGTCAGGCGGGGCACCGCTGTCGAGATCGACGACCGGTTCTTCGGCGAAGGCTACGCGGTTCCGACGGAAGCGTCGCGCGAAGCGATCGAGCTCACGGCACGCACCGAAGCGATCTTTCTCGATCCGGTCTACACCGGCAAAGCGATGGCGGGCTTGATCGCGTACGTTCGCCAGCAGCGGTTCACGTCACCCCAGACCGTGCTGTTCTGGCACACGGGCGGCCAGGTCGGATTGTTCGCCTGACCGCCGGCGCATTACCCCTTTCCGATTGTGGTCGATCGGTCGCCGAGCTCTCGATCCATGTCGAGCAACGCCGCCGCGTCGTGCTTGACGAGGTTGAACCTGGCGACGATGTCCGTGGCCACTTTCTCTTCCTCGACCTGCTCGGTAAGGAACCACTGAAGCTCGGTCATCTCGGCGAAGGCCTTCTCCGCAAAGCACAGCTCGTAGAGCGCGTTGATACGCGATGTGACTGATTGCTCGTGCTTGAGTGCCTGCTCGAAGACCTCCGGCAAGGAATCGAACGCGGCTTTGGGCTGCTCGATGGCCTTCAACTCCACGTGTCCGCCTCGTGCGAGTACGAAATCGAACAGCTTCATCGCGTGCAGACGCTCCTCGTCGGTCTGCTGCCGCAGCCACTTTGCGGCTCCGGTGAAGCGTTTCCTTTGGCAATAGGCGGCCATGGCGAGATACGTGTACGACGCCTCGAATTCAGAGTTGATCTGTTCGTTGATGGCTTTGAGCACGGTCGCGTTCATAAGAGTCCTCGACGATTAGGGTTTCAAGTGTTCGAGCGTGTAATCGAGCATCAACGCGCGAAGGTGATGCACGAGCCATGGATCGGTGACGCCGTGGCGTGACTTCGGATAGAGCATGAGCCGGAACGGCTTGTTGGCTCTCTGCAGCTCGTACACGAGCTGCATGGTGTTCTGCACGTGCACGTTGTCGTCGATGGCGCCGTGAATCAGCAGCAGCGACCCGTGCAGGTTCGCGGCGGAAAACCTCGGAGAGCTGTTGCGATAGCCTTCCGGATTGTCCTGCGGCCGGCCCAGATATCGCTCCGTGTAGACGGTGTCGTAGTTGCGCCAGTCGGACACGGTTCCACCGGCGATTCCCATCGCGAAGCTGGTGCTATGGGTCATCGCGTAGGTCGTCATGAACCCACCGAAGCTCCAGCCGTGAATGCCGATCCTGGCCGCATCGACGTACGTTTGCCGCTTCAACCAGCTCACGCCGTCTTCGATGTCGCGGAGCTCGCTATCGCCGAATCTGCGGTACACCGCCGCCGTCGATTCCAGTCCTTTCCCGCTGGCCGATCGGTTGTCGCAGATCCAGACGATGATGCCCTTTTGTGCGAGCAGTTGGTGATACATCGTCTGCAGCGTCCAGGAGTTCTTCACCTGCTGCGAATGAGGGCCTGCATAGGTGAACTGGTACACGGGATACTTTCTGCGCGGATCGAAGGCGGGCGGCTTGATCATCATCGCTTCCATGATGAAGCCGTCGCGTGTTTTTACCTCGAGAAACTCCGGCGTCGAGAGCGTGAACTGCGCGAACGCGTCGACGATGTTCGCGTGAACGACACGGACGTCGTGTCCGTCCGCACGGTGCAGCCGCACTTGCGTCGGCGTCATCACGGCGCTCCATCGATCCAAGAAGTAGCTGAACGTCGGGCTGAACTGCGCGTCGTGCGTGCCTGCCGCCTGCGACAGACGCTGGAGCCCGCCTCCATCGAGCTTCACGCGATAGACGTCTTCGCCGATGGGTGATCGCTCGGTGCCGGAAAAGTACAGCCAGCCTCCGCGTTCGTCGACGCCGTGCACGTCTCGTACTTCCCACTTTCCTGACGTGAGCGACCGTACGAGAGAGCCGTCGGCACGATAGTGATACGCATGCGTGAACCCGGACCGTGCGCTCAGCCACACGAATGACCCATCCCGCAGCCAGCTCGGCATCGTCAAATCTTCTGAATTGATCCAGTAGCGGCTGGTTTCGCGGAAGAGCGTTCTGCCTGCGAGGTTCAAATCGAGCCACGACTGCGTCCGGTTTTCAACCTCGTAGAAGAGCTGACTGGTGGGCGTCCATCCGACGCGAACGATGAGTACGTCGTCGGCGGAGTATTTCGACAGGTCGACCCAGTCGACCGCGCCTCCCGCAACCCGCGCGACGCCGAGCGTTGCCTTCGGGTTCGGATCGCCAGCTCTCGGGTACGCCCAGGTCTCGACCTTCGGTTCATAGCTGATGTCGTCGAGCGTGATGTAGGTCGACACGGGCGTGTCGTCGATTCTGAGAAATGCCACGCGTGACGAGTCCGGACTCCACCAGTACGCCCGCGTCGTGCCACGACCATAGATTTCTTCCTCGTACACCCAATCCATACGGCCATTGAGAATCTTCTGCGAGCCGTCGCTGGTAATCGCCGTTTCTCGACCTGCAGCGACGTCGACGACAAACAGATTGTTCTCGCGAACGAACGCGGCCGACGACGCGTCGGGACTGAGCGTCGCTTCTTCCTTGCTGCCGCCTGACGAGGTGATCTTGCGGACACGCGAGTCTCCGAAGGTGAGGACGTACAGCTCGTTCTGGATCGTTAGAAGGGCAGCCGTCGCGGCGTCGTTGAAGACGACCCGTCGCGAGCGGACCGCGTTTGCCGCTTCGGTTGTCGAGATGCCGGGAATGGCCGCGAGCGAGGCCTCGGCGGCGGATGCGTCGAAGAGCGGCGACTCGGCGCCGGTTGCCGCGTTGACCGTCATCCAATCGACGCGCTGCGAGTCGCTTTGCGGCCGCGCCCATGCGTAGCGCTCGCCGTCAACCCACGTGTAAGTTGGCGTCGGCGTCCCCGAGAAGTTCACCTTCCCGGCCGGACTGTAGATGTCGTCGAGGGTCAGCAGCTTTCGTTGCGCTGAACCTGCGACAGTCAACGACACCCACACGGCTACGGTGAGAACGCTCCACACAGCCGGCCGACGTAGTGTTCGAACCATGCGGTCCAGTATAGTCACCGGATGGCGTCTCTCACGTTCCTCGGCGCAGCAGGGACCGTCACCGGATCCAAACACCTGCTCGATCTCGGGGACCATCGCGTGTTGATCGACTGCGGGCTGTTTCAGGGCCTCAAGGAACTGCGACTTCGCAACTGGGCGGCTCTGCCAGTCGACGCCTCCACCATCGACGCCGTGGTGCTGACGCACGCTCATCTCGACCACTGCGGGTACCTGCCCAGGCTCGTCGCGCAAGGCTTCAAGGGCCGGATCTTCTGCACGCCGGGAACGCGCGAGCTGTGCACGCTCGTGCTGCCCGACTCCGCCCATTTGCAGGAAGAAGACGCGAGGCGCGCGAACCGGCGCGGCTATACCAAACATTCGCCCGCGCTGCCGCTCTACACATCGCTCGATGCAGCCCGAACGCTGACGCGGCTTCAGCCAGTCGGGTACGACCGCCCCGTCCCCGTCGCGCCTGACGTGGAGGTGGAGTTCATCAATGCCGGGCATCTGCTCGGATCGGCTTACGCGAGACTGCGCGTCGGCCCGCGGACGATTCTGTTTGGCGGCGACCTCGGGCGTTATGGGCGGCCGGTGCTTCCAGATCCGCAGCCGGTAGCGGCGGCAGACGTACTCCTGGTGGAATCGACGTACGGAGACCGCGTACATCCGCCAGACGACGATGGTGCCGCGCTGGCGGCAATCGTCAACGACACCGTCAAACGGGGCGGCAAAGTGATTGTGCCGTCGTTCGCGATTGGCCGCACCGAGGAAGTGATCTATTGGATCAAGCGGCTCGAAGAACAGAAACGCATCCCGGTTCTGCCGGTGTACGTCGACAGCCCAATGGCGGCAGGGGCGTTGCAGTTTTATGCCGAGCGGATGAATGAGCTCGATCCCGACCTGAACCACGGCAACGTCGGGCAGCGTCAAGTCAGCGCGTTCTATACGTCACGGATGCGAATCGTTGAAACGGTCGAACAGTCGAAGGCCGTCATGCAATCGCTCGAGCCGGCGATCGTCATCGCGGCAAGTGGAATGGCGACCGGCGGACGTGTCCTTCATCACCTGGCTGCGGGCCTGCCGGACCCGCGGAACACCGTGATGTTCGTCGGGTTTCAGGCCGCCGGCACCCGCGGTCGCCTGCTCTGCGACGGGGCAAAGCAGATCAAGCTGCTGGGGCAAATCGTGGCGGTCGCCGCCCGGATTGAACGAGTGGACTCGATGTCAGCCCACGCCGATGCGAACGAAATCCTGCGCTGGTTGAAGAACTTCACGCAGCCGCCACAAACGACCTACATCGTGCACGGCGAACCCGTGGCCGCGGATGCGCTCGCCAAGCGTATTCAGACGGAACTGAAATGGTCCACGCATGTCGCGAAGCACTTCGAGCGAGTGGATTTGAACATATGATCAAGAGGGCCCTCATCCTCATGTCGATTCTCGGAAGTGCCGCGTGCGGCTCCTCGTCCTCCACGACAGAATCCACTCCAGCCGTTGCGACGAAACCCGCGACAGCCGCTGAGCGCAAGTACCTGCTCGAGCGAGTCGACGACGCGGCCGTCGTGCAGCTCTACGCCGACGGATTTGCCGAGCTGCCGTTGAAAGAGAAGACGCTGATCTGGCACCTCTATCAGGCGGCGATTGCCGGGCGCGATATCTTCTACGACCAGCGGTACGCGCACAGCCTCGAGATGCGCGACGTGCTCGAAGCGATCCTGTCGCACAAGGGCGGCGACGTCGATTCGGCGACGTTCGCCGACGTCGAGCGCTACACCAAGCTGTTCTGGCTGAATTCGGGGCCGTACAACAACCTCACCGCGCGAAAGTTCGTGTTGACCTGCACACCGGAGGCGTTCGCGGCGGCGGCATTGGCCGCACAGAAGGCGGGCGCGGTCTTTCCGTTGAAATCCGGGGAAACTCTCGATGGACTGCTGGCGAGGTTGAAGCCGCTGTTCTTCGATCCAAACGTCGAACCGATGGTGACGAACAAGACGCCGCCGCACGGCCAGGACATTCTCGCGACGAGCGCCAACAACCTGTACGTCGGTGTGACGATGAAAGACCTGGAGGGCTTCAAAGAAGCCCATCCGCTGAATTCCCGCGTCGTAAAGCGCGATGGGCAGATCGTTGAGGAGGTCTATCGCGTCGGTGGTCGCTATGGCAAAGCGATCGACGCAATCGTGCAACACCTGAGCGCAGCGAAACCCTACGCAACAGAGGCGATGGCCACGGCACTCGATGCTCTCATCAAGTTTTACAAGACGGGCGACACCGCCGATCGCGAGGCGTACGACATCGCGTGGGTGCAGGACAAGGCCTCGCCGGTCGACACGATCAACGGCTTCATCGAGGTGTACCTCGACTCGCGCGGCATCAAAGGCGCGTGGGAAGCCCTGGTCTTCTACGTGAACCGTGAGAAGACGTCGGAGATTCAGAAGATCGCCGCAAACGCCCAGTGGTTCGAAGACCATATGCCGTGGGATCCGAAGTTCCGGAAAGAAGGTGTCAAAGGCATCACGGCGAACGCCATCGACGTCGTCATCGAAACGGGCGACTCGGGTCCGATCACGCCGGTCGGGATCAACCTGCCGAACGACCAGCAGATTCGCGAGCACTACGGCAGCAAGTCGGTGTCGTTGTCGAACGTCAACGAGGCATACGACAAGTCGACGCTGCCGGAGTTTCGCAGCGAGTTTTCGTGGACGCCCGAGGAAGCGGCGCGCGCTGAAAAATGGAACGCGCTGGCCGGCGAGTTGACGACAAACATGCACGAGGTCATCGGCCACGCTTCGGGAAAAGTCGACGAGAAACTGAACGGCAGCCCCCAGAACCATTTGAAAGAGCAGTATTCGGCGCTCGAAGAGGCGCGCGCCGATCTCGTCGCGCTGTACTTCCTCCCCGACGCGAAGCTCGTCGAGGTCGGTCTCCTCGACAAGACCACTCAAAACGACGTCGTTCGCGCCGAATACGAGAACTACACGAGGAACGCCCTCGTGCAGCTTCGGCGCGTCCGGCAAGGCACGCAGATCGAAGAAGACCACATGCGCAACCGCCAGATGATCGTGCAGTGGCTCATGGCCAACACGAAAGCCATCGAGATCAAAACGCGCGACGGCAAGACGTTCTATTCGATGGTCGATCCCTCGGCCTTCCGCGACGGCGTCGGCCGGTTGCTGGCCGAAGTGCAGCGAATCAAGGCCGAAGGCGACTACGCGGCCGCGAAGCAGTTGTTTGAAAAGTACGGCGTGCACTTCGATCCGAAGCTGCGGGACGAAGTGGTGGGGCGGGTCGAGCGCCTCCATCTGCCTTCCTACACGGGATTCGTGATGCCCAGACTCGAGGCGGTGAAAGGCCACGGCGACGCGATCTCTGACGTGAAGATCTCTTATCCGCAGGATCTGACGACGCAGATGATGGAGTATTCGGCCGCCACGCGGAGTCTGCGCCAGTAGCCTCCATGGTCCGCCGGCCGTTTTCGTCGCGTGTGCCCGCGGATCTCGGCATCAACCGGTTTGCCCGAGCGATTGAGTCGGCGAGGGCCGAAGGCCGCGCGCTGCTCGATCTCACGATTTCGAACCCGACCCGCGCCGGCTTTCAGTATCCGAACGACGTGCTCGATCCCCTGGCGCATTCCCGCGGACTGGCGTACGAGCCGCAGCCGTTCGGTCTTCGGGCGGCCCGGCAGGCAGCGGCGTCGGACTATCAGCGGCGGGGCGTCGCGGTTGACGCCGACCGGATCGTGCTGACCGCGAGCACCAGCGAGGCGTACTCGTTGCTCTTCAAGCTGCTCACCGACCCCGGGGACGAGATCCTCGTGCCGCGGCCGAGCTATCCGTTGTTCGATCACCTCACACAACTCGATGCCGTGACCGCGCGTTCGTACGGCCTCGAATACCACGACGGCTGGAGCATCGACTTCTCGAGCGTCGAGAACGCAATGTCCGAACGCACGCGTGCGCTGCTTGTCGTCAGCCCGAACAATCCCACGGGATCGTTTGTGTCGCGAATCGAGCTCAAACGGCTGGTCGCCATGTGCGCAGACCGTGGGATTGCGATCCTCGCAGACGAGGTGTTTGCCGACTATCAGATCCGTCCTGGCGCGTGTGTCGACGCTGGGAGAATCATGGACGCGCGCGACGGCCTCCTGTTCAGTCTCGGCGGGCTGTCGAAGTCGGCTGGCCTGCCGCAAGTGAAGCTCGGATGGATGGCAGTCACTGGAGCCGACCAACTGGTAACGAGCGCGCTCGAGCGGCTCGAACTGATCTGCGACACCTATTTATCTGTCTCCACGCCTGTTCAAGCGGCCGCGGTCGAACTGATACGGCGCGGGGCAGGGATCAGACAGCAAATCCAAACGCGGATCGCATCGAACTACCGGGCGCTGGCAGACCAGGTGGTCGCTGTGCCGTCGTGCACGGTTCTTGTTTCCGATGGTGGCTGGTACGCGATCGTTCAGGTACCGTCGATCGGCTCCGAGGAGGATCTGGTCGTTTCCCTCGTCGATGCCGGGGTTGTTGTTCACCCCGGGTACTTCTTCGACTTCCCACGCGAATCGTACCTCGTCGTCAGCCTGCTGACACCGGAAGACGACTTTGCGCGCGGAATCGCCGCAGTGCTTCGGCAAATCGAGCGGTCGTTGTGAGCGCGATGCGCCGGCGGTCCGGGATTCTGATCCCGCTGTTCTCCGCTCCGAGCGACACCAGCTGGGGGATCGGCGACATCAGCGATCTGCGTCATGTCACGGCATGGCTTGCGGGCGCGGGGCAGACCGTGCTGCAACTGCTGCCGATCAACGAGATGGCCGCCGGCCAGCAGTCGCCATACTCTGCGATCAGCGCCATGGCCATCGATCCGATTTATCTGGACGTCGAGACGATTCCAGAATTCGTTGCGGAGGGAGGGACGGGTGCGTTCGGCGCCGACGACCGTGCAGCGTTGGAGCGCGTTCGGGCATCCCGCGACGTGCAGTACGCGACTGTCCGCGCACTCAAAGAGCGGGCGCTGCGGATCGCGGTCGAACGCTTTGTCGCGGCAGATATTCGCCGAGGCACCGCTCGGGCGCAGGCGTTCGCCGGGTTTTTGTCCGAACAAGCCTGGTGGCTTCACGACTACGCGCTGTTCCGCGCGATCCACCATCACGAGGGCGACACCCCCTGGAGCGATTGGCCGAGTGGGTTGAAACGGCGCGAGAAGCCGGCCCTCGCCGACGCGAAGTACGCGATCGCGGACGAAGTGATGTTCCGCCAATACGTCCAATGGCTCGCCCACTCGCAATGGGCGGCGGCTCGAGAAGACGCACAGGCACGCGGTGTTGCGCTATTCGGCGACCTTCCGTTCATGGTCGACGGCGACAGCGCCGACGTCTGGGCTCGGCAGGACCAGTTCATGCTCGACGCGTCGCTCGGCGTACCGCCGGACGCGTTCAGCGATACCGGACAGGACTGGGGAATGCCGGTCTACAGGTGGGATGCGTTCGCTCGCGATGAGTTCGGGTGGCTGCGCGATCGCGCGCGGCGCAGCGCGGATCTCTATCACGGCTATCGCGTCGATCATCTGGTCGGTTTCTACCGCACGTACGGTCGGCCTCGAGACGGCCGCCCGCCGTTCTTCACGCCGGCGTCGGAGGCGGAGCAAATCGCGCTCGGCGAAACGCTGATGAGAATCTTCGCCGGCGCCGGTTCGCAGATCATCGCCGAGGATCTTGGCGTCGTGCCGGACTACGTCCGCCAGTCTCTGGCGCGTCTCGGCATCCCGGGTTTCCGTGTGTTTCGCTGGGAGCGCTACTGGCACGCTGACGGACAACCATTCATCGACCCTGAAAACTATCCGGTCGTGTCGGTCGCGACCTCAGGCACCCACGATACGGAGACGATGATGGCGTGGTGGCACACGGCGCCGGAGTCGGAGCGGCGCGAGGTGAGAGCGTTGCCGACGATGCGCCAGGTGACACAAAACGGAGAGGTCGATCGCGACAGCCTGCTGCAGGTATTGATGGCGTCTGCGTCGGAGCTTGCGCTGTTTCCAGTGCAGGATGTTTTCGGCTGGCGCGACCGAATCAACGAGCCGGCGACGGTGAACGACGCGAACTGGACGTTTCGCCTGCCGTGGCCGTCGAATCACCTTGGCGACGTCGCGCGTGAACGGCAATCGGCCCTCCGCGCGTGGTCAGAGCAGTACCGCCGCATATAATTTCCAGAGTGGCTACGCTTCGTCCATTTCGCGCGCTGCGTCCGAATGCGGCCGATGCGGCCGCCATCGCCGCCGTTCCCTACGACGTCGTCAACACCGACGAGGCTCGTGCACTCGCCGACGGCAACCCCCTGAGCTTTCTGCGTGTGTCGCGTGCCGAGCTCGAATTGCCGGCAGGGGCCGATCCGTACTCGCCTGCGGTCTACGACCGTGCCGCCGAGAATTTCGCGCGGCTGCGCGAAGCGATGGTGCTCGAGGACGAGCCGAGCCTCTACTTCTACACGCTGAGGATGGGCGCGCACGAGCAGACGGGGATTGCCGCGTGCTGGACGCTCGATGAATACGATCGGGACATCATCAAGAAGCACGAGAAGACGAGACGAGACAAGGAAGACGATCGCACGCGTCACATGATCGCGCTGAAGGCGCAGACGGGACCTGTCTTTCTCACGTATCGTGCGTCAGCCGCCGTCGACGACATCGCGCGTCGCACGACCGCTGCGTCGCCGTTGATCGATTTCACCGCGTCGGATGGCGTCCGTCACGCGATTTGGAAAGTCGATCGTGACGACTGCGGTGCGCTTGTCGCGGCCGTCGGCGCGGTCCCGACCGTGTATATCGCCGACGGCCACCATCGCGCAGCCAGCGCCGCACGAACCCGGACGCAATTGCATGGCGCCGGCGAGTCTGCGGCGTTTCTGGCGGTGGCGTTTCCGGATAACCAGGTGCAAATCCTCCCGTACAACCGCGTCGTCAAGACGCTCGGGACGTTGACGCCGGCCGATTTCGAGAGAGCCGTGCGCGAACGGTTCAACGTCGCCGACGGTCCTGCCTCGCCTGTGCGCCGCGGAGACATCTCCATGTATTTCCGCGGGCAATGGCAGACCCTGCGTGCCCGCGACGTGCCCGCTGCCGATGCGATTCGCGCGCTCGACGTGAGCATCCTGCAGGAGCAGCTCCTGGCGCCGGTCCTTGGCATCGTCGACGTCACGACCGACAAGCGTATTGACTTCATCGGGGGCGCAAGGGGCACCGGCGCATTGGAGAATCTCGTCAACAGCGGTGAAGCGGTCATGGCGTTCTCGATGTTTCCGGTGAGCGTTGCGGACTTGATGTCCGTGGCGGACGCCGGCGCGATCATGCCGCCGAAGAGCACCTGGTTCGAACCCAAACTGCGCGACGGCCTGTTGATTCATCTCCTATGACGACGGTTCATCGAGTTTTCAATTTCGCCGCCGGTCCGGCCGTGATGCCGCTGCCCGTCCTCGAGCAGATTCAGCGCGATCTGCTGGCCCTGCCCGGCGTCGGGATGTCGATTCTCGAAATCAGCCACCGATCGAAGACATTCGAATCCATCCTGGAGCAGACGGAGGCCGACATACGGACGCTGGCAGGCATCCCGTCGAACTACCGCATCCTCTTTCTTCAGGGCGGCGCGAGCCTGCAATTTTCGATGGTGCCGATGAACCTGCTCGCCGACGGGCAGTCGGCCGACTATATCGACACCGGTTCCTGGGCGGACAAGGCGATCAAAGAAGCCCGGAAGATCGGCCAGGTCAACGTTGTCGCGTCGACCAAGGCCGAGAACTACACCCGGATACCGGCAACGCCGGAAATCTCAGTCACGCCTGGCGGTGCGTACGTCCACATGACGTCCAACAACACGATCGAAGGGACGCAGTGGAAGGCGCTGCCAACGGCGGCGGACGTGCCGCTCGTGAGCGACATGTCATCGGACATGTTCAGCCGGCCGATCGACATCGCGGCGCACGCGCTGATCTACGCGGGCGCGCAGAAGAACATGGGGCCGGCCGGTCTCACCCTGGTTATCGTCCGCGATGACCTCGTCGCCAAAGCAAAGTCGCGCGCGTTCACGCTCCCGACAATGATGAACTACGCCGTGCACGCGGAGAATTCGTCTCTGTACAACACACCGCCGGTGTTCGCGGTGTACGCCACTGGCTTGGTCATGAAATGGCTGCTGGCGCTCGGTGGGCTGCCGGCGATTGCGGTGAGCAACGAGCGCAAGGCCGCGAAGCTCTATGCGGAAATCGATAGAACCGGCTTTTATCGTGGAACGGCGGCCGCGTTCAGCCGGTCGCTGATGAACGTCACGTTCAGGCTGCCGAGCGACGAGCTCGAGACGATGTTCCTGCGAGAGGCGACCGCGGCCGGACTCGACGGTCTCAAAGGGCATCGCGCGGTTGGCGGCATGCGCGCGTCAATCTACAACGCGTTTCCAGAAGCCGGCGTCGACGCACTCGTGGACTTCATGCGCGACTTCGAACGGCGGCGCGGATGACGCCCGCCATAACGCGCCGATAACCGCGTCACTTCAGCCGGCGCTGTTACATCGGCGGTGTATGCCGCCGTCGACGACGGCGTCGGCGCCGCCGGCGACCGGACGGACGCTCACCCTGGCCATGATGGGGATGGGGGTGCGTGAGGTTGCCGACGTTGTCGCCGGGTTCCTCGCCCTCGACGAGCGCCGCGTGTTCGGCCTGCAATCCTGCGAGGACCCCGCGCCAGTGTTCGACGGCCTCAGGCGCTTGTCCGTGAACTTCGAGCCACACGAGCGCTTCGCGGAAGATGCTGCGATGAGTCAACGAGCGCTGCACGCGTGGGTGCGCCGTCAGGTCGCGCAGGCGTCGTTGGAGCATCAGCGATTGGCGAAGACGCTCGACGTCTCCCCGCGCGAGCGGCAGCTCGCCGAGCTTCAACGCGGGTGGTTTTCTTTTCTTGTCACCGCCATCCTCGGGCTGCGACGGATGCTCGCCTCGAAGCGGCAGTCCCAGCGGCACGATGAGCGATCCCATCAGAATCGGATTGGTCAACGTGTCCGGCGTCGCGTCGAACTTGCGGCGATAGGCATCGAGCTCCGCGAGCGACTGCCACAATTGCGGTCCGGCGCGATGGTGCAGATCGGCGGACAGCGGTTCGAGCAACCCGATGTCGTGCAGCGCCCGAAATGTCTTTGCCGACGCGCCGGCGCGAAGAATCTTGTAGTACTCCTCGATGAGCCGCGGCGGAGAGCTCTTCGCGATTTCACCGCGATGTTTGCGAATCGCCGCTTCGAGCGGGGGATCGATCGCGAAGTCGAGCCGAGACGCGAGGGCGACGGCGCGCAGCATCCGGACGGGATCTTCGTGGATGCGCACTTCCGGATCGCCGATCGATCGTACGACCTTGGCCTCGAGGTCGTCGAGCCCGCCTACGTAGTCGATCACGGAGAAGTCGGCGATGTTGTACGACAAGGCGTTGACCGTAAAGTCGCGGCGGAACGCGTCTTCTTCCGGGGTGCCGAACGTGTTGTCGTGATGCATCAGGTGGCGCCCTTCGCTCGTCGTCGGATCGGGCGCGGGAACGCCGTCGGCGACGACTTCTTCGCCGGGCGCCAGCTGCCGTCTGAACGTGGCGACTTCGATGATCTTCGGGCCGAACTTCACGTGGGCCAGGCGAAAGCGCCGGCCGATGATCCAGCAGTTGCGAAACAGCTTCTTCACCTGCGAGGGATGCGCCGACGTGCCGATATCGAAGTCTTTCGGGCGCCGGCCGAGCAGCAAGTCGCGGACGCTTCCGCCGACGAGATAGGCGATGTGGTCCGCCTCGCGCAGCCGATAGAGCACCTTGAGCGCATCCGGATCGATGTCGCGCCGCGAAATCGTGTGCTCCGCCCGCGGCACCGTCCTCATCCTTTAGCCTCCTTCCAGTTCTCGCCGATTCCGACGTCGACGGTCAACGGCACGGACAGCTGGGCTGCGCACTGCATAGAGTGTTTCACGACCTCGGCGAATTCATCCACCTCGGCTTTGGGTACTTCGAACAGCAATTCGTCGTGCACCGTCAGGATCATTCGCGCCTGCGGCCGATTCTTCAGGACCGCATGGGTGTCGATCATCGCGCGCTTCATGATGTCGGCCGCTGTGCCCTGGATCGGCATGTTGAGGGTCTCTCGTTCGGCGCGGCCCCGATCCTGGAAATTCCGGCTGTTGATTTCCGGTACCCGCCGCCGGCGGCCGTACATCGTCTTCACGACGCCCGATGCGCGAGCCTCCTCGAGCGTGCGATCGAGGAACTGCCTGACGCGGGGGAAGCCCGCAAAATACTGGTCGATGAACTGCTGCGCGACCTGCGGCGTAACGCCGATGTCTTTCGAGAGCGTGAACGCCTGCTTTCCGTAGAGCAGCGCGTAGTTGATCATCTTCGCGATGCTGCGACGTCTGTGCTTGTCCATCCCGCTCGCGGCGCCGAAGACTTTCTCGGCCGTCTGGTCGTGGATGTCGTCGCCGCGCCGAAAGGCTTCGATCAGCGTCTCGTCCTCCGACATGTGCGCCAGCACGCGCAGTTCGATTTGCGAGTAGTCGGCCGAGATCAGGACGTGGCCAGGATCGGCAATGAAGGCGCGGCGAATCTCCCGGCCCAACTCAGTACGAATCGGGATGTTTTGAAGATTTGGATCGCTGCTGCTCAAACGTCCTGTCGCCGCGACCGCCTGGTTGAAGCTCGTGTGGACGCGGCCGGTATGCGCGTTCACGAGCTGAGGCAGGGCGTCGATGTACGTGCCTTTGAGCTTCGAGAGGCCGCGCCAGTCGAGAATCATACGAGGCAGTTCGTGCGTCAGCGCGAGCTCTTCGAGCACTTCGACTGCCGTCGACGGGGCTTTCGATGTCCCTGTCCGTTTCAACACAGGCAGACTGAGTCGTTCGAACAACACCTCGGCGAGTTGTTTCGGCGATCCGATGTTGAATTCGCCGCCCGCGATTTCGTACACCTGTTTCATCAGGCGCGTCAGCTCCTGCTCCACCCGCTGCGATTGCGCGAGCAGGGCAGCGACGTCGACGCGGACGCCGGCGCGCTCGATGTCGACCAGCACTGGGATTAAGGGCAGTTCTAGCGTCTGATAGACGCCCGTCAGCTCCTCGGCCGTCAGTTGACGGTCGAGCAGGGGCGCAAGTTGGCCGACCAAGTCAGCGCGCTCACCTGCGTAATCGACGGCCGCTTCGACCGGCACTTCCGACAGCGAGATCGCCTTGACGCCCTTGCCGCACAGGTCCTCTTCGGCGATGGCCCTGTAGGCCGTGTGTTCGAGCGACAGATCCTCGAGCTTGTGCGCGTTCCGAGTGGCGTCGAGCAGATAACTCGCGAGCATCGTGTCGGTGCCGAGCCCGCCGAGCGCGATCTCATGGCGGCCGAGCACGATGGCGTCGAACTTCAGATCGTGGCCCGACTTCACAATCGACGGGTTGGCGAAGAGGGGTCCAAGAATCTCCAGGGCGTCGTCGAGTGGCATCGACGGTACGCCGCCCAACGCGTGGTGTCCGACGGGCACGTAGTCGGCTTCGCGCGGCTTGGTCGAAAACGCGAGGCCGACAATCGACGCCTCCATGGCCGACGGACGGTCCACGAGCACCCGGAATGCGAACGCGCCGGCCGCCTCCAGCCGTTCCACGAGCAGGCGCAGATCGGGCGTGGTATTGACGACGCGGTAATCCTTCGCGACCGAACCTGCGGTCGGCGCGAATTCCTTGACGAGCGTGGTGAAGCCGAGTTCGCTGAAGATCTTGAAGCAGCGTTCGCGAGCGGATCCGCCATACCGTAGCTTTTCAGGCTCGAAGGGAACCGGCACGCTCGTGTGAATCGTGGCGAGCTCTCGGCTTTGCCGGGCTGCGTCGACGTTTGCAAGGAGCGTCTCGCGCCGTTTCGGTGTGAGCTCTGAGGCATGCGCGATCAGGTTTTCGAGTGTTCCGTACTTGCCGATCAATTCCGTGGCGCCTTTTTCGCCGATGCCGGGCACCCCTTTGATGTTGTCGATCGTGTCGCCCATCAACGCCATGACGTCGACAACCTGCTCGGGCGCGACGCCGAACTTCTCTTTGACGCCGGCGGCGTCGTACCACGTGCCTTCCTCGCGCGGGTTGAAGACGCGAAGGCCGTCGTGCACGAGCTGAAAGAAATCCTTGTCGAGCGTCACGATCGCGACGTCGAATCCTGCGGCTCCCGCCTTCGTCGCCAGTGTCCCGATGACGTCGTCGGCCTCGTAGCGCTCGGAGTTGAGAATCGGCACGCCAAGCGCCTCGCACGCGGCGTGAACCATCGGAATCTGCACCGCCAGATCGTCGGGCATCGGCGATCGGTTGGCCTTGTAGTCGGCGACCATGTCGTCGCGAAACGTGCGCCCGGGCAGGTCGAAGGACGCCGCGATGTACTCGGGCTTGTGGTCCGCGATCAGCTTACGGAGCATCGTCACGAAGATGTAGACGGCGTTGGTCGGTTTGCCGGCGGCGTTTCGGAGAATGCCGCCCTCGGCGGTGCGGACCGGCGCATGAAACGCGCGGTACATCTGGGAGCTGCCGTCGATGAGGTAGAGAACTGGTCGTGCGGGCATCAGCGGTGACGTGCGGCTACGGAAGTTTTTGTACTATATCACCTGCGATGCAGCGGATTAGTGGGGCTGCGGCGCTTGCGCTGGTGGTCCTGGCCGCAGTATTTGCCGTGGGCTGCGCGAGCGGCGGCCTGTTTCAGCAGTACGAGTACGAAGAAGACATCTACCTTTCGCTCGACGGCACCGCCACGGTCTACGTCAACAGTTCCGTACCGGCGCTGAACGCACTGCGCGGTACGTCGCTCGACACAAGTCCCACGGCACGACTCGATCGCGCTGCCGTCCGCAAGTTCTATTCGACACCCGTCACGCACGTCGGGCAGGTGAGCCAATCACGCCGAGGCGGACGCCGCTTTCTTCACGTGCGCATCGATGTCGACGACATACGCAGGCTCGGCGCGACGGCGCCCTTTCAGTGGTCGCGATACGATTTTCGGCGGCAGGGCGAGGGGTACGTCTATCAGCAGACAGTCGGCGCCGCCATCCGGAAGGACGTCGGCAACGTGGGCTGGAACGGGAACGAGAAGGTCGCGTTCCGACTGCATCTCCCCAGCAAGATCACGTACCACAACGCCGGCGTCCAGAACTTCAAGCGCGGAAACATTCTGGTGTGGGAGCAGAAACTCAGCGACAGGCTCCTCGGCACACCGCTCGTCCTCGATGCGCGGATGCAGACGCAGTCGATCCTGTACCGAACGCTGCTGCTCTTCGGTGCGACGTTCATGGCCGTCGCCGTCACGTTTGCGGTTGTGATTGTGGTGGTGCTGAGGGGCGGGGCGAAGAGGGGGGCACGGGCAGGATCGGCAGGAGGGGCAGGATAGGAAACGTTTTCCTTCCTGCCTATCCCGCCCGTCCTGCCGCTCCTGTCTAGACGATCAGAATCGGACCCCAAACGTGAGCCGGAACTCGCGCGGGAGCGTATACGCCATTCGGCTGCTGGCCGTGCCAAACGCGGGACCGAGGTCCCAGTTCACGCCCTGGACCGGCGTCTGAGTGAACGGGTTGAAGTTCGGTCGCGTCGTCCCGTTCGGGCTATTCACGCCCGTGTTGATGCGGGTTAACAGGATCTGCCCGCCGTTGTTGAACACCGAATCGCCGCAGCCGCACAGCTGGAACTGGTTGAACACGTTCAGCAGGTGCATCTGGATGAAAAGATCCAGCTTGCGGGAACCGCCCACATTCACGCTGTGGCTCAACGTCGCCGACATGTCCGTCCGGAACTCGGAATCGGTGTGGAACGCGTCACGGGCTGTGTAGTAGTAGGTCTCGTTCGAGCCGCCCTGCGGCGTCACGTACGATGCGAGGACGGCCGCACTGACGTATGGAGTCGCGTCAACAGTGCCAACAGCGCCGTACGGGACACCGCTCGACAAGTTCTCGAGGATGCTGACCGTCAGCTGCGGAACCTTCGGCACGCCGTAGTTGATCCACAGCCGCGAGCGATGACGCTGATCCGCGGCGAGATCACCTTCCGGCGCGTACCACGACTGCTGGCGCAACTCCGGATACTGGAAAGTCGTCGCGCGAACAGGACCGCTCGTCGTATCCTCGCCGTCGAAGTTGCCCCACAACCGTGACAGCGTGTAGTTGCCGCCGATGTCCGTGCGGCCGCTGACGCGATACGATACCGACATCTGCAAGCCCTGATAACGGCGCTTCAGGTCGTTCGTATTCTCAGTGATCCCGACGTCTGTCGGCTTGCCCAGCGAATCGACGGCGCGGCCGGTGGTCGTGTCGATGCGCGTCGAGTAGAAGTCGCGATAGTTGCGGAACACGTAGTCCGCGCGAATGGCGGCACGGCTGCCAAGCTGCCGGCTGACACCCACGGAATACTCGTTTACATGCGGCGACTCGAGGCCGTTCGGAATCCTGAGGCCCACACCGGGTACCGACGAGGCGACGACCGGGCCCATCGTCGTGCAGAAACCGTTGGCATCACGCCCGCAGGCGTTGAAGACCGCCTGAATTGCGGTCGGCGTATCAATCAAACTCGCGGCGTTCGAATCGGGGTTGATAGCCGGTCCGTTGTACGCCCACTGATACGACGAGGGCGCTCCCGCCTGCGATGACGAATCGGCAATCGTGTTCGAGATGGCCGCGACGTACTTCGCCACGCTCGCGGTTACCGCCCACTGGCCGTTCCCTTTCGGATCCCACACCACACCAACGCGCGGGCTGAACGCGCTGTCGCGCGCCGTGAGGTTGCCCTGTCCGTCTTCGCCGTGGTTTTTGTCCCAACGCAGGCCGAGGTTGAACGTGACGTTGTTGTTCCAGCGCAGGTTGTCGTTGACGAACAGCGAATGCGTCACGAACGCTGTCCCTTGCGTATGCAGCGTGATCGGGTCGTACTGCAGCAGCGTACGGTTCGCGCCGGTCGTCAAGAACTGCGGGTAAACCGTCGTCCCGCGGACCACCGTTGTCGTTCCAATGATGCGGTAACTGCTGCCGGACTGGTAGTTGTCCGACGCGCGAATGTCGTTGAACCTGTCGTACCCGAAGACGATGTTGTGCGAACCAGAACCCTTGCGAGAGAGGAAGTAGTTGCCCTTCAGGAACACGTCGTCGTTGTTCCGGTCTTCGTCACGGCATACGCCGCAGAACGTCGATGTCCAGTACCGCGTTCCGCCGATGAGGTCGCGCACCATCGTGCCGTTGATGAGGTCCTGATACGGCGAGCCCAGGCCGGACAGAAGGAACTTCCGTTTCGCGTATCGCGCCTCCACGAACAACGTCGGGGACAAGACGCCGTTGTAGTTCAGCGTGATGAGTTCTTGCGGCTGTTTGCTGGTGAACAGGCTGGTCAGGTCCATGATGTTGAACTGACTGTTGTTCACGCGATTTTGAATAATCTTCGTGTACGCGCCCTGAACCCGATGGTTCGAGTTCAGCGAGAAGGTGAGCTTGCCTTCATATCGCTTCTGTTCGTCGGTCAGGGTGTACGGAATGTTGGTGATGAACGTTTGACGCGTGGAATCCTGGGTGGTCAAACGGCCTGCCGTGAAAAACCAAAGATGATCTTTGATCGCAGGGCCGCCGCCCGTGTACTCATACGTCGGAATCACCAGATTCGTCCGCGTATCGCGCGGATACTGTGAGCCCACGTCGCAGACGTCGGTGGCGTTGACGCCGCAGACCGCCGGCGCCGTGGGGCCGACAGTCGCCGTCCGATTGGCCGGCACACGGGCGCCCTCTGGCAGCAGCGTGTACGACCGCCAATTGTCGTTGTTGAGGGTGTCACGGAATGTGCCGGTGAACGTGTTGCCGCCAGACTTCGTGACGATGTTGATGACGCCGCCCCCGAACCGTCCGAACTCGGCCGACACGCCGGCTGTCGCGACCGTCGTCTCCTGCACCGCGTCTTCGATGATCAGGTTCAACGCCTGTCCGCGAAGGTTCTCGCTGACGTTGACGCCGTTCACCATGTACAGGGTTTCGTACGACATCGAACCCGCGATCGAATACGCGCCGCTCGGACCCGACGGGTGAACCGCCGGCGACATCAGCATGATCGCGTTGATGTCGCGCGTCGTCGGCAATTCGGCCATCAGCTCCTGTTTGAAGTTGGTCGCCACCTGAGACGTTTGTGTCAGGACGTCGGCCGCGCGGCCGACGACGTTGACCGTCTCGGTGACAGGAGCGGGACCCATCTGCGCGTCGACGGGCAATGTTTGCGTCGGCGCCAACGTGACGAGCTTCTTCACCCGTTCGAATCCGCTCAACTCGAACGAGATTTCGTAGGTGCCCGACGGCAGCAGCGACAGCACGAAGTCACCGTTTTCCGTGGTGACGACGGTGCGAATGCCTTGCAGGTTGGGCGACGACGCGTTCACGGTGACGCCTGGCAACGCGAGCCCTTGCTGATCGGACACGTGCCCGGAAATCGTGCCGTTGGTCGTCTGCGCCGCGGCTCCGGCCGCAACGCCCAAGAGCGCGACCGCCATCAGCAGCCACGTTCTCGCGAATTTCATACACATCCTCCTGGCGTCAAAGAATTCGGCGTCCATTTATCGCACGACGAAACGACGAATTCTGTCGGCCAATGCCGTGAATGACGAACAGAAAGTGACGAATAATCCAATTGCTTGGATTACTCGTCACTTCTGTTACTTCAAGACCTACTTATCGGTCGGTCGGTAGCGAGGCAATACCGCGAGGGATGAGGTGTGTTCGGCTAGAACCCGATCTGCACGCCGATGCGCGCGATCCGCGGACTCAAATTTTGAGCAAGCTGCCCGAACGTCGTCGAAGTCACGTTGCCGTTGCGCACGAGCGCCGTGTTCGCATTGAAGAGGTTGAAGACATCGAGCATGCCGCGGATGTTCACCAGGCCGACCTTGAAGTCGCGCGCCACGCGAAAATCGGTGTCCCACACGTTCGGGTAACGCACGTAATCGATCGTCGGCGAGACGAGCACGTTGAGCGATGAGTCGGCGCCGAGCGCCGCTGTCGAGCCCGGCCGGAAGAGGGGCTCCGGATAACCCTGCCGTCCGAAGATGTTCGCCGCGAGCTGAATACCGTACGGCGCTTCATACATGCCGTCCGCGTTGAACTGCCACCGCGCGTTCATGTAGATCGCGCCCTGTCCGTTGCCGGTGCTCTGCGGCGCGAACGCACCGCCGTTGACAAGCGGTTCTGTGATGGTCGGCGTCGGGTTGCCGTTGGTGTCGTAGATGCCGTTCGGGTTGTCGAAGTGCTCGCGCGCGTTGTTGAACGCGAGCGACAGGCGACCCATCCAGCGGCCGCTCATACGTCGCGTAAGGGCGAGCTCGAAGCCGTGGTTGTCGGTGTAGTAGCCAGGGATATTCGTTTCGAGGAACCCTCCGCCGCTGGCGGTCACGAGAGCCGGTGTCGGAATGTACGTGGCGATGCTATACGGGCTGCCGTCCGGCAGACTGCCGCTGAAGCCGGCGCCGCTCGTGTAGTTGCCGTTCACGCCAGGCGCGATGCCGACGCGGGGCGTAATCGCCGCGAACAGATTGCCGAACTGATTCGAGACGCGCGTGTAGGTGTAGTTTGCCTGCACCGCGACGTTCGGACGCAGCTCGCGATCGACACCGAGCACGAAGCTGCTGGTCGTGGGGGCCTTCAGATTCGGATCGATGACGTTGGTCGAGACCACAGCGGTTGGATTGGCTCGATTGAAGCCGCCACCGGATGTGATGAACGTGTTGAAGTTCACCTCGTCGTTTTCGACAAGATGATCCGCGTCGACGTCGTTCCAGCCGTACACCGCGAAGCCGGCGGTCGCCGCGGGATTCGCGTAGCCGACCGTTCCGGTCGCCAGCTGACCGGCGTACCGGCTGAAGCTCGCGCGCACCTGGGTATGACGCGCCTCGTCGAGCGCGTACGTCACGCCGACGCGCGGCGAGAAGTTGTTCCAGGTAAAGGGAGATGAGTAGCCTGCGAACACGGCGCCAGGCAGCATGTCAGGAAACGCCTGGTTGCCGGCCGTCGTCGACGCAAGCGCCGCGCCCCATTGACGGTCGTAGCGAACGCCGGCGTTGATCGTGGCCCGGCGCAGGGCGAAGGTATCGCCCACATAGAAGTCCGTGTAGTCAGCGACGTTTGTGCCGTAGCCTTCGCGAAACAGTTCGGCGAACGACGCCGATGCAGCGGTACCCATGCGGAGCGCGAGAATGCCGTTGCCGGGCCAGAGCGTCTGCGTCGTGCCTTCCGTGCGTCGGAAGCCGAAGCCGTACTTCACGTCGTGCGTCCCGCCGATGCCGTTGAAGAACGAGCTCGCGTCGACATTCGCCGTGTGCTGCGGACGCAGGTTGAGGCTCTGGCTGAACGAGCCGTACGAGGTCCCGCTCACGAGATCGCGTCCGGCGTTCAGGTTCATGCCTCCTTCGGGCGTGAGGACGAACCCGGTGTTGTAGTAGGCGTACTTCGCCGACACGAACATGTTCGAGTTGACGACGTGGTCGTCGGCAAACTTCCAGAGGCCGTGCGGTCTGTTGCTCGTATACGCATTGCCCTGGTGCAACGTCGCCGTCGGGGCGTTGACGATGATTCCGGTCGTCCCCGGGCTGCGGTTGTCTTTCGTCTTATAGCCGTCGAAATACAGGAAGCTGAAAAGGTCCTTCTTCGTCAGCTGCCAATTCAACTTGAGGTTCGGGTTGTTCAGCTCAGTGCGATCGACGACGCCGGGCGTCGTGCGATATACGAGCCGGATGTCCTGGTTCGAGAACGATCCGTAGAACCACGCGCGTTGTGCGACGATCGGCCCGCCGAATTCGAACCCGTAATCGGAAATCTGCCTGACATGATCGGCGGTCGCGTCGGTGGCGCCGAGCGCCAGCAATTCGGCCGGCACGTTCGACGCCTGAAGGCTGTCGTTGCCGAAGTAGCCACGGAACGCGCCATGGAAATCGTTGGTCCCGCGTTTCACGACGAAGTTCATGCCGAGGCCGCCGGTCGGCTGCGTGATGTCCTGGCCGGACGTCGAGACTTGAATCTCCTGGAAGTTGTCGAAGTTGAAGTAGGTGGGCGACGCGCCGGCGAGCGTCATGTCGGTCACGACGATGCCGTCGAGCGTCCAGACCGCGTCCTGAGGCCGCGTGCCCTTCATCGTAAAGTTCGACTGCTGGCCGGTTTCGTTCCCGCCGATGTTGACGCGGTCCACGAGCACGCCGGGCACCGAGCGCATCAACGCGAACGGATCGCGGCTCGTCGGAATGTTCCTCAATTCAGCCGCCGTGATGTTCGTTGCCGTGCCGGTCTGTTTTGCATCGAGCACGGGCGTCGGCGCGACGACCGTCACCGTTTCGGTGATCGGCGCGACCTTCATGACGAATGCGAGGGCCACGTTCCTGCCCACCTCGACGATGAGGTTGTCGCGAACAATCGTCTGGAACCCAGGGATGCCGAACGTCAACTTATAAGGTCCGGGTGCGAGTTCAAGGAACCGAAACTCGCCCGTCGCATCGGTTACCGTCGACCGCGTCGCGTCGACGCTTTCGAGGGTCGCCGTCACGCCCGGCAGGACACCGCCTTGCTGGTCCTTGACCGAGCCGCTGATATTGCCGTTCTGAACCTGCGCGAATGCCGAGCCTGCGAGCGACAAGGCAAGGGCGAGCGCAGCGGAAATACGAACCATGATCAAAATCGCCTTCCTGAGGGAGTTAAGTCCTATCAATGACGTTAGAGTCATATTAGACACCATCCGGATGAGTTTTGGAAGGTACCAATTCGGGACACAATAACCCGTTGAAAAATAGGCCTTTCTGGTCAGACACGGTCGCGACCGACTCGAGTTCCGAGCCCGTCGGCGGCCTTGTGGACGTTGGTCAACGGTTCGACGTAGTCATCGTGGGAGCCGGGTTTACGGGCCTCGCTGCCGCCCGGCAGCTCGCACGGGCCGGCGCTTCGGTGCTGGTGCTGGACCGCGGGCCCATCGGTGACGGCGCGAGCTCACGCAACGCCGGCCAGGTCTTGACCGGCCTGAAGCTCGATGCCGCCGCCCTCGTCGGGACGTACGGAGAGACCCGGGCGAAGGAACTGTTCGACGCGTCCGTCCGCGCGCTCGTCGAACTGGAGCAGCTGATCACGGATGAGCGCATCGAGTGCGAACTCGAGCGCACCGGCCATCTGCAAGCCGCGTCGAAGCCGTCGCATTTTGCCGGGTTTCGCGAGGAGCAGGCCGTGCTGGCGCGTGTCTTCAAGCACGACGTCTCGCTGATTCCAAAGGCCGACCAGGCGAGCGAGCTTGGCGCTCCAGGCTATTACGGCCTCCTGCTAGACGAACAGAGTCGCGCGCTGAATCCCGCAAAGTACGTCAACGGTCTCGCCGCCGCGGCGAGGCGTGCGGGCGCCGTCCTGGCAGCGCATACGCCGGTCGAGCGGCTGACCCGTGCGGCAGGCACGTGGTCGCTGCAGACGCCCGCGGGCCCGCTGACGGCGAAAGACATCTTGCTTGCGACCAACGGCTACACCGACGGCGCGTCGCCGGCTCTCCAGAGGCGCCTGGTTCCGATCGGCTCCTACATCATCGTCACGGCCCCGCTCGGCGAGGCGGTGGCCGCACGGCTGCTGCCGAAGCGGCGGATGGCGTTCGATTCGCGCCACTTCCTCCACTACTTCCGGCTCACGTCGGACAACCGGCTGTTGTTCGGCGGGCGGGCGGAATTCTCCGGCCCGACCCTCGAAAGCGCGAAACGCGCGGAAACGATCCTTCGCCGCGCGATGACGTCGACGTTTCCCGAGCTCTCCGCCACGACCATCGACTACGCATGGAGTGGCCACGTCGCGTTCGCGCGCGACCAGATGCCGCACGCCGGCCTGCTCGACGGTGCGTTCTATGCCGGGGGATATGCCGGCCACGGCATCGCGATGGCAACGCATCTGGGCGGGGTCATCGCCCGGCGGATGGCCGGCGAGCCCATCACGCATCCCATGTTCGACGATCACTTCGCGCCGATTCCGCTCTACTATGGCCGCCCGTGGTTCCTTCCGTTCGTCGGCCTCTATTACCGCTGGCTGGACTGGATCAGCTGAGTGGCTGACCGCACGCGCGACAACCATGTCGTGGAACACGTGGACGTCGCCGTGCTCGGCGGCGGCAACGCCGGCTTGTGTGCTGCGCTCGCGGCTCGCCAAGCCGGTGCGAGCGTGCTCGTGCTCGAGTGTGCGCCGAAGGAATTTCGCGGCGGCAACAGCCGGCATACGCGCAACCTCCGATCGATGCACCACGCGCCGACGGATCTGCTCGTCGACGCTTACAGCGAAGACGAATTCGTCACGGATCTCATGCGTGTCACCGGCGGCAGAACAGATGAAGCGCTCGCCCGACTGGTGGTGCGCGAATCAGCCGACTGTCCCGCGTGGATTCGCTCGTTTGGCGGACGGTTGCAGCCGCCGCTCAAAGGCACCCTGCACCTGGATCGCACGAACGTCTTCTTTCTCGGCGGCGGTAAGGCGCTGATGAACAGCTACTACGCCGCGGCAGAGCGGATAGGCGTCCGTATTCGGTACGACGCCGAGGTCGCCGGCGTTGAGCTTGTCGATGGCGCGATGCGATCGGTCACCGTCCACGCGCCGGACGGGACGATCGCCGTCGACGCAAAGGCATTCGTCCTCGCGGCGGGCGGGTTCGAATCGAATCTCCAATGGCTCAAAGACATTTGGGGCGCGGCGGCCGACAATTTCATCGTTCGCGGCACGCCGTACAACATGGGGACGGTGCTGAAGCTGATGCTCGATCTGGGTGCGCACCCAGTCGGCGACGCCACGCAGTTTCATGCCGTCGCCATCGACGGCCGCGCGCCGAAATTCGACGGCGGCATCGTGACCCGTCTTGACTGCATCTCGCTCGGCATCGTCGTCAACAAGCAGGCCGCCAGGTTTTACGATGAAGGCGAAGATTTCTGGCCCAAGCGCTACGCCATCTGGGGTCGTCTGGTCGCGCAGCAACCGGATCAAATCGCGTACGCGGTCGTCGACGCGAAGTCCGCAGGGCTGTTCATGCCCTCGATGTTTCCTCCGATCGCGGCGTCTACCGTTGCAAGTCTCGCGACACAACTCGGTCTCGAGCCGCAGGCGCTCGAGCACACGGTCGCAGAATTCAATCGTGCGACCGGCGGCGGCACGTTCAACCACGCGGTGCTCGACGATTGCCGGACCTCGGGCCTGACTCCTGAGAAGACGCACTGGGCGCGGCCGATCGACACGCCGCCGTTCTGGGGATATCCCCTGCGCCCCGGCATCACCTTCACGTACCTCGGACTGAAAGTGGACGGCCGCGCGCGGGTGATGATGGCGAATCGCGAGCCGACGTCGAACGTGTTTGCCGCCGGTGAAATCATGGCGGGCAACATCCTCGGACAGGGGTATGTTGCCGGCGTCGGCATGACGATCGGAACCGTGTTTGGACGCATTGCCGGAGCGGAGGCCGGCGCGCTTGCTGTCGCCTGAGACGCTGAAGCAAGGGCAGCACGTGATGACCGTGTGCAACGCGTGTCGCTATTGTGAGGCGTACTGCCCGGTCTTTCAGGCGATGGAAAACCGCACGTCGTTTGCGAAAGGTGACGTGCTGTACCTCGCGAACCTTTGTCACAACTGTGGGGAGTGTCTTTACGCATGCCAGTACGCGCCGCCCCACGAGTTTGGCATTAACGTCCCGAGAACGTTGGCGCAAGTCCGCCTCCAGTCGTACGAAGAATATTGTTGGCCGCCGTTCATGGCTGGGATGTTCCGGCGCAGCGGCGTCGTCCTGTCGAGCGCGTTGTCCGCAATCGCGATGGTTCTTCTGTGGGCGTTTGCGCAGCGGCCCATTGCCTCCGGCGATTTCTACGGCGTCATTCCTCACGACGTCATGGTCGGTATCTTCGGTATTGCGGGGTTGGTCATCGTTCTGTCGATGACAATCGGTTTTGCACGCGCCATGAATTCAGCCGCCGTGACCACCTTTCGGTGGACCGCACTGAGAGATGCCCTCAGCCTTCGCCACCTGCACGCCACCGGCGAGGATTGCACGCGCGACGTCGAAGTGCGGACGCCGTGGCGACGCTACTTTCATCACTGCACGTTCTATGGGTTTGCGCTCTGCCTGGCGTCGACGTCGGTCGCGGCGCTGTATCACACGTTCCTTGGATGGCGCGCGCCTTACGCGTATACGAGTGTGCCGGTTGTGCTTGGAACAATCGGTGGAATCGGCCTGGTCGTTGGACCGGCCGGTCTACTGACTCAGTATCGAAGGCGCGATAGCGACCTCAAAGACGCTGCGCAGGCCGGCATGGATGTGTCGTTCATCGTCATGTTGTTGATGACCAGCGCAACCGGTTTGCTGTTGCTGGTCCTGCGCGACCAGAGAATCATGCCCGTGCTTCTGGTCGTCCATCTGGGGTTCGTGCTCGGGTTCTTTGTGACCATGCCGTACGGGAAGTTCGTGCACGGCCTCTACCGTACGGTGGCATTGTTGAAATTCGCGTCGGAGGTGCGATGAGCACCACGACGACGGCTGCCGCGCGCCTCGACCGCCTGCCGATTTCTTCGTTCCACCGCGACATCGTCCACCTCCTCGCGTACATCTTCTTCTTCGAGCTTGGCGATCTGAACAGCTTCGCGTTTGCGGCGCCGGGCGTCCGCGACGCGTGGGGGCTGTCGATCGACACGATCAGCTTCATCACATCCGCGTCCTTTGTCGGCATGTTCATCGGCTCGACGCTCGGCGGTTGGTTTTCGGATCGGGTGGGCCGCAAGCGCGCGCTGATCCTGACGACCCTCTGGTATTCGGGGTTTTCGCTCCTCAATGCGTTCGCGTGGGACACCGCGTCGTTGTTTGCGACGAGACTGCTGACGGGTGTCGGTTTGTCCTCGATGACAGTGGTCGCGATGACCTACATCAGCGAGATGTTTCCCGCGCGACTCCGAGGCACCTATCAAGCGTGGATTCTGACGATTGGATTGTGCGGCATTCCGGTGACCGCGTACGTCGCGCGGTTCATCATCCCGCTTGGGTCGTGGGGCTGGCGCGCGGTGTTCGTGTGGGGATCGCTCGCCATCCTGTTTCCGTTCTTCGCGAAACGACTCGAGGAGTCGCCGCGGTGGTTCGAGAACCGCGGTCGCAACGGCGACGCCGAAGCGACCTTGGAGCGCATCGAAGCGCGCGTTCGTCGAGAGATGGGAACCCTGCCGCCCGTACCGGACATGCCTCCCGCGATTGCGCACGCAGGTGGATTCCGCGAGCTGGTTGCATCCGGTTCGCTCGGACGGCTCGTCCTGCTGATGAGCGTCTGGATGTTTCAAACGCTGGGCATTTACGGGTTCCTCTCGTGGGTGCCGACGCTCCTCAGGGAACATGGTTTTTCGGTCGTGGAATCGCTCGAGCGGTCGTCGGCGATGTCGATCGGCGCCGTGCCCGGCGCATGGATCGCCAGCAAGCTCTCGGATCGCTGGGAACGAAAGTTCCTGATCGGGATCGTCGCGGTGACGATCGCGGTGTGCGGACTGAGCTACGGCCTCAGCTTTCGAACCCTGACGATTGTGATCTTCGGTTTTCTGGTCGCGATGGGACAACAGGTGTTCGCCGCGCTGCTTTATGCGTACACGCCGGAATGCTTTCCAACGGCCGTGCGCAACACAGGCACCGGAGTCTCCTACGGCATGGGCCGCCTCGCCAACGGTCTGGTCGGCCCGTTCATCGTGGCGTTTTTGTTCAAGACCTACGGCTACACGACCGTGTTCGCCTACATCGCACTCTGCTGGGCGCTCGTGGCGATCCTCGTGACGACGTTCGGGCCCAGCACGCGCGGCCGCACGCTGACCTAGTTGAGATCTTTGATGACCAGGAGCTTCACGGTCACTTTGTCGGTGGCCGAAGTGAGGCCCACGCCGATCCCTGCCTCGACCTCGAAGAACCGCATCGTGTGATTCACCACGCCGTAAAGCATGTGGGCTTGATCAGATCCGCCGGCGAGATCGTGGAGTGGGCCGTAGTCGGCGTACTCTTCCGCCGCAAGCGCCCACTTCTCGTTGAAGTTGTAGGCGATTCGAACGGCGGGCGCGAAGTCGAGGTTCTTGAAGCCGTCGTATTCGGTGTCCAGAATCGGATTGATGATGATGTCCCAGGGCTTCAGGTGCCATCCCACGATCGGACGCACTTCGGATGAAAAATGGTTTTCGTCCCAGTTCTTCCGGTTGATGCTGAATTCGAAGTTCGCGCCGTAGAAGAACCTTCGTTCTTCTGCGTGAGGAACAGCAAACAACGCGCGCAGTTTGAACCCGTCGTACGTTCCCCCGTTGATCTTGTCGTGGCTGTAAAGCGGCAAGTAAAGACCTGCCTCGAACCATGGCGTCACCCCATACGCCCACTCGGTGACGCCATTGAATGACTTGTCCGCGATATTCGCGCCCGGAAAGGCGGCCGTGGTGAGTCCGTTCGGCGTGTAGTTGTTATGCCAGGTGAGATTGAATTTTCTCGGCGCGGTCAATTCGCCGTCGTACACCTGAATCTCGTCCGTTTGCGCTCGAGCGTTTCCCGCTACGCCGAACAGACACACGGCGGCTGCGAACAACAAAAACTTGCGCTGCATAGGTGCTGCAGATAATACGACGGTCAGATCTCTGCCGCGACAGCCTTCATCATGTCCGCGGTCTTCGCGGTACCGCCGAGATCGGGCGTCCGCACTTTGCCGCCCGACACGACGCGCTCGATGCCGGCGACGATGCGATCGTGAAGATCCGCATGGCCGAGGTGCTGGAGCATGAGGCCGGCCGCCCAGATGGCGCCGATCGGGTTGGCGATTCCCTTGCCGGCGATGTCGGGCGCGGAGCCGTGGATAGGCTCGAACATCGACGGATAGTCGCGCTCCGGGTTGATGTTTGCACCCGGCGCGACGCCCAGGCTGCCCGACACCGCCGCGCCGACGTCGGTGAGGATGTCGCCGAACAGATTCGAGGCCACGATGACGTCCAGCGTCTGCGGATGCGTGACCATCCGCGCCGCGATGGCGTCGACGTAATACTTTTGGTACTTCACGGTCGGATACTTCGCGGCGACTTTTTCTGCGACTTCATCCCAGAGCACCATGGAATGCCTCAGTGCGTTCGACTTCGTCGCGTTCGCCAACATCCTGCGAGGACGCTTCGCCGCAATCTCGCACGCGTAGCGGACGACGCGCTCGATGCCCGTATAGGTGAAGACGCCGGTCTGCTCGGCGACTTCGTACGGCGTGCCTCGATGCACGCGCCCGCCGACGCCCGAGTATTCGCCCTCGGTGTTCTCGCGCACACAGATCATGTCGATCTCGGCGGCCGTCCGGTTGGCGAGCGGCGAGTTCAGTCCTGAGAGCAGGCGCATCGGACGCAGGTTGATGTACTGGTTGAAATGCTTGCGAAGCGGCAGGAGCAGGTCGCCGGCAGAGATGTGGTCGGGCACGCTCGGCGCGCCAATCGCACCGAGGTAGATCGCGTCGAACTTCGCGAGCCGATCGAAGCCGTCGTCGTCGAGCATCCGTCCGTGTTTAAGGTAGAACTCGCAGCCCCACGGAAGGTCTGTGAACGAGAGCGACACGCCCGAACCTTTTGTGGCCGCCTCTATAGCCGCGATGCCAGCCGGGATGACTTCCTTGCCGATGCCGTCGCCGGCAATAACCGCAATCTTGTACGTCTGTGACATGTATGAGTCCTGTTGATTTGTGGGACAGGGTTTTAGGCCCGCCGCACAGGCGAGTTCGCAGCCGCCAAGCTTATCATCCACACGAGCGTCGCGGCAGTGAGACCGGCGATGGCGGGAGAGACGGCGCCCCAGCCGCGTCCGCCCGTCATCACGTGAACGCCGAGCGCCGTGCAGACGCCGCCAATCATCGTCGCTAACGCGCTGGACGACGTCGTGCGACGCGAGTAGAGCCCGGCGAGAATAGGCACGAACAGCGAGACGCCGATCAAGGTGTAGAAGATCGTCAGCGCGTTGACCACGCTTCCCAGACCGATCGCCAGTGTCGTGCCGGCAGCGCCGCCAAGAACGGCGGTCCACCGCGCCAGTGCGAGGACGTTCTCGTCGGAGGCCGATCGATTGACGAACTGCTTGTAGAAGTCCTGCGACAGCGATGTCGTCAACATGAAGAGGATTGCGTCGGAGGCGCTGATTTCAGCCGAGAAGACTGCCGCGAGGCCGACCGCTCCGACAAACGGCGGCACGGCATGGACGAGCAGCATCGGCAACGCCTGATCCGTCGAAGGCAGCGGCTGAAGCGTCGCGCGCGCGATCATGCCGAGCGCGGTAGGGATGGCCGCGAAGAGCAGAAGCCCGACGGCGTTCAGTCCCACGCCCACGCGGACCGCGCGGTCGTCTCGCGCGCCGAAGATCTTCTGCAGGAGTCCTGGCGAGACGACGAACGGCGGGACGATCACCGCCAGTGTCATGAGGCCGGGTGAACCGGCGCGCCAGAACTGATGGTAGTCGGCGGGGCTGGCCACGTTCGGTACCGCACCCAGACCGCCGCGCACCGTCCACATCGCCAGCGCGAACCCCGCGAGCTTCACCGAGAGTTGCACGACGTTGACCCAGGCTGACGTGAGCAGTCCGCCCGCCGAGGAATATACGGTGATGACGACACCGCCAATGACGCAGCCGATCCAGGCGGGGGCGCCGGTCACCGTGCTGATGATCGAGCCAACCGCCCACAGCTGTCCGGCAAGAATGAACAACGAGCCGACCCACAGAATCGCGGCGGCGAGCGCTCGAACTCTGAGGTCGTAGCGGTGTTCGAGATAGTCGCCGACCGTTCGCAATTGAAGCGCTGCGGCCTGGCGTCGCATTGCGGGTCCGATCCAGAAGGCCAGGACGATCGATCCGATGCCGGCCGATCCGACCCACCACCATGCGGACAGCCCGTTTGCGTAGCCGAGCGCCGTCGCGCCGACGGTCGATCCTGCGCCGATGTTTGCGGCGAGCATCGTCGCGAAGATCAAACCGGGGCCGAGGCGCCGGCCGGCGACGAAGAAGTCGCCGGCGCCCCGGACGCGCCGCCCGATCCAGGCGCCGAGCGCCATCAGCGCGAGCGAATAGGCGATGAGAATTGCGAGGTACAGATTCAACGCAGGTCGCGAGCAGCCGGATATCCGGGAATACTCGTGGCCTGACGAGCGGCGCGGAGGATGGCGTCTGCGACGACTTGCGCGGCGAGGGCTCCGACGCGGCTGACGTCCGCGGTGCCGGGTTGCGTCCCGGTCGCGAGCGCGAAGATGGTGTCACCGTCGCCCATCGTGTGGCTTGGGTAGAGCGCACGCGCAAAGCCGTCGTGCGCCATCTCGGCCACCTTCGTCGCTTGGGTCTTCGTCAGCGTCGCGTTGGTCGCGACGACTCCGAGCGTCGTGTTCTCGCCGAGCCGCGCCGGTTGTTTGAGCGCACCTGACGTCAGCAGCACGCGCGCGTCGGCCAGCGTCCTGCCGTTTTCCGTCCGAACCCCGGCGACGACCTTTCCCGTTGCCGGATCGATGACATCGCCGGCCGCATTGACCGCGACGAGCGCAGAGACGATCAGGCCGTCGGGCATGCGAACCGCCGCGCTGCCAATCCCCGCTTTCATCGCACGGCTCGATCCAGCACTCTTGCCGACTGTCGCGCCAGCCCCGGCGCCGACGTTCCCTTCCGGAACCGCCGCGGTGGATGCTGCTTGCGCCGCTCGATAGCCGCAGTCGGCGGTCGGTCTGATTTTCGGATTCGAGCCGACGTTGAGATCGATCAGGCTGGCGGCCGGTACGATCGGTACGTTGATCGAACCGTACGCCTTGAAGCCGACGTTTTTTTCATCGAGGTAGCGCACGATGCCGCTGCGCGCGTCGAGCCCGAACGCGCTGCCGCCCGACAGGCTGATGGCGAACACCTGCTGGACGAGGTTGACAGGCTTCAACAGGTCGGTTTCAGCGCTCGCCGGTGCCGCACCACGGACATCGACGCCCGCTGTCGCGCCGCTTTCCACAAGAACCGCGGTGCATCCCGTCGGTCGCTCGGTGAGTGTGTAGTGGCCGACCTTCACACCCGGCACAGCCGTCAGCGTCAGGTTGGGGCCTTGCGCGCGCGTCGTCTGCGTCGCGACGAGCGATGCGCCGGCGGCAGACATGGCCAGCACCAGGTGTCGGAGGGTCACTGCGCATAGTATGCAAGAATGCGGCGCATGAGGACACGAGCCTGGCTTCTGGCGGTGTTGATCACGGCGGCGTGCGCAAAACAGGGCCCTTCGACACTGGCGCAGCTTCCGGATATCGACGCCAACCGGGTACTCGCGCATACGAAAGTCCTCTCGTCTGACGAGTTCGAAGGGCGCGCGCCGGGCACGAAGGGCGAGGAGCTGACCGTCGCGTACCTCATCGATCAGTTCAAGACGATCGGCCTGAAGCCGGGTAACACCGACGGCACGTACATCCAGAAGGTGCCGCTCGTCGGTATCACACCAACGCCGGCGAATCTCGTTCTCGCGAAAGGCGCCCAGCGCCTCACGCTGAAATGGAAAGACGACGTCGTCGCTTGGACGAAGCATGTCGCCGACATGGCGAGCATCGACACGTCGGAGCTGGTGTTCGTCGGCTACGGTGTGGTCGCACCCGAGTTCAACTGGGACGACTACAAGGGTGTCGACGTCAAGGGCAAGACGCTGGTGATGCTCGTCAGCGATCCGCCGGTGCCGGATCCGTCCCGGCCGAGTGAGCTCGATGCAAACGTGTTCGGCGGTCGGGCGATGACGTACTACGGACGCTGGACGTACAAGTACGAGATCGCCGCGATGAAAGGTGCGGCGGGAGCGTTGATCATCCACGAGACCGGCCCTGCGGGCTACGGTTTCAATGTCGTGCAGGGAAAGACGGGTGAACAGTTCGATCTCGTGACGCCCGACAAGAACATGGGCCGACCGGCCATCGAGGGATGGATCACGCTCGACAAGGCGCGCGAACTCTTGAAGTTGTCTGCGCAGGATTTCGACACACTGAAGCAACAGGCGGCCACGCGCGAGTTCAAACCTGTGCCGCTCGGGGTGACCGCGTCGATGACGATCCGCAACTCGCTGCGAACGATCGACTCGCAGAACGTCGTCGCGAAGCTCGAGGGCTCCGATGCTTCCCTCAAGAACGAGTACGTCGTTTACACGGCGCATTGGGACCACTACGGCAAGACCGCAGAGGGCATCTTTCACGGCGCGGTCGACAACGGCGTGGGAACGGCGGGGCTGCTGGAAGTTGCCCGCGCGTTCACGAAAGTGATGCCGGCGCCGAAGCGATCGATCGTGTTCGTCTCGGTGACGGCGGAAGAGCAGGGACTACTCGGGTCGCAGTACTACTCTGTGACGCCGATTTATCCACTGGCGAAGACGGCCGCCGCGATCAACATGGATGGGCTCAACGTGCATGGGCGCACGAAGGATTTGACGCTGATCGGCCTCGGCGCCTCGGAGCTCGATGATTACGCCAAGGCTGCGGCGGCAGAGCAAGGGCGGACAGTTCACGGCGATGCGGAACCGGAGAAGGGCTTCTACTATCGGTCGGATCACTTCAACTTCGCGAAGCAAGGTGTGCCCGCGCTCGATCCGGACGAGGGCATCGAATTCGTCGGCAAGCCGGCGGATTACGGACAGAAAGTTCGCGACGACTACACGAACAATCGGTACCACACGCCAAAGGATGTCATCACCCCTGAGTGGGATCTCAGCGGTGCCGCTGAAGACCTGAAGCTGTTCTTCGCTGTCGGCTATCGTGTGGCACAAGCCGACAAATTCCCGGAATGGCGTCCAGGCAATGAGTTCAAGGCCATTCGCGACAAGCAGCGTGGACGGTAGCGCACGCCTTCACGCGTATTTCTCTCTGACACGCTTCGATCGAACCAGGTACGCAAACCAGGCGGCGTAATAGATCAAAGTCACGATCAGGATGATCGTCGCGTCGCCGGGCGGACGATTGTTTGGCGACCACGGTGTCGCGTAAACAATGATGTCGACCGCCGCCGACACGATCAGTGACGTCTTCGCGAGGATGATGGCGCCAGGCTTCACTTGGAACAGCGAAAGGCCGGCGGCGATTCCAAGTCCGGCGGCCAGCAGACGCAGCAACAGAATGAACCCAAGTCCAGCGCCACGCAGCGCCAACCCGTCGATCAGGCCTGACATCGTCGTCGCCAGACTGAACGGCTGCCACACCAGGAGAAGCGCTGCGAGCACGAGGGCCGGATAAGCGGGACGGGGTGCCACCGCTCTAAGATACGACCGTGCGCCTCGTTCTCGTCCATCACGGCGACGCGGTCGGTCCCGACGTCGATCCGCGGCGGCCACTCTCGGCGTGGGGACGCGATACGGTCGATCGCCTTGCCGCCGAGACTGCGGCACGGGGCGTCTCACCGGCCGTCATCTGGCATAGCGGGAAGCTCCGCGCGAGGGAGACGGCCGAGGCGTTCTGGCGGGCGTGCAATCCGTTCGCGGAGTTTTCGGCGACGCGCGATCTGCAGCCGGAAGACTCGCCGGAGTGGATTCGCGATCGGCTGCGCGGCGAATCACGCGATGTGCTGATCGCCGGCCATTATCCGCATCTGCCGCGGCTGCTGACGCTGTTATTGAAGGTCAACGTCTCGTTCCCTCAGAACGGCGTTGTCGCGCTTATCAGTGATGACGAGGGCGAAACGTTCAGCGAAGAGTGGCGGCGTGATCCACGAGTAAATCCCACGCGCGCCTGACGTGACGCTCCGCTGTCTGCACATGGCCGATCGCCAGCCGCAGCGCGACCCCTTCACGCAGCTGCGTGTGTGAAAGGAGCACCTCGCCTGTTGCGTTGACGCGATCCAGCAATACTTCGTTGGCGGCGTCGGTCTCTGCCTCTGAGCGGCGTTCCGCAATGGTTCCCACCGGATTCCATCGGAAGCAGACCACGCTGAGCGGCACGGGCGCCAGACGTTCGAAATCCGGATGCGCGTCTACCCACGACGCGAAGAGCTGTGCGAGGCGCATGTGTTCGGCGAGATGTGCGCGAATGGCCTTCGCGCCGAACGACCGCAGAATCATCCAGAGTTTCAGCGCACGAAATCGTCGTCCCAGCTGAATGCCGGTGTTCATCAGGTTGCGTCGAGCCGCGTCGGCCTCGTCGCCAGACAGGATGTATTCAGGAGTCAACGCGAACGCCGCTCTGAGCGAATCCATTCGACGGCAGAACAGCACGCTGAGGTCCACCGGTGTAAACAGCCATTTGTGCGGGTTGACGACGAGCGAATCGGCGCGGTCTGCGCCCGCGAGGATGTGAGCGTGCGACGGCAGCATCGCGGCGACGCCGGCGTACGCGGCGTCGACATGCAGCCATATACGCTCGGCCGAACAGATCTCAGCGATCGCGGCAACCGAATCGATGCTGGTCGTAGACGTCGTGCCGACGGTGGCGATGACGGCAATCGGCACGATGCCGGCAGCGCGGTCCTTCGAGACGGCCGCGGCCAGCGCTGTCGTGTTCATCTGGTAATCGGCGTCGACGGGAATCTTTCGCAGCGATTCCTGCCCGAGCCCGATCGCCATGAGGCTCTTGTCGACGGACGAATGCGCTTGGTCCGAACAGTAGACGCGGAGTTGTGAAACATCGGTTCGGCCGGCCAGCCCTCGGACTCGCACGTCGCGCACGGCCACTTCGCGTGCCGCGAGCAGCGCATGCATCGTACTCACTGAGGCGGTGTCGTAGATGACACCTTCAAACGACGACGGCAACCCAATCAGCTGTCGCAGCCACCCGAGTGTGACGCCCTCGAGTTCTGTCGCTGCGGGCGAGGTGCGCCACAACATGGCTTGCTGATTGAGAGCGGCGCAGAGGAATTCTGCCAGCACCCCAGGCGGACTGGCGCAGCTGTCGAAGTACGCGAGAAAGCCAGGATGGTTCCAATGCGTGAGGCCGGGGACGAGCACGCGTTCGAAATCGCGCATGATCGACTCGAACGGCTCGCTGTCTTCAGGCGCAGTCGCAGGCAGCGCGGCGGTGATGTCGCCGGGTTTCACACGCGCCAGCACAGGATAGCGCTCGACGTGCTCGAGGTAGTCAGCGATCCAGTCGACGAGCGCGTGGCCGTGAGTACGGAAGTCGGCGGGGTTCATCACCGCGCATCATAGTGCGCCTCCCGCCTTCAGGCGTTACTTGGACTCGGTCGTGACCGTGACTGGCGAGAGCAACCGGATAGTGATCGGCTCGCCCGCGCGCAGCGTGGCGACGCTGCGATCGCTGGCCTGGACAGCCGCGGCACCGCCGCCTGCACCCGCCGCCGCGCCAATCGCTGCGCCCTTGCCCCCGCCGAGAATGGCGCCGAGAATCGTGCCGGCGATCGCGCCGCCGCCGACCTTGGCCGCGCTCGAGTTCGACTTGCTGTCGCCCTCGCGTTCGACGGGTGCCGTCGAAATCGGCAGCCGCGTACCATCGGCGAGCACGATCGTCTGGAATCGAATGGCGAGCTTCGCCTGTTCCTTGAACTTGCCGCCCCGCTCGACTTGCGTCACGTAGCCAATCGCTCTGGACCCGGCGGGAATCGCGACGCGATCGCCAACCTTCACGTCACGCGTCACCCGCGCTTCGACGCGGTCTTCAACGCGCGCGCGTTCGCTCGTCACCGTCGTGTCGCTCTGCAGACCGATCACTGAGTCGGGAGAGACCACCAGTTCGTCGAACGTGTGCTGAGGGGGCGCGGGCGTCGCCGGAGTCGTCTCCTGCGCCGCTCGATCGAACGAGTCGACGCGCGCGGGAGGCGCCGTCGGCTCAGGAGCAATGATCGTCTGGGGCACCGGTGGCGCAGGCACCGCAGCCTTCGCCGATGCAGTCGTCGCGCCGGGCGCCGGCTTCGCTTCGACCTTTTTTGTGGTCTTTACGACGTTCTTTTCTTTCGGCGCGACGACGGCTTCCGTTTCCTGAACGGGCGGCGTCGATGTGGCAGGCTGCCTGATGTCGGCGGGAGTAGTGCCGACTGGTGCGGGCGCGGCAACCGCCGCTGGTTCGTGAACCGCGTTCTGACGCTGGGCGAAGTAGCCGCCGACGCCGGCAGCGACCACGCACGCCAGTCCCACGCCTATCAACGCAACCTTATTTGAACCCATCGGTAGATCTCCTTGGTACGGACGGTCGTTCTCCCTCAGCTCACGCAAGGGCCGTACCTCGATAACCATATCGGCTCAATGCCGTAAGTCATTGAGTGCTCTGGAATTTACCGCAATGTCGTGAGGAATCCAAGTGTCCGGGTTCAGTGACATCCACCACCGCTGAGGACGCTCCAGCCGCGGACGAAGGTAAACTCCGCATTCTTGTCACGACCTTCCGACATCATCGTTATCGGCGCAGGCGTGATCGGATCGGCGGTGGCCTACGAGCTGGCCCGGCGCGGTACGTCCGTGCAGCTGATCGACGATCGCCAACCCGGTATGGGCGCGACGCAGGCGTCAGCAGGGATGCTCGCGCCGTTCACCGAGGCGAAAGATCGTGACACGGCGTTTCTCGATCTTGCCGTCCGCAGCCTTGATTTGTACGACGCGTTTGTCGCACGTGTCGCCGAGACGGCGAAAATGCGTGTGGGATACAGGCGGACGGGGACGATCGATGTCGCGTCGACTGCTGAACGCATGGAATCGCTACACGCTGTGGCGCGGCGACTCCAGGCGCGCGGTGTGACGCTGTCGCTGCTCGATTCCTCGCAGGCGCGCAAGGAAGAACCGCTGCTTGGCGACGCAGTCGCCGGCGCACTGTGGATTCCTCAGCACGGCTACGTGAACGCGGGTGAGTTGACGCGCGCGCTGGTGGCTGCCGCTCGCACGCATGACGCGCACTTGATTGAAGCGCACGTGCGAAGCATCGCGCAGCGCGCGGGCGCCATCACCGTCGAGACGGGTCGGGGCACGCTGTCGGCCGACGTCGTCGTCGTTGCCGCAGGAAGCTGGTCCGCCATCGTCGACATCGCCGGCGTGGAACACGTGCCGGTCAGGCCCGTCCGCGGCCAGCTGCTGCATCTCGCGTGGCACGCGTCGCCGCTGCGTCGCGTGACGTGGGGCGACCGCTGTTATCTCGTGCCCTGGGAAGATGGGACTCTCCTCGTCGGTGCGACGATGGAAGAGGTCGGATTCGACGAACGAACGACGGTCGGCGGAGTCAGCCGGCTTCTGTCGGCTGCGTGCGACCTGGTACCGTCGGTGTCCAATGCGGCCGTCCTCAGTGCACGAGCGGGTCTTCGTCCCGGCACACCCGATGCATTGCCCTTGATCGGCTGGTCGAAGGTCATGCCGAACCTGATGTACGCCACCGGACATTTTCGAAACGGCGTGCTGCTCTGTCCTCTTACGGCGCAACTGGTCGCCGACGCCGTCATCGACGGTATCGCCGATCCTGGATTGACGGCGACCAATCCTCAACGCTTCGGCAACGTATGACACCAGAACCAGGCGAGACGTTCGCGCAGTGGCAGCGTGAGCACGCTGCGGCGCTCGAGCAGTTGCAGGAAGCCCAGCGTGCGTATCATCGAACGGTGGCGACGACGGCGTTTCAAGGGACGGCCGAAGAACCGTCGCCGGAGGAAATGAGGCGCGCCTCGCTCGAGGCGCTCGATGCTGCGCGCGCCAAGCTCGACGAGGTTCGATCTCGACGACCGCAGACGACGGAGGCGACATGAGGCTGTCACAAGCGGATATCACGGAGAACATGAAGACGGTGCACGGGTGGAGGCTCGAGCAGAACGCGATTGAAAAGCAGTTCACGTTCAAGAACTTTCCGGAGGCGGTCGCGTTCGTCAACCGGCTTGTGCCGGAGGCGGAAGCCGCCGACCATCACCCCGACATCCACATCAACTACAAGCGCGTCACGCTGGTTTATTCGACGCACAGCGAAGGCGGGCTGACCGATAAGGATTTCGCCGGCGCGGCGATGGCGGATAGAATCGCCGCTCGATGAAACTCAAGCGCACGTACAGTTCGCGCGAGGTTGCCTCGCTCACCGGACTGACTGCGCGGCAATTGCAGCTGTGGGACCAGAGTGGTCTCGTCGCGGCCGCGATTCCTCCGCACAAGACCGACGCCGGCGGCTACACGGAACGCCGCTACACGCCGATCGAATTGTTCGAGCTGCTCGTGCTCGCCGATCTGCGCCGACGGGGCTTTACGGTGCACCAGCTCCACCAGATTCTCGAAATCCTCCGCCATCGTTTCAACGCGCGGCTGTTCGACGCGACCGGCGGCGGCGGACGTGTGCAGCTGCTCACCGACGGACGCGACGTTTACGCGCGAACGGACCGCGGCGAATTCTTCAATCTGCTGCATCAACCCACGCAGCCGCTGCTCGTGGTGGGAGACGATGGACTTTTGAAAGAGTTGAGCTCGTCGCTACGGCCCGCGCGGCGACGAAAACGCGTCAGCGGATCGGGAAGATCTGCTCGAGGTCGTCTGCCGGACGCGGGATGACGTGGACGCCGATCAGCTCGCCGACGCGGCGGGCCGCCGCGGCTCCGGCGTCGGTCGCCGCTTTCACTGAACCGACGTCGCCGCGAACGATTGCCGTGACGAGGCCGGCGTCGACCTTCTGCCAGCCGACCAGCACGACGTTGGCGGTTTTCACCATCGCGTCCGCCGCTTCGATCATCCCGACGAGGCCCCGCGTCTCGATCATGCCGAGCGCGTCACCGACGTCGCGTTTCGGTTTGTCCGCCGGTTTCTCTGCCGCCATTCGCGGACTATTCTACGCGAACAAGCCGGGGAAGCGTGCGGAACTGATCGCGTAGCCGGGAAAGACGGGACGTGCGTCGGCGACCCCAAGATGTCGCACGACGATCTCGCCGAACACATCGCGGAAGTCGGTGGTCACCGCGAGGTCCCGCCGCTCGTAGCGTTGGTCGATCGAGAGGCCTGGCCAGCGGCCATACACCTTTCCTCCTCGCACGCTGCCGCCGATGACCATCATCGCGTTGGCATGGCCGTGATCCGTCCCGCGGTTGCCATTTTCGTTCACCGCACGTCCGAACTCCGACATCGTCAGGACGACGACGTCGGCCATCCGATCGCCCAGGTCGACCACGAGCGCGGCGATGCCGCGCGAGAAGTCGTCGAGACGAACGGCGAGCTGTCCTTGCGCTGACCCCTGATTGATGTGAGTGTCCCAGCCGCCGACATCCGCAAACGCCACCTCGAGCCCGACGTCGGCTTTGATGAGTTGCGCGATCTGGCGCAGCGCCTGCCCGAACGGACTGCGAGGGTAGTCGGCGCCGTGCTCTGGCTGGTAGCGCGACGGCTCGGCGCTTTTCAGCATTCTGATTGCGTCAAAGGCGTCACGGCCTGTATTGCCGAGGACGCGATCGCGTGCTTCGGCGTACAGCGATTCAAAGGTGGCACCGGCCGCTGCATTTTGCCCTCCGCGAATATCGAATTGGGAGAGCTGGCTCATCGCCGCCGCCGGAGCGGTGCCTTGAAGCATCCGCGGGAGTTGCTGCGTGAGGGAGACGGCCCGAAACGGCGTTGAGTGCTCCAGCTGGCGCGCCTGCAAGTAACGGTTCAACCATCCATCCGACGTGCTCTTCACGCCTGGCGTCGCGGTCTCCATGTAGTCCTGCGCGTCGAAGTGCGAGCGCGTCGCGTCGGGCGATCCGCATGCGTGGACGACCGCGAGCGCATGCTGATCCCAGAAGGGCTTGAGCGGCGCAAGCCGCGGATTCAATCCGAAGAAGCCGTCGAGGTCGAGCGCCGCGACGTCGCCAGACCCGGGACGCTGGATCGCGATGCTCGGTCGTGCGCGGTAGTACTCCGGATCGCCAAAGGGCACGACGACGCTCAATCCGTCGACGGCGCCGCGCTGAAAGATTGCGATGAGCTGCTTCGCGCCGCTCCGCGCGCCCTGCGCGTACGCCGTGCGCGCCAGAAACGAGGGCGCGAACCCCATACTGACGAGCGCGAACGCGCCGTTCTTCAGAAAGACTCGTCGGGACACCATCGCTATCTCCGCTGAAATTCCGGCCGTCCGAGGGCGACGCCGTCAGGCTGCGCGTTGGACACGACGATGCCGCGAAGCTTGTTGCCGGCGAGAGCGAGCCCGAAATTCATGCGGCCGACGAGTGCGCCGGTGTTCACCCAGGCGTCCGAAGTGTCTTTGTAGCCAGTGGGCGGCTGACATTGATACAGCGGCTGGCCGAGCTCGGCGATCTGCCGTACGAGGACCCGCGCATCATGGATTTCGGCGTCGGTTGCGCGCACCGCGCTCACCACGAACTCGAAGGGCGTTTTGACTTTCGCGTGGTGCGACTCGGCAGCGAAGAACTCCGGCGAGACCAGCAGCGTGCGCATCACTTCGCGCAGATCGCCGTCGGTGTCCTTGAACGTCGCGGCTACGCGATCGACCAGGGCCGGCGGCGGCGTGTCGCTGACGAACCGCCGCACGAGTTTGGTCGCGATGAATCGAGCCGTGGACGGATGTTTCGCGAGGATGTCGAGGACCTGCTCGCCATCGCGTTGTCCGCCCCCGTTGATGACGTGCCCCAACACGAGCTTCTTCCCATCGTCATGTCTGCGCGGATCGAACCGGAACGCTCCGCCTTGCCTCGGCTGATCGATCGTCCATCCCGTGAAGGCGCGCGCGACCTCGCTGACGTCCTGCTGTGTGTATCCGCCGTCCACGCCCAGCGTATGCAGCTCCATCAGCTCGCGGGCGTAGTTTTCATTCAGTCCCTTCGGTGCGTTCTGATTCGACCGCGGGATGCGTGCAAAGCGGCCGTCCATATGCAGTCCGTTGGGGTCGACGCTCATCCAGTTGTCCAGATAGAAGAGCATTGCTGGACTTTTCGCAGTCGCGCCGAGCAGATCGCGGAACTTGCCCAACACCCGCGGCCGGATCGCGTCGCGTTCGTATTCGGTCAGCATGAAGCGGTCGACGCCTTTGCGTGCGTCGACGTTGAAGTGGTTGAACCAGAAATCGACCAGCACTTCCTGAAGCTGCCGCGTGCTGTAGATGGCGCGCAGCACCTTTTGCTCCTGCAGTTCGAGGATGGGGGTGTTCGCGCGCTGCTGCTCTGCGGGACTCGGCTTGAACTCCGTGCCATTGCCGTTTGCCGCGGCTGCCCGGCGTGCGCGCAGCTGCGGCAGCTCGAACCGTTCGGCGATTTCGCGTGAGGTGAGGTGCAGCGTCGTGAGGTCGGCGAGCCGCGCGTCGACGCCGGCGTCAGGCAACCGCTCGGGGTGGAGCTGTTCTTCGACATACCGCTCGATCCCCATGGCCTTTACGTGGTCGACGTCGCCGGCCCTGGGGCCAAACGACAGACGATCCACGGCATGTCTTACAGCGACGTCGTCTGTTGGGAGGGCAAAAACCGCAAGGCTGACAAGCAGTGTGCGGGCAATCCAGGCGGTCATAGCAAGAAAGTTAGACCGCCCGGGGAGCGGGTACGTAAAATCTGCGACTTCTACAGCCCTGTGATCAGCTTCAAATCGAGCGCCTTCGTCTCGATATCAGCGATCGAGAATTCGATGGCCCGCTCCTTGATGCGATCGAGGAACTCCGGGTCGCTGTTCGCTCCCTGCTCGACGTAATCGAGGGCGATGGCGTAGTAGGCACCAGGCAGCACGTAGGGCGCCTTGTAGCGCCCGTCCTGATCGGGCCGTGCGGTGCTCAAGTAGCGCGACGTCGGCTCCCACCGCTCCTTGTCGCGCGGGAATATGAGCACGGTGTAGTCGCGCACGAGATTGCCGCGCGCGTCGGTGACAACGCCAGAGAGGGTGGCCATCTGTGTCGTCAGCTCGACTTCAAGCCCGCCGACATCCTGGTTCGCACGGATGTCGACGCCAGTGTCCGTGACGTCGACGCCGTTCAATCGCACGGCCTTGATGCGCGTCGACGCGAATCCCCCTGTTGGATTCAACCGAAGATAGGCATAGCCCGGCGACACCTTGACCTCGAAGGTCCCGTCTTCGTTGACACGTCCGCCGCTGTTCCCCGCGAGTGCGACCGGCACTTTCGCGACGAACAACAGCTGCAGATCACGCAGCGTCGAGACATCCCGCCCGGGTGGAGGGATGACGCGGCCGCTGACGGTGGAAGGTTTGATGCCGACCAGCCGCAGCCCGCTGATGTCGTCGCCTGCGACGCTGATCTCGCCTTGAAGTAATTCGCTGCCATTGGCGCCTGCCCCTGTATTTTGCAGGACGCGGACGGCATAGTCGCCGGGTGCGACGTTAGGGAGCGTGAACGATCCATCGGGCTGCGTTTGCCCGCCAACGTTCTGCAGGAAGATCGTTCCGTTTGTTTGGGAAAGTACGACAAACCCTTGCGACACCGGCTTTCCGTTCGAGTCCACCGCGACTCCCGAGACCCGCGCGAGTCGCGTGGGCGACAGCGCGATGTTGATATCAGAAATGGTCTGCGCGAGGCCGACGGTGATCCGCTGCGCCTCGCTGACGTTGGCCGTCCCAGGGTAATAGGTCGGCGCGTATCCCAATCGATTGTCCGGCGCCGCGTCGTTGAGGAAATTGATGCCGCCGCGGAACGTCGCCGAGATCACGTACTGACCGGGCGGGAGCGCGAAGAGGCGGTACTCGCCGATATCGTTCGTTTGCGCGGTCCGAACGGGCACGAGTTGGCGGCGGCCGTTTGCGTACTGATAACGCATGATCTGCACGCCGACATCGGCTGTCGGTTCACCGGCCTCGTCGACGACGCGCCCCGTGATGACCGCGCCTCGCGGCAGGCTGAAGTCCACCTTGTCGAGGACCTGCCCGTCACGGACTTCGAGCGGCTTGCCCTGCTCGAACGGGCGAGTCTGACCGTACTGCAGCGCGACGTAACTTCCCTTGCTCGCCATGAGCTGATAGCGTCCGGCGGCGAGGGTCTTGATTTCATACGCGCCGCCGTTGTCGGTGATGGCGACGCGATTTTCCCGAAGCTCGGGTGAGGTGACGCGCACCTGCACCTTGCGGAGGGGCTGTCCGTTCGAGGCGTCGTAGATGTGGCCGCGAACAACTGCGGTTCCCGTTTGCGCCGACGTGTCACGCGGCGGTGGCTGGAACCCTGGAGGAAACGCGATTGCTGGCGTTTGAGCCATGCACATCGCCGGCAACACCGTCATGAGCAACGCGGCAAGCACTCGTGCCATACCGAACCTCCGCGTTAATCCTCATATCCTCAACTTCGCGAATCAACGGATTCGTACGCGGCTCTGTTCCCTCATGAACTGCTGCACGTAATAGGGTCCGCCGGTTCCCCGCCCCGTGGATCCGCTGGCTTTCCAGCCGCCAAACGAGTTGACGCCGGGCCACGCGCCCGTGGTCGCCCCTGCGCGCCGATTTACGTACGTCACGCCCGCCTCGATCCGGTCGAAGAAGCGCTGAATCTCGTCATCGTTCTCCGAGAAGATGCCGGCCGTGAGCCCGTATTCGGTGCTGTTGGCAAGATCGATCGCTTCGTCGAGGGTGCGCACGTCGCCAATGACGGTGATCGGGACGAACAGCTCCTCGGAGAACAGCGGATGGCTCGTCGGCAGCCCGTCGATCAACGTCGGCTCGACGAAATGCCCATGGGCGAAATCGCCTCCCGCCAGCCGGTGTCCACCAGTGAGAATGCGGCCGCCGTCGCGCGTCGCCAGCGCGATCGCCTTTTCGTACGTCGTGACCGCATCTTCGTTGATGACGGGACCGAGGTACACGTCGCGATTCAGCGGGTTCCCAATCTTGATTGCCTTCGTCTTCTCTACAAGCAACCGCACGAACTCCGCGCGGATCGACGGGTTCAGGTAGACGCGGGAGCAGGCGGAGCACTTCTGGCCCTGCGCGCCGAAGGCCGAACGCATGACGCCGTCGGACGCTTTGTCGAGATCAGCGTTCGCTGTGACGATGGCGGGATTTTTTCCGCCCATTTCGATGATGAGCGGCCGCGGAACCTTTCGGGTCGCGTTGTCCCGGATCAAGTGCATGCCGACTTCTTTCGACCCGGTGAACACGATGCCGTCGACGTCGGGGTTGTCGACGAGCTCTTGTCCGGCGGTGCCGCCCCCACCGGTGATGAAGTTGAAGACGCCGGCAGGCACACCGGCGTCCACGATCACTTCGAGCAGTTTGTATCCGAGCAGCGGCGTCGCCGACGCAGGCTTGAACACCACGGTGTTGCCGGCCACGAGCGCGCCACCGGCCGGTCCCGCGGCAAGCGCGAGCGGGAAGTTGAACGGCGAAATCACCGCCCACACTCCGTAGGGCCGAAGCACGCTGGAGTTCTCCTCGTTCGGCCCCAACGTGCCAAGCGTAGTTTCGAAGCCGTGATGGTCGTCGACCTGGCTGCAGTAGTAGTCAATCAGATCGGCCGACTCCTCGACGTCGCCGACGCATTCGAGTCGGTTCTTTCCGGCTTCATACCCCATCAACGCGGATAGCTCCCAACGGCGCGCTCGGATGCCGTCCGCGACTTTCCGCAGAAGGGTGACGCGTTCGGACCACGGACGTGCGCTCCAGTCGCCGTACGCGGCTCTCGCGGCAGCAATTGCCTCCCGCGTCTGTTCACGGCTTGCGTTCTGAAACGTACCGAGCAGAATGCGCGTGTCGATAGGACTGCGGTCGTCGAACTCCGTCGCCGCCCTGACCTCGCGGCCGGCGACGACGAGCGGGTAGCTCCGGCCGAACGAACCTTTCACCCGATCGATGGCCGCATCGAGCTCTCGATGCAGATCCTCCATCTGATCGCCGCTCATCGTGGCGTAGGTGATCTTCTTCATTGGAGGGACTCGTTCAGAAATCGAATCATCGGCGCGATCGTGCGAAATACCTGGAGCATGCCCGGATAGAACTGTGGACCAGTGGCGAAGCTGGCCGGGAATTCCTTGCCGGCGAGGAATTGTCTATAGCGGAGATACGCGGCCGCTTCGTGATCCTTCGGGAATCCCCGCGGCACACGCTGCAGTTGCTCGCCCTCGAGGCCGCCGTCGAGCGCGCGCTTGAAGCGCGGCGCCTCGACGATCGTCCGGAAGCGCCCGACGTTGTCCGCGATGTGTTCGCGGACGCGATGAAGCTGCGGCATGTCTGGTGCGTACATGCCGCCGCCGATCCAGACGCCGTCGGGTTCGACGTGAAAATACAGGCCGGCGCCGCCCCCTTTGCCGAGCGTGCGATGCCAGAAGCTCGCCGCGACATGCGTCTTGTACGGCTTCTTGTTTTCGGAGAACCGGATGTCGCGGTAGATCCGGTACACGCTCTTCGGGCTGACGTGCAGTTCGGGCGCGACCGAACGCATGTCGACCGCCAGCTGCTCGAGGACGTCGAGCATCGGCTGGCGGACGACGGCTTCGTATTCGTCTTTGCGCGCGTTGAACCACTCGCGCCGGTTGTTGCGCTTCAGGCGGGTGAGAAACGACAGCGTGTTCTTGCCGAAGCGCGGCGACGCCTTCACGCTTTCGCGGTCTCCTGTTGCTGAAATCGCGCCATGCGCTCCTGTGCCTCGCGCGTGAGGTGCGGCACGATGCCGAGCATGCGCTGCATGACCATCAGCTGGCCGCGGTGGTGCATCTCGTGTTCCTTCGCGGCGAGCAGCATGTCGAAACGTGAGCGTGACGGCGGCGTCGCGCCGGCACGGAAGGTAATCTCTTCTGCCAGGAACTTCTCGTCGCTGAGCCCTTCGAGCATCGTGGCGAACCGATCGCCGGCGTCCGTCAGCTTCGCGATGATCTGCGCTTTTGTTTGCAGCGCGGCTTCGTCCTCGCCGACCTTCTTCATGTACTCCATGAAGTCGATCTTCTCAATCGGGATCCGCTCGCCGTGCAGCATCATCGGAAACGTCGTCATCGTCGCGATGTGCGCGAGCGTCTGCTTCACCGATCGCGAGTCGGGCGACGGCTTGAAGTCGTACTTGTCTTCGGGGATGTCTTGCGCGATCTGGATTGTGTTCTTGCGGACCGTTCGAAACGCGTTCGCCAGTTCCTTGCCACCGTAATACGTCATTGTCTGTCAGGCCTCCTAAAACCAATTCACGGGATCTTCGGACAGGTTGATGAACACCTGCTTGACGTTCATGTACTCTTCGACGCCCCATTTGCCGAGCTCGCGGCCGATGCCGCTCTGTTTGTAGCCGCCCCAGGGCGCCTCGACGTACGTCGGCTGCATCGCGTTGACCCACACGATGCCGGCGCGAAGTTTCTTCACGGCACGCATCGCCTTGAAAATGTCGCGCGTCCAGACGGCGGCCGCCAGGCCGTAGTACGTGTCGTTCGCAATGCGAAGCGCCTCTTCCTCGTTGTCGAACGGGATCACGGCCGCGACCGGACCGAAGATCTCTTCGCGCGCGATGCGTGTGCTGTTGTCGACGTCGTAGAAGATCGTCGGCTCGACGAAGTAGCCGCGGTCGAGGGCGCCGCCGCTGGCGCGATTGCCGCCCGCTGCAACCTTCGCCTCCTTCTTGCCGATGTCCTGATACATCCGGACGCGATCGAACTGCTCACGGCTCACCAGCGGGCCCATTTTCGTCTCGCGATCGAGCCCGTTGCCGATTTTGATCGTCTTGGCTTTCTCGGCCATCGCGTCGACGAACTTCCTGTAAATCGGCCGCTGCACGAGGATGCGGCTGCCGGCGGAGCAGACCTCGCCCTGATTGATGAAGACGCCGAACAGCGCGCCGTCGACGGCTGCCTCGAAATCTGAGTCGGCGAAGAAGATGTTCGGGGATTTTCCGCCGAGCTCGAGGGAGATCTTCTTCAGCGTGCCGGCGGCACTCCGCATGATGATGCGGCCGACTTCGGGACTTCCCGTGAACGCGATCTTGTCGACGCTTGCGTGCTCGACGATTGCCGCGCCAGCACTCTCGCCCAGGCCGGTCACGACATTCACGACGCCGGGAGGAAGGCCTGCGTCCGCGAAGCTCGACGCCAGCTCGAGCACCGACAGCGGCGTTTGTTCCGCGGGTTTCAGCACGATCGTGCAGCCCGCGCAGATCGCGGGTGCCATTTTCCAGGTCGCCATCAGCAGCGGGTAGTTCCACGGCACGATTTGCCCGGCGACGCCGATCGGCTCGCGAAGCGCGAGACTGATTGCGTTGTCGGGCACGGGCAGGACGTCTCCGTGGATTTTGGTCGCCAGGCCGCCGTAATACTCGAAGCACGTCGCGACATCGGACATGTCGAACTCGGACTCGACGATCGGCTTGCCGCTGTTGCGTGTTTCGACGTCGGCGAGCTCGTCGGCGCGGTCTCGGACGATCTGCGCGAGCTTGAACAACACGCGCCCGCGATCCTGCGCGGTCGCATCCCTCCACGGTCCTTCGTCGAAGGCGCTGCGCGCGGCGCGCACGGCCCGGTCGACGTCCTGTGCGTTCGCGTCGGGCACCTTCGCAATGACTTCCGTGGTGGCGGGATCGATCGCGTCGATCGTCTTGGTCGACGCTGCATCCACGTACTCGCCGTTGATGTAAAGCTGATATGTTTTCATGCGCCCAAACCGCCACTATATTCAACAATCACGGGAGCTGGCAATGAGTCCGGACGCGCCGAAGCCGAACTATCAGGACGCCGATTTGATCCTGCGGCTCTATGAAATGCGCCGCGAGACGCGGATGCGCGAAGCGCGCCGCTGGTTCGCCACGCACTTCAGGGCCAAGACGATGGACGAACTGAACGTCACGTGTCCGCCCGGCAGCGAGCCGAACGCGTCGTACCGCATGTTGACGTCGTACTGGGAGATGGTCGCGTCGTTCGTGAACAGCGGCGTGCTCGACCAGGAGCTGTTTTTTCAGAGCAACCGCGAGTTCTTGTTCGTGTGGGAACGCATCCGCGATCTCGCGCCCGAGTATCGCAAGGCGGTCTCGAGTCCCATCGAGTGGAAGAACCTCGAGGCGGTGTCGGCCGCGTACGTCGAATGGTGGAACCAGCGCGCGCCAGGTGCCTACGAGGCATTTGCGAAACGCGTGCGGGGATGACGGCGTTCTTAGATATGATGTTCAGCTTCAATCGAGCGAAAGGAGTCAGTCGTGGCTGACGTGCTTGTCACAACGGATTGGGTCGCGCAACACGCCAGGGACGCCAACGTCCGCATCGTGGAGGTCGACGTCGACACCACGGCGTACGATCAGGGACATGTTCCGGGTGCCGTGGGCTGGAATTGGACGACGGAGCTCTGCGATACGCTCGTCCGCGACATCATCCCGCTCAAGAAACTCGAGGAGCTGCTCGGCAAGAGCGGCATCGACAACAACACCACCATCGTCCTTTACGGTGACAACAACAACTGGTTTGCCGCCTGGGCGTTCTGGCAGCTGAAGATGTATGGCCACAAAGACGTCCGCATCATGGACGGGGGGCGTAAGAAGTGGCTCGCGGAATCGCGCGAGCTGAGCACCGAGAAGCCGGACCTGGCGGGCAAGACATACAAGGCCGCCGCTCCTGACGTCTCGCTGCGCGCGTTCCTGCCAGACGTGCAGCAAGCGTCCTCGCAGAAGAAGGCGGCCCTCGTCGACGTGCGCAGCCCGGCCGAATTTACCGGCGAGATTCTCGCGCCGCCCGGCCTTCCCGAAACCTGCCAGCGCGGCGGTCACATTCCAGGCGCGAAGAGCATTCCGTGGGGAAAAAACTGCAACGACGACGGAACGTTCAAGAGCGTCGACGAGCTCAAAAAGCTCTATGCAGACCAGGGAATCAAAGGCGACGGGCCGGTCATCGCGTATTGCCGCATCGGGGAGCGTTCGAGCCTGACGTGGTTCGTGCTGAAACATCTGCTCGGGTTCCAGAACGTGAAGAACTACGACGGCTCGTGGACCGAGTGGGGCAACCTCGTGGGCGCACCGGTGGAGAAGCCCTAGATGAGAGCCGAAGGGTACGCCAAGCGGCGCCAGCCGCTTGGCGAGTGGGAAATCGAAATCGAGACATACCACGTCGGCGACGTCTACTACTGCACGATCAACAACGTCGACCCCGGCGCGCGCTTTGCGCGCGCCGAAGGGGCGACAAGAGACGAGGCAGAACGCAAGGCGCTGGAGAAGGCCGAGAAATACATCAAGCAGACGCGTCGATTCAAGACGAACTGAAAAGCTGGCGCGCAGCGTTTCGGTCCTCCCTATCAACAAGCGGAAACGTCCCGAGCACGTGCGCGAACTCCTCGGGTGTGAGCTGATACAGACGCGCCGTGACCACCTGCAACCGTATCCACGCGGCGCGGTCGGCCTTGCGCGACAACAGGCGGGCGAGTGCGGCGATGTCGCGTTCCGTTCTTGGCGAATAGCCCGGCGGCGGGATCGGCAGGCGCTCGACGGTCGCCGTTGTCAGATGCATCGTGACTCGCATGCGCACGAGATAGTTGACGACAAGGCTGTTGAACAGACCGCAAAGAAAATACTGGGATGACAGGCGAGGAGGGTGTCGAAGACAGAACAGCGTGTGTGTCGAGACGCAGCCGGCCGGCAGGATCGCCGCGATCAGCGTTGTCTTGTTCGTGGAGCTGGCGACATCCCGGTACGCCAGCCGAGGGCGAGTGAATCGCTCGCGCTGAAGAAGGCGACCGGCTTGTCGAGGTGCAAGCCGATGTTCGCACCGCTCCAGATGCACACGAAAGGGCTCGATGTGTTTGCCTTCGACGATCGGAAGGCCGCTGCGACCGAAATGACCGCGGTCGTCCGTGGCATTCAGCTCGCGCCCGAATTGGGCAGACCAGCCGGCGGCGAGCGGCGGAAAGAGCGCCGCGGCCCGTTCAGAAATCACGACATCGATCGGCGTGCGAAGTTCGGGAATGGCAAGGGCGGGGCCAGAGAGACGCTCGACGAGCTCAAGGCTCACATGGACGCGAAACCATTCGGCGGACGTGGGCGCGTCGCCGGCCGCATCGAGCGACGCAATGTCGGTCTCGCCGAGCCGGCAGGCGATGGACCGAGTGGGCGATCCTTTGGTCGCGGTTGTCAGCAGGAACTTGACGCCCCGGTGGATCGCGAAAACGCCTCGCTGGTTGTCGAGCCCGACCAACGCATCGACGTCGCATTCACTGAAGAGACGACGGCGGAGTGCGGCGCTCCCATGATCGGTCGCCAGGCCCGACGGGAGCACGAGGCCAAGCCGTCCGCCAGGTCGAAGGAGCGCGATTCCTCGTTCGGTGAACAGCTGATACAGATTCGCGTGTCCGCCACACGACGATGGGTAGAACCCCGCATCGCGAATGAAGCGAAGCAGCGATGCGTTGCCGCGTCGGTGTCTGGCACGCGCGTCCGATGTTCCTGCGTCGGCGCGAATCATCTCCCACGGTGGATTTCCTAACACCGCGTCGAACCCAGCACGGGCCAGACGCGCGCCGTGCGCATCGAAGAACACCTCCGGAAACTCGAGCTCCCAGTGAAACAGCTTGCGCGCGCTCGACGTCTCCGCCGCGCGGGCGAGGTACTCGCCGGCAACATGCGCGGGCAGCGGTCCATCCTGGCCGAGCAGGTTGTCGACCAGTGCGTGAAACGCTGCGGCAGGAACGTCACGTTCACGCTCGGACAGCCAGCTCGCGCACCACACGTCGGCGATGCGCTTCCATCGCGACAACGCGCTGCCGGGGTGTTGGAGTGAGGCGAGCGCCTGTTCCTTGGCTCGTACCTGCTGGAGCGTTTCATCCGGCGTCAATTCAAGTGCAAACCGGATCGGCAGGGAGTCGCGCAGAGCGGCGCCAACGACGGCGTCGTCGAACAGGTTGTCGGTGTCAGCGTGAGCACTTCGTCGGTGGATGCGCGGCATGGTTCTGAGGCTGTCCACCCAGGCGCCGAGCAGGCTGTCGCCGCATTGCAGCCGGTGATCAAGAAAGGTCAGCGGGCGATCGGCGGCGAGTGTGGCGAGCCACAGCGACAGCCGGGCAAGCTGAACCGCCATCGGGTTGATGTCGACGCCGTAGAGACACCGCTCGGCGACGGTGCGCCGAATGGCAGCGCGCTCGGTCTCACCGATGTCGCTCGCGTGACAGCTGCCGTCGCGGATTAGGGCCGTCTCGTACGCGTGTGCGAGGTAGTGGCATGCGGCAACGAGAAATGCGCCGCTGCCCATCGAGGGATCGACAACGCGAATCGCGAGGATGTCGTGAGGGCGCGCCTCCCGAACGAGAGGCGCGAGCGTCGCGCGCACCAGGTAGTCGGCGATCGGTTGCGGAGTGTAGAACGTGCCGGTGGACTTTCTGACGCCCGAGCCGGGCACGAGTCGAATCGGAGCGTCCGACGGCTGGTAGTCGAGCAGCGACTCGTATACGCCGCCGAGCTGCTCGACGCCCAGGTCTCGATAGGCGATCTTCTCGCTCCCGTTGCGCGTTGTTCGCGTTGCGAGCGACAGCAAGGCATGTCGCGCGCGTTCGTCGTCCAGGTCGCGCCGCTCCGCCAACGGCGTGCGGGAGGGCGCAAAAAGTCGTCCGTTGAACGGGGTGACCTGCAGATCGCCGGCCCGGCAGCCGCTGTGCGCAAGCCGAGCGATGGCGCGCAGCGCGTCCCAGAGGCCGCGCGACTCGCCGCGACGGGCGGATTCGACGATCGTGTCAATCGCGTAGCTGTGCCGGTAGATCGGATGCCACAGCGGAACAAGCCCGCGCGATTCAGCGAACAGCAGAAACAGGACGCGATAGACGATCGTGAGCGCCTGATCGAGGGCAGCGTGAACATCGGGAGTGTGCCTGCGTCGAGCGCGAACGAGCGCAGCAAGCACGTCACTCGACGCGGAGAGAACGCCGTCCTTCAGCGCTCTGCACACGCCGACGCCGTGTCGATCGGAATCGTTGACGAGCGCGTCGAATGCGCCGTGCAACCCTTGCGTCACGAGCCTGAACGCGGCGCGGGTCGGCGGGTCGTCGGCCACAGCGTCGAGATCGAATTGGGCGTACCGAGACGAGTGTGGGCGCGCCGCGTCCATCAGCCGACACGCGACCCCGTTGTAAAGCAGACACCACCGGGCGCGACGCCGAGTCGCGTGTGCGATCGCCTCGCGCCAGTGCTGATGAAGAGGAGTGGCCCACGCGGCGACGAGCAGGACGATCGGGCATGGCGGCTGGCCGAACGTCGCGACGACCGATTCGCGTTCCGGTTGGACGTCCCGAGGCGGTTCGAATCCACACGATTCGAGCAGAGGCACCGCACCAACCTCGAGAATCGCTCGAAGACCCGACGCGGGCCCTAACGACACCGGCCTCCCTTGAACGTGCGGAAACCGAGAGTCATCGACCGCCAGCAGCTTCGACTGGAGGAACGACGCCGACAGCAGGTGACCGCTCAGGCCGTGCGGCATAACCTATGGCGCCAGCACAAGTCGCAATTGGGGTGGAACGATGGCCAGGGCGCCACTCCGGCGGAGGAACGCCGCGCGCTCACCCTGCTCAGCGAGCGCCTCCTCGCGTGCGGCTTGGAGCGCCGCATGCGCGAAGTGCGAACGCCGATCGAACAATCCCGGTTGATGCAGAGAGCCGCCGTCGGCCTCGATGTCAGCTGTGATGGCTTCGCACCGCCGTAGTCCGGCCTGAGTGAACGCGTGAGTTGCCGTCAATGTGGCGGTCGCCCACGGCTGTGCGGCTGCGTCAACGACCTCGCTCGGCGCGGTTGCGCCGCTCGCCGCGACAAGATACGACGACACGACACGCTCGTGCTCGTCGCGCACGACACATTCCCACATCGAAAGCGTTCGTCCTGCCAGCCGTGCGCGCGTCGTCGGATTGCGTGTCGCGGCGATCAGCGGGCGCGAGCTGTCGAGGTGGCGCGGCTCGAGGGCCCTCGCGAGCCGCAGGCGCCGCACTTCCGCCGATGTATCGACAGTGTGCGACCGGATCGAGTCGTCCTCATCGACGTCCAGCGCGCCGTCCAGTGGATCTGGTGTTCCGACGATCGCCTGCGCCCGCGCGATGCGCGCACGCAGCTCGTCGAGGAGGCGGGTTTCTCCAGTGTCGGCGCCGATCAAATGGAAGGCGTGGACTACGCGGCGCTGTCCGATGCGGTCCACGCGCCCGATTCGCTGCTCAAGGCGCATCGGGTTCCACGGCAGCTCGAGATTGATTACGACCCGGCAACGGCGATGCAGGTTGAGGCCTTCGCCGGCCGCATCTGTCGCGAGCAGCAGCTGCGATGCGCCGCTCGAAAACGCGCTGACGGTTTCGATTCGTTCGGTGCGGGATAGACCGCCGTGGAGCAGCAGCACCGGCGCGGGCAGGTGACGTGCAAGCCACGCGAGCGTGTCGCGGTACTCGGTAAAGACGATGACCGGCTCTCCGATGCGTCGCACCAGGCGCCGAAGTGCGTGAATCTTCGACTCCGCGCTCGCAGCGACCGACGCGGCATCGGCCAACGCTTTTAGCAGGCCGCGCTCGCGGTCGCGATCGCGCAGCCCCAGCACCGGATTCCAGTCCGGGGCAGTGTCGGCGCTCGACTCCCCGAAGTCATCAAGAGGCAGTGGCAACTGCGCGCTCGTCGATGCATCGCCGGCGAGCGCGTCGAGTCGCCGCATCACTGAGAGGTGCAGGGCATGGGGACTCGAGTAGGCCCGCTTGTGTAACATCGCGAGGGCGATCCACGTCTCCCGCCCAGCGTCGCCGTGTTCCGCACGAACCGCTTTGCCGAACAATTCCAATCGCGAAAACATTCTTCTTTCCGCAGGCGTGGCCCGGACGTGAAGGCGGTGAATCGCTCGTCGCACGGCCGCCGAGATCACCTGGCGAGTGCGCCGGAAAACGAGCAGCCGATCGCTGTGGCTTCCGAGACCGCACAGCGCCTCGAATGCGGCGGTGTGTCCGGAATGTGGCGTCGCGGTCAGCAGGACAACATAAGGAGCCCGTGCGGTCAGCGCAGCGGCGGCCTGCTGCCGGTGTCCGTCGTTGGCGACCCGATGCGCTTCGTCGATGACGACGACATCCCACGATGTGGCGAGGACGGCGCGAAGCACCTCCGGTCGTTTCACGTAGTCGATCGAGGCAATCGCGATTGGCCATGTCGTCCAGGGATTCACGTCCGGTGGAAGTGTTGCAACACGCTCGCGGACGGCGCGGAAGTCGGCGACCGTCGCATCGAGATGAAAACGGCTGCGCAACTCGTCTCGCCATTGATCGCGAAGCCCGGCTGGCGTCAATACGATGACGCGATTGGCCAGGCCGCGGAGACGCAGCTCCGCAATCAGCAGGCATGCCTGAATGGTCTTTCCGAGTCCGACTTCGTCGGCGATCAGCACGCGGCACCCGTCGCCGCGCAGCACTGCAAGCGCCGGCTCCAGTTGATGCGGAAGGACGTCGATGTTGGCGGTGACCACCGTGTTTAACAAGCCGGCGATCCCGCTCCGAGCGACAAGTGCTCGTGCAGCACGCCGCCACGTCGAGTTCTTGACGCGTCGAAGCGCGTTCGATGGCTGGCGCACCACTTCGATCGAATCGTGCGGCAGAAGGAGTTCGCATCGGCGCTCGGAGTCAGGCGCCGCTTCCGCCAATGCCACCACACGGCAGGTGTCGTAGGCGCGGATGTCCAGCACACGCCACGTCCGTCGGCGGACACGAACAAGATCCCCTGCGTGTAGAAGCTGCACCTTGGAAGCCTCGATTGCTTCCGTGGCAACCGCCGTGCCGTACGCTAGCGTGCTGAAAAAATTGCGTTGAAGAGGAACCGGAAGGTCGCGAGCGACTGCGCGCGATGCTGAACGCGGAACCCGAGAAGCACGAGGCGTCCCGAACCGATTGAAGTCGAGACGATGGCAGGCTTCCCTCGAATGACGTCCGCGCCGCTCAGCAGACCACTGACCAGCAGATCGTTGTCGGCATAGCGCGCCGCCGTCTTCACGTTCGCGCCGGAAGCCACCTCGTACGCAGCGCTCGAGACAAAGACGCCAGCAGTTCGAGCGGGAATACCGTACGAAAGCCGATCGTTCTGGTCGGTGTCGATGTGAACAATTGTTCCCGGCGCGAGAAGCTTCTCCCCAGCGTCGTGCGCCACGTCTTTGAGCGCCAGCTTGAACATATCAATGGCCAGACCCCCGGCTTGATCCAGACAGATGAGCGTGCCGCCGGCGCGGACAAACGCGTCGAGCGCTTGTCGTCCTTCGTCCCCGAGGCCTCCCGCGTATGGCGCAGGGGCTTCTTCGGGTGGCAAGCCGTCCAGCAGCGACTGCGGCGTCGCGCTCGGGAGGACGATCGCGTCGAATCGGCTCCGCAGATTTCCGGAGCGCACATCAGCCGGTGAGAGGCTCGTAAATGGAAACTCGTGTTGCTCGAGGACCCACCGTGTCCATCCCTCATCCGCGTTGTCGCCCCAGGGCTTGTAGAGTCCCATGCGAACTCGCCCGACAGGACGTGTCGCGGCAGGCAATTTCCCGCGCGCGCCGTCGATCCGGAGCCCGAACGGCCGTGCGAGGGTCTGCAGCAGTTTCCCCGCGTTGCCGGCTACCGGCACCACTAAGGATCCTGGTGGATAGCGGAATCCGTTGACATCAAACGGCTCGTCCAGCCATGACGCCTTGATGTTGCCCGCGACGAGCCGATTGACGACGAGCGCGCCGGCCGTCCCGCGAGTTTCGACAACGTAATACGAAGGCTTCTTGTCGCCCCAGACGGTCACCGCAGGCGGCACGAACGATGGGGCTGTCAGGTGCGACATCACGGGCGCGTCAAACGGCCGATCGACGCTGCGAACGTCGACGCCAAGTTGCGCTGGCAGAGTCCAGCCGGTCACGTCGTACGGGCGGTCGCCGATCGTGGCCGGCACGGGATAGTCCTGGCGCTCCATGAGCGTCTTGACGTACGAGCGATACGGCTGTGCGAGAAACACGATGTCCGTGCCCGCGGGGTAGGACACTCCATTTGCCGTGAACAGCTCGGAGCTGCGTTCGATCTCGACGCCCGCGTCGAGCAGCAGCTGTTCGAGTTTCAGCACGGCCAACGCGTCGTGCTGCGCTTGCGGAATGATGTACGCGAAAGGACCGACGGCTCTGCCCGCGTCGATGGCCCGTTTGCCCATCGCGTAAAAGTTCGATACCACGTCATCGCGATACAGATCGACGGCGCGAAGCAGCCCGCGAATGGCGCTCAACTCGTAGTCGACGATGTCACTAAGCGCCCAGCGCCCGCCCGTCCACGGATGCGGTGCGCCGACATGGGGAATTCGTGCGTCGCGATCGACTGTCGGTTCGTCGATCGGCGTGGCGACCTTGACGCGGGCGGCTTCGGTGAGAAGGCAGACGGTGTTGTGGCCGAGAGGCGCGGTGTCTTCGTACCCAGGAGAGTAGTAATCGAAGAGGCTGCCGGAGACGACGCCAGTGTGACCGTCTCGCTCGAGCTGCAGCGTCATCGCTGAACCGAGCAATGCCGCCTCGCGCCAGGCCACGGCGTCGACGTTGGCGTCAATCGGATCGGCCACCGGCGGTGCGAAGAATCGAGCGGCGCCACCGTCCATCTGATGCATCGAGAGAAACACGTGCGGATGCCACTCACGATAGAAGAACCGCGCGAGGTTGCGGCTCTCGGCGAGGTTGAGCATGAACGCGTCGCGATTGATGTCGTGGCCGGCGTACTTGTGATCCGGCCACGGCATCGTTTCGCCTTCAAACGCAGTGCCCTTGTTCCGGTTGTACCAGTCGATGACCAGCCGATGCCCGTCAGGGTTGAGCATCGGGATGATGATCACAACGAGATGGTTCAGCTGGTCGATCGTGCGTGCGTCGGTTGCCGACGTGAGCTCGTACAGCAACCGAGTGGCAGTCTGCGTGCCGCCGATCTCGGTGGCGTGGATGCTCGCGCCGATCGCGACGACCGGCTTGTGCGAGCCGACCAGTCGTTGCGCTTCGTCGTCTGTCAGCGTTCGCGGATCCGCGAGGCGCTGATTGGTCGAGCGGATCTGCTCGAGGTCGCGGATGTTGACGGAGGCAGACACGATCGCTGCAATCGTCCGGTGTCCGTCGGTCGTCGTCCCGAGGTCGACGAGCTTGACGCGGTCGGACGTCGTCGCGACGGCCTGAAAGTACTTTTCGATCTCGTCGGCGCCGGCGAGTTTGCCGTCGGCGCCAAGGGCGAAACCGAAGTAGGTCTCAGGAGGCGGAGGTGGCTGCGGGGACTGCGCGGCGAGCGCACACGACCAGAGTACGAAACCGCCGACAGCGGCGCGTGCACGCACGCGCCATCATAGCGTTACTTCGCAGCGGCTTGCTGTGACTGCTCGTAGGCGGCGTCGGCTTCCTTCGAACGCGACTGGATTTTTCGAAGCAGCGCTTCGAGCCCGGCCTGGCGCGGATCGAACATGCCCCATTCGTCCTGCGCCGGGCGATCGACTTGACGGATAGCAGCGATGATGAGCGACGAGTTTGAGTTTGCCACGCATCACAGCATCGCAAGTGCTGTGCCTGGGCGAATTACTGGGCTTTTTGCGGGAGTCCGTCTGACAGGATGACGGTTTCGGGGTTCCTCGTTACAGATCCGCCCGCAACCACACGAGCGTGGCGCCGAGATGGGACGCCGTATCGTCGCGGAACTCTTCGACTTGCGGGAGCCGGTCGAGCGTCGCCTGAACGATACCGCGCTGTACGCCCCGGCCTCGTCCGTGGACGACGCGGACTTCGCGAAATCCAGCGCGCGCGGCGGCGTCGATGTACTCCTCGACCACGGACGGAATATCGCGCGGAGCAAAGGCATGCAGATCGATTTCTGGCTCGATCGGCACGTGATGAACCATGACTACTTTGTGGTCGGGTAGGTGGCCGTGACCTTGGTGGTAATGCCGCCGCGCGCGGAAAAGTCGCCGACGACCGTCATGCGTCTGGGCTCGAGCAGCGTCACGAGGTCGTCGAGGATTTGGTTGGTCACTGCCTCATAGAAGATGCCGCGATTGCGAAACTCGATGAGGTAGTACTTCAGCGACTTCAACTCGACGCACTTGGTATCGGGCGTGTAAGTGATTCTGATGGCGCCGAAGTCGGGCAGGCCGGTCTTCGGACACACGGACGTGAACTCTGGACAGTCGATATGAATTTCGTAGTCGCGCTCTGGGCGAGGGTTGGGAAACGTTTCAAGCGTCGAGCTTGACATCAGCGAATCTCCACTCGGCGCGCAATTGACACGATGTTCAGCCCGAGCTAGGATACCGCGTTTTTCGAATGAAAACGGCGATTGCCGCTGCGCGCGCGGCGTCGGCGTGAACATCACGCGCGTCGAGTAGTGATGGGGGACGCGATGACGGACGCCCGCAGGATGGGCAAGTCAGAACTGTTTTCTCACTTCGCCGAACGGTTCGAAGTGAAGCGGACGCAGGCCCGCGAGTTTTTCGACGAGCTGACCGCGCTCGCGGAAAAGGAGCTGAAGCGCTCTGGGGAGTTCGTGCTGCCGGGCATGGTCAAGCTCGTCGTGCAGAAGCGTAAGGCGCGGATGGGCCGCAACCCGGCGACGGGTGAGGCAATCAAGATTCCGGCGAAGACCGTCGTCAAAGCGAGAATCGCGAAGCAGTTGAAAGATACGGTCCTGCCGAAGAAGTAGGCGCTGGCGGAGCGGCGGGCGACCCATCCACCTGCCGCTCCCGCGCTGTCGCGGCCGTCACGCGGCCGCCGTCGCCCTCCCTGCCAACATGCGGCTGTATACCGTCGCGGGCACCAACCGTGCCGTTTTCGCCTCGAGATTGGTAATGGAATCGTCGTCGAGGATGATCCGATCGTCGGGTCCGAGGGTGAGCTCCGCGCTGTAGCGCCGCGCGCCTCGCAGCGTCCGCAGCTCGAAATACCGTACCGAGTATGTCTGGTCGTCGATCGCCACGGCGTCGACTTTGACTAAGGTTCGAAACATCGCATCTCTCCTGACTGCTAGCTGGCCAGCGCCGATTGATCGTCACGGGCCGGGAACCGCATCGTGAACGTGGTGCCGCGGCCGACTTCGCTTTCGACCGTGATGGTGCCGTCGAGTTGTTCGACGATGCGTTTGCTGATGGCAAGACCGAGGCCAAGACCACGGCGCTTGGTGGTCACGAAATCCTCGAAAATCGCGCCGAGTCGGTCGGCCGGAATACCCGATCCGGTATCGGCGACGGAAATTTCGACGTGGTCGCCGATTCGAGAGGTTGTCACCGCCACGCGTCCGCCTGGCTGTGTTGCCTGGATCGCGTTGGTCACCAGGTTGCGATAGACGCGGCCGAGCGCGAAGCGATCGCCTTCGATGAGGAGCGGACCTTCCGCGTACGTCGACTCGACCGTCACGCCGTTGCGCTCCCCTTCGGCCTTCATCGGTTCGACAATCTCCGACACGGACGCGTTCACGTCCATGATGAAGCGCTCGACCGGTCTCGGCCTGACGACGTTGCGGAGATCGTCCATGAACCGCCGGAGCGTCGCGAGTTCGCGTTCGATGGTCGCGTGGAACTCGGCACGCGACTCGGCATCGATGTCGTCGCGCAGCAGAAGACGTGTGCTGTTGCCGATGTTCTGGACCGGGTGTGACAGGTCATGCACGATGCCGGCCGCGACGCGTCCGAACATCGCCTGGCGCTCCTGCCGCTTGATGTTCTCCTGCAGCTCGATCAGCTTGTCGGCCATCGTGTTGAATGCCTGGCCGAGCTCGGCGAATTCGTCGCCGGTCTGAATGTCGACGCGCTCTTCGAGGCGGCCGGCCGCCAGCGCGTGCGTGCCGCGCTTCAGCGTGAGGATCGGCCCGATGAACTGGCGACCGAACAGGTAGCCGACCGAGATCATCAGAAACAACGCGATCGAAATCGTGATGATCAATTGCAGCTGCAGCACGGACGCGTTGGCGTACGCCTCGCGCGTCGGCTGCTCGACGAGAATCGTCCAGCCGAGCGGCGCCATCGACGCCGCGACGCCCAGCACAGTCTCGCCGTTCTCGTCCTTGTATTCACTGGCGACCGGCGCGGCAGACGCGTTCGCCTTGCGCAGCGCAGTCATGAGTGGGTGTCCGCTCATGTTTCGCGCCTGAGCCACCAGCGCTTTCTTGTCGGGATCGCCGTGGGCGACGAGCTCGCCGTTGGCGGCGAGCACCATGGCGTAGCCGTGTGCGCCGATGCGCACGCGATCGACGGTTCGCCACATCTCTTCGAGACTGAACTGACCCACGAGCCAGCCGGCCGGTTCTCCGAGACGTGTCAGATGAATCGCGAACAGCGTCGTCGGCAGCAGATCGTCATCCACGCTGATGCCCGACATGCCGACGTTCTCGGCCAGGATGGGCGCGTTCTTCGGGATTGTGGCTCGGGGTTTTCCGATGCGGCTCGTGGCGATGACGCTGCCGTCTTCGGCGAACAGCGTGATTTCGCGGAATTCGCGAATCTCGAGGACGTAGTTCTTCAACACGCGGTCCTGCTGGGCGACCGTGATCCCCGTGTCCTGCAGGTTGGCGGCAAGGGCTTTCAGTAGTTCGGCGTTGGTGGTGACGTACCGGCGGATTTCTTCGGCGGCGCGGGTCGCGACGTTCTGGTTGCCCTGCATCACCTCCTGCCGCGTGCCGCGCTGCAGCGACAGAATGGAGACGATGCCGTAGGCGACGAGCGGCATCACGGCGGCGAGCGCGAGAAGCAGCGCGAATCGCGTTGAGATGTGCCGGATGAAGCGTCGCATGCGCTAGTTCCGGTTGACGACCTGTTGCATGCCCGCCGGGCGCCAGAGACGAAGGTTGATCAGGATATCCCGTCCCTTTTCTTCAGTCACGACATCGAACTTGCGAGTTACTGCGCGCGCGCGCTCACCCCACGCCAGAAAAACCGCTGGCGGGTCATCGACGACGGCATGTTGGAATGCAGACACACCAGCACTGTACTGTTCGTCTGTGAGGGCGTGCCGAATCATGTCGAGCGCCGCATCAACCCTTGCACTACTTCGTGGTTTTGGATTGAAAGAGGTCTTCGAATAGAACTGCCTGTACGAGCGGAACAGCGTCGGCCCCCCGATAGGGTCAATCAGCACGGCTTCGAAGTGTCCCCCTTGCGTCGCGTTAAGAATGTCCTGTTGTGCGGCCTCTTGAATAATCATTTCGACGCCTGCTTGGGCGAGCTGCTGCTTGATACCGAGCGCGACACGTTCGTACGCGGAATCTGCGGGAACCAGGCACGTGAACTTGAGGTGTTTCGTCGTCAGAGTCTTGGCGATTTCCGGATCGTACCGGAGCCCTGTCACCGAGCGATCGAACGCCCAGTGTCCCGGAGGGACTGGGCCTGTCGATGGGATTCCGTGGCCGTCGAGGGCAACGCGGATCAGGTCGTCGCGATTAATGGTGGCGTTCAAAGCGCGGCGGACTGCAGGCGACGCAAGCGGACCTGCATTTGGACCAAAGGTCAAAACGTATTGATAGTGACGCACGTACGAGTACACAGCGACGTCAGTCGAGGACTGCAGTGAATCGAGCGCGTCGATGTTGACCTCATACAACATGTCGATGTTGCCGCGGAGCAGCTCGGCCCATGCGGCCCTGACCGTCGGATAGAGGGTCCAGACGACACGTTCGATGTTGGGACGCCCCAGGTAATAGCCGCTGTTCGCGCGCAGTTCGTTAGCGCCAGCTGGAGCCACAAAGGGGCCTGTTCCCACACCGGGTTTGTCAGGCTGCTGAATCGCTGTTTCGAGAGCCTCCACGACAAATTGGGAAGGCTGATTCAAAGAGATCTTCACGTGCCAGTCGTCGACAGCCGTAATGTCGCGAACGTCCTGAAAGCCTGGCCCGAGCGCCGACGGAAGATTCTTCTTTAAGATTGTCGCGATGATCGGAGCGGTTACTCGTGTGCCGTCGTGGAAATTTGCGTTCCGACGTAGAGAGATGACGACGGAGAGTCCGTCCGTTGACGTGGCCCACGATTCGGCCAGCCACGGGCGGAGTCGCCCGTTGTCGAAAGTGCTTACTAGACCTTCAAGTGAAGCATTGCCGACGAGTTGACGTAAGCCCGCTTGTGGCGCTAACTGGGGAAGGCCGCCGACACCGACGCGGAGGGTTGCGGAAACGGAATACGTCGGCGCGGTCTTCGAACATCCGACCGCGCCGAGTATCACACACGCCACCCCCGCGAGCGCGAATCGCCACGCACGGTGATGATGGGAAGATTGCGTACCGGTATGTGTCACTAGACGCGCTTGTCCGGACCGCCCCAGTCGTCGACAAACACGTCGCAGTAGCTGCTGGGTTTGGCGTTCACGGTCCCCTTCTTGATGATCTGGATCTTCATTGTACCGTCTCCTGTTGCGCGCCGACGCGGTGCGCCAGCGCAATAACCGCCGATTCAAACGTAGGCTTGTGACATGTCGGCGTGTTCACGTCGCCAAGCTGTGAGTACGAAGCTGTCAGACATCCACCGGCACACGTCGGCAGATACGCGCAGTCGCCGCACGCTTTCCATGGGTCGAGCGAATCGAATTTCCGACGATTGCTTTCGCGCCACGAATCGGTCCGGCCGCTGATGTGTCCCGTCGACAGGGCCTTTTCACCGGTAAAGCCCGGGCACGCGTACAGCGACCCGTCGGGGCCAATCGTGTGGGCGTTCTTGTGGTGCACATGGCAAGGACCGCCGGGCACTCCAGTCGGACCGGGCAGGCCGTGACGCTGGGTCTCCTCGCGCAGGAAGGCCATCTTTTCGTCGAGGAACGAACAGCTGTCGCACGTCGATCCGCCCCCTGCACCGGCGGACGTCATGCACGTCCCGCCCAGTGGCTTTCCTGCGTCGCTCACGGGAATCAAGGGCAGCATTCCTTTGAGCGACGGCGCTGGCGGCGGCTGATCGCGGACGATCGGCTTGAAATTGACGCGCACGAGCTGATCCGCGAAATCCTGCGCGGCGATGAAGTCGAGCAGCGCAGGGAAGCTGTCGGCGGAGGTTTCATCGAAGTTGCCGCCAATCGAGATTCGCGTGCGGTGCGCGACCTTCCGGATGTTCTCGACGATGCGGTCGAAGGTGCCTTGGCCACCGCGCAGAGGCCGCATCCGGTTGTGTGTCTCGCGATCGCCGTCGAGCGTGATCTTTACGCCACGCAGTCCGCGCGGCTCGAGCCGATCGACGACGTCTTCGGTCAACAACAGGCCGTTGGTGATGATGCTCAACGTCTGCTTGATGCCGCGTGCCTGCGTCGCGTTCCACGTCCGATCCGCCAGGTCGTAGACGACGGGCAGATTGAGGAGCGGCTCGCCGCCGAAGAATGTCATCGCGAATTTCTCGGGTCGGAGGCGATCGAGCTCGCGCTCGATCCATTCCGCGACCCGCGCGGATGTCTCGAGCGTCATCTTGTCGGCGAACTGGTTGAAGTCTTCCCGATCGCCCTGATAGCAGTAGCCGCAGGCGAAGTTGCACTGCAGCGTCGTCAGCACCGTGATGTGCAGCTCCTCGCCGCTGTGCTTGATTGAGTGAAAGTAGTCGTCGAGATTGCGCCGGTCGGTGGCGTAGTCGGAGACGAAGAAGCCGTTGTCGGCGAGCAGCGCAATGGCCTCACGCTCGTTGTCAGTCACGCCATCAAACGACGTGCGATCGAGCAGCGCCGCCACGTCGGGCGACACGATCAGCTGCGCGTCCGTGAGCGTGTTCATCAGGAACACGTCGTTGCGTTCTTTCAAAGGCACACGGATATTGAAAATCGACGCCTGCATGACTCCTCGTCGACGAAAGTTCCGCGCAAAAATCAGCGGGTGGTGTTTCGGTTGGGACCGGTTCTTGTGTATTTCGCGATCAACGCGCGGTGATCACTTGTGCAACGCGTGTTCCAGATTTGCGCGGTGAGATTACTCGCGGGGATTTGTTCGAGAAATCGTGAAAGTCGGTTTGCGTGCAAATTGCGGCGATGCGATTCGAGCGTCGTTCGAGGACAAAGACTTGACCGTGGGGTCGCAAACAAGTCGATCGAGTACGCACCTTACCGACGAAGAATCAAGGAATTACACGAAGCAGTTAGTGCGTTGGCCCGTTAGGACAACTAGTTGGCTTGTTACGCGCCTCGAAGTTTCTTCGCTAATTGCCGTACGTCAAGCTTATCCATTTTGTACTTCAGCGTACTCAACGGGATTCCAAGGTACTCGGAGGTCCCCGTCACGTTCCAGCCGCATTTTTCGAGCGCTCGAAGAATGAAGTTCCGCTCGAACGTGTTTGTGGCGTCATCAAACAAACTCTCGCCGTGCGAGCCGGTCGGTTCGAGCTGGGCGAAGTGGAACTCGAGCGGCAAGTCCTCTTCTGAGATGAACTCCTTGTCGCTCACCGCAACCAGGCGCTCGACGAGGTTTTCGAGCTCGCGAATGTTCCCGGGCCACCAGTAGCGTTTGAGCATTCCCATGGTGGTGTCGGTGATGCCCTGGACGTTCTTGCGGAACCGCGTGTTGTAGCGCTTCAGGAAGAACTCGGCCAGCTGCGGGATGTCTTCGCTACGTTCGCGAAGGGGCGGCAGCTTGATGGGGATGACGTTGATTCTGTAATAGAGGTCTTCGCGGAACCGTCCGTCTTTCACAGCCTTCTCGAGATCGATGTTGGTCGCCGCGATCAGTCGAAACTCCGTTTTGATCGGCTTCGCGCCGCCGACACGTTCGATCTCGCCTTCCTGAATCGCGCGGAGAAGCTTCGCCTGCAGATCGAGGCGGAGGTCGCCGATCTCGTCCAGAAACAGCGTGCCGTTGCTGGCGAGCTCGAACTTTCCGAGCTGCTGGCGATGCGCGCCGGTAAACGCGCCGCGTTCGTGTCCGAAGAGCGTGCTCTCGGTCAGTTCGCGCGGGATCGCGGCGAGGTTGACTGCGATGAACGGCGCGTCGGGTTCACCCGCCTCGCGGTGAATCAACCGCGCGAGCAGTTCCTTGCCCGTGCCGCTTTCTCCGAGGATCAGCACCGTCGCCGAGAGCTTCGCGATCTTGTGCACGAGATCGACGATGTCACGGGTGTTCTTGCTTGGTCCAACGACGAACTCACGCTCGGTTTGATCGGCCACCTGGGCCGACAGCGTCAGCACCTGGCGGTTCAGGTCCTGGCGCTCGCTGGCGTTCCGAACGAGCGACCGCAGCTGGTCGTAGTCGAAGTCTTTCGTGACGTAGTGATACGCCCCGTGCTTCATCGCCTGCACGGCGGTTTCGATCTCGTTGATCGCCGAGATCATGATCACTTCGATGAGACTGTAGTTTTCTTTGACGATGCGAAGGACTTCGAAGCCGCTGATCCCCGGAAGCCGCACGTCGAGGAGGACGAGATCGATATCCTCGCGATTGAGGACGGGCAGCGCGGCCTCACCGCTCGCCACGCGCAGCACGCGGTACTCCCGCTTGAGAATCGCAGTGAGCGTGTCCCGCATGCCCTCGTCGTCGTCCACGATGAGGACGGCTTTCGGCTTGTGAGTCATTCAAATCGAAAAATCAGACCGTTAAACCCGCGTATTCTCGCAGCAGGTTGACACTGTTGCAAGCCGTTCGCTAAGGTACGACGTTTTGTTGACTCTGCACTGGCTGCTGACCGGGACGGCCGTCGTGGTCGCCTGCCTCGCACTTGCCAAGGCGCGCCGCGCGGCGAAACGGCTCGAACGGCTCACCGAGACGTACTGGGAATTGCGGTACGACCACGGGCAGTTACGGGCACGTGTCGCCAAGCTCGATCCGGACGCCGCGCCGGAGTCGGAATCCGTCGACCGGCCCGGCAGCGCCAACTTCGTTCCGCTGTCATCCTTGAAGCGTTCATAGGACTCGCACCTCATGGCCAACGAATACGACGTCGTGGTAATTGGCGCCGGTACCGGTGGGTACGTGGCCGCCATCCGCGCGGCGCAGCTCGGATTGAAGGTTGCCGTCATCGAGAAACAAAAGGCGCTCGGCGGCACGTGCCTCCTGTGGGGATGCATTCCGACCAAAGCGCTGCTCGAGCACGCGCACGCGCTCAAGATCGTGCAGCACGCGAAGGAGTGGGGCATCTCGATCGGCGACGCCGCCGCGGCGATCAACATGCCGCAGGTCCACGAGCGCAAAGACAAGATCGTCGCCGGCCTGACCAAGGGCGTCGAGTTTCTGTTCAAGAAGAACAAGATCGACTGGATCAAGGGCACGGCCCGGCTCGCAGGCGACGGCAAGGTCGACGTGTTCGACGGCGAGGCGCAGACCGTGAAGGCGCGCAAGGAGATCATCGTGGCGACCGGGTCGTCGCCGCGCAGCGTTCCAGGCATCGACATCGATCACGCGCGCATCATCACGAGCGACGAGGCGATTCATCTCAAAGAAGTGCCGAAGTCCATCGTCATCATGGGCAGCGGCGCCGTCGGCGTCGAGTTCGCCTCGATCTTTCATCGGTTCGGCAGCCGCGTGATCATCGTCGAGCTGTTGCCGCGGCTCGTGCCGGTCGAAGACGAGGCGATTTCCGCGGAGCTCGAGAAGTCGTTTAGAAAACGAGGCATCACCTGCTTCACCGGTGCGAAGGTCGCCGGCGCGAAAGCAACCGCCGACGGTGTCGAGGTGCAGATTCAAACAGGCGACGGCAGTCAGCAGGCGCTGAGTGTGTCGTATTTGCTCGTCGCAACCGGTCGTGGACCCGTGACCACCGGCCTGAACGCCGAGGGCGCAGGTCTGCAGATGGATCGCGGATATATAAAGGTAGATGCGGAGTATCGGACCAGCGTGCCCGGCATCTCGGCGATTGGAGATGTGATCACGCTCGGAACTCCTGGGCATCCGCAGCTCGCGCACGTCTCGTCGGCCGAAGGGATTATCGCGGCCGAACGGATTGCGGGACTCGATACACGGCCGCTCAACTACGACCACGTTCCCGGTTGCACGTACTGCGATCCTGAAATTGGCAGCGTAGGACTGACGGAACGGGAGGCGGTGGAACGCGGGCACGAGGTGCGCATCGGCACGTTCCCGTTCGGCGTGCTCGGCCGCGCGAAAATGGCCGGCGAGACCGAAGGCTTCGTGAAGATCGTGTCCGACAAGGCGACCGACGCGATCCTCGGGATTCATATGATCGGCGCGCGATCCACCGAACTGGTGGCTGAAGCCACCGTGGCGGTCCGTCTCGAATCGACTGTCGACGAACTGATTCGCACTATCCACGCACACCCGACGATGGCCGAAGCCGTCGGCGAGGCGGCTCACGCGACCCACGGGTCGGCGATACACGCCTAGCGAGTCTTTATGGATGTCGTCATGCCGCAGATGGGCGAATCGGTCGCGGAAGGGACCATCGTCCGCTGGATGAAGAAGGTCGGCGACAAAGTCGATCGCGACGAGCCGCTGTTCGAAATCTCGACCGACAAGGTCGACGCGGAAATCCCGTCGCCGGCTGCAGGTGTCCTCTCAGAAATTCGCGCGCAGGAAGGCGAGACGGTCCCCGTCAATAGCGTCGTCGCCGTGATCGGCGGCCCCAACGACGTCGCCCGTCCGCCCGCGCCTGCGCCTCGGAAGACTGCTGCGCCCCCGCCATCAGCACCGCCTGTGGTGACGGAATCGAAGGCGACGGAAAGCATCGCTCGCGAGCGGACGTCGCCGCTCGTCCGGCAGCTCGCGAAGGAACACAACGTGGACATCGGGCAGGTACGCGGCACTGGCATCGGCGGTCGTGTGACCAAGGACGATGTCCTCGCGTTTATCGCGAGCGGCGGACAGAGCCAAAAACACGAGGGGCCGTCACATCTTGTCGACGATCGCGTCGAGAAGATGTCGGTCATGCGCAAGAAGATCGCCGAGCACATGGTCGCGAGCCGCCGCACGTCGGCGCACGTGCACACGGTGTTCGAGGTCGACTTCTCTCGCATCGCGGCCGTTCGCCAGAGCCAGCGCGAGAAGACCAGCTATTTGTCGTTCATCATCAAAGCGGTCGCCGAGGCGCTGAAGGCGTTTCCGCTGCTGAATGCGTCGGTCGACGGCGACAGCATCGTGTATCACGGACAGGTCAACATCGGCGTCGCCGTCGCGCTCGAGACCGGGCTGATCGTTCCGGTAGTGAAGAACGCCGATCAGCGTGACCTCACGGCGATCGCACAGTGTGTTGCCGATCTCGCGGGGCGGGCGCGCAGCAAACACCTTTCTCCGGAAGACGTCGCCGGCGGAACCTTCACCGTGACGAACCCGGGTGCGTTCGGCGCGCTGCTCGGGACGCCGATCATCAACCAGCCTCAGGTCGCGATCCTCGGCGTCGGTTCGATAGAAAGACGTCCGGCCGTCGTCGGCGATGCGGTGGTGCCGCGGATCACGGCCGTACTGACGCTTGGCTTCGATCACCGGATCATCGACGGCGCCGTGGCCGACCAGTTCATGGCGCAGATCAAACGCGCGCTCGAGAACTGGGATGAGAGCGGCGCCTGAAATCCGGCGGCTCGGCGTCGTGCCCTATGCCGACGCGCTCGCACTGCAGCGGCAACTGGTCGAAGACCGTCGTGAAGGACGCGTCGGCGACGTGCTGCTCCTGGTCGAACATCCTCATGTGCTCACACTCGGCGTCCGCGGCGATGGCGGCCGGTCGCACATTCTCGTGAGCGATGAGACGCTCGCGTCACGGGGTGTCGACATCTATGAAACCGGACGCGGTGGGGACATTACCTACCACGGCCCTGGACAACTCGTGGGGTATCCCATCCTTGATCTCAAGCCCGACCGATGCGACGTTCATCGCTACGTTCGGGATCTCGAAGAGGTGCTGATTCGCGTCGTCGCCGACTACGGCCTGGCGGCAGAGCGGGTGCCCGGGCTCACTGGCGTCTGGGTGCGAGGAGACAAAGTCGCCGCGATTGGCGTCCGCATCGCGCGCTGGATTACCAGTCATGGTTTCGCGCTGAACGTGACAACCGATCTCGACTACTTCGGCCTCATCGTGCCGTGCGGTATTGCCGATCGCGGCGTCACATCGCTGTCACGTTTGCTCGGCCGGCCGCTGGATCGAGTCGACGTGGAAGACAGGCTGATTCAACGGTTTACCGAAATCTTCGCCTGAACGGGAATAATCACCCGGCCCTCGGTGTTCTCCTTGGCAACTACAAGGACACCCATGGCCAACCCCAACGACACGCTTCTTACCCGCCTGCAGCGCGGCGACGAGCAGGCGCTCGCGGAACTCGCCGACACCTATGGCGCGCGCATTTATCAGTTGGCGTTCAGGTATCTCCGCAATAAAGAGGATGCGGAAGAAGTCGCGCAGGACGTCCTCTTCAAGATTCATCGCAAGGTAGGCGAGTTCCGGGGGGACGCCGCGCTGTCGTCGTGGATCTTCCGGATTACGTTCAACGCGGCGATGTCGCGGCTCCGATCGGGAGCGCATCAGAGGGCTCAGGAAGAACAGCGGCTCGCCTCAGCGAACGAGCGTGAGGACGGCGCGGAACCGAAACCCCGGCGCGAGCCGGCCGACTGGTCCGAAATGGCCGACGAGCGTCTGTTCAAGATCGAGCTTCGGCAGCGGCTGCACCGCGCCATCCTCGCGTTGCCGGCGATCTACCGCGCGCCGGTCATGCTGCGCGACATCCAGGGACTCTCGACAGAAGAAGCCAGCGCGCTCCTGCATGTGAAAGATCAGACGCTGAAGTCGCGTCTGCACCGAGGCCGGTTGATTCTCAGAAAGCAGCTCGCCGAGTTCGCGGGTGGGCTGTCGCTCCACCGTCCGATTTACGGCACGTAGGCCGGGCTACAACAGCGTCGCGTTATCCAGACGCACGCGATCTCGTCCGCTCAATTCGGGCAACACGACGTCGACCAGCCCGGTTCTGTTCAGTCGAACCGGGACAGCCGACGTGCGCGCCCGCCGGCCTGCGCTGTGGTCCGCAGCCACGAAGCACGTCACCACTCGCTCCGATCGGCCGAGCAGCGTATCAAGGACCTTTGCGGCCGCCGACGCCAGCGCGTATGGTCCCGGCGGCCACAATCGCGCCGCGTCGGCTTCCATTCGACGACGATCCGGTTCGTTGACGATGCGGTGGAGCCCGAATCCGCCGGCTGTCGCGTCTTCCCAGGGGATCACGACGTGATCCGGCGGCACTCCCAGCACAGTCACGCTGACATCTCGCGGCGACATCTTTAGTGCCGCGGCGACAATCGCGCGAACGCCGGACACCAGCGCCTCGGGTGCCGACCCGACAAGCATCGAGCGCTGCAAATGCAGTTCATGAACGCCGCGATCGACCAGGTCGCGGTGTGAAGCGCCGGCGCAGACCACGATCGCCTTCGGTGCGAAATCGCGAACCCGTCTCAACAGCGACAGGGCCTGCTCGCCCTGCCATTCGGTCGCCCCAAACGCGTCGGCAATCACGACCGCCGTCGCGCCACCCGCGAGCGACGCGTCTGCGGAGCCGATGACGGTCGTCGCGAATCCCTCGACGGGCGCCGCCTGCATGATGTCGAGTGCCTTGCCTTCAGCGACTCGTCCTTTCTCGTCGATGAGACAGACGTCGTGCGCGATCGCTCGACGCGCAAGCAGATGCGCGAGCAGCCCGCCGAGTTCGCCCGCGCCGAGGATGACAATCCGATCCATGAGCGTGCGCTATTGTAATAGCTGCTTATGGAGACACTTCGTGGCAAGGTCGCGATCGTCACCGGCGGATCGCGCGGCATCGGGCTCGCCATCGCTCGCGCGCTTGCCGCAGACGGCGTGAACGTGTCGGTTACCGGTTTGAGCGACGCGCATCTGTCGGCGGCGCGGCCGAAAATCGAGAGCGCCGGCCCCTCGTCTGTGGAAACCTTGCGCGCCGATGTCCGCCGCTACCACGACATCGAACGCGCGATCAGTGCGACGGTCGGGCGCTTCGGCGGCCTCGACGTCCTGATCAACAACGCGGGCGTCGGCATTTTCGCTGACGTCGCCGACATGACGCCGGCGCAGTGGTCGGAGGTGATGGACACCAACATCACCGGGCTGTTCTATGCGTGTCATGCGGCGATTCCGCATCTTCGCCGCCGCGGTGGCGGATCCATCGTCAACATCAGCAGCCTCGCCGGGTCGAATCCCTTCGTGCGCGGCGCCGCCTATTGCGCGTCGAAAGCCGCCGTCAACGCGTTTTCCGAGTCGCTGATGCAGGAAGCCCGCTACGACAATATCCGCGTCAGTTGCGTGGCTCCGGGATCGGTGGCCACCGAGTTCGCGCAAGGCGATGCGGGAAAAGGCGCCGACTGGAAAGTGTCGCCGGAAGAAGTCGCCGAAGTCGTGATGAATCTGCTGCGTCATCCGGCGCGCAGCCTGCCGAGCCGTGTGGAAATCCGGCCGACACGCCCACCGAAAAAGTAGAGACCTATGTCAGTCTTCGATAAACATCGCGACACGCTGGAACATCACGAGACCATGATGGGCAGTGCGCGCGGGCGCCTCGCCGTGGCGATGGACCTGCTCACCGATTCACTGGCCCTCGTCGGGCAGCACGGCGTTTACTGCCGCAGCGAACGGTTTCCTGGGAAGCCGCGGATGGACATCGCGCTCGTGCTGGAGCAATTGGAGGACGCCAAGCAGCTGGTGCAGAGCGCGATGGAAGAATTGCGGCCGCGCGCCTAGCTGATTCGTCCTCGCAGAACCTCATCGCGATCGTCCAGCACATCCAGATGGGCGTCCGGTCCGCGTCGCTGCTGCCAGCGAGACGCAATCACGATCCACAACGCGCCAGGCACGCAGAAGAGTGCGCCGAGGATCAACGACACCGTGCGGGGAGATGCGCCCCGATCGAGAAAGACGCCTGTAAAGTAGCTCGAGAGTGCTGACGTCAATGTAAACAAGGCCAGCTCCGCGGCGAACACCCTACCGCGGAATTCGTCGGGCACTTCCATCTGCAACAACACCGTACTGAATACCCACACAATCGATCCGCCGCAGTGCGCGAACAACACGCAGAGCGCCGCGAGCGGCAGCACGCCCGCTACCGACAGTGCCGCGTAGAACACCCCAATCACGAAGAAGGCTGGCCCGATACTTCGCCGCAGGACGGAGGGTTCCTGACCGAGCATCCATCGAAGGCCGATCGGGCCAAGCGCCGCACCAACGCCGCGGGCGCCATACAACACGCCGATGCCGGCGGCGGCGCCGTCGCCGATCGGGAACACCCGCTGGCCGAAGATCGTGAGCAGCAGCAGGATGCCGCCGGCCAGTCCCCATCCTGTCTTTACCAGCATCAGCGCAGCCACGTGCGTCTCCCGGCGTACGTACCTCAGACCTTCGATCAAATCGGCTAGGCCGGTCAAAGCGATGAAACTCTCGAGCCGCGGACGCCGCGCCGGAGTCGCGTCGTACCGTGTCATGGCGATGAACATCGCCGAAACGAAGAACGAGGCCGAGTTCACCACAAATGCCGCGTCGCGGCCAAACAGCGCGGTGACGATGCCGCCGACTGATGCGCCGATCGCCAGCATCGCCGACCACGTCGCGCTCGCGAGCGCGTTCGCCGCGAGGAGCTGATCGGCTGTCGTCACGTTTGGGATGGTCGCGGTTCGCGCGGGCTCAAAGAACGCGGTCGCGGCCACCGTGCACGCAGTGACCGCGTAGGCAATCCAGATCTGGTCGGCGCTCCGTACGAACAGGAGACCGAGGATCAGGCAGCCGCGAAGGATATCCGCGGCCAGCATGATGCGGCGCCGATTCAGACGATCGACGACCACGCCCGCGAGAGGCCCGACGATTGAAATTGGCAGCAGCTGGACGATCAGCATCCAGGCGACTGCCGTGGCCGAGCCGGTCAGATCGAGCAGGAGCGCGTAAACGGCGACGGTATTGAACCAGTCGCCGAGCTGCGAGACGGTCTGCCCGATGTAAAGAAGTCTGAAGTTGCGGTTCCGACGCAGCAGTGAGAGATACAGGCGGCAAGTATAATCGCCGCGTCTTGGAGACCGTCGCGCACTATCGGATTCTCGAACGTCTCGGCGACAGCCGGCTCGGCGAGACGTTTCGCGCTCGCGACACGAGGCTCGGACGATCGGTTGCGCTGCTGACTTTGCGTGACGACATCCAGAACAATCCATCGACGCGCCAGCAGCTTCTCGACGACGCGCACGCGGCGATGGCGGTATCGCATCCGAGTATCGCCGCGCTTTACGAAGCCGGCGAAGACGCCGGCCGAACATATCTCGCTTTCGAATTCGTACCGGGCGAGCCGCTGGAGCGCGTCATTGCCGGCCATCCGCTGAATCCTCGGCGCGCCGTCGACCTCGCGATTCAGGTAGCGGATGGGCTGGCCGAAGCACATGCGGCCCAGATGTCGCACGGGGGTGTGACGGCGCGCACCGTCATCGTCACGCCGAAGGGAAACGCGAAACTCGTCGATTTCGGCTTTGCGAGCTGGACGGGCGCCGACGCCGTGCGACGCGATGAAGCCTCTGATCTCGAATCACTGCGCGCGCTGCTCTTCGAAATGCTGACCGGCAGGCACCAGAGCGCAACCGCGGTCGCTCCAACAACGGTCAACAAGTCGCTGCCCGCGGAAATAGACGACGTCCTGTCGAAGACGCACGACTCCGCCGTGGTGTTCGCAGCAGAGTTGAGGGCCGTTGCCGCCGTCCTCGAAACGCGGGCCGAAGCGGCGACCCGAGCCGCCCGGCCATCGACGGTCCGGGGACGGCCGCGCCGATCGAAGGCGCCGTGGATTGCAACGGTCCTCGCGATCGTTGCAGCCGCCATGGCGGCGGCGTGGTGGTGGTTTCGCTAACGCCCGCCGGCGGACAGAAGATCCGGAAGCTTCATCGCAAACGTCGAACGCGCCAGCACGTCGTCGACGCCGGCCGCTCTCGCCGCGTCGATGGTCGCGACGTCCACGTGCGAGACGAACCCGATCACGCGAACACCCGCGAGCGCGTCGTCCCGCTTCACAGCGGCTACGGTGCCGAGCGGGTCGGTCCGTGGATTGTTGAGATCGAGAATCAGCAACGCTGGCACGTCAGCTTTCATCGCGGCAAGCGCCGATTCCCGCGAACCGGCGAACGCGACGCCGACGCCGAGCGGCGCCGCCGCCGACTTGATCTTCGACTTGAACATGAGATCATCGACGAGAGCGAGAACCATAGACGACATGTTAATTGAGGTGCGCGCCGTCGGACCGTTCTTCAAGAATGGATTCGTCATCGCCTGCGATCGCACGCGCGAGGCGGTGTTGATCGATCCCGGTGACGAGGTCGCCGAGCTCCTCGACGTCGCGAAGGCGCAATCGCTCTCCATCCGACACATCCTGCTGACCCACGCGCACGTGGATCACATCACCGGCGTGGCCGCGGCCAAGCGTGCGCTGAACGTTCCTGTGTACCTCCATCGCGACGACGTGTTTCTTTATGAGCGTGCCGTCGAGATGGGCGCGATGTTTGGGTTGAAAGTGACGCCGCCGCCGCCGGCCGATGTGTTCTACACGCCTGCGCACGTCATCGGCTTCGGTACGCTCGAGGCGGTCGCGCATCACACGCCGGGCCACTGTCCGGGCGGCGTCTGCCTCGAGATTCGACCGGCTGGATCGGCCGGAAAAGATCTCTTTGTCGGCGACACGCTGTTTGCCGGCTCGATCGGGCGGACCGACCTGCCGGGCGGCGATCTGAAGACGTTGCTGGGGTCGATCCGTGGCGTGTTGTTCCCGTTCGGCGACGATGCGCGTGTCTATCCCGGGCACGGTCCGTCGACCACGATCGGCGAGGAACGCCGAACCAACCCTTTTCTGCAGGATGCCGTCTAAGGAGGGTCCTGTCGCGCGATTGTCATTTCCACGCGACCGATCTTGAGCCGATCGCCGTTCCCCAGCGTTCCGCTTCGGATGCGCTGGTCGTTGATATACGTGCCGTTCGTGCTGTCGAGATCGACCACGTCAATGGTGCTGTCGGACGCCGTGAGCCGGCAGTGCAGCCGCGACACCAGCGCGGCTTCGACCACGAAGTCGGCGCGCGCCGCCCGGCCGACCGTCTTAATCGCGCCCGGCGCCATGCGAAACGTCCATGAATCGCCGTCGGCATCGGTCGCGGTCTGCAGAATCCACATGGCGCGATATCTTAATCTCGCGCGACCCGTCCTTTGAACTTCACGCTCTAAGATGACGTAAGACACGACGTATGGCAGCAGCACAACGGTCGAGAAAACGTCTGTATATCGGAATCGTTGCGGTCCTGCTCGTCGTCGCTGCCGTGGCCGGTTTCGCGCGGCTCAAAGGCGCGTCGACCGAGATCGACGCGTCGAAAATCGTGATGGCCGAGATGGGCACGATGGTCAAGTCGGTCGTGGCGACGGGGAAGATCGAGCCGACGACCAAGGTCGAGATCAAATCGCGCGCGAACGGCATCATCGAAAAGCTGCCCGTCGATGTGGACACCGACGTCAAGGCGGGGGATGTCCTCGCGGAGCTCGACAAAGAGCAGCTGCAGGCCGTCCTGCGGAGCGCCGAGGCGAATCTGCAGGCCGCCCGCGCGGCGCTCGACGCGGCCGAAGCCAATCTCAAGAAGGACGTCGTCGTCGCCGAGGGGCCCGACGTGGAGTTTGCGCGGCGCAGCTATGAGCGCGCGCAGAAGCTCTTCGAGCAGAAGCTCATGCCTCAATCACAACTCGACGATGCGCACAGCGCGGTCGAAGTGGCGCTCAATCGCCAGCGCGCGGCGCAGTCACAGTTGAGTGTCGACCAGGCGACGGTCTCGCAGGCGAAGGCGCAGGTGGCTCAGGCAAAGGCGGCGGCCGACCAGGCGGCCGAGAGCCTCGCGTACGCCACCATTCGCGCCCCGATCCGGGCGACAGTCTTGAGTCGCGACGTCGAAGTCGGCAGTCCTGTGTCGTCCATTCTCAATCTGGGCGCGAACGCGACGCTCGTCATGACGCTTGGCGACATTCAGAAGGTCTTCGTGCGCGGCAAAGTCGACGAAGCCGACATCGGCCGCGTCCGGCTGAACCAGCCGGCGCGGATCCGCGTCGAGACGTTCAAGGATCGCGTGTTCAGCGGACGTGTGACGCAAATCTCTCCGCTCGGCGTCGAGAAAGACAACGTCACCAGCTTCGAAGTCAAGGTCTCGATCGAGAACCCCGGCCAGGAGCTGAAAGCGAACATGACCGCGAACGCCGAAATCGTGCTCGAGGAACATCCAAACGCCCTGCTTGTGCCGGAAGCGGCGATTACCTACGACGCGGCCAAGGCCGCGTTTGTCGACATCGTCGCACCCGCCGAGAAGAACGGCCGCAAACGGACGCCGGTCAAAGTCGGCGTCGGCAACGGCACGAAAATCGAAGTGCTGAGCGGCCTGAAGGCCGGCGATCGGCTCGTGCTTCCCTCGTGATGTAAGTCGATGAAAGAAGCGTTCGTCCAGTCGCTCCAGAATCTCAGAGCGAACAAGCTCCGCAGCTTTCTCACCATGTTCGGCATTCTCTGGGGCATGGTGTCTGTTGTCGTGCTCTCGGCAATGGGCGAGGGCTTTCAGCGCGGCAACGAAGCCGTCCTTCGCGAGCTGGGCAAGAACATCGGCATCATCTGGGGCGGACGGACGAGCATGCAGGCAGGCGGTGAGCGCGCCGGCCGCGTGATCAACCTGACGCTCGAGGATGCGCGCGCATTCGAAACCGAATCATCGATGATCGCGGTCGTCAGTCCGGAGCTGCAGCGGGGCGCAGTCAAAGTCAAGAGCGCGTACAACGACGCGACCGCGGGCGTCATGGGCGTCGAACCGCAGTATCAGGAAATCCGCACCATCGAGCTCGAGTACGGACGGAAATTCACGCCGCTCGACGAGGAGCAGGTCGCGCGCGTCGCCATCGTCGGCTTCGACATGGCCGAACAGCTGTTCGGCAAGCGGAATATTCTCGGCGAGCAGATATCGCTGAACGGGCTCTCCTACACAATCGTGGGCAAGATCCGGAAGAAGAACCAGGACAGCAACTACAGCGGACCCGACAACAACAAGATTTTCGTGCCCTTTGCGGCGATGGCGCGCGACATGCCGCGCCGCGACGCTCAGGACGGCGTGCTCTCGGACATCATCGTCGCGCCGAAAGACTGGGTCGTCGAGCAGCTGCCGACGGTGCTCGACAGGCGAAGCGGCCGCATCGACGACATCGTGTGGCCCCTCGAAGCCAATCTTCGGGCCATTCTCGCGCGACGACACGGTTTCGATCCTGCCGACAAGCAGGCGATGGCGATGTGGGACACGTCGCTGAATACGCTCATGTTCGATCGGATGATCGGCCACATGAAGGTGTTTTTCAGCATTGTCGGCGTCGTCACGCTCGCGCTGGGCGGAATCGGAGTCATGAACATCATGCTGATTGCCGTCAAGGAGCGGACGAAGGAGATCGGCGTCCGGAAGGCGCTCGGCGCGACGACCAAGCACATTCAGCGGCAGTTCTTTCTCGAGGGATTCTTCCTCACGATGATCAGCGGCGGCGCCGGCATGCTGCTTGCGGTCGGGCTGTGTACGCTGGTAAATCAGCTGCCGCTCCCAACGCGTTTTGCCGGAATGATCATCTCCTGGCAGATTGCGTCGCTTTCTTTGGCGATGCTTGTCGCGATCGGCGTGGTCACCTCGACGTATCCAGCGCGCCGCGCCGCTGAGCTTCCACCTGTCGAAGCGCTGCGGTTCGAAATGTGAGCCGCCGATGTCCTGGTCGATCCTTCGCGAGATCGTCCGCGAGGCCTTTTACGGCCTCTACCACCATCGCTTCCGTGCTGCGCTTTCGATGCTCGGCATCTCGTGGGGCATCATCTCGGTCGTGGTCCTGCTCGCGTACGGCGAAGGCTTCCGTCGCGCAATCGAGGCGGGCCTTCGCGGTGCATACGCCGACGGCACGGTAATCGTCTTTCCAGGGCAGACGAGTCTGCAGGCCGGCGGCGAGCGAGCCGGCAAGCGGATTCGTGTCACGGTCGACGATGTGTTGACGTTGTCCGAACTGCCGCTCGTCAAGGCCGTCAGCCCGGAGTTCATGCAGAACTTCCCGATCGTTTACGGGAACAAGATGTCCAGCCATCTGGTTCGAGCGGTTGGCGCGGCGTACGGTCCCATGCGGGCCGAAAGGGCACAGCCTGGCGGACGGTTCATCGACGAGGAGGACGTGCGCCTTCGCCGTCGCGTCGCGTTCATCGGCAGCGAGGTGCAGCGGAAGCTGTTCGGCGGCATTCCGCCCGTCGGCGAGACGATCCGTGTTGGAGGACAGCCGTTCGAGATCGTCGGCGTCGGCGAGGAGAAGGTCCAGCTGTCGAACTACAACCAGCCGGACAAGTACTGCGTCTTCGTGCCATGGACAACGATGAGCAGCCTGACCGACACGAAGTACGTGAACACGTTCCTGTGGCGTGCGGCGTCGCCGTGGGTCGAGGTGCAGGCGACGAAGCAGGTCCGCGAGTTTTTCGCGGGTCGCTACCGCTACAACCCTGTCGACGAGCGCGCGCTGAACATGTTCGGGTCGTCGAAGCAGAACGAAGTCGTCGATCCGATTGTCAACGGCTTGAAACTCGTGCTGACGTTCATCGGCGTCCTCACGCTCGCGATCGGCGGCGTCGGCATCATGAACATCATGTTCGTCAACGTCCAGGAGCGCACGCGCGAGATCGGCGTGCGCAAGGCGCTCGGCGCCACTCGCCGGGAGATCCTGCTGCAGTTCCTGCTGGAAGGATTGGCGACGACGTTCGCCGGCGGCGTGATCGGCATCGCGTTCTCTTACGGCCTCGTGTGGCTGGTGAGCCCTCGGCCCTTTCTTGCGGAGCTGCTCGACGATACACGGAGAGTGACGGACATCTATCTGGTGCTGTCGCCGCAGCTCGTTCTCGTGACGTCGACGATTCTGATGATGGTCGGGCTGATCGCGGGGTTCCTGCCGGCGCTCAAAGCGTCGCGCCTCGATCCGATCAACGCGCTACGGTACGAGTAAGGTCTTCTTCAACCACTCGACGACAGCGGACGACACGGTCGGACTGATTTGTTTGACCGGCAGTTTGTCGTATTCGTCCACTTCGCCTGTCACAGCGAGTGCGAGCAAATGGTTCACCCCCGGCAGTTTGACAACGCTGGCTGGCAGCGGCGGCTTTCGCGTCTGCGCCAGCGCCGCCAGACGGTCGGCGTTCGACGGCGCGACGCTCGCATCGACCTCGCCCTGGACGACGAGCAGCGGCTGTCGAACGCGCGCAAGCAGCTTGGCGGGATCGCTCGCCAGCCGGCTCTGAAACTCTGGATCCTCGACCTGCCGGCGGACGTCGGCCGTGAATTGATCGAGACCCTTGCCGGTCAGCGCCGCTTCGTTGATCCGCTTTTGCATCGTGATGCGGGCTTGCTTCTCCGCATCGGTGATGGTCATCCGCGCGAGCGCATGCTCTTGCTGCTGCAGGACCAGTTCGGATCCCGACACGCCCGGCGCGGCCAGGAGCACGACGGCCGCCACGCGCTTCTCGGCGCTTTCCAGCACATTGGGATCCTAAGCTTAGAATTCCACGTGGACAAGTTGTCGCG